>ERZ1023440.113-NODE-113-length-25341-cov-10.723918_pt1 | contig 25341 bp, 36 predicted proteins | sample MGYA00380520_ERZ1023440 | MGnify/ENA primary metagenome ERZ1023440 (study PRJEB33173, sample SAMEA4830335) | metagenome | study: EMG produced TPA metagenomics assembly of the PRJEB25223 data set...
GTTTTTTACTTCACCAAAATCGCTGTCTCGTAATAAGGTTCTTAGTAGCGATGTCTTGCCGACATTGGTATGCCCAATGATAGATATTGTCGTAAGGTTCTTGATTTTATTAACATTAATCATTGATATTTTCTTTATTTTAAAAATATGTACACAATTATGTACACATGATTATGGGATAGGGTGTGTTAGAATGGGGTATTTTGTTGCATTATATCTTTGTGTTGGACGAAAAAAAAGCCCAAGACTGGGCTTTTATTTGGTAGTATGTTTCAGTTCCCATGCATGAACTTCTTGGCTTAGATAACGCTTGACGCCACCACCCAATCCGCCGCCCATCACAGGCCTTGGAAATGGTTCACCATGAGGGTAGCGTTTTTCCCATCGGTTTAAGGTCATTTTACAAATGCCAAAGATTTCGCAAATTTCATTAGATGTTAAATACTTTTTCATAATCTAGCTCCATTTAAGTTCTAATTTTCTCATACACTCTGGGCGGTGCGCTCGCTAAGATCTCAATGCAGTATTTGTTCATTCTTCAATCTCGCTGAATTTTTCAAAAAACTTCTCTTGGCTTGGGTAAAAGGCGTAACTCATACGCACACCGTCATCCGCGAAGACAACAAACATCCCAATTTGCGGTTCGCTGTTTTGGTAGCTAGAATCAAAATCAAAATCTCTAAAATATTCAGTATCAAGCATTGGACGTGCTTTGACGACTCTTGTACCATCTGAGTATTTTTTCATCATTCTTCAATCTCCGTAATGACTTCCCCAGTCTTGATATCGAACGGTATAGCATATCGCCACTCATCGAGCTCGGCATCTACAAATGGCAGGGCTACACCGTCGTGAATGTGAGTGATAAAGTTTTTTACACTATCGGGTGACGGCGTCTCATCGAAATCGCTTGTGTAGCAAGCTACATACTTATGCGTCTTTAATAGATGCTTAATTACCTGCTTAGGTGTTGGTCTGGGTTTTTCAAACTCAACGCCGTATAGCTTACTCAACAGCTCGCAGTTTTCCTCGGTTGCGTGAACAAGTTGGGTCATATAGTTCATGCTATTGACTCTGCCATTGCTGCGAAAAAACACCCAAATTTGGCCGTGTTTAATCTCAAGTGGAAAATCTAGGTGATTACTCTCTTGTAGCTCGTAAATTTCAGTTCCGCGACTTGGATAATAAACCAAATCACCCGCTTTAAATTCATTTTGTTTTTTCATCTCATAATCTCCTGATTGTTACTTTAATTTTGCCTTGCGACAGCGGTGCAATCTTTTTAAAAGCACCTTTTGATAAATCTAAAGTCGTGCCATATTTACTAAAACCACCACGGTCATTCACACGGCAAATCACTGATTTACCGTTGGCTTTGTTTGTTACTTTTAATCGTGTGCCAAACTTGTATTGATTACTAGCACAAGTGAACGCATTTTGATTGTATCGTTCACCTGATGCTGTTAGTTTGCCATGAAACTTACCGCCGTACCATGTTGCGGTATGGGCTTGGGCTTGGCTTGCCACCAAAATTAGCAATAATATAATCTTATTCACGCTTGCTCTCCTGCTTTAGATAATTCACTCCTTTGCTTTTAGGGCAGGCTTGCCTTAAAAATAGACTCAATCTTTGCTGACGATGACGGTTTTTAAGCCGTTTTAACTGCTTTGGTTTCATGCCAGCTCCTGATATTGCTTAATATAAAATTTATGCCTGAGATGTAGCACCAACCATCTGTGATTGGTGACATAGTATCTGTGGATGTGTGCAGCTATCGGTATCATTTTCTTCTCCTAAAATGGCATATCATCTAAGGGCTGTGCTTTGATGGGCGGAAGGCTATAAATCTCACTAACTTTGCCAAATTCTCGTCCAATGACTTTCCAAAACTTGCCATCTCGTTTGACTTCAATTTTTGCTGGACGATTGAGTTTGCTTGCATGTAGTAAATGTAGTGCGTCATCAATGCTTGTTGGAAAAGGTCCAAGATTATGCTCACGCCACCACTGGTAAGCTTTATCAAATGCATAGCCTTCATGTTCGATACAAATATATTCACTGATTGGATGTATTTGTAAATCAGTGTAATAATCAACACGCAGTGTGGCTTTGCCGCTTTTTCTACTTGTATGGCATACATAGCCAAGCCCAGTGACATTTGCCCACTTTGCGTTGCCATCGTCGATAACCTCAGCATTGCTCGATTGATTGCCTACCACCTTTTCAGATTGATTGAGGCTAAAAGTCTCGCCACAGCTTAGACACTCACTCATATAAACTGGGTTTTTCTCACCACATTTTGAGCAGTGTTTACACGGCTCACCTTTAGCGGTTTCACCTTTTGGGCTTGCGTTACGACCACGAATGGTATTAACAGGTCCAAGCTCATAAGTGGTACTGGTATAATCCAGCCATAGGCAATCGGTTTTACCATCAGCGATTCTCATACCACGCCCTGCCATCTGCACATACAGTACAGGGGATTTGGTCGGACGAAGTAGGGCGATTAGATCAATCATCGGCGCGTCAAAGCCAGTGGTTAGCACGCCCACATTAATCAAGATATTGATGGCGTCACTATGGTCATGAGGCAGTTTGTAGGCCTTCAAGATTTTTTCTCGGCTATCGCTTGGCGTCTCACCGATAACCATTTCAGCAGTCACATCAAAACTGCGTACCTCGTTTAGTACTAAGTTTGCATGTTCAATGCTGTGGCAAAAGATGAGCCATTTTTTACGACCTTGACCACGAATATACAAATCATCAACACATGCACGCGCTAAGTCTTTATCATCAAGCAATTCAGACAGTTGCTTGGAGTTATAATCGCCTGCAGTGATTTTGACATCTGCGGTATCAATCTTAGCCTCCATTGGCTCAACAACCAAAGGGGCAAGATAGCCAAGTTTTAACAGCTCATCCATCGTCACGCGGCTTGCCACGCCCTCAAAGATTGGGTCTTTGCCTTGCCATAGCCAAACGCCATTACCACGAAAAGGCGTGCCAGTGAAACCAATCACCGCCATGTGGGGGCTTGTGGTATCTTGCAAGGTTTCAATCATCTTGCGGTACATACCTGTATTGGCGGTGTTGATATTGTGACATTCATCAATGATCATCACATCAACCGTGCCAAGCTCATCAACACGGCGAGCTAGTGTGCCAATCGTAGCAAAGATGATTTGACTGTCTGTGTCTTTTGAGCCAAGTGCTGCACTACAAATACCAGCTGGTGCATCAGGCCAGATGGCGAGCAGTTTTTGCATATTTTGCTCACACAGCTCACGGCTTGCAACACACATGATAATGCGAGTGTCAGGCGCTTGATTGATCATGTCTTGGCAAAGGTCAGCGATAATAATTGATTTGCCCGCACCGACACAGGCATCAATAATTGGAAAGCCTTTTTGGTGCTTGCCAAACCATGCGTACAGCTCATGTTTGACACGCGCTTGGTAGTCTCTAAGTTTGTACATCAAAGCTCCCTTTGGATTGGTTGATATGCACCAAACCGCTACGATCACGATAAAACACCTTATCATCCGCATAACATTCAAACTCAAGGTTTGGCAGGATATGTGGGATAAAGCGGTGATGCTCGCAGGGCTTGGCGGTGTCTATAAGGGTGGCAGGCGTCGTGCGTTCACATTGCCAAGCGGCATCGGTGATGGGTGTTGAGTGTATGCAAGTTCGGCAATTGACATCAGGCAGCTCCCAATCGCCTGCATAACAAAACGACTGATACTCGCACCATTTGCATTCATACCACGACGGCTTATCTGACAATGGTGCATCTGGTACATCGGCATAGATGATGCGTGACGCTCGCTTAATCAATGATTTAGCATGATCTGCATCATATTTGATACGCTCAGCGTACAGCTCATCGGTGTTTTTATTGACTGCCAGATAATAGGTGCGTGTCAGCTCAAGTCCGTGCATATATACCTGCATTTGGTCGTAGTGCATGGGCTTTGTGGTTTTTACGCCTTTTCGCTTAAGCTCATTAAATGACTTTTCACTATGAGTCTTAAACTCAAGTAAATGCCAAGTCTTTTCAGCACCTTTGATACCGATTGCCACGCCATCAGCATGACCACGAAAGTGACCACCGCAAAAACTGACATCCCATTGTTCGCCCGTGGATGCGTCGACATCAAAGACGGTCACACCCACATCTCTTAAATTTTGAATAAAGCGTGGTTCAGCCAAATGACCTGTTTCAAACAGTCGATACAGCCGACCGTCAAACATCTTTGCCTTGACTTGACGAAAATCCATCCACAAGGCGCGTGCGCAAGTCTTGCCGATGATGCTTGCACCAAGATAAGTTCGAGTACCTTCAAAACGGCTGAGCTGATAGTGCTTATAGATGGCTGATACAGTTGGATCAATGGTGTATTTGCTAATATCAGTCATGACACATACTCTGTGCATAATAAGTATTTTGAGTTTATGATCCATCCTTTAAACTGAGATGTTGAACCAAAAAATTTACGATAACCATTTTTCTGTAAAATCTCGTCAACAAGGCGAACATTGTTCACCTTGCCTTCAATTTCTTTTACAAGAATACGCTCCTTGCCAAGTAAGCTTTTAGCAAGTTTTATCGGATTGCCCATATCACCCCCGTACCCAAGGTTTATTTGACGCTGTTTGGGCTGGTGGTGACTGGACAAATCCGCTTTGCTGAATCTGCTGCACAGGCTTGTAGTCTTTGATATCGTTTTGCTTTTCGCCTTCATAAACTCGGCTGTCTGATACTTTGATCATCACAGGAATGCCGTGCAATTGCTCTGAGTCTTGTAAGTGACCCAATCCACAGGCGGTCGATAGCTTAATCAGCTGTTTGCGTCCGATTTCTTGGGCTTGGCTGTTTTTGTTGGTTAGTGTGATATTGCCAAACAATACTCGCCCTGCATAATCGCCGTCCATCACCTTGAAGCCTAGCGAAAGATAAGACCCTGTGCCATCTTTGGTTTGTTTGACTTCTGAACGCTCAACTTGAGCGACATAGTTACCAGCAGGTAGGGCGGCGTAGCTGTCGTTTTGGGCGGCTTGGACTTCTTCTTGTGTGAAACCAAAATTTAAAGTTGCCATGGTTATACTCCTAAGATTTTTTGTTGGATGATGGATAAGTCGGCAGGCTCTTGAATGCTTAACTTGCCTGAGCGGTCTTTTGCGTGATACTTGGTATCAGGTTGGGTTTGTAGCCATCTGATCGGATTGCCGTCGCTGTCTTTTTCGACTTTAAGCAAAAATACTTCATCAAAGAAATAAGCAAGCCCAGCTGGCAAGCGTTTGCCAGGTAACATGGGCTGATAACGCACCACGCCAACATCATCTTGATAGCTTTCCATCTTGGCACCAAAGTACACATTGCGTGGCAAGTCACGAAACGCACGAATGGCAGTTTCAACTTTTTCTTGCATCTCGCCATAGGCTTGGCGAGGGTCTTTACTGTTTCGTTTTGCGTCATTTAAAATGACTTCAGCAATTTCGCTGATGCTGTCAAGACAAATCCACTCATAACTAAGACCCTGAGGGTCTTCGGTGAGCCATTTATAAGCGTCTTGTAAGTCTTGCAATGACTTAATCTCAATGACATCAATATCAGCGTCAGCGATAGATAATAGGCCTGCTTCAGCTGATATGATGATGGTCTTTTCAAGGTTTGGCGTTGTTGCACAAAGCACAGTTTTGCCTGCACCTGCTTGACCGTAAACACACACTTTAATACCATTCTTGGCGGTGGTCTCTTTGGTATTGGTTAATTTAATTGCCATTGTTAAACTCCACAGATATGCTTGGTTTGGCAGGCTTGACTGTCAAATACTGGTGTAGGATTGGGGCGAGGTCATCTCGCATCGATTCAAGCGCTCGAAAATTTTTCAAATCTAGGGCAGGTTTCCATTTGATGCATGCCTGAACTTCGGCAGGCAGGCTATCCCAATGGCGAGCCACTGCCGCATCATCAAGTGTGCGAGTGAGTTTGCCTGTAGTTTTGACAGTAAACATATCGCCCTGGTAAGTGACGACACCTTCATTGGTGACGCCAACATGTTTGATGAGATTTCGCTCAATCTCTAATCGCTTGGCAGCGGCTTGTTGTTCTGCACGCTTGGCATCAAGCCACTGTGCAGCCAACTCTTTAATTGTCATAAAAGACTCCTTTGGTTTGGTTTTTTTGCTTAAGGCTTAAGACTGGTGTATTCTTCATAATACTGTCGTCCAAGCTCTTCTTGGATTTGACATTCATGGTCAAAGGCATACAGACAGCCTTTTAACATTAACATCATGATGACGATAAAAATCACCGTTTGAATAGTCGATCACATGGCGTATCTCCTAAGTTAATCTGACACTGACAACCAAAGCGATTGTCAGTAGCTGACGAACTCCTTAATCTGACACTTTTTGCACCAAGCGGTCAGATGCTGGCTTGGGGTCTGTGCTGTTAAATAATTGGCTCAGTTTCATTGGCTGATACTGTGCATTATAAACAAAATGTTTATAAATGTCAATCAAAATATAAACAAAATGAGAAAAATTTGATAATTATTTGATTTATATAAACAAAATATTTTCTTATAATCTGAAAAAACCGCCCAATCAAGGGCGGTAGGCAAGGGTAATAAAAAAACCACCTCCTTCAGGAGGTGGTTTTTTAAAAGATGACCTGTGTGGCCGTGAAGGATTATGCTGCCATTTCTATCGATGTAGTAATACATTTATTGATATCACTTTCTATGCGAATATCAATGTCATATCCATTTTTACGAAGTCTTTGTAAACGAAGTAGGGATTTATCTATTCTCTCATCTCGTATGCTTTGATCAGCTTTACTATCCATTGGGGGATTATAGATACTGATGCCTGATTTAATATTTTTTCCGAGAATTTCACAACAGCTAGCAAGGTTGCTTACACCAATATGTTCAACATTGTAGTAAAAATGCACTGCGTCTAAGTAATCAGCCGATACTACGGTGCCGTAAAACTCTTTGCTAAGATTTTTATGTACCAACGGAATGTCTAAGTTTACTTGACTGCCACCATGACTAACCGCCAGTGGCGTATCTCTTAATATTTGATAATAAGTATCTGGATATTCTTTTTTGATAAAGCTGGCAACTTTTTGTCTCAACTCCTTAGTGTTAATAACATCACGCTTTTTGTCTTTTTCATCCTGAGGCAAAGACACTAAAGATATCATAGAGTGATACAGATCATCCAAAATCTCAGCAATGCTTTCACCTTGGGCGGTTTGGCGTCGGCTGTAAATGATGTGTGATGATGGGCTAATATTGAAATGATTATCCGCCAAAGTTTCAGCGACAACTGTCAATAAAAAGCTGATGTTTGATACACCAAGGTTGCCAAACATATGCTCAAAGATACGGGGGCTTTCGAGCAATTTGGCGTGGCATTTTCCATCTTGATCAATAAAGACTACACCCACATTGAATAATTCACCAGTGACTTTGTCTGGACAAAAACGCACACAGAACCATTCGCCCTTGACAGGGGCCTTGATTTTTGATGTCAGTAAATGATGCCAGCTATTCATATGAGTATATTCAGTCTGCGAGCATGATAAAATTGACTATCATTGGCTCTATTGAGAAGAAATTGAGTAAAAGCATTATAATCCATTTGCTGTTCTTGATAAAGAACTTTCACCCAATAATCAAGTTCATCCGTGATTGATTGGATGGCAGTGGGATGTAGAGAGCAGGCTTGCATGATGTTACTACTAATAGCTTTCCATGATTTGAGCAAATACTGCTCAGAATATTTCCATAATCTGTTAGTGTAATTTTTGTGGCAATCTAGGTCTGCCACTTTCCATGGTACACCATCTTCGGTGGCTAGTCTGCCATTATCTATGATGTGATAAGTATTCTTTCCTGTTCTTAATATATTATTTAAGTGTCTATCAGTATTGGCGATGGTATTATCCATGGCTAGCGTATCTGGCAGATATTTCCATTTCGCAATCTCATTAGTTAGTGATGGTGCAAAATTTATAAAATCAAAAGCAGTCTGACTCTTATCAATCTTTTCGGTGCAGAATACTGGATAATACTCCGTTTCTTGCATTAATTTTTTTAAATCGTCACCTAAATTACCATGATCGTTGGCTAAAATATCTTTGGTTTCAAGTAAAGCAATATACGCATGATTTGGCTGCGGTATTTTTAAAGCATGAGCAACCAAATAACCAACAATTTCATTAAACAAAGAGCGATCAGTATTTGTAAATGGATAAATCTTACAATACACATCCCTGAGCTTATCATTTTTAATCGGTTTTATACTGGCAACAAAAACAGGATTAATATTATTTTGAGATACCCAGCCTTTAAATGTTTGAAGGCACTCTGGTTGTAATAGCCGTATTACATGATTCATTCTTCTGATTTCCCCACCAAATAATCAATATTAAGACGCTTGCCTGATGACACATTTTTGAAGGTATTTAGAGTTGTGTTTAATAATCCTACCACCTGTGGTGTCAATTCACCATTTTTCTCCATTTCTTTTAGGGTTTCCATCAGTTCAATGGTGCTGGTGCTAGGCTCATAATCCAAACCAGTGTTGCTTCGCTTATCAACAGACTGTTGGATAATTTGTGCAGTGCCCTGACCAGTTAATATCCAATCTAAACTTAGGTTGAATGCCTGTGCAATATCCTGAGCGCCTTTCTTGGAAATACCACGCTTTTGCCAATTATTAACACTTTGAGGACTCGCATTAATTGCTTTTGCAATCTCAGCTGGCGTTTTTCCAGTGACTTCTATAATGCGCTCAATTGCGGTTTTTTGCATAATCGCATTCCATAAAATAAACAAGTTGTTTATTAATTTTAGCAAAGTTTTAGAAATTATTCAATTATAGTTTTATAAACATTGTGTTGATTTTTATGTTTATTATGTTTATAATAAAAAAATCATTTTGTTTATATTACTAAGTTTATAGCTCATGACTGATAAAGAATTAATCAAAAAGCTGGGAGGTGCGAAAATTTTGGGCAAGTATTTGGGCTTGAAAAATCCTCACCAAACGGTCGGAAATTGGGGTAGGCGTGGCATTCCAGCGAAAGTAAGATTGGATTATCCAGAATTATTCCAAACAGACAACCCGCCCAATTTGAATGTGGTACGGAAGAAAGAAGGCCAAGATGGTGAGTAAGAAGAGGCATTGGCATTTATGATGCCGCATAAACAAAAACCCCTAGCGATAACTAGGGGCGGTGTCCATTTTCGGATTAACTTAAGGAAAGTTAAATGAACGATTATATGATATCACAAAGATTTAAGAGATTTCAAGAGGTTTTACTGTCTGATGATGTGATTACCTTCCAAACTTTTAGTGATAATGCAGATAATAAAGATATATCACTAACTTGTCAGCTTCACGGCAGATTTGATGATGTACAAGATAATTTGCACGCACTAAATAACCGTGGGGCAGGAATCTATTTTACAGCAAATAAGACAGACGGCAAGGGGCGAAAGCGTGAGAATATCACTGCTGTGCGTTCTTTGTTTGTTGATTTTGATATAACTGACAGTGAGCGTGTGGCAAGATTGATGGCATTAGACTTGCCGCCGACGCTGATTGTTGAATCATCCAAGGATAAGCATCACGCCTATTGGGTGGCTGATGGCATTGCTTTAGATGATTTTACTGCTTGCCAAAAGCAGCTTATCTCATTTTTTACCGCTCAAGAAGATGCACCTGATAAGGCCATACATGACTTGGCTAGGGTGATGCGACTACCTGGCTTTATTCACCAAAAAACAAAAAATGGCGTTACAACCGATGCTTTTACCAGCCGTGTTGTTTATGTGGGGGAGCGATATGATAAAGCCGATTTAATGGCATGGCTTGCCACAATGGATACTGTCGTTGAGCAAAACACCCCGCTATTTCAGGCCAGTCAAAAGACTGGCTATACGCACACAGGTAGTGCTTCTGATTATGTGCGTCAGCAAGCAAATGGACGCTGGCAATATGTGCTGGCACGCCTAGGCTACGATGTGGGAGATGGTCGCCATAAGCCATGCCCGCATTGTGGAGGTCGTGATCGCTTTAGATTTGATAATCATAATATCCAAGCAGGTGACGGCGGTTGGATATGCAGTCAAGGTATGGGTGAAACGGTTGGAGGCGATGGCCTTAGCTTTTTGATGGATCATGTGGGTATGCAGCCTAAAGATGCTTTAAATGCTGTCGCTGATGCGCTTGGTGTTGATTTACCTGATGAGCGTGATAGTGTCAATATTGATGAGCTCATCTCAAATTCACAAAAAACGGATGAGACTGAAGCTGATAGCGAGCCTGTCATACCAGTTCTTGACAACTATAAAACACGCCAAACGCCGTCTGAATTGTTTCATCTGCCTATTAATCCTGATATTGATCGTGAATTGACTGAATTTATCCAAAGTCATAATGAGCAAGCACCAGCTGAGATGATCCTGATTGCTAAGCTTGCTATTTTAAATACTTTGGCAGGTCGTCGGTATCTATCAGAATCCAATAACCCAACGACCATGAATTACATGGTTTTGGCTGGTACAGGTGCAGGAAAAAACATCATTAGAAATTCAATTGAAGCACTATTACGCGCGTGCAATTTTGATCATTTGTTATCAGGTAGCGGGAGTACATCAAGTAGCGCGGTGATTTCAAGTTTAATGGCCGCACCAAATCAGATACAAATCATTGATGAATTTGGGCAGGCACTAAAAGCGGCGAGAGCACCAAATAACAATTTTGCCAAAGAATCTTACGCTGCTTTAATGGAAGTTTATGGTAATTACAATTCATCCATTCGTGCAAAAAACTACTCAAGCCTTGGCGACAAGAAAAAGCGCGAGCAGACCGAACCGCCAGTGGAGGTATTGTGTCCGCACATTACTTTGGTCACCATGGCGACGCCAATGCAGGTGATCAATGCGATCAATACTGAAGATTTAGAAAATGGTTTTTTAAACCGCTTTACCGTGGTCTATGTCAATGACAAGGAGATGAGTGATGATGATTTAGATAATTTTTGTATTACACGCCAAAAAATGCCTAAAACACCATCGATGCAATTAATCAATTTTTGCCAAGCGCTTAGGAATGGTGATACAGGCAATTTAAGTGGTTATACGATAGATGTATATAACGAGCGCCCAGAATTTAAAATCATCAACTGGCACGCTGAAGCGGAAGATTATGTGAATGAATATTATCGCACAATCAAGCGTCAGCAAAAAGAAAGCCAAGATGAAATTTACAATGCTTTGGCACAAAGACGGGTTGAGCAGATGATGAGATTGGCAACCACGCTGGCTGCCGCTGATAGCGTTTCTAAAGACACGCCGCCTATTACTGAGCCTAAGCATGTGATATACGCCATCGGTTTTATTGAATATTTTGGCTTAATGGCACATGAGTTTTTTCGTGAGAATTTATCAGATAATCAATTTACCCAGTTACGCCAAATCATTCTTGATAGCCTTCTTGGTATTAAAAACAAAGCCGATGCTGGGCGTGGTTTAACCATGCGTGAGCTGGGCCGTATGAATGCGTTATTTGCCAAGACACCTTTACATCTTCGAGCACCTGTGATTCAAACCATGTTGGCTGATGGTGATTTGCTCTATGTTGAGATAAAAGCCAAATTTGGTCGTGGTGGCAGTAGGGCGAGAAATGCTTTTATTTTACCGCAACATTTTAATGAAAGTGCGATGAAACCAATCGCATTTAAATATTAACAGCTGTCAATAATGTCAAATCAAAATTGACGGCTCAAACATAGCTATATCAAGGCTTATAGTATTAAATGTCAATAAAATAAGGGGGGTATACATTTAATATTAATAATATAAAAAATATATAGGTGTATACCCCCTATATATTATTGACGAATATAAGGTAAAGCATTGGTATTAAAAGGTTTGAGCCGTCGAAAAGAGCATTGACATTATTGACACGAAAGGAGGGAAGAATGTCGAAATACAAGAATAAAAAAACTGTCTTTGATAATATCACTTTTGACAGTAAAAAAGAAGCTGAACGCTATAAATTGCTCAAATCGATGCAAGATGATGGGCTAATCAATGATTTGGAATGTCAGCCAAAATTTATACTGATACCTAGCCAATACTTTGAAACTATTGGCAGGCGTGAAAGAGGCGTCGATTATGTCGCAGATTTTCGCTACAAAGATAATCTTGGGCAAATCATCGTCGAAGATGTCAAAAGTGCCATCACAGCCAAAGATAAAGTTTATCGCATTAAGCGTAAGATGGTGAAGTATTTTCACGATGTGGAGATTATTGAAGTATGAGATATTACTACAATGAAAGCACCGACCAATATGCCAAAGTACTGGGCGAAGACGCTAACAGCAATTTTGTCACTGTCGTCATTGATGACAAGAAGCAGCTTATGGATTGGGACGAGTTTGTCAGCCAATTTAACCAACTAAGAGATGTTTATGAAGACAGCAACACAAATCAGCAGAGATGAGCAGATGATGAATGAATTAAAACAAACTGAAAATGACCCAGTCAATCACCCAAGTCATTATATATCAGACCCATCAGGCATTGAGTGCATACAGATTACACGCCATCGTAATTTTAATATAGGCAACGCTATTAAATACCTTTGGCGAGCAGGGCTAAAAGATGGTAACAGTGATATTCAGGACTTGCAAAAAGCGGTTTGGTATATTCAAGATGAGATTAAAAGAATCAAGGGGGTGATATGAACGAATACAGAGAATGGGGTAAATGGGTGCGTGATAACCCTGATTGCTTGAAAACTAAAAGCATTTGGCTGATGGTTGAGCGATCAAAGCTACCAGTAAGCCGCTGCGTATATGTGATGACAGATGATCGGGGCTTGCAAATTGATAAGGGGGTCAGTGAACTGGCGAGATATTGCCCAGTGTCAGCCAATGTGTTTATGATGTTTTATGTATGGGGGTGGTCTCATGAAAAGATTGCGGTACGCTATTTGAGTGCCATTGGGTATCGCGGCAAGAGCCGAGCAAGCCGCCATGATGTTAGATCTGCCCTCATTAAAGCGGAATCATTTTTAGCTGGGCTATTGCATAAACTGTATTCATTTACATAAACCCTACAAATAAGCCTTGTTTTGTCGACAGTCCAATAGTAAGATATTATCAAACTCGAGGAGTGCACCTTTTAATTAGGTGCACTTTTTTTATGGAAGAAATATGACAACACCATGCAGAGCCAGACTGTGCAAAAATCTTGTTAAAAGCAGATTAATGAAGGGCTATTGTGATGAACACGCACACCTCCGCCATGGCTGGCAACATAATAAATCAGCGTCAGAGCGTGGCTATGGTAGCCAGTGGAAGCGATTAAGATTGCAGGTGCTTAAGCGTGATAAGTATCTTTGTCAAATGTGCAAAGCTGATGCACGATACACACACGCAACCGATGTGGATCATATCATACCCAAGGCGAAAGGTGGCACAGACAATATGGCAAACTTGCAGTCACTTTGTAGTTCTTGTCACAAGATTAAGACAGCACAGGACGGGAGGGGCGGGTAAAAAGTTTGGAAAGATTGTCTTGTAGCACCGCCCCCTAAAAAAAATTTTTACGACCGCGAAATTGGAAGTTTTAGGGTGAGTTAAGATAAATTAACAGGTGGAAAATGAAAGGGCGAAAACCAAAACCAACAGCGATTAAAGAATTGACAGGCAACCCAGGTAAGCGTGCCCTGAACAAAAACGAACCCAAATTTGCACAAATCACCGAAATCGAACCGCCAGTATGGATGACAAGTACTGCCGTGACCATGTGGCGGACTGTGATGCCTGAGCTGTTGGCAACTGGCGTGCTAACTGTGGCAGATGTGCATAATGTCGAAGCATTTTGCATGAGTTACAGCAGGTGGCGTGAAGCTGAACAAGAAGTGGAGCGGTATGGGCTTGTTATCATGGATGATAACGGCAAGCTGAATAAAAACCCTGCACTCACCATCATTAACGAAGCCAAAACGCAGATGATGAAGTTTGGGTCATTGCTGGGTCTTGACCCATCATCACGCACACGGCTGACAGGCACAGCCAACAGCGAACCTATCGCCAATCCTTTTGCAGATTTATGACTTATCCCAATGTACAAAAAGCCTTAGATTATATTCATGCGGTGCTATCTGGTGAGATTATCGCCAACAAATACATTAAATTGGCGTGCCAAAAGCACTTAGACGATCTAAAAAACAGCGAAACTAACCCTGATTATCCATATTTTTTTGACCCTGCCAAGGCGGAGAAGGTGGCAAAATTTATCCAGCTTCTTCCGCATACCAAGGGTAAATGGGCATCAAAAGGCGAAAAAATCACCCTTGAACCATGGCAAATTTTTGCTTGCTGCCTGCCATTTGGCTGGATTAAGCGAGCGACGGGGTATCGGCGTTATACTAAGATTTTAATTTTTGTGTGTCGTAAAAATGGCAAGTCTGCCATCGCAGCAGGCATTGGTAATTATATGTTTTGTGCTGATGGCGAGTTTGGTGCTGAAGTGTATAGCGGTGCAACCACAGAAAAACAAGCTTGGGAAGTATTTCGACCAGCCAAGATCATGGTTGAGCGTACCAAAGCACTTAAAGACTTTTACGGCATTGAAGTCAATGCATCGAACATGGCACGCTTAGCCGATGGCTCACGATTTGAACCGATCATTGGTAAGCCTGGTGATGGCTCAAGCCCATCTTGTGCCATCATTGATGAGTACCATGAGCATAAAAATAACGATTTGTACGACACCATGGAAACGGGCATGGGTGCACGAGAACAGCCGATTATGCTTGTGATTACTACAGCAGGTTCATCTATCGGTGGTGCGTGCCATCAGATGGTGCGAGATGCTGAAAAAATGCTTGATGGGGTAATGGACATTCCAGACCTTTGGGCGGTGCTATATGGCATGGACAAAGACGATGATTGGACAAGCGAAATTGCACTTAAAAAAGCCAATCCCAACATGGATATCTCAGTATCGGCTGAGTTTTTGCAGGCAAGACAGCGTGATGCTAAGATGAGTGCTGCCAAGCAAGCAATTTTTAGAACGAAACACCTAAATGAGTGGGTGGGTGCAAAAAATGCTTGGCTGAACATGGCAAAATGGGCAAATGGGGCAAAGCGGTTGCCGTTGTCTGCACTGACAGGCCGTCCGTGCTTTATCGGTCTTGACCTTGCCACTAAAATTGATATGGTGGCGCTGATTTTGCTATTCCCACCGACAGCTGACGATCCCAATTACCATGTACATGGGCGTTATTATTTGCCAGATGTGCGTGTGCTTGAAGAGCTTGATAGTAACACTGAGCGTTATCGAGCATGGGATGCCGATAGCCTGCTCACCCTGACCATGGGTGAGGTGGTGGATTTTGATGCCATCAAGGACGATTTGCGGGAGTTTTACGGTCGTTTTGATGTGCAAGAAGTGGCATACGACCCATGGCAAGCCACACAGCTTGCCCAAGAGATGGAAAAAGAAGGCATGGTGATGGTCGAACTAAGACACACCGTGCAAAACATGAGCGAGCCGATGAAAGAGCTTGAGGCGTTGGTGCTACAAAAGCGACTGGCACATGGTGATTGCCCAATTTTAACTTGGCAAGCGTCAAATGTGGTGGCGACCCTTGATAAAAAGGATAATATTTATCCGAATAAAGAAAGGGCTGAGAATAAGATTGACGGTATGGTCGCATTGATTATGGCTTTATCGAGGGCGATTGTGCATACAGAGACTGGGAATGTAGATGAATTTTTTGATAATATGATTATTGCATAAATCCCCACTTGACACGGTGGGGATTTTGTTATTAATTTTCTTGATTTTCCAAAGCTTGTATTTTGGCATTGGCTTCATTGAGCAATCTTTTAAGTTCTCGAAAGCCTTCGACTCTTTGGGTCTCAGAAGTCAAACCAATATCTAAAAGATGAATAATCGCTGTATTTAACGACATATTCTGATTATTAGCATATTGAACAACCACTTGATGCAGACTATTGGGCAGCCGAACTTGGGAACGCTTCCAAGTATCTTGGTTTTGTAATAGCTCAGTAGAATTAATATAAGACATAAAAAATAGTTCCTTTTTTGATTTTGGGTATTGACATAAATTATAATGCCATATATACTGTTTGTCAATGGCATAAAAAGTTATGCCATATTGGGCAACCGCCCATAAATAAGCCCCGCTATCCGACTAAGAACCGCAGGGCAGAACCTTAACCCAATAAAAGGAAATGTTCTATGAACAATTTACCACAAAATGCCAATAATGGCAATTTTATCACCGTCTTTCATGGCGATATTGACCAAACCACTGAAATGCTGTGCAATGCTCGTGATTTGCATCAGTTTTTGAATGTTGGGCGTGATTTTTCTAACTGGATTAAAAACCGCATTAAACAATATGGGTTTGTTAAAGGTCAAGATTTTGTTTTGGTTCGCCAAAATGGGCGAACCAATGGAAAGGGTGGTGATAGACGCTCTGTTGACTACCACATTACCCTAGATATGGCAAAAGAGTTGGCGATGATTGAAAATAACGAACAAGGTCGCAAAGTCCGCCGTTATTTTATCCAAATGGAAAAGCAGGCATTACAATCCACTCAATCACTCACCGCCCAAATCACCGAAACCACCATTACCTTAAAGCACTTTGATGATAACTTATCACATGCTGGTCGGTATTTGGCAACCCATGGCAAACAGACCAAACCACGGCTAAAAGCCAAATTAAATGAACTGTTGGCAAAGGCACAGCCATTTTTACCATTTAGTGAGTTTGGGGGTGTGAAATGAATTATGAGCATATGACACGCCATGATATTGCTACCCTAGCTCGTGAGAACTTGCATTGGGTTGGTACGCTAATTTCTTTGGCTAAGCAAAATACACATCATGCCGATACACTGCTTGATATTGTTGATTATCTGTTAGATGACCAGTACCAAGATTTTGACGAGATGGCAGAGGAGTTTAAAAAATTAATTTAAGCCATACCCTGCTCATCAGATGATGGGCGGGGTATTGGTGTTTGCCCAATCGTAAGATTGGGTTTTTTATTGGATGAATTATGAATGATGAAAACTGGTGGTCACGGTTTTACGCTAGATTGTTTGGGGGCGGTAAGCGACTTGACAAAGGTAGCGAAGTTGCTCCGTTTAACTCAATGCACATGCCATCTGGCACGGCAGTAACCGCAGAAACCGCTTTAAAATTATCGGCAGTGTGGGCGTGTGTGCGATTAAGAAGTCAGACCATCGCCAGTTTGCCTTTGCACCTAAAGTCTGATAGCAAGGAATTGGCAACAGATCACCACTTGTACCGAATATTGCATGACAGCCCAAATGCTGACATGACAGCGTCTGAATTTTGGGAGTCGGTGATTGTCAGCCTTGATTTGTGGGGCAATGCCTATGTGTATATTACACGATTGGGCGGTAGGGTGGTGAGTCTTGATATATTAGACTCATCAATTACTGTGGTGAAAAGAAATCGTGATGGTGATATTAGCTATAAAGTCGGCGAGGATATTTTTGGTGCTGAAGATGTGTTACACATCAAAGGGTTTACCATGGATGGCTTGGTTGGCTTGTCGCCAATCCGCTATCAAGCAGGTGTGATGGGTGCACAAATTGACGCCAACAATGCTGCAAGCCACACTTTTGGCAATAACTTAAAAGCTGGCGGCTTTTTGCAGACTGACAATATCTTAAACAGCGAGCAAAGGCAAAAGCTAAGAGGTAATCTTGAATATTTTTCAAAGCCTGAAAATGCTGGCAAATATATGGTGCTAGAAGCTGGTATGAGCGTGTCATCCAGTGGGGTTAAGATGAACCCAAGCGATGCACAGCTGCTAGAAACTCGGTATTTTGGCATTGAAGAGATATGCCGAGCTTTTGGTGTGCCTCCGCAGCTGATTGGTCACACCGATAAGGCAAGCTCATGGGCATCGAGCCTTGAGGGCATGAATTTGGGCTTTTTGACTTACAGCTTACGCCCAACGCTTGAACGCATTGAGCAGGCGATTCGTAAAAAGCTACTGTCACCGTCTGAGCGGTCGCAATACAGCCCTAAATTTAGCGTTGAGGGTCTGCTGCGTGCTGATAGCCAAGGGCGTGCTAATTTTTATACAACCATGCTACAAAATGGCGTGATGACTCGTAATGAGGTGCGTGCTTTAGAAGATCTGCCACCGATGGCAGGTGGCGACAGTCTGACCGTACAGCTCAATCTAACACCGCTTGAGAAATTGGGACAAGATCATGAAAACTAAATCAATCAATTTTGAGCCGTCAATCGTTAAAGATGACGGCTTTTTTAGTGGCTATTGTAATGTTTTTGATGTTGTGGACAGCTATGGCGACAGCGTGCAAAAGGGGGCATTTGTCAAATCACTGGCAAAGTTTGAAGTGCGTGGCAAAATGCCGCCGATACTATGGCAACACGACAGAGCACAGCCCATCGGCGTATGGACAGCACTTAAAGAAGATGAACATGGGCTATACGGTGAGGGCAAATTGCTGATTGATGATGTGCCAAAAGCCCGTGAAGCCCACGCACTCATCAAAGCAGGCGTGATTGATGGCTTATCTATCGGCTATCGTGTTGAGCAAGCAGACTATGACAATACCAAAGAGGTGCTACTGCTCAAAGAATTAGATTTATTTGAAATCTCAATCGTTACCTTTCCTGCCAACGACGCATCGACCGTGACAGTGGTCAAATCGGCTTTGGCACAAGGGCAGCTACCTGCTTTATCTGAATTTGAAAAATTCTTGCGTGATGCAGGATTTAGCAAATCGCAAGCCACCGCAATCGCATCACACGGCTTGCGTCAGTTGCTGGGTGAGCCAGCAGAACTGAAAGATGCATTACAAATCATTAAATCAATCACAGGAGACATAAATGTCTGATATGACAAAACAGCTCGCCACCGAGCTTGCAAAAGCCACTGACTATGTCAAAGGCTTGGGCGAAGAATTAACGGGCCGCTTAGAAAAAGGTGAAAGCAGCTTATCTACTTTAAAAGGGGATGTTGATGAAGCGCTTAAATCAATGGGTGATGTTAAAGCACGCCTTGATGCCGTAGAGCAAAAACAAGCACGCAGAGCACAAAATCAAGAGCCTGAAAAGTCACTGGGTGAGCGTTTGTTTGAATCTGATGCGTTTAAGCAATTTGCCGACAATCCGACCGCAGGCAACCGAGCCAAGCTAAATATTAAAGCGACGATTACCAGTGCCACCACCGACACCAGCGGGGCAGCAGGTGCACTGGTACAAACACAGCGTCTAGGTGGCATTGTAGCCCCACCTGATCAGCGTCTGCGAGTGCGTGACTTGCTGATGAAAGGCACGACCGATAGCAATGCACTTGAATATGTGCGTGAAACAGGCTTTACCAACTCAGCAGCAGCACAGCACAATGAAGGTGACAAAAAAGCACAATCACATATCAAATTTGACACCCAAAGCGTATCAGTGCGAACCCTTGCCCACTATGTCAAAGCGTCACGACAAATCTTAGATGACGCATCAGCTTTGGCAAGCTATATCAACGGACGCTTGATTTATGGCTTGAAACTGGTTGAGGATCGTCAGCTGCTAAACGGTGATGGCGAAAATGGCAATCTTAAGGGCATTATTCCGCAAGCGACCGCATTTACAGACAAAGCGACGCTTAGCACATATACCATCATTGATCAGTTGCGATTGGCACAGCTACAAGCGGTGTTAGCCGAATATCCTGCCTCTGGCATCGTCTTAAACCCAATCGATTGGGCTAAGATTGAGCTAGAAAAAGATGCGGATAATAGGCATATCATCGGCTTGCCACAAGGTACAGCAAATCGCACCCTATGGGGCGTGCCAGTTGTTGAAACAACCGCCATGGGTACGGGCAAATTCTTGACAGGTGCGTTTAACCTTGGTGCACAAATCTTTGACCGACAGCAAGCGGCGATTGCCGTGGCAACCGAAAACGAGGATGACTTTGTACGAAACTTGGTTACTATCCTTTGCGAGGAGCGTCTTGCATTAGCGGTATATCGCCCTGAGGCGTTTATTTATGGCGATTTGGTGGCGAAATAAGCCTTGAAACTTGCTGATATGACCTGTCTTGATGGCAGGTCATATCTTTTATGGGAGATAAAAATGGCTGAATATGAAGTCCTAAAACAGCATTATGGCGATAAGCAATACTATGAGGGCGATATCAGGCAGCTTGATGATGATTTTACCGCCAAGCGTCTAATTGAGTTCGGTTTGATTGGTAAGGCTCACGCAAACAAAAAAGTGCAAGGCAAAGCTAAAAAAGTACCAAGCAACAAGGCTGAACCTGTGCTTGAAAATAAAGGTGATGATGGCGATGACACAGAAGATAACGCTTGAAATGGTCAAGCATCAGTGCCGTATCGATCATGACGATGAAGATGATTTACTTATGCATTATTTGAATGCTGCTTTAATTCATGCGTCAAATTACATCGATGGATTACTTGATGAAAGCAATCTGGCAGTACAGCAAGCGGTGCTACTGCTTGTTGGGCATTGGTATGACAACCGAGAAGCTGTCAATAATGACTATCAAACGCCGCAATCAATCCCCTTTGGGTTTGAGGCGTTGTTACAGCCTTATCGAAATTTGGGGGTGTGATGCAGGCAGGTAAGCTTAAAGATAGAGTATCTTTCATGCAGCATTTACAATCACGATCACAAACAGGTGCACCCAAGCGAACATGGTCTGTCGTAGATACGGTTTGGGGGCAGTTTACGCCCGTCTCTGCCAAAGATGTCATTGCTGGGAAAGCGGCAGGTGTGGAGATATTGGCAAGGCTTAAAATCAGATATCGAGATGATATTAAGCGTAATATGCGTGTCGTGTGCCGTGGTAGAGTCTACGATATCATTGGTGAGCCTTTGGCGGACAATAAGACAGGGCGAGAATATCTTACCCTGCTGCTACAGGGGGCAGAACAATGAAAATTGAAGGCTTAGACGAACTGAACGAAAAACTGCACCGACTGCGTGATGAAGTTGGCAATAAAGACACAGGCGGTGTGTTGTACCGCTCGCTCATGTTCGCCAGTACGCCAATGTATAAAACCATTAGAGCCAAAGCCCCCACAACGAACAGTCCCTATCGGCGGTATATGTCATCAGGGCAAGGCGATGGCTATTATTTTGATAAAAACGGCAAAAAACGCCGACGACGCGCCAAGCGTGGTACAGGCAAATACCAAATGCAAGACGCTGGTTTGTATAAAAAATCCATCAAACGCAGACGCCTAACCCGTGGCGTATCTGCAAATTTAGATGGTGCGGCGATTGCTATTTATGTCGCAGAAGGCTCAGGAAAAACGCACGGCTCAGCGTATTACTGGTTTTTTAATGAATATGGTACAAAGTATCAAGCAGCAAGACCGATCTTTAGACCTGCATTTGATGGCGGTGCCAAAGATGCTGCGGATCGATTTAAAAACAAATTGGGCGAGCGTATTGGTAAAATCATGGGTGGGCAATGATCGCAAGTAAAAGAATTTTTGGTTTGCTGGGTGAATTGGTCAATGATCGCGTTTATCCGCTGTTTGTGCCTGAGACCGCTGATAGCACACCGCCTTTTATGGTTTATACGCTGGTGTCAAATGTGCCAGATAACACACTAGACGGTATCACAGGGCATGAGTGGGTAGGTGTGCAGATTGATATTTACGCAGCAGATTATGATGAGACTATCGCACTGGCACAAGAAGCGGTCAAGCGATTAAACACAATCAAGCCATCAGAGTATGGTGGCGTGGTGTATGTACACGATGATGGGCTTTATCGCGCAATTATTGAGTACGAATTTTGGCAGACTTTGCCAGATTAACCCCCAATCCTAACCAACTGACAGGAGGAAAATATGTCAGCACAAAACACAAAAGACGGCTTTTATCAGCTGTTTGTCTCAGCCGATGGGCAATCAGGCTCATTTAAAAAAGTGGAACGCTTAACATCCTGCGGTGTGCCAAACGAAGCCAAAGTGCTAGATGACATCACCGCCACCGATGACCGCCGAACCGTCAAAGCCCCTGTGGACTTTAAAGAAGAAGCGGAGCTTGAATTTGAATATGTGCTATTGCCCGATGATGAAACGCACCAACTTATCCAAACGAGTTTTGACGGTGGTAAAGAGCTGGTGTGGCAACTTAAATTTGTCGAAGCCGCAAGCGAGAGCCGAGAGTTTAAAGGCATGATTAGCGACTTGACCACCGATGCCGAAGACACTAAGAAAAAACTGCGTAAAAAAGGCAAAATCACCATCACAGGCGAGGTTAGCAAAAGATTAACCGTGTAGTTTGTATGACACAATAATACCGCCAAACCCTGCACAGTTTGGCGGTTTTTATTGACTTATCCACAAGGTTAATTATCAATGTTAATTTTATCAATGTTAATCATCAATGGCGATAAAGCCTAACCACAAACCTAACCATATAGGAGTAAACTTATGAGTGCATTAACCAAAGAACAACTGTTATCCATCATCTGTGTGAGCGAGCCACTTGTACTAAAAGATGTGGACGGTATTGGCAAGATTTATATCAAAAAACTGACCGTGTCAGACCAAGGCGAGATTGCCAAAAAAGCAGATGCGAATGATAATGTCGGCTCAGGGCTTGTCATGATTGCCCACTGTGTGTGTAACAAAGATGGCAAACGCCTGTTTGCTGATGGCGATATCGGGCAGTTGGGGGCGATGAGTGCAAGCCACATGGGTGCCCTAGTAACCGCCATCGGCGAGGTTAATGGCTTTGATGAGAAGCTTTCGGACATTAAAAAAAACTGATCAGTGACAAAGACCGCCGATTTTTATTTAAACTGGCGTCTCATCTGGGTAAGACCGTAGGCGAGCTTGAACGCACGCTCACGGTGGCAGAGTTTGCCGAGTGGGTCGCCTATGATGAGATAGACCCCATTGGTGGGTATCGCACCGATTTGGGCTTTGCTCTACTTGCCTACATGCAAGCGGCGGATAAAGACAAATCGGTGCAGGATTTTCTCATCATTGACCCAAACCCCATGACGGATGAACAAAAAGAAGCCTTTGAACAGGAACAATGGGAAATCAAGGCACGCCAAGAAGCCTGTGCGATGATGGCGATGTTTAATCGCAAAGGCTCTTGAATATTAGACCAGCTTAAGGTATGATTTGGGTATTACGATACATTTTGTTTGTATGGAGTGTAAAATGCTAGCACTACTTGCTTTATTGATTGGCTTTGCGATTGCCTTGTGTTTTTTGGTTCCAATCGTAGGCATTCCTTTGCTGATTATCGGTGTCATACTTTATCATTTTACCATCGGGCATGTGATTGAATTATATAAGATTTATAAAGAACACCAAAAAGCCTAACTCATCGTTGCCATTATCATTGACCGCTCTTATGGAGCGGTTTTTTATTGGAAAAAACAATGTCCGTCATTTCAAAATTACAAATCGTCCTAGAAGCCAACACGACCGCCTTTGACCGTAACCTTGCTAAAGTCAATGATACACTTGCCAAGTTTTCAAAGTCGACTGGCGAAATGCACAAAAAAATGGACAAATTTGCCCGTGTGCATCGTGATGCCCTGCAAGGTTTGCAAAGTGCAGGACAAGCGGCGGCGGTTGGCTTGGGTGCGACGGCCTACGGCATCAAGGGGGCGGTGGACGAAGCGGTCAAGTTTGAATCGGCGATGGCAAAGGTCAATAAGGTAATGGACTTTAAGACCCCCGAAGCCTTACAAAATATGCGTAAAGAACTGGAAAAACTGTCTGCCACAGGCACATCAACCTTTGTGGAATTGGCACAGATTGCCGAAGCAGGTGGACAGCTTGGGGTATTGGAAAAAGACCTTGTCCCTTTTGTGTCTATGGTGTCGGATATGGCAACCGCCTTTGATATGTCGGCAGATGTGGCGGGGGAGGCAATGGCAAAGCTGGCTAATGTGTGGAATAAGCCCATACAAGAAATGAGCCAGTTTGGTGATATGGTCAATACGGTTTCTAACAACACCCCTGCCAAAGCCAGTCAGATTGTGGAAGCGTTGGGACGCATTGGTGGGACGGCAAAGTCTTTTGGTTTGTCTGAACAAGGGGCGGTGTCTTTGACTTCGGCAATGATTGGGCTAGGTAAAGCCCCAGAAGTCGCTTCAAAGGCGGTCAATCACTTGGTGAGTACGCTTGCCACAATGGATATGGCGGATAAAAATACTTCTGCTTCCTTAAAACAGCTTGGGCTTGATGCCAGTGAGTTTGGCAAACTGCTCAAAACCGATGCCGAAGGGGCATTGTTTAGCTTTCTTGAAGCGATGAACAAACTGCCCAAAGACGAACAAATCGGATTTGGTGTAGATGTGTTTGGTAAGAATTTTTATGATGACATTCTTGCCTTGGCAACCGCCCCCGAACTTTTGACAAAAATTAGAGATTTGCTCGCTGATAGTGCCAACTACACAGGGTCAATGACCAAAGAAGCGGAGGTATTGTCTGCAACGACCGAAGGTCAAATCAAAAAATTCCAAAACAACATCACCATTTTAAAAGCAAGCATTGGCACGGCGTTTTTACCTGCTTTGACATCGGTCATGGACAAGCTGACCCCGATTATTGGGGCGATTAGTGCGTGGGCAAATGAAAATCCCAAATTACTCACAACCATTACCGCAATCATGGCAGGAGCATTGACACTGGTGGCGACACTGGGCGGTCTTGCCCTTGCCTTTACTGCCGTCACCGGCGGTATCGGTTCGGTGATTGCCATGGGTAAGATGGTGGCTGTCATAGTCGCTCCCATCATCAATCTTTTGGGGTTTGTCAAAATGTTTGGCAGTGCCTTAGCCATGCTTGGGTTTCCTGTAACGGCGGCGGTGGCAGGGATAACCGCCCTTATCGCTGTGAGTGTGCTACTTTATCAAAATTGGGATACGGTCAAAGCAAAAGCCAGCGAACTGTGGCAAGCACTACCCAAAATGGCAAATGACGCATGGCTTGCCGTGCAGTCCGCTTGGAGCGGTGTTGTGGCATGGTTTGGCGGTGTTTGGGATAGTATTAAGCAGTCATTTATGGCTTGGCTTGGCGGTATGCCTAAGCCAGTGCAAGACATGGTGGCTAATATTGGTGAAATATTTAGCACGATTGTGGATGTGGCAGGGGCGGTTTGGGATGGCATTACCGATATTGCCAAAGCCGTGTGGGGTAAGATTACCGAGTTTGTCTCTTACGCCATTGATAAAATTAAGCCTGTTATCAAA
>ERZ1023440.115-NODE-115-length-24815-cov-351.250687_pt1 | contig 24815 bp, 36 predicted proteins | sample MGYA00380520_ERZ1023440 | MGnify/ENA primary metagenome ERZ1023440 (study PRJEB33173, sample SAMEA4830335) | metagenome | study: EMG produced TPA metagenomics assembly of the PRJEB25223 data set...
TTGGCTTTTGTTTGTCAATGGGTGAGATTGTTGTGAATGTTCAACGTGCTCTAAATACCCTAGCGGTGATATTAGAATCTGTGGATAACATTTATTACCCTTATCAGGATTATTTTAGGGCGTTTGAGTGGTTTTCTGTGATTATATTTGGAATAGAATATATCGCTCGTTTTTGGGTCATTGCCGAAAAGAACATTGATAGAGTTTGGCATACCCGTTTTAAATGGACGACAAGTTTTGGGGCAATTATTGACCTACTTGCCATAGTGCCGATATTTTTGCAAAGCATTAGTGGCATTGATTTACGTTTTTTACGGGTATTTAGGTTATTAAGGCTATTTAAACTTACCCGTTATTTTGATTCTTTGCGGATACTGCTCACCGTATTACAAAAAGAGCGTGGCTCATTTGGGGCGGTGATATTTATTTTAATGCTTCTTATCATATTGTCAGCAAGTGGCATTTATTTGGTGGAGTATGAAACCCAGCCTGATGAGTTTAATTCAATCCCTCATGCGATGTGGTGGGCGGTGGTAACCTTGACAACGGTGGGTTATGGCGATATTACGCCCATTACGCCTTTGGGTAAACTTTTGGGGGCGTTTATCACGATATTGGGTGTGGGGCTTGCCGCCTTGCCAGCAGGTATTTTGGCAACGGGACTGACCCGTGAATTAGAAAGCCAAAAACAGGCAAGTCTATATCGGCTTTATGATGAATTTATGGCGTTGTCATCAACTGAATTGCATGACAATGATAAAATAAATAACCTATCTGATGAATTAAAAATAGACCGCAAAAACCGCCAAGAAATCCTAACCCAAGTTTTGCGAGAAAAACGCCTATTGGCAAAAGAAAAAGAGCTTGATGAAAAAGAAAAGTCTTTAAATAAAAAATGCTTTTGTCCGTATTGTGGGGAGCGGGTGGAGTAAAAATAAGGGCAATCTCTGAACCGCACCCCAAAAGTTAGACACACTAACCTTTGGGGTGCTTTTTATGGCAAAATACACAACCGACTTTAAACTGTCTGTGATTGGGTATTATCTTAATCATCATGGCTACAAACAAACCGCCAAACACTTTAATCTAAACCACACAACCGTAGAGCTATGGGTTAAACTCTATCAAGCACATGGCATTGATGGCATAAAAAGACGACACACAAAGTAAACACAAGATAGATAATTAACCAAGACAGGTAGGATAAATGTGGGAAATGGTGGGAATGATTGGGGCAAGTTAGGATAGGATTTGAAGTGATATTGCATAGCGTGCAATAAAAAAGACTTTGATGATTTTGGGTGCTACACTTGAATTTATCAAAGCCTTTTTGTTTTTGATGGGATTTAGGCGGACTGGGCAAAAAGGTCAGGCTGGGAGCGGTCTTGGTATTGTTTTCGCATACGGGCTAGGATTTCGTAAATGTAGGGCAAAGATAGGTTAAACTTTTGCACCAACTCAAAATGATTGTTGCCGTTGAATGCTTCCCAAATCGCCAAATCTCGCTCGTGGTATTGCCAAGCATTGTGCTTGGTAACATAAAACATAGAACCACCCCAATGCTCGGCAAGGCGGTTGGCAAGCTCATTGGCAATTTGGCTTGCGGTCTCTTCATCAAGGGCTGTGGTGTGGGTAATGATTTGTGTGCCAAAAGAGCGTAAATCGGTAAAGAAGTTCTCGGCTTGTTGGTTAAACTTGCCTTTGCGTTTGTTGTCAGTCATAAAAGCACCTTTATTGTTGTTATTTCTCACATTTTAGCAAAGCAAACAACGGTAATAAAAGACAACTGGCATAAAAAACCACGATTTTTTATCGTGGTTTTTGGTTGAAATGGACTTAATTTTGGGGAGTTGGGATGGTGGTGCTTTCCGTTGTTTTGGCTTGTTTTTCTACCCGTTTACGCCAGTTTTTTAGGCGTTCTATGATGTTGCTGGCTTGCTCGCTATCCAAATCATCTATGGCGGTTTTGGCTTGATTTTGGATATAGCTTGCCAGTGCTTGCTCACTCTCATTTCTAACCGCTCCCAATGCGTATAAATCCAGCCACAGATGGCGGATGAGTTTGATTTGTTGCTCTGTGTCAAGGCTTGTTTTGTCATCAATGGGCTTTGGGTCTTTTTTCTTATGCGTTACCACAAACCCAAGCTGTTTTAACCTTGTCAATACCTTGTTTAATTCATAGACATTCATCGCTTTGGTGCTGTCTTTGCTAGTCATCGCCACAAGAAGCGAGCGGTAAGTGTCGTCATCTAGGCACAGTTTACTTTTGCCGATATGGATAAGCTGAATGAGTTTGGGCTTATTTAATGCACCTCGTTTGGTTTTGTGTTGGCTCATTTTGATTTTCCTTAAATTGGTTATGATAAGCAAGGCTTACCCCTGCTTATCATTTGGGCTTGGTGTGTTTAATTAACCGCTTCTTTTAAGCCTTTGCCCGCTTTAAACGACGGTACTTTTTTTGCTAAGATTGTCAATTTTTCGCCTGTTTTGGGGTTACGCCCCGTGCGTTCTTTGTGGGTTTTGATGGTAAACGAGCCAAAGCCCACCAGATTGACTTCGCCACCCTTTGCCAGTTCGTCTTTAATGCTACCCAGCACCGCATTGACCGCATTCTCGGCTTGTTTGAGTGGCAAACCGTCTAGTTTGTCATAGACAGATTTAACGAGTTCTTGTTTGTTCATAATATGTTACCTTTTAAAGTTGGTCTGTTGGGACAATGACAAGGCGACCAATGCTTGCCATTGTTTTGCTCTTTTGTTTTTTAGGGGGGGGGTTAAAGATTGGCAAAATCAAGGTTAATTTGCTGATATTTGCCGTATTCATCTCGCTCATAGAACCGCATATATTCTTTTGATGAGATGACTTGGGTGGCATCACTGATGGCGGTCATTGCTTTTTGCCATTTGTCGTCCGTGATATTTAAGCTACGCAAGGACAGCACTCGGCGGATGTTAATTTTGCCTTCTTTATCCACCGCAAAGGCGTTATCAATGATGGCTTTGATGTTGTCGTTACTGTCGGCTGTCCACTCACGCAGACATTCGTCAATCAAGGATTTTGCAACCTGCAAGCGTTCGTCAAACACAAGGTTATCTTGGATAGCAATTTGCACTTTGTATTTGCCGTCAAAGCTCATTAAAGACACATTGCCCTTTTTACCGCCAATTTGGGTATCGTATTCTTGGGCGGAGAGTTCCACGAAGTTGTGAAATTCAGCAAAAAACTGCTCTTTTACCGCCCGCATTTGGATTTGTAGGCTTAGGGCTTGCCCCACAAGATTGATGACAGTTTCGTCTCTTAGCTTGTCAATTTCCTTGATTTTATCAAGGGGGATAAGGTGTCCCTTGTCGTTTAGGCGGTAGCCGTCTGGGATTGGGGTTTGGTTTGTCATAATTATTCCTCTTCTGCTAGGTGGGTTTGGATTTCTACATTGTTGTCATCGACAAGCGTAAGCATGATGCGAATGCGGTTGTACAGCTTTTCGCCCAGCTCTTTGATGTCGGCAAAAGCATAACCACCGCTGTCCAAATCGCTGTCATCAACCAACTTTTTGACTTCGTCAATGGTGTGGTATGCCAAAAACAAAATCGGGTCTAGTAGGTTTAGGGGTAAGTTTTTATCAAAAAACTCATCAACGGTAAGGACGAGTGGTTTTTGGGTTTGGGTGGTCATAAATTACTCCGTTTGGGTTGGTTTTATTCGCACAGGGTATTCCGTACACAAATTTACCAAATGTCTTAATGGCATATCTTGGGGAGAAAATTCAACCCAGCCATTAATGGTATGGTATTCTGCTTTTTCGTTACAAAGAGCAAGTTTAACAATCTGCTCTATATCAACCATTTTTACCAGTTTGTCAAATGTATTAGGCATCTCTCACTCCTTACAAATTATGAATAACATCAGCGTTAATCACAGGCACACCAAGCTCGGCACATAGGTTCATCGCTCCTGTGATAAGATTGCCAACGGCTAAGGGGTACAACAGGCTTTGCACCACTTTGCCCTTGTTGTCGGTGCGGACAAGTTTGTTTGTCATTGCCAAAATACCGCTCTCGTCTATGAGCTGGTTTAGGGCTTTGGCTTTTCCTAAGCGGTGCGACAAATAACTGGCAAGCTCATTTGGGGCGATTGGGTCAAGGGTCGCAATTTCACAGCGTTGGACGACTTCACGAATGGCTGGGTTTTGTTCGGACAGCTTTAATGCCAATTCATTTTGACCGATAAGCACAATACCCAAAAGTTTTTGATAGCCGTCTTCTAGTTCAAAAAAGCGTTTTAGGTGCTTTAAGGTTGGCAAGGGCAAACTGTGGGCTTCTTCAATAATCAAAAGGTGTTTGTTGCCAGCCTTGTGGCTTTCTTTTAAAAGTTGGTGGATTTGGCGAAAACGGGCTTCTGGACTGCGTTTGGCATTTTCTAGGGGTGCTAAGGCGTGCAAAATGCTTTCGGCAATGTGGGCGGATTTTAGGGTTTTGCCCTTGATGTCGTTGTCTTCGGTTGCCAATACATAAGGCTCAATGACGATGATTGGCTGATTTTCTTTGGCGATACGGTCTATCAAGTCCCGTTTTAGCGTGGTTTTGCCAGCTCCCGACTCGCCTGTTACCGCCACAAAACCACCGTGTTTGGCGGTGTGGAGCAGGGTTTCACGCACATAATGCACATCGTTTGACAAAAACAGCTCATTGCCTGAGCGAATGTCGCTGGTAAAGGGGCTCTCAAACAAGCCAAAGTGTTTTTTGGCGGTCATTGTTAGGGTTTGTTTTCTAAGAAGCATAAGGTCTTCCTTTGGGTTGGTTTGGGGTTTTTGGGTTTGGGCTGTTGGATTGGGAGCAATGATAAGTTTGTCTGTATCAATCCCCTTGCTTTGTAAAAACTTAACAATATCAGCATCAATTTTGGCACGGTCTAGGCTTTTGGGGTAAGCCCCTGTATTGGCAAGGCTGTTAATGCTCGCAGGGCTTAACCCAATGCCGTCCGCCAATGTTCGCTGACTAATTTTGTGTTTGGCTAATAGCTCTTTTAAGGTCATTTTTTGCTCCTAGCCTACCGCTCTTAGGGTAAGTGACTCATCTTGTGGCAACAACATTTCCGCCACACTGCCAAGCTCATCGGGAGCAACGCCATCGGGGAAAGTGTCCACAATCATTTGATAAAACTCTGGTTGCCAGTCATCGCCAAGCTGTGCTTTTAGGGTTTTGGCGACTTCCACAGGGGTTAAGGGTTTTAACACTTTTTTGGCGGTCAAATGCGAGCTTTGACTGATGTCAAGCCCCACGCCTTTTTTGGTAAGATACAGTCGTACCTTATCATCAATGTCCGCCATAATGTCCACTTGTCCATCATAGGCAACTGCCCGTGCCTTTCTTGCCTTGTCCACTTCGGCATTGGTGTCGGCATTGTAGGCTTGTTTGAGCATTGCCTTGCGGTTTTGCTCAGGGGTGGCTTGGGGCTTGGCAACAATGCTTTGTCCAACCACAGGGGCATTTATATCAAAGCCAGCATTGTCTTTGACAATTGGGGCGACGGTGTAAATTTGCCCTTGCCACGCCACATCAATGTTTGGCACTCGGTAAGGGTTTACCACGATGTCCACTTCTGCCTTTGGATAAATGCCGTCAAGGTGGGTCAAGTCGTAGGCTTGATTGGCAAAGCCTTTGACGGTATGGGTAACGGTCAAATCGCCACGCACTTTGACGGTTTTTGGGCGAGTGGTAATCAGCTCTTGGCACAGTTCACGACTGGGAGCAACTCGTAGCTGGTCGCTGGCAATGGAGAGCCAAACTTGGTTGCGAGTTTTACGGTGGCGTGTGTGAATGTGGTTGGCGTTAAAATCAATTCGCCATTTGGTCGCCAAAGCGTTCAATTCATCAAGACTGCCCACTTTTAAAAAGGGCAAACGGCTTTCAAATTTGGTTTCTACCAAGTTTTGAGCCTGTTCAACCTGCCCTTTGGCTCGGCTGTTGCCTGTGGCGTGGACAATGGGTGTAACGCTAAACCGCTCCAAACCACCCATAAACAAGCCACTTGTCAAAGACGAACCCTTGTCCATTCCAAGATGAAACGGCACGCCGTGCATCGGGTCGGACACATCTTTCTTTAAAATGGTATTGATAAACACCTGTGTTAGGTTCTCCGCCGTTTCTGCTCCCAGCACATATTCTAGGTAAATCGCCCCCGAATAATGGTCGGTAATCACATAACGGATAACCCGTTCTTTGGCGACTTTTTCTAGGTTTTTGGGCTTGTTTTTATAAAACTCTTTTTCGTCCATCATCTTTGCTCCGCCCTTTGGTAGGTAGAACAACACACAAACAGACGCATCAATTTGCCAAAGATAGTTTGGGTGCAAACTTCTTTGTGTGGTGTGAGCGGTTGGCACGGCAAGCTGGTCGGGGTGGCAATGGTACATTTTTAACGCCCTTAAAATGGTACTGACATCAACATCAGGTAGTTTGCCCTGTGCTTTTAAAATCTCGGTGGCATCTTTGACCGACAAAATGCGTTTGCCATTGTTGCGGGTCGCCACCAAAATCATACCGCCGATGAGTTTAGCTTGTTCTTCGGTAATGGCGGTTTTGCCTTTGTCGGTGCGGACTTTGCGGTCGCCTTTTTTGGTTTGTGGGGCAAGCCCTGCTTGTTTGAGCATTGCATAGACTTGCTTAACAGAACAGTTTAAAAACTTAGCCGACTGCTCCACAATCGTGCTTTTTTGACCGTGCACAGCGGTTTTTAACCTGTTTGAAACACTTTTAAGATAATCAAGGGTAGCGGTATCCATCACGGTATCCTTATTCGCTGTCTGTTGCCCAGTCGCTTGCCATCATTGCCGACAAATCCACGCCAAGCGACAAACCAAGTTCGGCAAGTCGGCTGTACAAAAAGCTGACTTCTTGCACGATTTTTTGGTTCAAATGGGGCAAATCGTTTTCGCTTGCTTGTTCGGACAAGGTTTCAATCACCGCTCCAAACTGGCTAATGGCGGTCATCACGGTTTTGGTGCTTGTGCTAAGCTCGTCATTGATGTGGCTTTCCACTTCTTGTTGCACCATTTTGGCGTTATCAATGTGCTTTCGCACCGACAATTTTGCGTCCAATTCGTCAATTTTGCGATTTTTGGTGGCAAGCATTTTCTCTTGGGCTTCGTTTTCGGCACGGGCTTGTTTTAGGGCTTTTTTCAGCTCGCTGACGCTCATTGTGTCAATGTCATCAAGGGTAATACCGCCCACAGACTCACCACTATTTAGGGCTTCTAATTGGTCGTCATCTAGGGTAATGAGTTCAAGCAGTTTGGTTTGGCTGTCCACTTTGGCAATCAGTGAATTAAACTCGCTTTTGACCTTCAAAGTGGCTTGCATAAATTTTTGAGCCATTCTTGGCGAAAAGCCCAAAAGTTCAATGCGTTTGGTAAAGTCGCCGTGTGAACACATTTCTTTTAAGATAAGTAAGCATTTACCCATTTCTAGCACCGCTTCTACGGTGCGACCTTGATAAAAGCGGATACGGTCTTCTAACGCCCCTACGGTCAGTTCGCCTTGATACTGGTAGTCTTCGGCAAGGCGGACAACATTGGCGTGGTGGTCGGCAATGTTTGCTGGAATGACTTCTGCAATTTGGGCTTGGTTGGTTTGTGTGGTAGTCATAGAATTTTTCCTTTTAAAAGCGAATTCAAATTCGCATTTGTTTAACTTAAAAATGGATTAAAAACGGCTGATACGCTGGTTGTATTCGTTAATCCGTTCTTGCAGTCGCTCGGTTTCGCTTTGATGGCTTTTGGCGATTTGTAGTAAGCTGATAGACAGCTGATAACGCCCATCGGTGCGTTTTTCGGCAAAGCCTTCTGACACCAAATCGTCCAAATCTCGGCAAATGTTGGAGCTTGATGTTTTTAGAGCGGTGGCAAGCTCAGACACAGAAACACCGCTAAATGTCTTGCCTTGTAAGGCTTTGATGACTTGTAAGGCTCGTTTGGTTGCGTTTGCCATAGAGAACTCTTTTTGATAAAATGAGAAGTTTTATTGGTCTAACGACCACATTAAATTTCTACTATTGTAGATAACAAGTGTTTTGGGATAATTACTCGTGGGCTGGTTTAAGTCCCAATTTGACGGCAATGGTGTGTCCTTCGCCATATAGGGCTTTATTTTCGCCACGCATGACACGGTAAACTTGGGCGGGCGAATAGCCGTTGTCCTTTGCCCATTGTTTTAGGGTTTTGCCCTGTGCGTATAGGCGTTGTTTGACCGCATCGGCTTTTTGTTTGTGGGTGGTATGGGTGGGGATTGTCATAAGTTTCTCCGCTTGTGGATTGTACGGTAATTACCGTTGAATTATGGTATATTGTAAGTGTATTTTTTACACTTGTAAAGGGGATTTTGTGTGATTTCTACACTTTTTAAACAAATTTTGGAAAAAAACAACTTAGAGTTACAAAATGTTGCCGAAATTATGGACATCAGCCTAGACCGAGCCAAAAATTTGTCGGCAGGACGGGTCAAAAAATTTAAGCCAGAAGAGATGCAAGCCTTAATTTCAAAATTGGGGATTGACCCCCATTGGCTTGCCACAGGGGAGGGAGAGATGTACCCACAAGACACCACGCCCACGCTATCATCGGACGAGGAGCTACTTTTGGACAGTTACCGCTCATTAACTGCGGATAAGAAAAAACGCCTATTAAGACTGGTGTTATCGGAACTTGAAGATGTAGGCGGTGGCATTCACAACAGCCCTTATGCCAACGCCACAATGGGCGATAAAAGCGGTAACAATAACAGCTTTAACAGCACGCCCAATCACGGCTATGTTAATCAAGGTACACACAAAGGAGATGTGAATTTTGGAAAATAGGGGTTATATCAATCACGGCGAGCATTTTGGCGATGTTCGTTTTGAGCATAATGGCATACCGCCCATTATGCCAATAATGGGGCAAACTGGCTCTATGTGTTGTCCACGCAGGGGCTGTGGACACGCCATTTGGTCGGACAGTGTTCAATGTCCATACTGCCATTTTGATATGAGAGCCTATTGGCAAAAAGAAGGTTGCAAGCAAGATTTACAAAGACTAAAAGGTAAACTTAACATTGTAGAATGGGTATCATTGACTTGTGCTGGGTTAATGTTGATAATGCTTTATTTGAAATCTATCGGTTTTGCAACCCTTGCCTTATTTTTTATATTTGCATTGTGCGTATCCATTGCCAGTAGCCTTGATGAGCGAGTGGCAGAAGTTCAAAAGAAACTCAAAGAATTTGATTATCTTGCTTATTGATTTTAAGGAAAAATTTATGAAAAAGTCTATTTTTCTACCAACTTTATTGCTAATGCTAACCGCCTGTGGCGAACCTACCAAGCCCCAAGAAACCCAAGCCGAGCCAACGCAGGTCAGCGAACCTACGCCCACCGCCGATTACAGCCAAATCAACAAAACCGAAGTGCAAGCCTATGTGGACAAAATCAGCGATGTCATAGCCAAGACCAAAACTATCAATCCAAGCGACACAACAGCGATGCACGATTGGAGCAAGGTTATTGACAATCTCAAACAAGAAGGCTTGCGATATGGCGAAAATTTATTCAGCGAACCCTATGGGCGGTGTGCTATACTAGGCATTGACGCACAAGACTACTGGCAACAGGTGCGTGGTGGCGATAAGTTAAACCTTGCCAGCGATGTCCTAAACCGCTTTAATGGCAATAAAAAAGCCTGTGAAGAAGTTTTGCAAGGTTTGCCCTAATTCCCTTAAACCGCCCTAAAATCCCTACCATTCCCCCAATGTTATCCTAGCTCCATTATCCACAAATGGGGCTTTTTTATGACCTATGTACTATCCAAGCGTTCTTTAAACAATTTAAACGGCGTACATCCGAGCCTTGTCGCCATTGTCAAGCGAGCCATTACCCTTACAAATCAAGACTTTATGGTTATTGAAGGGGTGCGAAGTCGTGAGCAATGTATGATTAACTACGGCAAGGGTCGCACGGTCGCCCAGTGCCTTGCCAAGGGCATTCCTGCCAAATACGCCAATCCTGCCCACGCCAAAGTAACTTGGCTAAAAAATCCTTTTAATTCCAAACATTGCAAGCAATCAGATGGCTACGGACACGCTGTGGACATTTGCCCCTATCCTGTGGACTGGAATGACTTAAAGAAATTTGATGCCATTGCCACAGCCTTATTTGAAGCTGAAAAACAGCTTATCAGCGAAAGTGTTATCCCCAAAGGTACAAACTTGCGTTGGGGAGCTGACTGGGACAAAGATGGTAAATTCCGTGAACGGGGCGAGTCGGACAGCCCGCATTTTGAGATTTTATAAGGGGGCATAATGGCGATTAAACTCGTTGATAACTGGCAAACAGGTTATAAGTGGTTTTCTAATTGGGCGTTTATCTTGGTTGTTTTTCTTGCCACCACGCCCTTGCCACCAGAAATTACAGGGCTTTTACCACCAGTTGTTCAAAACAAAATGACCGCCATTGTGGCGGTGTGTGGGCTGATTTTACGCTTTATCAAACAGTCCAATCCCAATGCAGGGCAAGGGGGTGGATAATGGCAGACACAATTGAAAAAGCGAACACCAATTATGAAATTTGGCTAAATGCCCAACTTCACAAACCCCAACCCCCACCGAACACTATTACCGAGTGCATAGACTGTGGGGGCGAGATTGGCGACAAACGCAAACAAGCCGTCCCTTATGCGGTGCGGTGTGTGGCGTGTCAGTCTGAATTTGAAAGGGATAAGCAATGATTTTTAAACTGGAACTGTATCAGCTTATCACATTGGCAATTGCCCTTTGCGGTACGCTGTGGGGCGTGGGCAAGGCATTCTTTAATCGGGTAGAAAGCTCAATCAAAGAAAAAGATGAAACTCTTGCCAAAGCTCTATCCACCTTGGGCGACAAATTGGATAAGGAGTCCGAGGCTATTCGCCATCTTGACCGTGAATTGTTAAAACTCAAAGCCGAATTGCCCCGTGAATTTGTCGCCAAAGAAGACTTTGTGCGGTCTTTTACGGTGGTAGAAGCCAAGATTGATGCGGTACAAACAACCTTAACACAATTTGCTAAGGATAATAAATAATGACGATTGATTTGATCTACGATAGTAGAAATTAAAAGATGTCGTTAGACAGTGTTATTTTACACCAATATCTTAAAGATGAGAATATGTTATGTCGATTGATTTGCAAAAAACTCGCCGTGAGAGTATGCGGTGGTATTTACTAAAAGCCCTTGATAACGCCCGTCCTTTGGGGGCGTTAGATGTGCTTTTGCTTGATGTAATGCGAAGTATTTATCCAGACAGTACGGCTACCGAAGTGCATAGCCAGCTTGACTATTTGCAATCGGCAGGACTTGTGGAACTTGACAAACGCCCCGATGGGCATTGGCACGCCAAATTAAACCACAACGGCATTGATGTGGTGGAATATAACCAAGATTGCCCTGTGGGCATTGCTCGTACGGCTAAATACTGGACTTAGGGGGCGACAAGTGGCACGAATGACCGCAATAGACCGCCTAAGCCCTGAACACAAAAAGCTACTTGATGAAAAACTTACCACCAACGGTTTTCATAGCTATGAAGCACTTGCCGAATGGCTTAATGAACTGGGCTATGAAATTGGCAAATCGTCCTTGCACCGCTACGGGCAAAAATTAGAACGAAAATTATCCGCCATCAAGACAAGCACACAGGCATCACTGATGATTGCCGAAGCCATTCCCGATGATGGGGACGCACGCAGTCAAGCCGTTTTGTCTTTGGTGCAAACTGAAATTTTTAACGCCCTAGTTGCCTTGCAAGACTTGGAAGATGATGACAGCATTGACCCTGTCAAGCGTTTATCAATGATAACAAAGGCAGGCAAAGGCATTAGCGAGATTGTCAAAGCGTCCATCTTGCAAAAACAGCACGCCATTGATGTGCGTGAAAAAGCTGAAAAAGCCGCCCAAGCGGTGCAAGAGATTGTCAAATCAAGTGGCTTGTCGGACGAAACGGCTAATCTTATCCGAGCCAAGATTTTGGGGATTGCTGACTGATGAAATTAAACACGCTCGCCCAATCTATCAAAGTTGCCAATGTTCCATTTGTTCTATTGCCCTATCAACAAGAATGGGTTGCCGACCAATCGGAAGTCAAAATTTTTGTCAAATCACGGCGTATCGGTGGCTCGTGGGCGGAAGCTGGTGAGTCGGCATTGGAGGCAAGTCGTACCAATGGGCAGGACACTTGGTATGTTGGTTATACCAAAGAAATGGCGGTGGAATTTATCCGTGATACGGCTGATTGGGCAAAATTTTATAACCTTGTGGCAGGCGAGATAGAAGAACACGAAGAGATTTTTGAAAATGGCGATGAGAAAAAGGCGGTTTTGGCATACAGCATTAAATTTGCCAGTGGCTTTCGTGTTACTGCTCTATCATCATCGCCCAGAAACTTTCGCAGTAAACAAGGACGAGTTGTCATTGATGAAGCTGCTTTCCACGATGATTTGCCAGAGTTATTAAAATCTGCAATGGCTCTTATTATTTGGGGTGGCTGTGTTCGCATTATTTCAACACACAATGGCGTGGACAATCCTTTTAATCAACTGGTGGAAGAAGTCAAGGCAGGTAAATTGCCGTACAGTTTACACCATTGCACCTTTGATGAAGCCTTAGCACAAGGGCTGTACAAGCGAATTTGTTTAAAAAGAAACCTACAATGGACAGCCGAAGGCGAAATTGAATGGGCGGACAAAATCCGTGCGATGTATGCTGATAATGTGGACGAAGAGCTAAACTGCATTCCTAAGAATAGCGGTGGCAAATACTTATCCCGTGCCTTGATTTTAAATGCGATGAATGATGAAACGCCGTATCTGATTTATCAAGAAACGGACGAGTTTAATTTGCAATCAGAAAGCGTGCGAGAGATGGCTTGTCGTGAATGGTGCGTGGATAATTTGGATTTAATCCTTGCCAATTTGCCCCAAAATGCGTACTGTTTTGTGGGGGTGGACTATGGGCGAAACGGCGATAAGACCGCCTATGTGGTCGGCATAAAAACCGAAACGATTGGGCTTAAAGTGGTGTGTGTGGTGGAGCTTACCAACATTCCATTTAGTCAACAAGAACAGGTCTTAAACCACATTTGCGATAACATTCGTTTGCTTGGAATGGCGATGGACGCAACAGGCATTGGGGCAAGTAATAGCGAAAAAGCCTATCATCGCTATGGCTCGTCTGTGGTTGAGATGATAAAGCTGTCGCAAAGCTGGTATAGCCTAAATATGCCCCCATTCAAATCCGCCCTAGAAGACGGCGTATTGACCGACATTCCACGCAACGACAATATTTTATCCGACCTTTTTGCCTTTGAAGTCATTGGCGGTGTGCCAAAACTTCCTACCAAGAAAAACGCAGGTAAAGACAGTAATGGCAAAAAAGACAAAAGACACGGCGACACGGCGGTGGCTCTTGCCCTGCTTTATTATGCTTTTATGAATTTAAATGATGGTGAGCTTGTCATCAAAAGTCGGCAAGTAGAGCACAAAGAACCAATGGCAATGGGCGTATTGGCTCGCTTTAAACGAATTATTAAGGGCTATGATTAAAAAGGGTAACTGATGAACAAACTAGACAAACACGACCTTGCCACCAGCCTAGCGGACGAGATTGCCAGCCGTCAAAGTATGACATTTAGCTTTGGCGGTATGATACTGTCTTTGCCAAACCCTGACCCTGTGTTAAAACGACTGGGCAAAGACATTGAAGTGTATCGTGAAATTATGAATGACCCTGTCATCAAAGGGGCGGTAAGACGCAGACGCTCGGCGGTGGTTGCCCTAGAATATGGGTTAGAACAAGGCAAGGCAAGCGATAAGACAATGAAACTGTGCGAGCAGGTGTTAAGCAGTATCAAACTTCGCTCGGTCATTCGTGAGCTACACGATGCGTCTTGGTTCGGCTATTCGCCCACCGAAATCTACTGGGAGCGGACGGGCAGTCTGTAGCTACCATCAAGGGTGGTGGGCAAACCGCCAGAATGGTTTGGCTTTAATGATAACAATGAGCTGTGCCTAAAACAACAGGGCAAATACACGCCTGTACCACCAATGAAATTTATCACAGCAAGAAACGACCCCACCTTTGCCAACCCTTATGGCGTGGCGGATATGGCAAGCGTGTACTGGCTTTCGGTATTTAGAAAAGGTGGGTTAAAATTTTGGCTAAGATTTGTGGACAAATACGGTCAAGCCTTTGTGGTGGGCAAACACCCACGAGCCACGCCACAAACCGAAGTGGACAAAATCCTAGACAGCTTAGAAATGCTTAGTCAAGACGGCGTGGCGGTCATTCCCAATGACGGCTCGGTGGAGATTTTGGAGTCGTCTGGCAAAGGGGCGACAGCAGATATGTTTGAACGACTGCTCAAACATTGCCGAGATGAGATTAGCATTGCCCTACTAGGACAAAACCAATCCACCGATGCGTCCAGCACCAATGCGTCCGCCCAAGCTGGCATAGAAGTTACCGATGACATACGAGATGCAGATGGGGTAATGATAGCCGAAGCCATTAACGAGCTTTTGGGCTATGTTGTGGCGTTGAACATTGGCGAGAGCGAGCCTGTGCCTGTGTGGTCTATGTGGGAAACCAATGACGAAACCGAACGGCTTACCAAACTTATCACCAGTGCCAAACAAGCAGGGGCTACGGTGTTAAAGCCGTTTTATACACGGCATTTGGGTTTTGCTGATGACGAAATCCTTGTGCCAGAGCAGGCGGGTGGGAATAATGACAATTTGGCATTTAATGAGTTTAGCCCCATTCGCAAAGACTATGCCGACCATACCACAGGGCAACTTGCCACAAATAGCCAGCCCATTATCAATGATTGGCTAAGTCGCATTAAGGCAATCATTGATACAGCAAACAGTCTTGACGAAGTACCAAACTTAATCATCAATGCCTTTAATGACTTGCCAGATGACAAACTGGTGGACATTATCCAAATGGCAATGATGGCAGGACAACTGGCTGGAATGGCGGAAGTGGTGGCAGAAAATGAGTGATAAGGAGCTTTTGGGCGTGCAATCCGCCTTTGATTTACCCTTTGATGAGCAGATAGAATTTTTTAGACAAAAGGTCAGATTGCCTACGCAAGGCTATCAAGATTTGACCGCCCAAAACCACGACAAGGCATTTGTGGTGGCGGGGGCAATGAAAGCCGACCTGTTAAACGACCTGCACAAGGCGGTGTTGTCAGCGATAGAAAACGGCGAGAGCCTAGGGCAATTTAGCAAAAACTTTGACAGCATTGCCAAAAAATACGGCTGGACGGCAGGCGTGGATAATGCGTGGCGTGCCAAAATCGTCTATCAAACCAATTTACGCACAAGCCACTCGGCAGGTCGTTATCATCAAATGACCGACCCCGATGTCTTAAAGGCTCGCCCTTATTGGCAGTATCGCCACATCACGGCAGACAACCCACGCCTACAACACAAACGCCTAAATAATATGGTGCTAAGGGCGGACGATGTGTGGTGGACGGTCAATTATCCGCCCAACGGCTGGGGTTGCAAATGCTACGCTCGTACACTTTCCCAAGCGGATATGGACAGAATGGGGCTAACGGTCAGCCAAACACCTGATATGGACGGCTATGCCGATGACAGCTTTGCCCATGCTCACGGCTCTACTTGGTATCCCAATTTGGACAAATATCCCTATGCCATTGCCAAAGCGATTGTGGCAAGCAATATGGCGACAGGCGTGTTTGAACGCTGGCTTGGGCGAATTGAAACCCAGCTTGACGACTTTAAAGCAAATACGCCTGATTATGACAGCCTTAAAAAAGAAGAGCGGATTGTTGGTTTTCGCAAATTTAACACAGGCGAAAGTTTTCAAGTGGCGGTACTAAGTGAAGAGCAACAAGCCATTTTGGGCGTGCAAACTCGCACGGTGCTGTTTAGTGAAGACGATGCCCTAAAACAAGCAATCAGCAGAGACGGCAATACAGGCTTTGATGCCAGTAGTTATCATCAAGTGCAACATTTGATAGACAATGCCACGCTAATAGTCCGAGAATATGACAAGAAAAACGATAACTATCGCCAACAAACAACTTGGGTGGAAGGCTTTAATACGGACGGCAAAAGATATCTTGCCATCATTCATCAAACCAAAACAAATGATGAAGTGTATTTAAAATCTTACCGCTTAGACAGGGCAAGTGATGAAAAATTGAAAAGCAAAGGCTTGGTATTGTTTGAAAAACAATCCCAAGAATAAGAAAATTAGAGCAATCAGAAGAACGCTACCCAATTCTTGATTTGTTACAACAAATCCCAACACGCCAGAATGCCAATGGCAAACACGGAAGTCGGTAGACTACAACTTTCCTAAGGGCTGATTGCTCTATCATTATAGCATAACCAAAAGGCAATATCAATGCTGACAGTTCAAGTACAAGGGCTAGACACCGTCCAAAATCAGTTAAGACGACTTGTCGAGCGTGGGGCGAACCTGACCCCCTTACTTAAAAATATGGGCGAGCAGGTATTAAACAGCACGCAGGAGCGATTTGAAAGTAGCACTGACCCTGACGGCAACCGTTGGGCGAGCAATAGCCCTGTTACCTTTGCACGGCTTTTGGGCAGTCGCCACACCAACAAGAGTGGCAAAATCAACGCTCGTGGTGTGTCTCGTGTGATGAGCAAAAAGCCCCTTATCCTAAGTCATACCCTGCAAGGCTCTATCCGCTATCAATTAAACGGACAATCAGTAATGGTTGGCACAAATATGGTCTATGCCAAGATGATGCACTTTGGTGGGACAAAGTCCGCCTTTCCCCATTTGTGGGGCGATATTCCTGCTCGTCCATTTTTGGGGATTAGTACAACCGATAAGCAGGTTTTGGAGCGAATGGTTATTGATTATTGGCAAACTGTCTAAATGGGCGTTTTTGCCCTGTTTTGGCTCGGTGCGGGTATTTGGTGCTTTTTATGGCGGATAGGCGTTTATGAATGTTTATAAACGCTTTTTTGAGCTATTTAAGTTTGCTTTGTTGGCTTGCAACAACATTAGAGGCAAAAACTGCAATGATAATGGTTTTTAAATGGTCTAGTTGAGATGAGCTAAGCCAATGACATCCATTATCAAAACCCAACCAACTACAACCATTTTCGGACGGTGTTAGCCAATGCCAAATTAAAACAGAAGACATCATAATAAAAAAGCACCAAAAAACCCAAAATGTACGAATAAAGGCATTAGAAAAATTGTCTTTCCAACGCTCAGACCGCTGATGTTCATTCTCTTTGGCAATTTTATCCAAATCCCCTTGTGTAATAGAGTGTTGTTCTGCTATTGCATTTTCAAGCGAGACAGGGTTCTGACTAATGCTTAGTTTGGGAATATCCGAATTGGTAATATCATCAATGGATGGCGGACTGATTATTTGAGTGTTGTTGCTCATAGGTTGCCACCAACTGATTGTAAAGTTGTTTGTAATGCTTATGAATGGTGTGATTTGAAATAACATCGCCCCAAGAGTGAGGGTTAAAAACTTCCGACCACGGTGTATTATTTTGGTGCGTGAGCATAGATAGTTCAATACCGTTAAAATGCCCATATTTTTTATAGACAAATTCAACAACTTTTTGTTGTTCACTGTTTAAAACATCATTCTTGTTGAATTTAAACCAAGGGTAACTAATATCTTGTGTAATTTCTGTGTTGCCATATTTTTTAATAGCTTGATACAATTCAGGAATGACGGGGCCATATTTCCACGCCTCAATTGTATCATCAATCAAGGGGTTGTTGAAAAAGCCATAAGACCAACCGTGGGCAATATAAACAAGCTTCAAAATTTGCATAGGGGTGAGATACTTACCGTCCCGCTTTGCAAGGTGGATAAATTGGTTGGCAACAGCAATAGAACTAACCATTATTAACCTCCTTAAATGTAAAAAAATGTTCTCGTGTATAATAACGGCTTAGCCGTTATTATACACGAGAACAGAAAAAAATGAAATACCGTTGCACATAGTGAAACGGTATTTTTTGTAACAAAGCAAAAAACCCTTAAACCACCCTAAAATTCCCCCTAACAAAAATCCCCTATCATTGGCGTTAATATTCCAAAAGGGATAAGTCCAATGAAAAAAATCCATATCTTTAAAACAGGAACGCACACCGACAGCAATGGCGTGTCGGTGAGCTTTACCGAAACCGACTTACAAAATTCCATCAACGCCTACGACCCAGCCATTCATCAAGCCCCTATTGTCATCGGACACCCCAAAACTGATGCCCCTGCCTTTGGCTGGGTCAAATCTTTAACGGCTGACAATGGCAATCTGTACGCCATACCAGAACAAATTCAGCACGACTTTGGCGAGCAAGTCAAACAAGGGCTTTTTAAAAAAGTCTCAGCTTCTTTTTATCCGCCCAACTCCCCCACCAACCCAGTCAAAGGCGTGTATTACCTACGCCATATTGGGTTTTTGGGAGCAGAACCGCCAGCCATTAAGGGCTTAGAGCCGATTGAATTTAACGAAAATGACAAGGCGGTGGAGCTGACCTTTGATTTTAGTGAAAGTCCGAGCGACACAGCCGACACGCCCGAAAAGACTTTATTTAACAAGGTGGTGTCCGCTCTTGGCTCGCTTTTGTTTAATGAACAACCGCCAAGCGAACCAGCCACACCGCCAAATCCAAACCCAAATCCAACTTCAACCCCACAAAAGGAAAACGCAATGACAACCCCCAATCCAACCCCACCAATCAACCAAGCACCTGCCCCTGCTCAGGCTACGCCCCCTGCCACGCCCGACCCAAAAGATGCCGAAATTGCCAATCTGAAAGCCGAGCTTGCCAAAAAAGAGCAAGCCGAAGCACAGGCAAAAATTAAAGCAGACGAACAGGCAAACAACGACTTTGCCGAAAGTCTTGTCAAAGACGGCAAACTTGTGCCAGCCAACAAAGAAATGGTGGTGGCGGTGTTAAATGCTATTGATACCGCAGGTCGTGCCAATCCTTTAAACTTTGGCGAATGCGACAATGCCAAACCCCTAAACCAAGCCTTTAAAGACGGTTTAAGTGCAGGGCTGATGGCTGGCAAGTCTTATTTGTTTAGCGAAACGGCTGGCAAGACCAATCCGCCCACCCACACCGCCAAGCAATACGACCACAACCTACCGCACAGCGTGCAGGTGGACTCAGATAGTATGGCAAAACACCAACAAATCCTAGCCTACTGCGAAGCTCACAAGGTGGACTACACCACCGCTGTAATGGCAATCGGTTAAATTTATTGATAAGGAAACATTTATAAAAACCCAAGCAATTAGCCTTTTGACCCTATCCGTCTTACTCGCCCAAGACACGCTTGCAGGTTCGTGGGTAACGGCAACAGGGGAAACGCCTGACGGTAGCTCCCCCTTACTTGGCGTAACCGACACAGACGGCAAACAAGGGCAACTGGTGTCTGTAACCACCATTGGCACAGCCAGTATGAACCTAAAAGACATTGCCACAAGCCCTGTCAAGGCGGGCGATTTGGTGGTGTATGATGATGTGATGATGATTGCCAAAGCCAATCAGTCCGCCCAATACGCTGGCAAAGTGGTGGGTGTGGTGCTGTATGACGCACACCAAGACAGCCACGCTGAAATTTTAATCCGTTGATTTTAACCTTTTGATTTTTAAGGAAAAGTTATGCCTAAAATTGTTGTAGACCAAGTCTTAACCAATGTCGTGCAGGGCTATAAAATCCCTGAAAGTGTCGGTCATTTGTTATTCCCCCGAGTAACCGTTACCAAATCGGGCGGTAAAGTGGTGATGTTTACCGACAAGGATTTTGTTCTTTATCAGACCCAGCGTTCTCGTGGGGCGAACACCAAACGCATTGACATTGGTTACGATGGGCAAGCCTATTCGCTAGAACTGCACAGCCTAGAAGGTAAAGTGCCACGAGAAGACCTGCGAGATGCGGACGCTGTCAGTCCAAGCATTAAACTTGGCGTGCGTGCCACCAACAAGGCAATGCGTGGCATTATGCTCCCACTTGAAGTCCAGCAAGCGACTATGGCTCGCAACCCTGCCAACTACCCAGACACCAACAAAACCGCCCTGTCAGGCACAAGCCAGTGGACGGATGCAGGAAGCGACCCCTTTGGCGACATTGAAACAGGCAAAGATGCCATTCGCCAAAAAACAGGGGCAGACGCAAACACAATGGTGCTGTCGCCTGTCGCCTTTAAAGCATTAAAAAATCACCCCGACATCAAAAAACGCCTAACCATTACCGCAGACGGCAAGGGCATTACCGCCCAAATGCTCTCTGATTTGTTTGAGATTGAGCAAGTGGTGGTGGGTAAGGCGGTAATGCTGAGTGATGAAACAGGGCAAGTGGAAGATGTATGGGGTAAAGATGTGGTGCTTGCCTATACGCCACCCACATCAGAATTTGACCGTGAAACCCCTGCTTTTGGCTACACCTACGGTATGGAAGGACACCCCTTTGTGGAAACTTCGTACTACGACAACAATGCCAAAACTTTCTTTTATCCTGTTACCGATGAGCGAGTGCCTGTCATTGCTGGCATTCACGCAGGGTATTTGATTAGCAATGTCGCTTAATAGGGGGTAAAAATGGACAAATGTTTACTAATTTCTTGTTTGGTGTTGGCACAAATTCGCCACAATGGTAAAAATTATCAAGTGGGCGATGTGGTATGCCTGTCCGCCAATGACAAACTTTTTTCCTAGAAAAAGCCAAATATGTGCGAGTAGCAACGCCTGATGAAATCGCACAGTACGAACAAAAGCAAGAGCAAACTTGCCAAGTTGGTGCGGTGGGTGCAAATGCGAATTCAAATTCGCATTTGGATAATGGGGAAAGCGTCGGCAATGACAGCGAGCCAACTTTGCCTGTCAGCGAACCAGCTCAAACCGAGCCAGTCGCAAACGAACCACAGCCAAGCAAAGCTGTACCACCTGCCGAGCCTGTTTCTGTGCCTGAGCCTGTACCTGCGTTGGCCTATGACAAACTTACCAAAGCCGAACTCATCGCTCAATTAACCACTCGTGGCATCGCCCACAATCCCAAAGCCAAAAATGATGAGCTTGTTGCCCTTTTGGTGGCGGACGATAATAAGGCGATACCACTTGAAATTGAAGATGAAGAATAAGGGTAAACAATGGCATACATCAGCATAGACGAGCTAAAAGCCCTTGTCCCCGATAGCGTGATGCGTGAGCTGTCGGACGACATCGCAGGGGGCGAGATTAACCTTGACTTGGTGCAAACGGTCATCAACGAAGCGTGCGAAGAAGTGGACGGTTATTTGCGTAACCGTTACACCTTACCTTTTGCAAGCATGCCCACGCTGGTTAAACAATGTGCCAAACAAATCGCTCGCTATGCCCTGTATGAACGCCGACCAGAAGGCTTTGAGTTGCCCCCTGCGGTGGTAGACGGTCGCAAAGTCGCCATTAAAAATCTTGAAAATATCAGGGACGGCAAGGTCAGTCTTGGTGTGCCTGACACCCTAAACAATGCCAAAGCCATTTTAAACGATGGCGATGAATTTCATATCCGAGTTCGCCCCAGTCGGCAAAATGGCTCGGTGTTTAATAATGCCTTGTTGGACAATTTTTAAATGAATACTTTGCAAAAATTACCGTCATTTAGTCTTACCAAAGACATTGCCACAGGCATTGTAGAGCAGTTAAAACAAGGCGTGGGCAATGAATTGGCGGTAGGTTTTTACCCAGAAAAGCCGACAAGCTACCGCCTAAACCACACCAATGGGGCTTTGCTTGTCAGTTATGGGCGGTCAAATTACCCCAAGCACAATGACACGAATGCCGTTATCCGCCCACGAGAGCTGACCTTTGCCGTTACCATCGTCAGTCGTGGGCTGTATGACCGATTTGGGGCTGTGCCTTTGGTGGACTGGGTGCTTGAATTGTTATCAGGCTTTATGCCTACCCACACCACAAAACCGCTTGCCCCCATCAAAGATTATTTTGAGACGCACGAATCTGGCTTGTGGTTTTATACAGTGGAGTTTGCCACAGAAACCAGCCTTGTACAAACCCTATCCGCCAATGAATTTTAAGGAGTTTAGAATGCTAAACGGTCAATATGTGGGCTGTACCACAGGATTTAGCCAATCCGATAAAACAGACATTTTTATTCCCAATCAAAAAGTAGATGTCAGCAATACGCCTTATCTACAAAGACTGGCAGATATTCGATTGATTGTGCAACAAGAGGACGAATTAAACTTGATTGAATCAATGCCCACTCAACATATGCCCAACCCTAATAATTTTTTATTGATTGATATGAATGTTATTGAGCGTGCTTTGCAAAACGATGACATTCAGTATTTTGGGTTTGTTGTTCCTAAATACGGATTTCGTGCTCAAACAACTTTGATTTATTGCAATAAAAGGTGGTCGGACGGTAGTATTTTAACTGCTAGTGAAGTGGCTTCATTTTATATGGGTTGGCTAAGCTTAGAGTATTTTAGATATATACAACCATCAGGCATATCTCTTGGCACTGATTTTAGTATATTACCAAGCGAAATAGGTTTTGAAACTGATTTATCAATCGCTAATATGGGAGTTTCTAGCAAACAAGGGGATTTACGCCAACTATTTTTGCAAACAATTGGGGAAGATTATATTGTTTTGCACAAGATGGAGGATATTAATAATTTACCCAGTGTTACGCCAGTAGACGTATTGATATATTTAAGTAACATCAAAGATGCAGGACTCAATTATCATAATTATGATAGTTTTGATACATCTAGATTGAAATATCAAGGCTTGTTTGGCAGGGATATAGGAAATAATTTATTGTTTGATATGTGGCAAGCAATCTTACCTCCAAATGACGCTAGGTATGCTACCAGTTATCTAGGAAAGCTAAATTGGACACCTATTGGTATGGATGATAATGGCAATTACACGTTGACTTTCAAATAGGATAACAAAAATGACAACCCAATTTCTACACGGTGTTGAAACCGTTGATATTAAGCAAGGCACGCCTGCGGTCGCCGAGGTGCGAAGTGGCGTGATAGGCTTGATTGGTACAGCCCCACAAGGCGACATTAACACGCTGACCCTTTGCCTTAGCTCATCTGACGATGCTAAGTTTGGACAGCCAACCGCCGACACTACCATTCCTTATGCCCTAAAATCCCTACGAGAAATGGGCGTGGGGGCGATTTTGGTTATCAATGTGGGGGCGACTGCAAGCGTGGCGGACTTAATCGGCACGACCGATGAGACTGGCAAACGCACAGGTTTACAGCACTTTTTGGACGGTTATGGGATTTTTGGTTTTGATGCCAAGATTGTGATTGCCCCATATTTTAGCACCATTCCTGCGGTGGCAACAGCAATGGAAAGCCTTGTAAAACGCATTCGTGCCGTCTCTTATGTGGATATGCCACTTGGACTGACACCGCAAGAAGTGGTCGCCAGTCGTGGCAATGTCGCCCCACTTGGGCTTGACATTTATCAGACCCAAAGCACACGGGTGCGGATTTGCTACCCACACCGCAAAGTCTTTGACCCTGTTACTTCGCAAAATCGCCTAGAACCAGCCAGCATTGCGTTTGCTGGCGTGCGAGCCTACATTGACCGCACACAAGGCTACTGGACAAGCTCATCAAACAAAGAAGTGGTCGGCACGCTGGGGCTTGAACGGCTTTTGACCGCTCGCATTGATGACCCTGACAGCGAAGTGAACCTATTAAACTCAGCTGGGATTAGCACCTTTTTTAAATCGCACGGCACAGGCTTTTTGTCGTGGGGCAACCGCTCGGCAAGCTATCCTACCATTACCGATTATGAAAACTTTGAACAGGTGCAACGCACCAAAGATATGATTGAAGAGAGCTTGCACCAGTCTAGCCTACAATTTGTAGATAAAGACATCAAGCAAGCCCAAATTGACAGCCTGACCGAATTTGCCAACAACTATATCCGCTTACTGGTTATGCGTGGGGCGGTGGTGGACGGCAAGGCATTCTTTGATGTGGGTCGCAATCCACCAAGCGAGCTGACCGCAGGGCGTATTCGTATTGGTTACAAATTTACGCCCATTTTCCCAATGGAGCGGATTACCTTTGAGCGAGAAGTAACAGGCGAGTTTTTGTTAAATCTAAAATCGGTTAATCTAGGGGGCTTATAATGAGTATTACCGTACACAAAATCACACAGGGCAACGCTTATTTGAACGGTGTAAACTTGCTTGGCAAGGTGGAGAGCGTAGACAATCCCGACATCAAATTTATCTTTGATGAGTTCAAAGCAATGGGAATGGTCGGCAAGGTGGAGCTACCCACCACAGGCATTGATAAAATGGAGGGTAAGATGAAGTTTAACTCCATCTATCCTGATACCGCCAAACTGTTATCGCCTTTTAAATCCAATCAGCTACAAATCCGCTCCAATGTGCAAGTACACGGCAATCACGGCGTGATTAGTAATGTGCCACTCGTTACTTTTATGACGGTAACTTTTAAGAATATGCCGACTGGCAAATTTGAACAGCACAAATCGGTGGACGGCGAGTATGATTTTACTTGTACTTATTTTAAGCAAGTGTATGACGGCTATGAAATTGTAGAGATTGACGCACTTGCCAACATCGTCAAAATCAATGGCGAAGATGTGCTAAAAGAATATCGTGAAAATATTGGTATGTAACTATTTATTTTAAACTTAGGAATTAGGGCACGTTGAACTTTATTAACAAAACAAAAAACGATTTTGGTACAATGC
>ERZ1023440.120-NODE-120-length-23838-cov-356.399865_pt1 | contig 23838 bp, 28 predicted proteins | sample MGYA00380520_ERZ1023440 | MGnify/ENA primary metagenome ERZ1023440 (study PRJEB33173, sample SAMEA4830335) | metagenome | study: EMG produced TPA metagenomics assembly of the PRJEB25223 data set...
CTAAGTTTTTGTATTGCACTTTGATGGGAGTGGAATACAGTTGCTACAAATCCATCCAAAATCATCACCGATAAACCATACCCATTTGTGAATATTGGAAAATCATACTCATGGAATCAGACGACCTTATCCATTTTGACCGCACCCACCTTTGGCACCCCTATGCCAGTCTGCCACCTGCCTATGACAATCATCTCATCAGCCACGCCCACGGTGTACGGCTCTACATGGCGGACGGCACGCCACTCATAGACGGCATGTCGTCATGGTGGGCGAGCATTCACGGCTACAACCACCCCCGCCTAAACCACGCCATGACAGAACAGCTTGGCAAGATGAGCCATGTGATGTTTGGCGGACTCACCCACGCCCCTGCCATTGAGCTTGGCGAGCGACTTTTGGGCATCACTCCCAAAAACTTGACCAAAATATTCTATGCCGACAGTGGCAGTGTGGCGGTGGAAGTCGCCCTAAAAATGGCACTGCAATACCAACTGGCACGGGGTCTGCCCCACAAAAACACCTTTGCCAGCACCCACTCGGGCTATCATGGCGACACATGGCACGCCATGAGCGTGTGCGACCCTGTGAATAGCATGCACGCCATGTATGGCAAACAGCTCCCCACGCAGTATTTTTTGCCGTCCCCACCTTTGGGTTTTGATACGCCATTAGATGATGAGACACGGCTTGACATGGATAGGTTTTTTGGGCGGTATCATGACAGATTGGCAGGGTTTATCATTGAGCCGATTGTACAGGGGGCAGGTGGTATGCGGTTTTATTCGCCTGAGTATTTATCGCATTTGCACGCCCTTTGCCAGTATTATGATGTCCTGCTCATCTGTGATGAGATAGCCACAGGCTTTGGGCGAAGTGGGGCGATGTTTGCGGTCAATCACGCAGGTATCTGCCCTGACATCATGACCCTTGGCAAGGCACTGACAAGCGGTTATATGAGCTTTGGGACAACCATGACCACCGATAAAGTGGCAAATGCCATTCATGACAGCCCCTACCCTGCTCTTATGCATGGCCCAACTTTTATGGGCAATCCCTTGGCGTGTGCGGTGGCGTGTGCTAGCATTGATATGGTACTAGACATGGATAGCCCGACTGTCGCTCGTGATATGCAGGATAAGCTCTTTGCCCACCTGTCGCCATTAACATCATGGCAACAAGTAGCGGACGTACGAGTGCTTGGGACGATAGGCGTGATTGAGATGAAAGAGCCGATAATCATGCCCATTTTTCAGGCACTGTTGCCAAAATATGGCATTTGGGTGCGACCCTTTGGCAAACTTGTGTATCTTATGCCTGCGTATGTGATGAGCGATGAAGAGTTGGGGGAATTATGTGGTAGATTGATTGAGCTTTTAAAAGAATATTTTGACGGAGACACGCCATGACCACCCTATTCATCACAGGCATAGACACCGACATCGGCAAGACGTACGCCACAGGCATTTTGGCTCGTCATCTGCTGTCATGTGGCAAGTCCGTCATCACCCAAAAGCTGATACAGACAGGCGTTGCCACACCGATAGCCGATGACATCAGAACCCACCGCACGCTCATGAATGTGCCACTCATGGACGTGGATACGGACGGCACGACTTGTCCTTTGACCTTTGTCAAGCCTGCCAGTCCCCACCTATCGGCACGCCTAGAAAACCGCACGATAAATCTAGACGACATCACGCACGCCACCGCTAGGCTAAACGCACGCTTTGACATCGTGCTACTCGAAGGGGCGGGCGGTGTGCTTGTGCCGATGACAGATGATGTATTGACGCTGGATTATATCGCCACGCAGAGTTATCCTGTGCTAGTCGTAACGTCTGCTCAGCTTGGTAGTATTAACCACACCCTACTCACCCTAGAAGCGATACAGACTCGGGGCTTGACGCTATGGGGCGTGGTGTTCAATCATCATTTTGACACCGACCCCGACATCAGCACGGACACGCAAGATTACCTACAATCTCATGTCGCACACCATTATCCAAGTGCGATATTTATGGAGCTTGTCGGCGATGAGATTACAGGTTTTGATGATGTGGCGGATAAGTTTTAACGCACCCGATAATACCACTCATGCCCCACCCCAAAGCCAATCTCCATAAGGCTTGATAGCATCCTTCCTGTCAGCCCCCACACCACTTCGGGCGTGCCGTCATCATCACAGTCATAGACCCATGCAGGGGTGTGGAGTTTGGCGGTGCTGTGCGTGATTTGACGGTCAAAGACAAAATCCACAGGCGTGCCATATAGCACATCAAAGGGTAACCAAAACAGCCGTGCTATCTCATCATCATTAGGCATGAGCGACCCCACCATATCAGGCGGTATGCTTGCCACCACAGGACGGACAAGTAAGCCACTTTTGGAGATTTGCATGGGCAAATACCCCAAAATCTCCACGTCCGCCCGATGTAGCCCGACTTCTTCGCACGCTTCACGCAAGGCGACATCTGCCGATGATATGTCCGTCTCATCACGCTTGCCACCGACTAAGGACACTTCGCCTGCATGACTACTAAGACGATTTGACCGCCTTGTTAAGAGTAGTTTTGGCGTGGGTTCGTCCGTGATGACGACAAGCACGCACGCCTGCGGTAAAGGGCTTGACTTGACGAGCTTATCATACCGCTTTATCGCTTGCTCACGCACAAGCCCTGTCAAAAGCTCATTATTATCCGTAAAGGGCAAAATATCCGCCCCACGATAATCCGCTAAGGCTTGGGCGAGCGGATAAAAGCGGTGCGAATCAGGCACATTGACCGTTTGTTTGTCTATAAAATCATTTGTCATTTTACTCATTTTCATTTAAACTTGTGATATTTAGCTTATCATATCATTATGTCCTTTTGCTTACAATGCGGTCAGCCCGCTACGCATGCCATACCAAACGGCGACACTCGCCAACGTTTGGTATGTACATCGTGTGCTTATATTCATTATGAGAATCCCAAGATGATTTGTGGGGTGCTTGCCATTCATCAAGGCAAAATTTTACTGTGCCGCCGAGCCATTGAGCCACGTTATGGGCTATGGACGCTCCCTGCGGGCTTTATGGAAAATGGTGAAACCATGGCGGATGGGGCAAAACGTGAAACAGCAGAAGAGGCCGATGGCGTGGCGGTTGATTTAAAATTATACACCCTATTTGATGTACCGCAATGGGGACAAATTCATGCCATGTATCTTGCCAACCTACAAGATGGTAAATTTGGTGTGGGCATAGAAAGCTTAGAATGTGGACTGTTCTACCCCGATGAGATAGACATGAAAAACCTGGCATTTGAGACAGTCAAACAGACCATTGAATATTATGTAACGGATAAAGCAGCACTACAAAGACTGGGCAAGGACAGCGATGATTTTGGTAATTATCCCTTGCATGAAATTTGTATACCCAATCAACAGTTTTAACGTCATAAAACATACCGCACAGCCTAAGTGGTGCTAATGACAAAATTGACAACTGTTAAACCGATGATTTGGCTATCGGTTGAGATAATTTTATTGTTAAGATAACAATTTTATGTTATCATATTCAGGGAATTGTTACCCTTTTGATTTTTAAAATACAAATTGCGTCATATTGTGTTAAAGCGAAAGGGGGCATACCCTAAATTTTTAAGAGATTTTTGATATGAATATGAAAGCAAAGTCATCCATCGCAATTACCATGTTGGCAATGTTGTCACTGACCGCTTGTAACAACGCAGACAACAGTGCAACTCAAAGCAGTACCGTCCAAGAAGAGGTCAGCACTCAAACCGTTGAACAGCCTACAATTGATGAAAGCCAACAACCTGAGGTAACTGTTACCGATGGCGTGGGTGTGTTGCCTCAATCTGCTTATTCTGGCATGTTGCCTTGTGCTGATTGTCCAGGCATTCAGACCAATTTGACGCTAAATGCTGATGGCACATTTGTGATGGAACAAGAATACCTAGATAAGCCTGATGGTCAAATAACAACCAAAGGAACTTATGACATCAATGGTTTGGATAACAGATATGTATTGCTACATCCAGAGGGTCAATCTGACATACCTCCTTATTTGATTTATATGGATAAAGACACCATAGAATTTCGTGATGTAGAAAATGGTGAAGAACCTGCTCCGACTCACACCTTAAATTTGGTATCTTGATTTGACAGTCTGATTTTTAATCATATCTCATGTCTGCCCATCTTTGAATTTTAGCAAATGATGGGCAAAACCCAAACAAAAATATCAGCAAATTTCGCCCCAACTGGGGCGTTTTTGTATTTAGGCACTGTTTTGGCTCATCCCAACTTGCCATTTTACTGTTTACAAAATGGCTGTGATTGGGTCAAAATGAGAGCTTGACATACTTGATATAAGCGTATTAATCATGTCTTGCTCAGATAATGTAATACCGTCTTTGCCAAACGCTCAATATCTGCCAGATGAAGCCCGCGTACTATCATAACGAACCGAGAGATATCATCATGCCACATGTACGCCAACAGATGCTTTGGGGCAGTGGTCGCTTGGGCACGGGCGTGTTGAGCATCAATGGCGTTGGTCATGCCGTGTAGGGCAAATCGCCCTTTTAGATGCATGTCTTGGGTCAGAGTAGATAAGATAGATACAGGATTGGCAAACCCTATGGTCTCGATGAGTATTTTATCAAAGACAAGATCTTCTTTATCCAAATCAAGCAAAGACAGCAAAGCATCTTTAAGGTCGGTTAGCATAGTACAACACATACAGTCTGATGACAGCAGGTAAGTGTTGTCATTGATAGGCTTGACCAACAAGTCATCTAGCCCCACTTCGCCAAACTCATTGATGAACACCAAAGTTTTAGCATTTTTATCGCTTTTTAGGATTTGCTAGATAAAGGTGGTTTTGCCACTGCTCAAAACCCTGTAGCCACGTGAATGGGGATTTTGTTCATGAACATGCTTCCAAAGCATTTAAAAAATGCTCATCTAACACATCAATAGAACTGCCTGTCAGCGTGTGAATTTGACCCCACAACTCACTCAATCCATTTGTCATGAGTTGCTTGCCTGCTGGGGTTTGCACCAAATAATTCACGCCATGGCATCAAAAATCTGTATGCACTAAGACCTGGCAAGGGCATTGATGAGTTTTAGCCTGCGATAACGTTATTGGCGAGATAGCAAATCAGACAGGCTTGCCGTCCAGTCGCTTTTTTCTTCAATAAGTCCACACATGGAGCATTCTCGCCATGCCACAATGTTGACAAAACATATGCACTCTAAGCACCATCTTGTCAAGCTCACACCTTACAAAGGCGTGTGAGTTTGGCGATTTTTTGATGAACATCATCAGGGGCAAATCGTCCGAATGCCAGTTGACAAGAATCTGAATCAAATTCCCTCTTGTCCACGCACCAAAGGCTTCATCCATGTGTCGGGGTGCTGACTATAGGGCATGCCTGCCTTTTGTATTTGCAATGAAAATCACGAAAAATCGCACGCTTTTCAAGGAAAAAGTAAAGTTTGATAGTCGTTCTATCAAACGAGCTTTTGACTTCGAGCCACAAGATTTAGCCATTTTTCATGCAAAAACGATTAGTTTATTTCTAAAATATTCCTATATTGTAAATAGTGTTATAAAGGACAGGCACGCCCTAAATTTTACTACACAAATCATTCGCCCTAAGCTTGTCAAAAATTCGGTTTCTTTTATGGTTTGACAGGCTCACCATGAGTGGAAAGCGTGGCACTTTTTCATTTTGCAGAGTGTAACTATAAATGCTAAATTTGCTTGATTTTTAATCAATTTTATGTAAAATTTTGTAGTGCGATTGCTCTGATGAGCGATAGGAGCTAAGGTGTCTAGTGAGCCAGCTAGGGGAAATACGCCTTGTTTATCATAACACTGACGACTGGTACGAAATCCCACCAAGCCATTAAAACTGGCAGGGATACAAATCGAGCCTGCGATGTCCGCCCCCATGGCAAGTGGGACAATGCCACGCCCGACCACCGTTGCTCACCCTGATGATAAGTCTCCCGCCATGTGGTCAGGGCTAGTGACATTGGTCGGGGTGCCAAAATGGGGGTTTAGCCCCAATCCTGAATAGGCAAATTCGGACAGTTTGGTCTTGCCCACACAAGTCAAGTCCATGTGGTGCAAGGTTGAGACAACATGGGCGTCCTGTGTGGCAGGGGCATCTGCTCTGAGCTTTGCCCCTGCGGTCGTGATGGCGTGCTTGATGTCAAATAAGTCTTTGTAGGCGATGGGCACACCATCAAATATGGATAAGGGATTGTCCTGTTACCAACGGACTTTGTCGGACTGGGCTTGGGTCTAGGCAAGCTTTTTGGTCAGACTGATGAACGCATTGGGGGTGTCATCGATATGCTCATACAGTGTATCTAATGCCTTGATAGGACAGATGTCGCCTGTGACGTAAGCATGGGTAAGGTCAAGGGCGGTGGCGGTCATGGCTAGCTGATGGTAGATGAATACAAAACCAGTGTACACTTATTTTAATGGGTGGTCAAGTTATCATTTGGTGGTAGTTTCTTACATTCTGGTATCAGCAAATGACAATATTATAACATTAGACTTCTTTCCAAACCCTGATTTTTATGGATTTTTAAAAACTTCAACCCCAATATTTATAAGGGTTTATTTTTAGTTTGGAAAGAGATTTATTATGTTTTTAACATGTTACTCATGATCGCTTTTGTTTTATTAAAATGGTTTTACCACCACCAAAATCACCACCGCAATCAGAATAAATACAGGAATTTCATTGAACCACCGCCAGTAGACATGCGTTTTTAGCTTGGGGTTGTCAATAAGACGAATACGAAAACGACCACAAGCAATGTGATACACGGTAAGTAAAATAACAAGCGTGATTTTGGCATGTAACCAACCTTGGGTTTTATAGACCTGCCAATTCATGACAACCATTGACAGCCCTAACAACCATGTTACCATCATGGATGGATTCATGATGCCACGATAGAGCTTACGTTCCATGATTTCAAATCTTTCATGGCTGATGCCATCATCACTCATGGCATGATAAACGTACAATCTTGGCAGATAAAACAACCCTGCAAACCAACACACCATGGCGATGATGTGTAGGGCTTTGATGTATAAAAACACGGCAATTGGCTTAGTTGGCAGTAGGTACAGTCAGATACTTTGAGATGATTCTGTCAATCTCACCTGACTGTTGTAGGTTATCAATGCCTGCGTTAATCTTATCTAATAATTCTTGGTCGCCTTTTTGGGTATAGATGACAATATCAGCTGCATTAGGGGTCTTGTCATATTCTACCACGCTCATCTGATAGTCAGGATAATTGGCGGCAATGTGTTCTAAAAAATATTTGTCTTGTAATACAGCATCATACTTTTGTTGAATCAATCCTTGATATAGCTGAAAGACAGTTTCTACCGCTTCGTGTGAAGCAGGAGCAAGTTCATTAATCATCTTCTCTTGTGTGGTGTCTTTCATGGTCGCCACACGTAAGGGTTTTAGGCTTGCAACGTCTGTCACTGTAAGATTAGGTTGGTGCATGATGACAGATGGGTTTTGTAAGTAAGCATTGGTAGGATTGAATTTGGCAATGCGTTCAGGAGATGGGGACAGACCGCTAATCACCGCTTGATATTTGCCTGATTCTAAGCCTGGCAACATATCAACAAACACCTCTTTGTGTAATTCCACCTTAAAGCCTTGGTTTTCACCAATGGCATGTATGATATCCACATCTATACCAGTTAAAGTGCCTTTTTCATCTAAAAAAGTCAAAGGTGGTAAAACGCCCGATGTAACAACTCTGACCACGGGCGCATCACTGGGTAGATTGCTCGGTATTTGTTCGCTGGTGGTTGTGGGCTGACTTTCTGTTGAGACAGGCGTTTCGGTGGGTTTGTCCGTGCATCCAAATAATCCTGCACATAAGGCAAAAGAAAGTGTTATTTTTTTCATGGTAAATCCAAGGTGCTGATAGATGTGGACACGTATTTTAACAAATCTTTAAGAATTTTGCACGATAATAATTATTTTTTATTGTAATTACAAAAATAATAAATTTTTATTTATTATCAAATCCATGCCCTCACTCTACTGCCGTTATACCAATGACGGACAATCCTGTGGCAAATCATCACATTCATCACACTCTGCCCTGCCTGTCATGGCATTGATGATTTTGGGTCTGGGGGTAGGTTTTTGAGCGATAAGCCCAAGCATCGCCATGAGCCTATCATCATTAGCTTGCGATTGATTGGTTGTGGTCAAAAGCTTATCACCATAAAAAAACGAATTTGCCCCCGCCATAAATGCCAACGCCTGTTCGCCGTCGGTAAGACTCTCACGTCCCGCTGACAGGCGTACGTAGCTTGTTGGACAACAAATGCGAGTTACCGCAATCGTACGTATCCATTCAATGACGGACAATCTACCCTCTTGTAGCACCTTATCACCCAGTGGTGTGCCTTTGATGGGGACGAGTAAGTTCACAGGAATGGACTGGGGCGGTATGGGCATAGTGGTGAGTTCATGCACCCAATCAATCCTATCATCACGACTCTCTCCCATACCCACGATTGAGCCGCTGCATACATTAATGCCTGCATTACGCACATATTCTAAGGTTTCTAAACGGTCATCATATGAACGGGTGCTACTTACTTGACCATAATAATTACGAGATGTATCAAGGTTGTGATTATAATAATCAAGTCCCGCCTCTGCCAGTGTCTGGACTTGGTCAGGTTTTAGCATGCCGAGCGTCATGCACGTCTCAAGTCCCAATGCCTTAACCTCACGGATAAGCTCCACAAGGTAAGGCATATCCTTGGCTGATGGATGTTTCCACGCCGCCCCCATGCAAAAGCGAGATGAGCCTGACATTTTGGCACGCTTGGCTGATGCCAGAACCTTTTGGATTTCAAGGCGTTTTTCGGCGACCAGTCCTGTTTTATCACGATGATGTCCTGACTGTGAACAGTAGCCACAATCCTCAGGGCAGTTACCTGTTTTGATGGATAGTAGCGTGCTGATTTGTACCTCGTTGGCATTAAAATGCCTGCGATGAACGCTTTGGGCTTGCATGAGCAAATCCATGAGCGGTAAATCAAACAGATGAGCGATGTCCTGACGAGTGATTGGCTTGGCTGGCAACATGATTTCTCCCCAATCAATGATGACCTAATCGGTGAATAAATGATTATTTTAAAAAATAAGTGAATGATTGTAAAGTTTTTTGTGGTTTTATAAATGACATGGTCAAAAAAGACGGCATTATCTGCCGTCTTTTGATTGTGTGGTACTGCCTATGCCATTTGACCGTTTAGCAGCTCTTGCACGCTTTGCGATGTTTTGTTGATGTCATGAAAGACCATACCCAGTTTGGCACTTGGGCATGCCATGACAGTCAATAGTAAGTTCTTGGCCGTGGCACTGACGATGACATAGCCTGCTTTACTTTGCACAATCACACGTTCACTTTTGTTGCCAAGTAGCGTCTCAATCATGCGTTCACTGACTGACAATAAGGCAGCACTCATGGCACTGATGCGTTCTTCGTTGACCGCCACAGGCAGATGTGATGCCATCATCATGCCATCGTCGGTGATGACATAGCCTGCTTTACTTTGCACAATCACACGTTCACTTTTGTTGCCAAGTAGCGTCTCAATCATGCGTTCACTGACTGACAATAAGGCAGCACTCATGGCACTGATGCGTTCTTCGTTGACCGCCACAGGCAGATGTGATGCCATCATCATGCCATCGTCGGTGATGATGGCTGAGGCTTCAATTTCAGTAGAGTTGGCATGTAATTCATCTAGGATGTTGTTAAATTGAGTAATGTCTAGCATGGTTTAGCTCCCCCATTTTGCACATTTGTGTTCTGACACACAAAAACCAATACGATGGATAATAGACAAGATAAACTAATTCAAAAAAACAAATTATAAAAACTATCATCGTTGATTAAATTAATTAATATCAAGTCTTGTCATTATACACCCCATACGTTCAAATGCAAGTCATTTTTGGAGAAATCCATAAAAATTTTAATGAATTTATCATGATATAAGTTATTGATAAATATGAATTAAAATTCGTCAATGTTTATTAATATTTTCTAAATGATAAAAACATGATGACTAAAAATACAAAAATTTTATCTCATTTTTGGCTTTATTTTATTTCATCGTTTGACCAATAAAGGTGAATTATCTGTCTTTTACTTTGATAAGACAAATTATCTTTTTTTGCCACTCATTTTTCTCTTAGTAGGTTTTGCCATCTTCTCATCATCCACTTTCTCAACCAACGCAAAATCTATCTGCAATAAATCCATATTAACCCCTGCCACTTTGACGTTAAGCTCCTCGCCCAATTTAAAGGTTGAGCCTTTATCACCTATTAGGGCTTGTTCACGCTCGTTGTACTCGTAGTACTGGGCAGATAGGTTTGAGATGTGAATGAGCCCATCAATGAACAAGTCATTGAGCGTAACAAACAAGCCAAAACCCGTTACGGTGGTAATCGTTCCCACAAATTCATCTCCCAAATGTCTTTGCATATAGTGGCATTTTAGCCATGTTTCTACATGACGAGATGCCTCTTCGGCACGGCGTTCAGTGGTGGATGTTTGCTCGCCTGCCTCATCTAGCGTTTTGTAAATTGTGGGTTTAGATTTGGTATTGGTTACTTTATCCTTAATGGCTCGGTGGAGCATGAGGTCAGGATAACGGCGAATGGGGCTGGTAAAATGGCTGTATTCATCATACGCCAAACCAAAATGTCCGATATTATCAGGGCTGTAATTCGCTTGCATCATAGAACGCAGGAGCATGGAGTGAATGCTTTGGGTGTCCGCTCGTCCTTTTGTTGCCCCGATGATGCGTTGATAATCGGCATGAGTGGGCGACTGGCTTGGAAAAGACAGCCCAAAGGACTTAACGTATTCAGACAACTTGGCGGATTTTTCATCGGAGGGTTTATCGTGATTGCGATACAAGACGGGTAATTTATGTTCTAAGGCAAAATTTGCCCCACAAGTATTGGCAAGGAGCATCATCTCTTCGATGAGCTTATGGGCATCACCACGTGTGCGTTTTTTGATGTCTGTGATGTCGCCATCTTCACCAAAGACAATATAGCTTTCGGCGGTATCAAACGCCATCGCACCACGCTCTTGTCGTCTTTTGTCAAGAATTTGATATAACTGATACAAGGTATCCACTGATTTGCATACGTCAGGATTATTGACCAAATCATCAGGTAGGGTTTCATTGGTGGGGTCGTCAAAATAGGCATTTACCTGATTATAGGTGAGTCGTGCTTGTGAATGCATGAGTGCAGGGTAAAACTCATAGCCTGTTATCTTGCCTGCCCGAGACAGCTTAACATCAGCAACCATACACAATCTGTCCACTTTTGGGTTTAGCGAACACAAGCCATTGGATAAGACCTCTGGGAGCATGGGGATAACACGATGAGGAAAATACACACTCGTACCACGTTCATAAGCATCCACATCAAGGGGAGATTGAGGGGTTACATAATGGCTGACATCAGCGATGGCAACCACAACACGGTAGTTACCGCCAGAGCGTTTGCAAGCATAGACTGCATCATCAAAATCACGTGCATCTTCGCCGTCTATCGTGATAAGTGGCAAATCTTTCAAATCCACACGCCCTTTAAAGTCTGTCTCGGTTGGCTCGCCATAGCTGTCGGCTTGTTCTAGGGTGGCTTTGCTAAACTCATGCGGTATGGCGTGGTTTAAGAGGGTGGTCTCAATGATAAGTTCACGGTTGTTTAAGTTGGTTAAAATCTCATCAATCTTACCTGTGGCGTACTCTTGATAAGTGGGCATGTCAATGATGGCAACTTTCACGCTGTCGCCCACGTTTACCCCATGATAAGACACATCATCATCACTTAGAGTAATGGGCTGATGAGCATTCGCTCCTGATAATTGGACAAAATAGCCGTCATCGTCCCTATCAAGCACGCCCACAAATTCAGTGCTGGCACGATGCAGGACGTTTTGGATGCGAGCCTCAGGTTTGCCTTTAAATTCAGTGGCAACAGCTTCTACCGTATCGCCGTCAAAGACCACACGCATTTGTTTTTCATGGACAAACAGGTCAGGCATGTCATCTAGCACAACAAAACCAAAGCCCTTGGCATTGGATGAAATCTTGCCCGTTACGGTAGTAGGTAAGGGAGCGATACTAAAATGAATGCCGTCCGTGCGTTCTAGTTGGTTGTCCCGTAGCATGGCTTTTAGGCGGTTGGTTAGGGCAAAAAACCGCTCATCATCGCCCAAAATCTCAAAATACAGTCCCAAACTCTCCGCCGTGGCAGGTTTGCCGTCATTGTTCATTTGGGCGACAGTTTGTAAGATAAGCAGGCGAGAGGGAATGGGGTTTTGATATTTGTTGGCTTCATCGGTGGCGTTGGGGTCGTTCCACGTTGGTGTTTTTTTCATGCGTTTCTCTTTATAAAAAATTTGGTTAAATCTTAATGTTTGAGTTATCATAACATATTTAGCCACGAAATCATGTAACTTTTATGACAGTTTTTTTAAATTTTGCCACGCCCGACACCGCCCAATCATCAGGCTATGTGTCCGACATTGCACGGGTGGAGCGTGAGCTGTTTGATGACGCTTGGGACGGCTTGGCGGTGCATTCGGTGCTGGGGCAGTTTGGGGCGGGGGTGCTTATCGCTTGTGATGACGATGATGAAATGCTCGGCTATTGTATTTATCAAATCGTTTTTGAGACGGCAGAGATTTTACGCATTGCCACAGACAGCCGTTATCAACAGCAGGGCGTGGGCGGTGGTTTGCTGACCGATTTTGTCAAATTAGGTAAGGACAAAGGGGCAGAGCGGATACTCTTAGAAGTGCGAGCCGACAACTCGTCCGCCATACGTCTGTATGAGCGACATGGCTTTTATCAAATAGACGTGCGAAAAGGGTACTATAAAGACGAATGGGGGCAAACGGACGCACTGATTTTGCAAAGGGATTTGTAAATTTTTAAAATGGGTAAATGATAGGCATGCAAGGGCAAATCACATCCACCCCCATGACAACAATTTTAGCATGAATAAATTACCCCACACCCCAATTTAAGCCTTTTTAATAACACCTTAAAACGGCACTTCACTTTCCCAATCCAGCCAAGCCCCATGCGTGGGGTGTTTTAGGCGAAGTTTGTGGGCGTGCAGATTGAGACGTGGGGCAAGCTCCAAGGCGGTGCTTTTTTGTGGTAAGGCGGCATAAATCGGGTCGCCAATCATCACATGACCGATATGAACACAGTGAACTCGTAGCTGATGACTTCTGCCCGTGATAGGGCGTAGAGTCAGACGAGTTACGGCATGAGCCTTACCTGCCTTATCGGTGCGTAGCTCGTGGTGCATGACTTCATAATGCGTCAAGGCTCGCTTACTCCAACTCATGTCCACGATATGACGGGGCTTAGTGGTCGGCTCGTAGCGGACGGGCACGTCAATCACGCCTTTTTTGTCGTCCGCCAGTACCGTGCCAAACACCACCGCTTGATACTCTTTGCTGACCATACGGTCAATGAACTGCTTGGCAATGTGGCTTTGGCTGTGTTCGTTTTTGGCAAAAATAATCAGCCCTGAGGTATCCATATCAAGGCGGTGAATGAGCTTGATATTGGGATAAACCCGCAGCAGCCGTGATTGCAAGCTCACCTTCAACGTGCGTCCGTCCACACTAAGAAGCCCTGCCGGCTTATCCCCCACCCAAATGTCATCGTCTTCATAGACGGTGATTGAGCGGATAAAATTTTTAAAAAATTCATCATCATGCTGACGCTCTTGGGCGTTCATCAGGGAGATTTTGTCATCAGATAGGCGGTCGTGGCGGTCGGTCATGGGTTTTATGATAGTTTAATGATTTGGATTAATGGGGCGAATTGATGATTTTTGTAAATTTAATCATCATTTGCCAAAAAGTTTGTTATTATAGCACGAAGTTTTGGGGATATTGCGATGATTTGATTTGCCCTAATCCACCGATTAATAGGACTTATCATCACACACTTGAAAGTCATCAAGACACCCCCATTATACACACATTCACTTATTTACAAAGGTAATACCCATGAGCATTATTAACACCACCGATGCCAACTTCGACCAAGACGTACTACAAGCCGACAAGCCCGTTCTCGTGGACTTTTGGGCGGCGTGGTGCGGTCCATGTAAAGCCATTGCCCCTGTCCTAGAAGACCTAGATGCCGAATATGGCGACAAATTCCAAATCGTCAAAGTTAATGTAGACGACAACCCAGAGACATCAGCACGCTTTGGCATTCGTAGCATTCCAACTTTGTTCGTGTTCAAAAATGGCGAGAAAGTCGATACCGTGGTTGGTAGCCGTCCTAAGTCAGAGTTTGTTGAATTGCTAAACAAGCATTTATAATATCAAACACACCCAAAAGCCTGCCCTGTGCAGGTTTTTTTATACCCCCATAAAAAACAAGCCATGACTATCATGACTTGTTTTTATAGCTTAACTTATATCAAAGCCTTATCAAAGCCTTAGCCCCTTTTTTAGGGGCAACCGCTCGGCAAGTTCTAACAATGCCTTTTGGTACACGCCCCGTTTAAACGGCACAACCTGTCCCAAAGGATACCAGTAACTCACCCACGCCCATTCGTCAAACTCAGGGGTTGCGGTGTCAAAGCGGATAAAGTCGGTGTTTTTTTCATCTAAGCGTAGCAAAAACCATTTTTGTTTTTGCCCGATACAGAGTGGCTCTTGCCCTAGTCGCACATAACGCTTGGGCAGGCGGTAACGGAGCCAGTCATGCGTTACCCCCAGCACTTCCACGTGGTGCGGACATAAGCCCACTTCTTCATACAATTCACGGTACATCGCATCAAGCGGTGTTTCACCCCTGTCAATCCCACCTTGTGGAAATTGCCAGCTGTCGTGTCCGATTCGTTTTGTCCAAAGTACTTGCCCTTCTGTATTTGCCAAGATGATACCGACATTGGCTCGAAAGCCGTCTGAATCAATCATGACTAACCTTAATGTAATAAATTTAAAGAACGCCAAAATTTGGCAAATTATTGCTGTCTATTAAACCAAATTTTGGCCAAAAAGTGTAACATTATTTTGCTTAAAAATGTTGCAAATGGTAAATAATGGCAATAAATGCCGATTTTGAGCGTGTTTGTTGGCAAAATTACCCTATTTATCATTGTCATTCTTGTCAAAATGTTGTCAAAATGCACAAAAATCAAACCCAACCTTTAACGGTCAAAAATTTACCGCCCTGTCATTTTGTGCTACAATGCCCCATTATTTTTATTAAAATTTATCAAAAAAGGTAATCCCATGAGCGACATGAGTGCCAGTGTAACATGGCTAAATAACGAAGCGATTAATTTTGAGACCGTGAGCGGTTCGGGGCATAAAGTCATCATCGACTCAGCCCAAGAGCTTGGGGCAAGACCGATGGAGCTTATTCTGATGGGGCTGGGCGGTTGTGCCAGTTATGATGTGGTGAGCATTCTAAAAAAATCCCGCCAAGCCATTAGCGATGTTCGCTGTGAAGTGTCCGCTCGCCGTGCCGACAGCGTGCCTGCGGTGTTTACCGACATTCATCTGCATTTTATCGTAACGGGCGAGAACATCAAAGAATCACAGGTCGCCAAAGCCATTGAACTGTCAGCGGACAAATACTGCTCAGCGTCAAAAATGCTCGCCGATGGCGGGGTGAACATCACCCATGATTTTGAAATTGTGGCGACTGCATAAGCATGAACTGGATTTTGCACGTGCCGAACGATACGCATTATGCGATTGTGGCTCTCATGGTCGCTTGTGTGTTGCCTTTTGTCTTTGCATTTTTGGCAAAGATGGCTGGCGGATTTGACTTTAAAACCGACAACCAAAACCCACGAGCGTTCCTAGCACAGACCACAGGGCTATCGGCTCGCCTAAATGCCGTGCAAGCCAACAGTTTTGAGAGCCTGCCTATTTTTATCGGGGCGGTGCTGGTCGCCATGTACTGTTTTGTCCCCCAAAACGTGGTCAATGGCATGGCGTGGCTTTATGTCGTGTTACGCCTTATCTATGGCGTGGCGTATGCCATGAATCTGGCGACCTTTCGCTCGGTGGTGTGGGGCTTGTCGCTGGTTTGCTGTTTGCAGTTATTTTATTTTGCCATAAAGATGATTTGGTAAAAGCCTGTCCTGTGGATGGGTTTTTGCTTTTGGGGCAGGTGTTGGTTATTTAAAATGGTTGTTTTGAATGGATTAAATTGAATATGATAGATGGACATGATGGATAAATATAACAGGCAAATGGTATTTGGTAGGATTTTGCATATTTAAAATCCATACATCAATCATATTAACAAAGAAAATGCTTTTACCTATTCATTTCTTTTTTAAACAACCTTTAAAAACTATTTAATCATCATAAACAAAGCTTAAAACCATGCCTTACATTTATTTAAAACTAGGACTTTATCATGGCGGTTAATTTTTCAAACACACTCATCGTGGCAATCTCAGCGACGGCATTATTTGACCTAAAAGAGCATGATGAGATGTTAAAACGCTTTTTGGCAGAAGACAAAGCCACCGCATCTGCTCGGTTTAGCGACTACATGAAATCGGTCGAAAACGAGCCATTACAAAAAGGGACAGGCTACCCACTCATCGAAGCCCTGCTAAACCTAAACAAATACCAACCGCCCAAAGACTACCACGATGAGTCGCCTTTTGTCGAAGTCGTCATCGTCTCAAAATCCACCCCCGACCTAGGCATACAAGTGCTAAACGCCATACGCACGCATGGTTTGGGTATTACTCGCTCGGCATTCATCTCGGGGGCGAGTGTGGCGGACTATATTGATGATTTTGATGTGGATTTGTTTTTGACGACCAACGTCGATGATGCCCAAGCCGTCACCGATGCTCGCCTGTGTGCCTGTGCGGTGCTGGATGCCACGCCTGTGGAGATATTGGAGCTGGACACCGAACAGCTTCGCATTGCCTTTGATGGGGATGCGGTGCTGTTTGACGACTCAGGCGAGCTGGTGTTCAAACAAGAGGGGCTACAAGCCTTTCATCATCGTGAAGAGAGCATGGCGGATTTGCCCATTGACAAAGGTCCTTATGCCGACTTTTTAATCAAGCTCTCCGCCCTACAAAAGAGCCTGCCCCACGACACCCTAGACAGCACCCATAACCCGATTCGTATCGCCCTTGTGACCGCTCGTAATGCCCCTGCCGACATGCGTGCCATTAAGACATTAAGGGAATGGGGGGTGGATGTGGATTTGGCGTTTTTCTTGGGCGGTATTGAAAAAACAAGGGTATTAAAAACATTTGCTCCGCATATCTTTTTTGATGATTCTATTAAGCACATTGACGCCGCCAAATCAGTTGTGCCGTCTGCCTTAGTGCCTTATCATTCTACATCTCTACTTAATGAATATCACAGTCCTGATAAAGCGGTCATTGATAATATCGATAATGCCCAATTTGTCAAAACTGATAAAAAAGTGTTAAAAAGCCCCAAAAAGGCGAATAAATGATTTGTATTTTTAAAATAAAATGTGTTAATATAATCATGCGATAAAAATCAGCGTTTTTATCTTTTTAAATAGAGATATTTTAAATTTATTTTTAATAAACCTAAAATATCCCAACTGGCACCACCAATAATCATCGGACGTATTGATGTATGCACATTGATGGATTTGCCTTTGATTATTCCACGGTTATTTTAAAGAGGAAATACCATGTCTAATGTAAATATTGACGCACTTAGCGTAGAACAGCTAGAAGCACTTACCAAAGATGCCCAAGCCAAAATCAAACAAAAGCAAGCCCAAGGTCTAAAAGATGCTTACTTGCAATTTAAACAAATTGCCAAAGAAAACGGCACCACCATCGAAGAGATTCTAAAAGTAGGCAAAAAAGCTCACAAAGAAGCGTCTGTTGCTTACCGTGACCCACAAAACCCTAAAAACGTTTGGGCAGGTCGTGGTCGTAAGCCAGGTTGGTTAGAAGAAGCCCTAGCCAAAGGCAAAAAACTAGAAGACTACAAAGTAAAATAAGCAGTAAAACAAGATAAGAGATTATTAGGGCGTGTTGAACTTTGGTGTTTGCAATGAAAAATGAGAAAAATCGCCCGTTTTTCAAGGAAAAGTCCGCAGTTGATATTGAAATATCAACAAGGATTTTGACGATGAAAAACAAGATTTATCCATTTTTCATGCAAAAATTGACAAAACAATAAGTTTTATCTCATTTTTATAAAATGTTATCAATGTTCAACACGCCCTACCTTGACTGCAAATAAATAAGTCAGGATATCTTATTCTGACTTATTTTAATTAGTCATCGATGACATCAGATAATGGCAACACAATGCACAAATAAAAGCGATGGCATGCCAAAAGACAAAACCAAAAAGCAAATCCATTTAGTGAAAATATCGTAACGCTAAATATGTGAATTTAACCGTTTATTTAAAACAAATTTATCTTAGTTTATGAACTAATCAAATCATTATTTTTAAACATCAAAAGTTGAGTGACTATCATGGCAAGTATTAATAAAGTGATTATCGTTGGTCGTTTGGGTCAAGACCCAGAAGTACGTCAATTCCAAAATGGCGGTAGCTTGACCAGTATTAACGTGGCGACTTCTGACCGCTGGACAGACAAAAACACAGGCGAGCAAAAAGAGCAAACCGAATGGCACCGTATCAGCCTATTTAACCGTCTGGGCGAGATTGCTGCTCAGTACCTACGCAAAGGGTCGCTTGTTTATATCGAAGGCAGTCTGCACACTCGCAAATACACCGACCAACAAGGCATAGAGCGTTATAGCACCGAAGTGCGAGCCAATCAAATGCAAATGCTTGACAGACGTGATAACAATGGTGGCGACTGGCAGGGCAATCAAGGCCACAACAACCGCAACTTTGGCGGTGGCTACAACAACCAACAAAATAACCAATGGGGCAACCAAGGCGGTCAACATGGCGGTTATCAAGGCAATAATGGCTTTGGTGGCAGTGCACCGCAACAAGGTGGCTATCAAAACGGCTTTAATAATCAGCCCCAAAATGGCTTTGGGCAAAATACCCCAAACTACCAAAATAACAACCCCAATCAAGGCTTCGGGCAAGCCCCACAGCACGCCAATCAAGGCATGAACCAAAATGCCAATCAAGGCGGTCAAACTGGGCAAGGCGGTCAGGATAACGCCCCCACCCAAAATGGAGCCAATCCATTCATGGGCGACAAACCCGCCCCCAAAGCGGTAACCCCACCGTCAGCCAGTGGCGTGGCAGATGATGACATGCCTTTTTAGGGATTATTTGACAATAAAACGGTGGCTACGGTCGCCGTTTTTTATGCTCTTTTTTGCCCTTTTTGGTGTGTATGATAAATTTGATTGAAAATTTTACCTTTTTAAGTCATAATTTGTTACAATATCAGCATTACATTTGTAAACATTTTGGAAAATATTTATGAAAAGAGTCGTCATCACAGGCATGGGCATTGTCTCAAATATTGGCAATGACTTAGCCACCGTTACAGGCAACCTAAAAAACGGCAAATCAGGCATTATCTTTAACCAAAGCTATGCCGATAATGGCTTTAAATCGTGCGTGTCAGGCTCGATTGACCAAAGCACGCTTGATGTGTCAGGCATTGACCGCAAGCTAAAACGCTTTATGTCAGACGCAAGCCTATACGCCTATGTGTCCGCCTTATCCGCCATAGATAACGCAGGTCTGTCCCTTGATGATGTGGCAGATAACGTGCGTGTGGCGGTCGTGGCAGGCTCAGGCGGGGCAAACACGGCAGATGTGGTCGGCTCGGTGGATAACATGAAAGCCAAGGGGCTTCGTGGCGTGGGAGCAATGGCAGTGCCAAAAATCATGAGTAGCACGGTGTCTGCCACGCTTGCCACAGGGCTAAAAATTAAGGGTATTAGCTATTCGCTGTCGTCCGCTTGTGCCACGTCTAGCCACTGTATCGGTCATGCCATGGAGCTAATTCAGCTTGGCAAGGCGGACATGGTCATCGCAGGGGGAGCAGAGAGCGAGCATTGGACGCAGTCGTGTATGTTTGATGCGATGGGGGCGATGAGTACGAGCTACAACGACACGCCCACCACTGCAAGTCGCCCGTATGATGCCACCCGAGACGGCTTTGTCATCGCAGGCGGTGGTGGTATGGTGGTCGTGGAGAGCTTAGAACACGCACAGGCTCGTGGAGCGAACATTTTGGCGGAAATCGTGGGCTATGGAGCAACATCAGACGGAGCGGAAATGGTCGCCCCAAGCGGAGAAGGGGCAACTCGCTGTATGCAAATCGCCTTGTCGCAGGCAGGGCTTGATACGGTGGATTATGTCAATTCGCACGGCACATCAACACCGCTTGGCGACATCACGGAGCTGTCCGCCATTGCAGACGTGTTTGGCGGTGCGGACAAAACCCCGCCCATTAGCTCAACCAAATCCATGACAGGGCATAGCCTAGGAGCGGTGGGCGTGCAAGAGCTGATTTATTGCGTGCTGATGATGAACAACGACTTTATCGCCCCAAGCATTAACATTACCGACATGGACGAAAAAGCCAAGCCTTTTGACATCGTCCAGACCACACGTCAAACCGAGATTAACACCGCCATGAGCAACAGTTTTGGTTTTGGTGGGACAAATTCGGCGTTGGTTGTTAGGAAGTTTAAAGGTTAAAATCGGCAACAACCCCAACATAAAGCCCATTGTCATCATGGGCTTTTTTATGCTAATATATACAAAATTAAGTATATACAAGGGGGCAAAATGCTAACTCGTGTTTTTCAAAGTGGCAATAGCCAAGCCGTGCGTATCCCTGCCGATTTTCGCTTTGACGTGGATACAGTAGAAATTATTAAGGCGGACAATGGCGATTTGATTTTGCGACAACCCATGCCACAAAAAGGGCTTGGCGATGAGTTGTTTGAATTATTTGCCAGCTTTGATGAAGATGTCATTCGTGCCATAGAAGATAGGGACAACGAACCGCCCCAAGAGCGAGAAGCCTTATGAAATATATGCTTGACACCAACACGCTGATTTATTTTATCAAAAATAAACCACCTGCCGTGCGTGAAAAAATCAACCGAATGTTAGGTAAGCACGAGCTTTGCATGAGTTTTATTACTTATGGAGAGTTATTAAAAGGGGCGTACGGCAGCCAAGACCCTAAAAAAGCCAAACAAGATTTTGAAAACTTAGCCAAACTTATCCCTGTGCTGTCATCACACCCCAAGATGACCGACCATTATGGCAAATGGGCAAATGCCCTAAAAACCAAAGGCATGCCCATTGGCAATAATGATTTGTGGATAGCAAGCCACGCCCTAGCGGTGGGGGCGGTGGTGGTTACTCGCAACAGTAGGGAGTTTGAGCGTATTACCGATTTGGCGGTGGAAGATTGGACGGTGTAAAAATCGGTGGTAGTCTAAAATATTACCTTTAAACAAATAAACCCCCACAAAATTTAAACCTATCAAACAGACACCGACATTCGCCCTAACTTTTCGCTAATGGCTTGCCCCACAAAAGCATTTAAACTGCTATCACGGCTTGCCATATAAGCACGGCGGTGCAACTCGCTGTCAATGCGTACATTAAATGACCCTTTAAATGGCTTGTCAGGCTCTATCCCCTGCTCATCACAAAACGCCAAATAATCGTCCACGCTGTCATAAAACGCCTGTTTTAGGTCGTGGGCGTTGTCCGCTTCAAAGGTAACAAGCTGATTGATACCGATGAGTTTGCCATAAAACATCTCATCATCATTATCCAGTTCAAATTCACCCACATAGCCTTTATAAGTCATCATCGCTTGGTTCCTTGTCTAATTTTGGTTCGTTGATTGGTTCGGTTTGGGGTTCGTCAAAATAACCTTTTTCGCTCAAATAGGCTTTGACTGCTTTTAATGTTCCACCCTTAATGGTATTTTCAGGGTGGGGTTTGTGCAAGTGAATGCGGTCGCTGTCGTCATCGGTATGAATAAAAACAACCCTTGACCCTGCCCGCTCGTGCATTTCATAGCCAAATTGTGATAATAGCGTTACCAAATCACTAAACACAAAGGTGCTAATATCGCCCTGCAACTTGGCTTTTAGCTTATCTTTTTTGGTCATGGCTTGCCTTGTAACTGTATTTAGTTGCATTATATCGCCCATACTACCCCTTGTCAAACTCAAAATCAACACCAAACCCCTTTCCCTTTTTCCCATTTTCCTTTAAAATCTCCCTTTTTCTCTACCCGTTTAAAAATGCTCACACACCCCATTACCACCACGCACACCCCAAGCCAGCTTGTAGCACTCATCGCCACGCACCGCCCCAATTGGCAGGTGTGTTTTTTGCACAACGCTCATCGCCCCGTCATTGGCATTTGTCCTGCTGTTTCGTGGGCTGCCGTCTTTGTAAATGACTTATCCATTCACAAAAAAACTCGCCAAAACGACAACCGCACCTACACCGCCACCTACACCGATTGGCAAAACGAGCTTATCGCCTACTGCCAAGCCCACACCCCAAGCCCCACACATCAAGGCGACTATACACATGGCTTAATGGGCTTTATCGGTTATGACCTATCGGCTCATGAATTGAATCCCAACATCGCTATCAAACCCAACCAGCCTTGTGCTTATTTTGGGCATTATGACATTTATATTAAGCCGTGTGAATATGGATTTGACTTGATTGGCATCAATGCTGATAAAGATATTTTTGATGAAATAAAAAATAATTTAACTGAGTTATTAAATAAACAATTACCAAAACCAACACCTGCCCAATTTATCTTATCATGGAAAAAAGAAGATTATCAAAACGCCTTTAACCAAACCCAAGAATATATCAAGGCAGGCGATACTTATCAAATTAACCTTACCCAAAAATGGCAAGCAAATTTGGATAATTTAGCCAGCTATTTGCCCCATTTGCAAGACAAAATCAACGCCCCATTTGCAGGGTTTTTAAAATTAGGTGAATTTGAAATTTTATCGGTATCGCCTGAATTGTTTTTTGAATTTTATAAAATAGAAAATAATATTCATATCATCACCAAACCCATAAAAGGCACACGCCCACGCCATGATAACGCTGATATAGACAATGAATTAAAAAATGAACTTGCAAACAGCGAAAAAGACATTAGCGAAAATTTAATGATTGTGGATTTACTGAGAAATGATTTGGGTAAATACGCCCATATCGGCACGGTAAATACGCCCAAACGCTTTGCCATTGAAAGTTTTAAAAACGTACATCACATGGTTAGCACCATTACCGCCCAATTAAAGGACGTGCATAGCCTAGAAGTCTTATTTGGCAGTTTGCCCGCAGGGTCAATCACAGGCACACCAAAAAAACGGGCGTGCGAGATTATCCATGAATTAGAAATATCCCCCCGTGGGGCATATTGTGGAACCATGGGCTATATGAATTTTGACGGTACGGGCAATTGGAATGTACTCATTCGCACGTTGCAAAAATGGCAAAAGACAGAATTATGGGCAGGGGGCGGTGTTACGATAAAATCGGATAGAGAGAGTGAATATCAAGAATGTTTGGATAAAGTGGGGAATATATTGCAGATGATACACTCTACAAAATGAAAAAGTGCTACGGTTTCCGTTCGTGGTGAGCCTGTCGAACCATGACGGAAACCGACCCTTCGACAGGCTCAGATACCATGATACCCCACCTAAGTCAATGGTTTTTTAAGTATCTGGTATC
>ERZ1023440.122-NODE-122-length-23189-cov-360.611351_pt1 | contig 23189 bp, 14 predicted proteins | sample MGYA00380520_ERZ1023440 | MGnify/ENA primary metagenome ERZ1023440 (study PRJEB33173, sample SAMEA4830335) | metagenome | study: EMG produced TPA metagenomics assembly of the PRJEB25223 data set...
TTGCAACAACCTAACCTTTAATCTTATGTCTAAGATTTGGGGGTCGGTTCAATCAGACTGCCTTATTTTTTGTTTTATCATTCCCCAAATGGGTTGGGTAATGGGGTGTTAGGGTTAGACGGTGGTAGGTGTGGGTATTGGAACTTGGGCTGGTCGCCTGTCAGCGTTTTTAAGAACGCCACGATGTCCGCTGTCTCTGCGTCCGTGAACTCTTTGTTAAGCTGGATTTTACCCATGATTTGCACCGCTTCTTCGAGCGAATTAACCTGACCGTCATGGAAGTAGGGGTAGGTTAGCTCAATGTTTCTAAGCGTTGGCACTTTAAAGAGCATTTTATCTTCGGGCTTGCCTGTTACCGCAAAGCGACCTTCGGCTAGGTTTTTGGTGGTATATTGCTCAAACACGCCAAATTTTTGGAATGAGCCACCGCCGAGCAGTTCGCCATTATGGCACGCCACACAGCCTGATTGTTTAAAGGTTTGATAACCACGCAATTCCTGCTCATTGATGGCGTTATCATCGCCAGCGAGCCATTTATCAAAGCGACTGTTGGGCGTAACAAGCGTATCTTCAAAACTTGCCAAAGCATGAGTTACCTGCTCAATGGTGATGGCGTCTGTGTAGTCGCTAAACGCCCCTTTAAACTCATCTTGATAAGCAGGAATGCTGTTTAGTACCTTGACCACGTGGTCATGGGTGGACGCCATTTCAAGGGGATTTTCAATCGGGCCACCGGCTTGCTCTTGTAGGGTTTTAGCTCGTCCGTCCCAGAACTGGGCAATCGCCAAGCCACTATTTAGCACGGTTGGCGAGTTAATCGGACCTTCTGCCCATTTATGTCCGATGGATGTCGTCATGTTGTCCGTACCACCCATGGCAAGGTTATGACAAGAGTTGCACGACAGACCGCCTGATTTGGATAGGCGTGGGTCAAACCACAGCTTTTGCCCTAAGGCGACTATCTCAGGACTCTCAATCTTAGGAATGGCAATGGGTTTGATGGGTTCATCAGGGCGAGTGCTGACCAAACTTGTCATGCTGGCAAGGTGTTCCACTGTGGTTGCTCCGTGCAGTCCCTGTGCGGTGGCAGGCGTGCTGGCGGTGCTAGGCTTTGCCTTATCAGTGGCGACAATCTCGCTTTGGCTTGGGATTCGAGCGTACTCGGTCAGCATAAACAGACCGATAAACACAACCGCCAACACGACCAGTAGGCACGAGACGGTAATCATTGACAAACCTAATTTTTTCATGGCTATCCCCTAAGGATTGGCTGGGGCGTGCCGAACCTTTATAACAAATTTACAATTAAAAATATTTTAAAAATAAATCAATCGCTTTTGCATGAAAAATGGCTATCCGACTACTTAATCGGGTAAATTTTCAAGATTTTAACTCAATTTTTTAAAATTAAGTGGTCGGATTGTTTTTCATCGTCAAAAACTTGCTTGATAGAATGACTATCAATCTGCGTTTTTTCCTTGAAAAACGTGCGATTCCCCTGCTTTTTTAAACAGGCATTTTTCATTGCAAATATAAAAGTTCAACACGCCTAAATACACATTTTGTTTATGGATTTAATATTAAAATGCTTTGCTAAATTTGTATATTGCAAAAAATTGATTGTTTAAATAAAATTAATTTATAACCAAGTATTATAGTAAGAATTCAGCAAAAGTTTTATGGATTTGAAACATAATAAACACAAATGATAAAGAAGTTCTTGATGTTGGTCAATAATACTACACTCATTCCTAAAATTTATAAAAACAAATCATTTAACAAACTTTGCTAATATTTTTATTTTTGTACATGGGCTTTTAATTGTTTTTAAAAAGTTATATGATAATGACAATTCTTATTATCTATTATTTGCCGAGACAAGTCATGTCAAAATTTATCCCATTATCCGCCTTATCATTTGCTGTATTATTTGGTCTGTCCGCTTGCACCACACCCATTTCCCAAAATGCAAATATAGATAAGCCCGCCACAACCACCATGCCAAGCTCTTTAACGTTTAATCCTAATAATTACAAAACCATGACCATTACCCAAGACGGGCAAAGCCTTGTCGTGCGTGCGTTTGAAAATATCCCCTATGTGGCAAACCCCACCGAGCCTGATTATCAAGTGATGAATATCTATATCCCTGAGCCGTATTTTACAGGCGATACTATCAACGGCTACACGGCAGACACCGCCCCGATATTTTTCCCCAATGGCGTGGGCGGATATATGCCCGCCAAGCCGATGACTGCCGAGAGCAGGGCAGAGCGAGACGGCAGGGTGCGAGCCAGTAGCGTTAACACCGCTCTCATGCGTGGCCATGTCGTGGCAAGTGCAGGGGCTAGGGGGCGGACGCTTGGCACGGACGGCAACTACACAGGCAAAGCCCCGTCCGTCATCGTGGATTTAAAATCCGCCATTGCCTACCTAAAAGCCAATGACGTACTCATGGCAGGGCGAGCCGACCGCATTATCGCCAATGGCACGTCCGCAGGCGGGGCGATGTCGCTACTTTTGGGGGCAAGTGGCGGTAGCACCGACTATCAAGCCGAGCTACAAAAGGCAGGGGCGATTGCAAATGCTGATAACAGCGTGTTTGCCGTGTCCGCCTATGCTCCGATTACCAATCTTGAAAATGCCGATATGGCGTATGAATGGCAATTTAATGGTATGTTTGATTATCAAAAAATGAGCGTGGCTATGCTGGACTATAACGTCAAACGTGAACGCATAAAGGCAAGCCTAACGGACGAGCAAAAAATTTGGTCAAATGAATTAAAATCCAATTTTCCCAGTTATATCAATGGGTTAAAACTAACAGGGCATAACGGACAAGCATTAACATTGGATAATAATGGCAATGGCACCTTTAAAGATGAAGTGATTTATTATTTAAATAACTCCGCCAATACCGCCTTTAAAAATGACACGGATTTGACCGAATTTGACTTTTTGGCACAAAGAAAATCTGCCAATCCTTTTTATGTGGCGGATTTTGACGGTTATCTGGCTTACCTAGGGCGTGGCTAGGGCGTACCTGCTTTTGATGTGATAGATTTGAGCAGTGGCGAGAATAATTTGTTTGGCGATAAGACCGTAAACAATCAGCATTTTACCGCCTTTGGCAAAAAATACGGACAAGGGAGCATGGCGGATACCCAAACCGTCAAAATGATGAATGCGATGAATTATATCGCCCAAAGTCCCACCCAGTATTGGCGTATCCGTCATGGGGCAAAGGATAACGACACGTCCCTTGCCGTGCCTGTGATACTCGCCACCACCTTACAAAATCAGGGCAAGAACGTGGATTTTGCTCTACCTTGGGGTGTGGGTCATGGTGGGGATTATGATTTGAATGAGTTGTTTGATTGGGCGGATAAGCTCGTTAAGGCGAATGATGTGGGGAAATCCGAATAATTGCATAAGACAAACAAAAAGCCCAACATCACATTGGGCTTTTCATATTAACAAAGAAAATCAAAAAACGTCATCACACGCCTGTTTAAATCGTGCCACCGTGCCTGATACATCGGTCAATTTATCAAGCCCAAACAGCCCAATTCTAAAACTCTTATAATCAGACGGCTCGCCCACTTGTAGCGGTACGCCCCCTGCGATTTGTACACCGACTTTGGCAAATGCCACGCCTTTGTGTACGTCATCATTTGGGGCATGGCAGACGATTACCCCCACCGCTTGACTGTCTTTGTCCGCCACGCTTATGACCCCTTTGTCATTTAAGACTTGCAAAATGGCTTGCCCAAGCTCTATTTGGGCAGATTTGAGTTTGTCAAATCCTATCGCTTGGCATTCTTTTAGTGTGTCTCTTAACTGTCTTAGTCCGTCTGTGGGCATGGTGGCGTGATAGGCGTGTCCGCCATTTTCATAGGCGGTCATGATGTTCGCCCACACCTTTAAATCTAAGGCAAAACTTGTAGATTCGGTGCTTTGCACCAGCTCTTTGGCACGCTCGGACATCATGACAAGTCCACAGCAAGGCGTGCTAGACAAGCCTTTTTGTGGGGCGCAGAGCAGTACATCAATGCCTAATGCTTTCATGTCAAGCCACACACAGCCCGAAGCGATACAGTCAATCACCAAAATCCCGCCCACGTCATGCACCGCTTGCCCCAGTGCCTTGATATAGTCGTCTGACAACATCATGCCAGAAGCGGTCTCAACGTGGGGAGCAAACACCACGCTTGGGCGGTTTTGGCGGATATGGGCGGTAACTTCGTTAATGTCGGCAGGAGCGAATATAGCAGGATTGCCGTGGATTTGGGCGGTAAAAACGTGCGTGGATTTGGCGATACGTCCTTTTTCCAAAATCTGCGTCCAGCGATAGCTAAACCAACCATTTCGCACAATCGCCACGTCTTTGTCCGTGGCAAGCTGACGGGCGACCGCTTCCATGCCTGATGTGCCAGAACCGGGGATGATCGCCACGCCATCGGTATGATAAAGCTCTTTTAAAGTGGCGGATAAGTCTCTCATCACGTTTTGAAATTCGGTAGACATATGGTTCAACGCTCGGTCGGTATAGACCACCGAATATTCCAAAAGTCCTTGTGGGTCAATGTCGTCTCGTAAGGCAGGCATGGTTTTGTCCTTAAAAAGTGGGTTTGGGATAATTTACAAAAATTTAGGATAAATTGCAAATGGTTTTTGCCAAATCACACCGATTCGCTTGCCTTATGGCGGTTTTTGAGTTTAACGACAAGCCAAATAAATACTACAATACCCACGACCGCAACCACCCCTGCCAATACAGGGGCGAATATGGCAAGTGCCGACAGTCCAATGGCGGTGCCAGTCTCTGCCAGTCCGATGACGGGGTTGGCGACACCAGCGGTCGTGGCGGTTGAAACGGCTCTGGCACCGGCGGTTGTGGTCTTTGGTCGCTGCCGCTCCGCCCCCTGCCACGATGGCGAGCGCCCATGTCATCGCAGGACTCATGTCGGTCAGACTGCCTGCCATGCCTGCCAGTGGTACGGCAATAGTGTCAAGCAAATTATCCACAAATGGCACTAAATAAGACATGGACTCAGCGATGCTCGCCACCACCAAAATCACCAAGGCGGTCGTACTGCCTAGCCACAGCCAGCTTTCACCTAAGGGCAATATGCCAAAATAGCTTGCCAGCGACATGCCAAACAATGGCGCAAACACCCGAAAGCCTGAGCTTGCTGCCAAGCCAATACCAAGACAAATGCTCAAAATCATCTCTGCTGTCATTTTTGTACTCTTTTAAAAATAGGATGATGCCATTATACAAAAACATCGGCAGGCGTGCGAATGATTTGTATGTCAAATAATAAAAAATACCAAGCCCACTGCCAGAAAACAATTAATATAAAAAACAGGGACTTATAAAATAATTTTAAAAATTTTTAAAAAAATACTTGCACAAATCAAAAACTATGGTATCATACGCACCACTTAGGAAACACCGCCGGCTTAGCTCAGTTGGTAGAGCAACTGACTTGTAATCAGTAGGTCGCCAGTTCGATTCCGGCAGCCGGCACCACTCCTAAGAAACCTTTCAGGTCAAGCCCGTTTATTGGGCTTAATCTTTTAACAGACCATTAAAAGACATGCCTGTATCACTTGGTGGGGTTGGGGAGCGGTCAAACCCAACAGACTGTAACTCTGTCGCGAAAGCTTCGAAGGTTCGAATCCTTCCCCCACCACCATATTTCCCTACCAAATACCCATGCGGGTGTGGTTTAGTGGTAGAACCTCAGCCTTCCAAGCTGATGGTGCGGGTTCGATTCCCGCCACCCGCTCCATTTTTAGCAAAGCCATTTGCTCTTGTAGCTCAGGGGTAGAGCACTTCCTTGGTAAGGAAGAGGTCGCGAGTTCAATTCTCGCCAAGAGCTCCATATCTGACCCTTTGAAATGCTTATTTCAAAGGGTTTTTTGATGTAACTCTATCTATATCCCATCATTTCATCCCTTCTGCGGTATCTGTCTGCATACCATTTGTTTTCTTAGTTTACTCCATGACTTATGACTGATTCATTTGCTTTTTGGGGTTGATTTGCCTGCTGTCAAAACATGCTTGATGACATTCATGAATTAAGTTTTTTAAAGCAGATGATTTCTCTGTTTTTAGGACGTGCCTACCTTTGGTATTTGCAATGGAAAACACCTGTTTAAAAAAGCAGGGGAATCGCACGTTTTTCAAGGAAAAGTTCGCCGTTGATATTGAAATATCAACAAGGATTTTGACTTCGAGCCACAATCCGACCACTTAACTGGGTAAATTTTAAGATTTTAACTTAACTTTTTAAATTAAGTGGTCGGATAGCCATTTTTCATGCAAAAATAGATAAAAGTTTTAAATTTTCATCTTATTTTATAAAAATGTTATCAAATGGTAGGTACGCCCTATTATTTATAATCAATAAACAACTCAAACTGTGACGAAATGTATGTTTTTAGGTAAACTTATGTAAAAACATACTGCCAAATCATGAACAATAAATAAACATTTTGCTGGTAGTTAACTTTTATTTATAACTGAAGAAATGGTATGTTATTGATTTTTATAATGATATAAGTTGATAAAATCAAACAGCTGTAATAAGTCAAGTAAATTCTGATGTCCAAGCAGTTTATATCCGACTGTTTTGCTTGGCATGATTTTTGCAACATGATAAATGTCAATCTTATCTTTTGTGTGAATTTTGGAAAAGCTTATCATAACTGACATGAGATTAAAGTGTCATGATACGCTTAACTGTATTAAAATGTACATCTGTGACATTTTTTGTCAGCGGTATGACAATTTTTGACAGTATTTTTGCATAATTTTACAACTAAGATAGGTTTGATTGACACAAAATGAGATGATGAGCATGATTTAAAAGGCATTTTGTGAGCCCAAAGTCTGCCGTGATGTTGATGTATTGCCGTTTAATTTAAAAAGCATCATGACAGGCATGCCACACAAAAATGAGCTGGCTCTGGTTCAAAAAGTATGCTACAAAGAAAACCGTTCGCGGCAAGCTTGGGAAACCTAACGGTTTTCCTACCCGTAGGCAGGCTCAGGGAGAATGGAAAAAACTAGTTCAGCATACTTTTTAGACTACTACCAAATGAGTTTTAAATGTATTGTGCAAGTAGTTACCATAATTTATGTTTATGAGGAGTTGCCATGCAACTAAAAAAATTAGCCTTCATCGGTTCGGCACTGATGATGGCAATTCATGCGCATGCCGATGTACGTTTAGGCAATCAAGTTACATGGAAGATGTCAAGTCAAGGCGCGGTAGATGAGTTTACCAATCTAGCCACGCATGATAATGCTGGTGGTGTGGTTTTCATCAGACCGCTTGCCAATGCAGAATCTTCTGAGCAGTCTAGCACCAACATTGCCATCAATGACCGCTATCTAACTAGCCTGCAAGATGGACATTATACATCTGGTGTGGCATGTGCAGGCAATGTCCAAATCAGTGCTGTTCCCACGGGCAAAAAAACCAACGATTTATCCGCCCAATCCATCCACACCCATCTGAGCCCAAAACAGATACAATATTTTGTGGTACAAGCTGGCAATAATCATAAAGCCAATCTGGTGCAGATAAATGCCAATCGGGCTCATGAACTCATCCAAGGGGTGCGCCGTCAGGCTCATCAGGTTAGTCGTCTGCCACAGCCTGATGACTGTGCTTCGGTGCAATACAGCCAGCAACAAGTAACCCCCCCCAAGCCTCTTCTTTGGTAATTATTCCTGTAAGGGCAGAGACACACGTACAGCCTAGCCAGTCTTCCTATGTATCATCTGTTTGGTCATCTAATGTGCAGCCTAATCAGTCGTCTTATGCGGTGCAGATGGATAAGTCTTATGAGACAGAATCTGATACTTTAAATCTAACCATCCAATTTGACCATGACAAAAGTCATGTCAAATCATCTTTTCAAAAAGACCTTAGCGAAGTTGCCAATTTTCTAAAACAGCATCCTAGCACCAATGCCACCATTGAAGGGCATACCGACTCAACAGGTGCTGCCAGTTATAATCAAAAACTCTCTGAACGTCGTGCCAAAACAGTCAAACATTTGTTGATAAAAAATCATGGCATTGAAAAATCTCGCCTATCTACCATCGGTCATGGCGAATCTCAACCTATTGCAACCAACAATACCCAAGCGGGGCGTTATAAAAATCGCCGTGTTGTTGTGTCACAATAATCATCATGTAGTTTAGTATAAGGATAATTTATGAAATCTATCAGTGTAAAAGTTAATGACAGCGTTCAGACCATTGCCGAAGCAAAGGTCATCACCAAAGACGGTCAACCCACCATCATCAAAGCCAATCGTAATGCCAACTACGAGCTTATCAACGATGCCACAGGTCGTGGTCCTGACCACATCGTCACCAAGCGTGTTGGTAAAGATTTGCATGTCTCTTTTGAAGAGAATGGCAATGAGGCCGACCTTATTATTCAAGATTTTTATAATGGTAGTGATAACGCCTTGGTGGGACTGGCAGAAGATGGTCAGTACTACCACTATGTTCCAGACACTGGCAAGGTTGCTGACTATGTAACTGAGCTACAAAATGGCGATATTGAAGGTCAAGCATTGGGTGGACAGGCGCAAGCTACGCCATGGTGGATTGGTGCAGAAGAAGGCAGTCGCTTTGGCATCATGCCATGGCTTGTGGGCATCGCAGGTATTGCTGCGGTAGGTGCATTGGCTGGCGACGACAATGACAACACCAAAGCACCTGTGGCTGACACACAAACACCAACACCACAGCCAAAACCTTTACCTGTAGAACTAAAAATCGGTCCTTCTCAAAACCCTACCGATGCCAAACTGTCTATTGTGTTGTCAGAAGGTGCTGAAAAAATTTCTATCAATCTGCCAGGACTTACCCCTATCGAAACCACCGTTGATGCCTTAAAAGCACTTGATACAAATCCAGCAAGTAACACCTATGATATTAGTATCAATCAGCTTGTCAGCCCAGGTCTTGGCAATTACAGTCTAAGTTTGGTAGACTACCAAAAAGTCATCGACAACATCAAAAATGGTCAAGCAGTCGAAGTAACCGCCAAAAAAGAAGGCTTTACAGATGGCAAAGCCGATGACGCAGTTACCCAAACCCCTGATGTTGACACTGTTAACAAAGATGGCGATAACTTTGCGACAATCAATCCAAAGCCTAACACTACAAATGCAAGCGAAGTGACTGTAAGCTATACACCAAGCAGTGGCAACGCCAACCCACAAACCATCACCGCCACCAAAGTTGGCGATCAATGGCAAGCAACAACAGGCAACACGTCCATTACCACCGCCGACACAACCAAGGCACCAACCGACAAACCATCGATTGACCCTGTAACTGGCGTTATCAGTATACCAACCAGCTTGGTTAATACCTCACAGTACACCCCTGTAACCGCACAGGTTACCAAAACCACCGACAATAAACCCTCATTGCAAAACAATGTGGACTTACCAGATACCCCATCGGTTAATATTCCAACCATTAACAGTGGTGAAACAGACTATCCTATCACTGTCACACCAGGCAACGACAACACCTCGATTGTTACAAGCTACACCGATGAAGCAGGTAAACCACAGACCATCACCGTTACCAAAAACCCAGATGGTAGTTACAGTGCCACACAAGACGGCAAACCAGTCAAAACCACGCCAACAGATGGCAATACCCCTTGGGTTAATGACAAAAATGGCACATTAACCCTACCCAAAGATTCGGTTGACAACAACAAACCCGTCACCACCGTCGGCAAAACAGACAATGGCTCAGCACAAGACGCCACAAATCCTGCCAACACACCAAAAGTGGTCGCTAATAAACCAACAGTTACCCAAACAGGTTTGCCACAACAGGCTGACATTGTCGCAACCCCAGGTGAGGGCAACACCAAAACAAGTACTACCTACACTGACGAACAAGGTAATACTAAGACCATCACCGCAACTTATGACCCTGCTACCAACACTTGGACAGCAAAAAATCCAAACGATCCTACCAAAGATTTGCCAACTGCACCTACTGCAGACGGCAAAACACCCTATGTTGACTCAACAACAGGTGCAATCACTTTCCCACCTGCTTCTGTTGATAACACCAAGCCTGTTACAATGGTGGGTGAAAAAGAAGGTAGTACGCCAACAATCGCCACAGCAAGCCCAGCTCAAAGCCCAGACGTGGCAGTAAAACCGCCTGTCACAGGTCAAAAAGATGGGGATATTGTTGCAACACCAGGTGATGGCAACACCCAAACTCAAACCACTTATACCCCAGAAGGGTCTAACAAGCCTATCACGATCACTGCCACTAGGTATACCAATAACGATGGTGTGCCAGACACTTGGGTCGCCAAAAATCCAAACGATCCTACCAAAGATTTGCCGACCACCAACACGGACGGCAAAACACCTTATATCGATCCAAAAACAGGTGCAATCACTTTCCCACCCGCTTCTGTTGATAACGCCAAGCCTGTTGCAATGGTAGGTGAAAAAGAAGGTAGCATTCCATCTGTTGACACAATCGACTTGACGGACAAAGCAGCACCCATTATCGAAAACATTAAAGTGGATGTAGCGGTCAATGGTGCAGGCGATAAAATTGTCTTGACATATGATGAGCCTTTGGATGTCAATAATCCACCCCCTGCCACAAGTTTTACAGTTACCGTAGATGGCAAAAAGGTTATACCAACTGTCGAGGTTAGTGGTAATACAGTTGTACTTAACGTACCAACACCGATCTTAAAAGACCAAGAGGTTAAAGTCGCCTACAACAAGCCAGCTGACACCACCAAAGCCATCCAAGACCAAGCAGGTAACGATGCTGATAGCCTCACCTCAACACCTGCCAAAAATAACAGCACCATGGTAGACACCGACAAAGACGGTATACCTGACAGCCAAGACGATGATGACGACAACGATGGCGTAACCGATGCTGATGAAAAACTGGTTGGCACAGACCCAACCAACCCAACCAGTGATGGTAACACCCCAGATGGCAAGCTTGACAGTGATGGCGATGGTATCAGTAATGACGATGAATCAGTTACCAAAGCCGAAGATCCAACAGCCACTAACACCGACAAGCCCACCGATAAAGACGGTGATGGTAAACCTGATATTGCAACCGCTAAAGTGCCTACCAAACCTGCGACTGCTCCTGATATGACAGATGCAACAGACACAGGTGTTAGCAACAGTGACAATATTACAACCAACAAAACCCCATCATTTAGTGTACCAAAACCAACCGATGGCGAACCTGTATTGGTAATTAATGGCAAGGTTGTTGAAAGTACATCCACGCCTGATCCAAAAAATCCAAACAATGTTATCTTAACACCAAAACAGCCACTGTCCGAAGGTGTAAGTCAAATCGCAACAGCCACCAAAAAGAGCAGTCAAGTCAGCGACCCAAGCGAGCCTGTTGTGGTCACTGTTGACACCACAGCACCGACAGGTACTACCGCCACCCTTGACCCTGACTCTGACACAGGTGTCAAAGGCGATAACATCACTAGTGACACCACGCCTACTATCAAAGGTAAGGGCAATGCAGGCGATACCGTTATCGTAACTTTCCCTGCCCAAGACGGTGGCAAACCTGAAGTAGTGAAGGTAAAAGTCAATGAAAAAGGTGAGTGGAGCGCAACGCCTACCAAAGAGCTTAAAGATGGCGCAAACACCATTACCGTCAGCGTTGAAGACCCTGCAGGCAATGTGGGCGTGGTAACTCCTGCGGTTATCACGATAAACACCACCAAGCCTACCGCCACCGCCACCCTTGATCCTAATTCTGATTCAGGCGATAAAGGCGATGGTATCACCAACAACACCATGCCAAAAATTACAGGTAAAGGTAAAGAAGGCGATACTATCAAAGTAACCTTCCCTTCAAAAGATGGCACGCCTGAGGAAAAAACAGTTACCGTAGGCAAAGGCGGTACATGGGAAGTTGTGCCCACTAAGGCGCTCAAAGAAGGCGAAAACCAAATTGGCGTGGAAGTTACCGACAAGACCACAGGCACTAAGACCGATTTGCCAGTGGTGAAGGTAACCGTGGACACCACAGCACCGACAGGTACTACCGCCACCCTTGACCCTGACTCTGACACAGGTGTCAAAGGCGATAACATCACTAGTGACACCACGCCTACTATCAAAGGTAAGGGCAATGCAGGCGATACCGTTATCGTAACTTTCCCTGCCCAAGACGGTGGCAAACCTGAAGTAGTGAAGGTAAAAGTCAATGAAAAAGGTGAGTGGAGCGCAACGCCTACCAAAGAGCTTAAAGATGGCGCAAACACCATTACCGTCAGCGTTGAAGACCCTGCAGGCAATGTGGGCGTGGTAACTCCTGCTACCGTAAGCGTAAATGTGGACACCACCGCACCTACCGCACCAACACCGGTTGCCAATAGCGATGGTAGTGTAACGGCGGACTTGCCAAAAGATCCACAAGATGGCGACACAGTAACCATCTCGTACACGCCAGAGCAGGGCGCTAACAAAACAGCGACCTTAAAATACGATGGCGCTACCAAAACTTGGAAACCAGACCCTGCCAATGGCGATGTACAAGTGGTAGATGGCAAGGCAACTTTGCCTGCCGATAAGGTCAAAGACAATTCTTTAGTTAAGGTAAGCGCTGCCGATAAAGCAGGCAACGAAAGCCCTGCCATGCCTGCCACCACCGTATCTGCCAAGGCGCCAGCAAGTGCAGGCGTGCAAAATGATGGCGTGGTAGATAACACAGGCAAAACCGCTGTGGACGAGGGTCAAACCATCTCTACCAAAGTAACCTTGACTAATGCCAATGGCAACCCTGCCTTGAAACTAGAATATACAGGCACGGCAGATGCAGCTGATATCGGCACGCCTACATTTAAAGATTATGATGAGACCAAAGGCAAGATTACTTATGATTCTGTCAATGGTACTATCAATGTGCCAAAAGGGGTGGATAGCTTTACTATCGATACGCCAATTAACGCAGATGGCAAGACCGAAACCGCCGAAAACATTAAGGTGAAAGTGGGCGGTGTAGATGCAAATCAACTCATTACCATTAACGACACTTCTAAGGGCGCTGCCACTATCGATAACAGCGCCAATGATGGCGTGAAAACCAAACCTGCATCAGAGGGTGGTAATTTAGTAACCACCGTCAAACTAGTGGCAGGCAAAGAGACTAAACTTACAATCAAACGCACAGGCACTGCCACCGATGACGACTTTAACACGCCAGTGTACAAGGTAACAAAAGTGGCTGATGGCTCAACCGCCACGGTGGGCGATACTTTGACAGTTGCAGATGGCAAACCAACCGTGCCTGCAGGTGTAACCGAGTTTACCATCACCACCCTTGTCAAGACCGATAATCTAAGCGAAGGCAATGAAACGGTCAAATACACCGTAGGCGGCGTGGACGGTAATGAAGCGATCATCACCGACACCACGCCTGCAGTAGCGGTTAAATCGGTAACCAATGCCAATAACGCCACAGAAGTAAATGAAGGTGCAAGTTTAACTACCACAGTTACCCTAAACCGTGCGACTGATAAGCAAATTGAGCTTGATTACAAGCAAAACCTTACTGGTGCAACTGCCGAGGACTTTACTAGCGGTAAACCAACCTTTACTGCAGGGGTATCATTGTCGGCAGATGGCACCAAACTTATCGTGCCAAAAGGCGTTAGTACCTTTGACATCATCACCCCAGTGAAGGCGGATAATACGACCGAAGCCGCCGCCGAAAGCTTTAACTACACTGTGGGCGGTGAAACTAGCGGCACGGTAACCATCAACGACACCTCCAAAAATCCAGCGCCGACCCAGATTAGCAGCTTAACCATAAATGATGATGATAGAGCAGGCAGTGATGTAGGAATAGGTGGGCAACAATATACGGGCGACATCTCTGCTGGTGCGGTAACCAATGACACCACACCAACACTGACCATCACCTTAAATCAGGCGTTACAAGATAACGAAACTTTGGAATTGGTGCGCTATATTAAAGACCCAATAACCAAAAACCTAATCGTAGATGGTACTTTCACTCGCAAAACCCCTGCTAAATCTGGCAGCGATGGCAAGATATACACGCTTAAGGATAGCTTGGATGGGGTTGTCACTACTGGCACTGACTATGAGTATAAGGCTCGTATCTTTGATAAAAATACCCAAGCAGAGGTTGCTGAAAAAACAGAGCGTATGCGCCTAGACAATGTTGCCGAGCAGGCGGTTGTTACTAGCTATGATCCAAACACTAAGACCTTGAAGGGGGTTAGCAAGGAAATTGGTGGTACTATCTTTATCAGTAAAGGCGGAGATGGCAAATATACTGGTGGTGCTACGGCTGAGGTGCAAGCCGATGGCACATGGAGTATGCGGCTTCTTGATGATGATGTTCCTATGGATAAAGCGAGTGTTTCTAATAGATACTGGAAAGCCAGTGGGAACAAAGATACCCCCATTGTTATCAGTATGGTGGATAAAGCAGGCAATCAGCCCAAATCTGACAACATCATCAGCGACCTGTATGTCTTTAACACAGAAGAACATAGTTCTGGTGGCGGTACTCTTACGCCCTCTGATACACCTCAAGACTCCAAAGGCATTGATATCCCAAGTGCTGTTGGCAACACATACGACAGTGATTTTGATGATAATGGCATCAAGAATTACGGTATTTTGTGGAATACATCAGGGGTAAAAAACCAAATAATTTACGCCGAGAAAATTACTACATGGGGTGCGGGTTATAAATACGCATTCGATATTGGCACAGGCGAAGGCGATGATGTGTTGTATGTGAAAGAAAGAGTTACTTCCAACATTCGCATCAACATGGGAGATGGCGATGACACCTTGCACACAGGTGAATGGTTTGGCGATGGTAATGGTCGCGCAGATACGCGTTTAGACATGGGCGCTGGTAATGACACGGTGAACATTAAGGGAAATTCATACATCACCAAAATGAAATTAGGCAGTGGTGATGATAATTTGTATATAGGTGGTCAGTTTGGAAACCAGGGTGTGATTGAGGCAGGTGATGGCAATGACCATGTACATATCGCTGGACATGTAAGTGGTATTGCTGTGAACGGTGGCTCTAAGATTGATATGGGCACTGGCAATGATACCTTGGTGATTGGATACAGTATATCTAAAGACTCCACGATTAACTTGGGTACAGGCGATGACGCATTCCATTATGGTTTTGGTAAACTTGAGAGTAAGGTAGATGGTGGCGAAGGCACTGATGTATTCCGTGTGTTTAATACTGCTGGTCAACCTGTTATCATCAGCTCTGATAATATTACCAACTTTGAGCGTGTAGACATAACTGGTGAGAACACTCATGTCAATACATTCAAAGCGACAAAGAACCTATTTGTAAACAAGAATTTTGCCACGCATAACTTAAATCAAGATATGCTTCTAGATGGCGACACTACAAATAGTAAATTAGAGCTATCAGACCCTGGCTTTTGGGACAAAGTTTCCAAAGGTTTTGCCGATGCCAACGGCAATGAAGTTACAAAGAAAGCAGAAGGCGTGTTTATTCTTAGTAATGGGCGTACTGTGAAGGGTAGTTTAGTCGGCGGCGACACCAAGTACTACTATGCCAATCAAGATGGTGAGAGTACAACTGAGCGCTATGAGGGTAATATCTATGAAGTCTATACCACAGCAAACGAGGTGCATAATCGACTGTTAGTGGACCTTGATGTTCAGGTTATTTAGGCGATTATAATCCCACCAAAAAAACCGCTTCCACAAGGGGGCGGTTTTTTATTGGGCGGTCAATGGCTTGGTTTTTTAACATATTTACCGCCCTTTGCTTTGTGCCATTGAGCCAACATGTGACGATGGACAATTTTGGCGATTTGCTGGCGACAACCAACTATGTTGGCGATGGACAATCTTTGTACATCAAAGGCGATGTGGACGATACCGTAACCTTGGGTAGTGTGGTACAGTCAGGTGAAACCTTGCAAACCGACATCTCTGGTACTTGGGTTAAAGGTGGTACCGAACAACAAGAAGGCACAACCTACAACATTTGGAGTAATCAAGATGTTAAGGTGTACATCGACCAAGACATTACCATTTTGTAATCAAAAAGCCTTATCATGAAAGCCTGTTAATAAAAAAACCGCTCCAAAGTTTGGGGCGGTTTGTTTTGTGTGGTTTTGTATGAAAAATGGCTATTCGACCACTTAATTTAAAAGTTAAGTAAAAACCTTAAAATTTACCCAGTTATACCCAAGAAACTTTAAAATTACTACAAGCACAATGATGTGTGGGCGTAGGGACGTACTGAGCACGCCTTGTATAGTAATATCATCAAAGGGTGTGCGGAGCCAACCCCTACAAACCCGTGGTGGATATCAAGTTGGTTGGGTGTATCTCAGCCATCATTTTGACAAATCCTGCAATGGCTTAGACATTTTATCTACATGCCTGCCTTGTACGCCGTTATAATAGGCATAAATCTTGGGCAAATCCGCCTCAATGTCGCCTGTGGGATAGAACAGGGGCATAAAGCGAACCTCTTTGGTTTTATAGTCCATCGCCACAGGCAAGATGGGTACATCTGCCCCAAGTGCCAGATAATAAAAGCCCGTTTTCCACTCATCGGTATAACCCCGAGTACCTTCGGGGGCTAGCCCCAAAAAGAGCGGTTTGCCAGTTTTAAAGCGGTCAATGTTGGCTTGTAATACCGAGCCTTTTTTGTCCCTATCAATGGGAATGACCCCTGCCCACGTCAAAAAATGCGACATGATGGGGAGCTTGAACAGCTGTTTTTTACCCAGTAATTTGATGTCCACATCAAGGGCGAGTAGGGTGGGAATGGCGTACACGCCGTCCATGTTGGAGGTGTGGGGAACAGCAAGCAGTACCGCCTGCGAGACGTTGGGAATCTCGCCTGTGATACGCCAGCCTGTCTTGTCCAAAAAGGCACGGGCAAGGCGTGGGGCGATTTTGCCATGCCTGCGTGGAACGTTATCGCCTAGGGCAGTGGGGTCGATGGTGGGTAGGGCGTTCATGTCCATGGGGATTTTCCTTGAAATGGGTTTGGGTGTGTCTGGGAGACACGTTTTAAATGGGTGTGTCTTTCATGGGACAAATTACCATTTGCCCATGTATTTATCCAACAAAATATTCAACGCATTTTGATGTATATCTAACGAATTTGATATTTGCCACAGGCTTTGTAGGGACGTACTGAGCACGCCCTTGATGATGTAACGATTTTATCGGACGTGCAGAGCCAGTCCCTACGCCCACATATTATAAATCTGTGGTAATTTTAAAGTTCTTTATCTGTGTTTTAAACTAATAAATCAGCTATTTACGTCCAAATTTACGCTTTTTATTCATCTCATTCATGACGCTGTCAATCTCATCGTCATTTAGGCGAGCGGTGTGACGCAGCAGCTCAATCATGTCGGGGTTTAGGACGTATTTGGCGTGTTCGGCGATTTTGTCAATGCGTTCATCAAAATCAATCATGCCCGTCTCAGGCTCAATCTGCACATAATCCATGCGGACGAGCGTGTCTAAGAAGCTCGTAAACAACGCCTTATCAAACATGTCAGGCAAATCATCGGCATACAGCACAGACACCCTTTGCCCTAGGAAGTAGCACAGATTGACGACTTGCTCGGTGTTTAGGCGGTGCGTGCCTTGTTCGGATAATAGGGTTAACGCCATAAAGTAGCGTTCTAGGCTCTGTTGGGCAGGGTCGGCAAGCACGATGAGCTGTTGGTAGGCAGGCGAGTTGGTCTCGGGGGCACTGATGAGTACGCCATCCCATTCAACAACCAGATTTTCTTTGATAAGCACGTCCAAAATTTCGCCAATGGTATCCTTAATGCTACGCTGTGGGTGTTTTAAAAACAGCTCGGTTTGTAAAAAGGGGTACAAAAGCTCGCTGATGTTTTCTAGCTTATCACGGTACATGCGTCCGTTACGTTGCACCAGTGATGCGATAAAACTGGCTAGGATAAAGACGTGCAGAATGTTGTTTTTAAAGTAGCTAAGCAAGGGGGCTTGTTTGTCCGCCACTTTTATCATGTCGCCTAGCACATGGGGCGTGCGTTCGATGAGTTCTAACTGTAAGCCATACGCCAAGATGTCTTTGGGGTTCATGTCAGTGACAAAGGTGTCGCTGTCATAGGGCAGGGCTTGGGCGATACGCTGATACAGGGCGATTTGTTCCATCGCTTGGGCTTCATCAAGGGCGGATTTGGGGGTGGACAGTAGTACGAGTGCCAGTAGGGAGACGGGATTGACGACCGCTGATTTGTTGATGTTTTGCATGATTTTGACGCCAATGTTGGTAACCATGGCGTGGGTTTGTTTGTCGTTGTCCGCTTGCTCGTCAGGGCTTAACGCTAGGGTGTCTTTGCCAGTTTTGACGTTAAATTTATCCAAAAAGTGGGTCAGGTGTAGCGGTTCGCCAAAGGACAGATGTACCGTGCCAAACACCCGTTCAATCTTTTGGGCGGTCTTGATGAGACTAAGTAGGTTCTCGCTCTCTTTGGGTTTGCCTTTGAGCTCGCCCACATAAGTCGCCCCTTCCATAATCCGCTCGTAGCTGATGTAGGTCGGGACAAAGACCACGGGCTTAGCAGGGTCACGCAGATAACTACCTACGGTCATGGCAAGCATGCCGAGCTTGGGTGGTAGTAGGCGACCTGAGCGAGAGCGACCACCTTCGATGAAATACTCAATGGGGACAGCCCGTTGCATGAGTGTGTGTAGGTATTCTTTAAATACCGTGCTGTATAAGGCATTGCCTTTGAAGCTACGACGCATAAAAAATGCCCCGCCATTTCGCAGAATCTCACCCACGATAGGTAGATTTAGGTTGTCCCCTGCAGCGATGTAAGGGATACGCAAGCCCCGTTTGTAGATGACATAAGACAAGAGTAGGTAGTCCATGTGGCTACGGTGGCATGGCACATAGATGATTTGGTGGTCGGGGGCAAGCTTACGCACCCGCTCAAAGTGACGTACTTCTACGCCATCATAGAGTCGCTCCCAAAGCCACGTCAAAAAGTGGTCAAAAAACCGCACGACTGAGTGTGAGTAGTCGCTTGTTATCTCGCCGATGTAGCCTGCCGCTTCTTTTTTGACTTCGTTGATGGATTTGCCAGTGGTGGTGGATTCTTGTTCGATGGCGGTCTGTACCACGGGCGATGCTAGGATTTTGCCGGTGATGTTGCGTTTGTCGGATAAGTCAGGCCCGATGATGCTCGTTCTTTGTTTGTCCAAAAAGCCTTTGAGACGGGTGGCGATGGCTTGGGTTAGGATGGCAGAGTTAATGTCGCTCTCGCCTGCCTGCTTGGTCTCTTCGATGAGCGTGTGTAGTTCTTTGGGGCTGGCGAACTGTACGACCGTATCACGCCCCATCACACTGATGTTAAAGAGCTGTTTGGGAATGCTTGGTGTGTTCCACTCGTCCGCCATCAGTAGGCGAAACAGACTGTCTTCTTTACTTGGGGCTCGCCCCCATAGGATGGTCACAGGGATGAGTCGCACACGCAACGTGGGGTCGTCTAGGCAGGCTTTGACCAAACGCTCTAAACGTGGCGATGGTACGTTGTCCGAGCCGTGACGGTGTTTTAAAAAGATGACTGACGCACTTTCGCTGTCTTTGCCCACTGTCGTACTGGCAAGGGCAGATGGCAAATCCAGCTCTCGGGTCTTGATGTCCACGAGCAGACTGTTAGAGCGTGAATATTCTCTTAGAACATAAAAGGTGGGAATGTCATCATCAAGCTCTGGCACTTCGCCCAAAACCTGTGCCTTGACCGCCAAGGATAAGCCTTTGCCTGACAAGTGCCGATACGCCGATGGCTTATTCTCTGCTCTTTTGGGGGGTTCTTGTTGGTTTTCGTTGGTGGATTTTGGGCTGTTATTTGGTTTTTTAGAAAAAATCTGAGAGATATTAGGAAGTTTTAGCATAATGTGTGCCATGATTTGACAATATTCCTTGGTATTTTAACATTTTTAACTAGAAATGGACAAAAATTTTGTTATACTTGTACGCCTGACATAAGTGGTGTGGTTTGTTGATGTTTATCAATACAAAACAGCACCATTTTCCCTTAGCCATTTTAGATGTGTGGAATGATTATGCCAAATACGCCTGATGATAGTTTGATTCGTGATTTGATGACGACTTTGACCCTAACCGAGATAACGCCCGATGTGTTCTCAGCACCAAGCTTTGACTATGTGGGGGCTAGGGTGTTTGGTGGGCAGGTGCTTGCCCAAGCGATGATGGCAGGAGCAAAGAGCTTAGAGACGGACAAGCCTTGTCACAGTTTTCACGGTTATTTTTTGCGTGGGGGCGACATTCGTTTGCCTGTCATTTATCAGGTTCGTCGTCTGCGTGATGGCAGAAGCCTGTCCGCCAGACAAATCGTGGCGGTGCAAAACGTACCAAACGACCCTGACGACCCCACATCTGGTACAACCGAACAGGTCATTTTTACCATGATGGCATCATTCTCGCCCATGGAGGGTGGGCCAGATTATCAAGAGCGTATGCCTAAGTATCCATCTCCTGACACCCTACAAAATGAGCAGGAGCTAAAAGACGCCCATGTCGGCAAAATCCCCGACGCCCTAAAAGCCCGCTACCTGCGTAAACGCCATGTCGAGATACGCCCTGTCACGCCCCGAGACCCCATTCATCCACAGCCCATGCGACCCCGCCAAGCCAATTGGCTTCGTATCAATGGATTGCAAGACCAGCCTGTCGCCATTCATCAGGCCCTGCTTGCCTTTGCGTCCGACTTTTATTTGGTTGGCACGGGGCTGATGTCGCACGGACTTAGCTTTATGACCAAGGGTTTGCAAGTGGCGAGCATTGACCACAGCATGCATTTTCATCGCCCCTTTGATGTCAGCGACTGGCTGCTGTATGACATGTGGAGCGACACGACCAGTCACGCCAAGGGGCTAAACCACGGGCAGTTTTGGCAAGATGGCAGGCTTGTCGCCACCACCCAACAAGAAGGGCTCATGCGACTGGTGGGTGGTGAATATGTAACCAGCAGTTCGTGATACAAAAATCACACATGGCATTAATATTGAACAAGGTTTATTGGGGCATTATTTTGCTACAATAAGCCGTTTTTTTGGCTTGTCATTGTTTTTTATCACTTTATGAAAAATCCACTATTAAAAAATCTGTCCTTATACATCGCTCTGTTTGGCGGTGCCATCCTGCTGACTGCCTGCACCCAAGAGACGCCCGACACGCCTACCCTGTCAAATGATGAGATTGCCAAAGTGCTACCCAACCGTTCACAGGATAAGGCAAGTTGGGCAGGCGACATCGGGGCGATATTTGACGAGCTAAAATTGCACAAGGACAAAGAGAACATCTGCACCGTGGTTGCGGTCATCGACCAAGAGTCCAACTTCCATGCTAATCCTGCCGTTGCCAATCTCGGGCAAGCGTCCTTGCGTGCCATCGATGATAAGCTAGAAGACAAACTGGGCAAGCAGTTGGCAGGCGTGTTTCGCACCATGCTCGCCACTCGCCCGACCAAGGATGACAGCTTTGAGAGCCAAATCAAAAAGGTAAAAACCGAAAAAGAGCTAGATGAGCTGTACCAACAGATGTTTGACTACTTTACCAGCACCTATAAAGTCAGTGGCGTGAATAATCTCACTAAGCTCACAGGCGAGAGCCTTGATGAACGCCTAAATCCCATCACCACCTTAGGTTCCATGCAGGTGCATGTCAACTACGCCAAACGCCACCGCCGAGCCAACATGAACGACCGCACCCTGCGTGCTGACATGTACGGACAGTATGGCGGTCTGTATTACGGCATTCATCGTTTGATGATGTATCAGGCGGACTATGATAAGCCGTTGTATCGCTTTGCTGATTATAATTCGGGCGTGTATTCGAGTCGAAATTCCGCTTTTCAAAAACGTGTGGCAAGCCTAACAGGAATCAGCCTTGACATTGATGGCGATTTGCTGTTGTATGCTAATGGCACGGTGAGCAGTGCCAAATCACAGACCGAGACGGCACTCATCAAACTGCTCGCCACCGCCAAAACACCGCTCACTCCCGCCCAAATCAGAAGTGATTTGAAAAAAGAGAAAAAAGCAAGTTTTGAGCAAACCGCCACGTATCAAGGGGTTAGCGAGCTGTTTAAAGCCAAATACAAAAAAGACCCCACCTATGCCATCATGCCACAGGTCGTGATTAGCAGTACAAAGATGAAACAGGACAAAAACACCAACTGGTACGCCACCAATGTCAATAGACGTTATGAAGCGTGTATGACGTTGGCAAATAAGCTGGGGAAATAAATGGGGTAAATAGGGCGTGCCTACTCTTTATTTGCCGTGATAAATGATAAAGGCAAAAAGGCAAATTAAGAAAGATGAATAAAAAAAGGTAAATAAAAACCACAGGGCGATACTGATTTAAAAATCACTGACTTAAAAATCAAAACTTAACTGCTCAAACTGCCCATAAAAATCAAACTCATAATTGACTGGGGTTTGGCGGTGTTTGTGACGAAGTAGGGCGTGGATGTTGCGACGTCGCCTGCCAAGGTTTTTTAAAATCTTGGCTCGCTCGCCATCGCTGATGATGTGCCATGTTTGGCGTTCGGTGCGATTTCTAAAACAGCCCATGCAGTAGCCCTTTTTATTCATGGCACACACGCCAATGCAGGGGTTGTCTATCATAAAAAGTTCGTTTTGCATGGCAGGCGAGTGTGGCTAATAAAAAGGGCAAATGTCGGGCGGAAAAAGCGTTAATTATAGCGAAAATTGATAAAAATTGATACAATGGCGTTTGATTTATTTATCATATATTTGCCCATCGTACCATTTTGCGATACCCATTATAACACCTATTTGACAACCCATAAAACGACCATGACCATCATTTACCTGCATGGACTAGACTCCGACCCCAACGCCACCAAAGCCGTCATCACTGCCAACCACGCCAAAGGGTTTGGCATAGATACCCTACGCCCTGATTTGAATTGTCCACCTGATGACGTAGTGGCTAAGCTATTGAATTTAATAGACCTCTTTCCAAACTACCCCAGCTCAAAATTATAAATCGCAGAAATTAGATT
>ERZ1023440.123-NODE-123-length-22903-cov-305.452468_pt1 | contig 22903 bp, 19 predicted proteins | sample MGYA00380520_ERZ1023440 | MGnify/ENA primary metagenome ERZ1023440 (study PRJEB33173, sample SAMEA4830335) | metagenome | study: EMG produced TPA metagenomics assembly of the PRJEB25223 data set...
GTTGCCTTATATCCACCGCCTGAAGTCGGTGGTTTTACGGCAACGAAGGATAAAATGCCACTTTAAACATAAAAGTGGCATAAAATCATAAAGTTAGCAAATTTTTAAATCTCAGCAAGCATCCGCCCAGCAGGTAGGGCAAAATAGCTTAATATCCCATCACAGCCTGCCCGCCTAAATCCGATAAGGCTCTCTAAGATGACCGCTTCGGTGAGCCAGCTGTTTTGAATGGCTGCCATGTGCATGGCGTATTCGCCTGACACCTGATAGGCAAAGGTTGGTACGCCAAAGTTGTCTTTGACTTCACGCACCACGTCCAGATAGGGCTGACCGGGTTTTACCATGACCATGTCCGCCCCTTCTTTGATGTCAAGGGCGACCTCATGTAAGGCTTCGTCTCGGTTGGCAGGGTTCATTTGGTATTGTTTTTTATGTCCTTTTAGGTTGCCTGATGAGCCGACCGCATCACGAAAAGGTCCATAGTAGGCGGAGGCGTATTTGGCAGAATACGCCATGATGGCGGTATTGACAAAACCGTCCGCTTCCAGGGCATCACGCATGGCACGAATGCGACCGTCCATCATGTCCGATGGCGAGATGACGTCTGCCCCTGCCCGAGCGTGGGCGAGTGTTTGTTTGATGAGTGCTTCGGTGGTGATGTCGTTAATCACATAGCCTGATTCATCAATGATACCGTCTTGACCGTGCGTGGTGTAGGGGTCTAGGGCGACATCAGTCATGACGATAAGCTCAGGGCAGGCATCCTTGATGGCAGAGATGGCACGCACGGCAAGGGTATTGGGGTCGTAGGCGTTATCGCCATTGGGGGATTTTAGGGCAGGGTCAATCACAGGAAAAATATCTACCATGCGTACGCCGGTCTCATACAGCTCTTTGCAATGCCCGATAAGTAGGTCAATGGATAGCCGTTCAATGTTTGGCATACTTTTGATGGTTTGGCGTTGGTTTTGCCCTTCAATGACAAACACAGGGGCGATAAGATGGCAAGGTTTTAGATGAGTTTCAGCAACCATCTCACGAATGCCGTCCGAGACACGCAAACGGCGTAGACGGGTATGGGGAAAAGTGCGGTTAAAGGTGTAATTTGACATATTTTAGCCTTGATAAACTTGACAGAATTATTAAAAGATAGCAAGATAATACGGTCATTATACACCTTTTTGTTAGGATAAATTAGGATAAATCATGAAACGGTTAAAATTTTCCTTATTGGCACTACTATTATCAAGTATCACAGTCCATGCCAACGACAGTACAGGCTATGTGGGCGTGGGTGGGGTGGCGTACATCAAAAATCCCAATATCGCCATGAAAAGTGAAGATTTGTATATCAGTAAAGACATCATCAAAGTAGCGTATGAATTTAAAAACCTAACCAATAAAGACATTCGCCAAACGGTGCTGTTTCCCTTGCCAAAGATGAGCATTCAATACGATGGGGATTTTGCGGACACAGAGACAACGCTTAACAGCTTTAAGGTGTGGGCGAACGGCAAAGCCATTACTCCAAAAATGCACGTGCGAGCTTTTTTATATAAAGGGCATGATGAGCAATCAGAGCTTGATGTAACGGACGCATTTAGGCAATGCGGTTTTTCGGATAAAGAGATTTTGTCTGCATATCATCATGCCAATTATGACGACAGTTTGTCCAATATATACGCCAAAATCCGAGCGTGCAAGCACCCAACGTTATACCGCCTTATCACCGAAAAAGACACGCATTGGAAATCGCAGGCAATCTATGAATGGACGCAAACATTTAAAGCTAATGCCATTACTCGCATCAACCACAGCTATCGCCCTATGGTGGGTGGTGGGGTCTTTTTCGATGAAAGTCTAGACAGTAATTTTTGTTTGGATAAAGCCACTCGGCAAAATTTGGATAAAAAATCAGGCACGCACCCTTTGTCTTATTCGGCATTGGGTTATGTGCTGACCACAGGGGCGAATTGGGCAAAACCGATTGAGCGGTTTAAACTCACTATCGAGCGTGATAGCGATGAGATTGTGTCGTTTTGTTGGGCGGGCAAAGGCAAGGTGAGAAAGGTGGGGCAGGGCAAATTTGAAGTGATTGAAAATAATTTTGTGCCAACACAGGACATTGATGTGGCGTTTATTCGGGTTAAGTAATAAAATAATAAAAAGCCACTGATGAGTGGCTTTCATGGGTCTTAATTTATTTTAACAGTATGGTGGGCTGATAGCCGTGAGCGTCCGCTGACCCGTCAAATGGCACGACCACGCCATCTTCGTAGGTGATGTAGGCTTTGTATTTGACGGTAATGTCACCCTTGGCGGGGTTTTTGGCGATGAATGGAAAGGATGTAAATTCACCTGCTTCCATACGCCCTGTGTAAATGACCTTATCAATGTCGCCATTGGCTCGTTTGGTGGTGGTGTACGTCCAGTTTGGCACAGGGTGGATGAATAGGAGCTTGACATCGTCCGCCACGACAAATTCCACTTGGGTAATGGCTTTGTGGCGATTGGTGGGGACGTTTAGGCGAAAGCTGTCGGATTTGCCTGACAAACTGTCCACGCCATTGGCAAAATTACGCACGGTCACATGGGCGTGGGCGGTCAATGCCATGCTGAGTGTGAGCATGGCGATGGCAGTAGTTTTTAAAAAAGTCATATAATACCCCAAAGTTATGATGGATTTTATGAGATTATATAACATTTTATTATCTTTCTCAACTACAAATGAATCCCCAATAAAAACCCTTCTCTAATCGCTCGTTTGGCATCTAGGCGTTGGGCGTTTTTTGCTCCGCCAATGATGTGATAGTGGGCTTTGGGGGTGTCGCCCAGTTTTGGCATGAGTTCATTGACCGACTCTTGCCCCACACACAACACCACGCTGTCCACACGGAGCAGTTGGGCTTGTCCATTGACCGTTATCCACAAGCCTTCATCGGTGATTTTGTCGTACGTTGCCCCTGCGATTTGGATAACGCCGGCTTGCTTGATGACTGCTTTATGTACCCAGCCGGTGGTTTTGTTTAAGCCCTTGCCGAGCTTGCCTTCACTGCGTTGGAGTAGATAAATCTGGCGGTGGCTTGGTGTGGGGGCGGGTTTGGCAAGTCCGCCTTGGCTGTCATAGTATGGCTCAGGGTTTACGCCCCATTGAGCAAAAAACTCATCAGGGCTTTGGGCGGTGGGGCGGTAAGTGGGGTCATGGACGTCTTTGGCAATTACGCCCCCATGTGCCAAAAACTCTGCCACGTCAAAGCCGATACCGCCTGCTCCGAGTACCGCCACTCGCTCGCCGGCGACCTTTTGTCCCGAGAGCAGTTCGGCATAGGTCATGACCTGTGGCAAGTCGGTGCCGTCAAATCGCACTTTGCGTGGCACGACCCCTGTGGCGATGACGATGTCGTCAAAGTTGCTATTTTTTAAGAATTCATCGCTAACTTCATGATTTAATTGAACTTTTATGTTTAACTTTTCTATCATGTTGCGATAGTAGCGAATGGTCTCAAAAAATTCTTCTTTACCAGGGATAACTTTGGCAAAATTAAACTGACCGCCAAGCGTGCTGTTACGCTCAAAGATGGTTACGTCATGTCCACGTTCGCTTGCGGTAACGGCAACCGTCATGCCAGCGACACCGCCCCCGATGACGGCAATTTTTTTCACTTTTTTGGCGGGGCGAATGTCGTATTCGCTCTCAAAACACGCTCGTGGATTGACCAAACAAGTCGCTCGCTCGCCAGCAAAAGTGTGGTCAAGACAGGCTTGATTACAGCCGATACAGGTGTTAATGAGATGGGCATTGCCAGTTTGGGCTTTTTGTACCCACGCACCGTCCGCCAAAAAGGGGCGTGCCATTTGCACCAAATCCACTTGTCCATTTGCCAACATCGTCTCTGCCGTGTCAGGCATATTAATGCGGTTCGCCCCGATGACGGGGATATTGATGGCGTCTTTGACCGCTTGGCTAAACCGCACAAAAACCGCTCGTGGCACGCTTGTTACGATGGTGGGAATGCGGGCTTCATGCCAGCCGATACCGGTGTTAATGAGCGTTACCCCTGCCGACTCCAACCATGTGGCAAGATTAATGACGTCTGCCATGACCGCACCGTCTTCAACAAGCTCCAACATCGATAAGCGAAAACTGATGATAAAATCAGCACCAACTGCCCCACGAATCGCCTTGACGATGTCTAGGGCAAATCGGGCTCGGTTTTCTAAGCTACCGCCATAATCATCGGTGCGTTGGTTGGTGCGAGCGGATAAGAATTGGTTGATGAGATAGCCTTCGGAGCCCATGATTTCCACGCCGTCATAGCCTGCTTTTTTGGCAAGTTTGGCGGTGTGGACGTAGTCGTCTATGGTTGCCTTGATGTTTTTGGCGGACATTTGGCGGGGCTTAAAGGGCGAGATGGGCGACTTGATGGGGCTTGGGGCGACCACAAAGGGCTGATAGCCATAACGTCCGCTGTGTAGGATTTGTAAGAGAATTTTGGTGTCGTGCTTATGTACCGCTCGGGTAACTCGGGCGTGATGAATGATGTCGGCGGTGTGGTTTAGCGTTCCGCCAAAGGGGGTGAGCCAACCTTCACGGTTGGGCGAGGTACCGCCTGTGATGATGAGTGCGACACCGCCCTTGGCACGCTCTTCAAAGTAGCGAGCGAGCTTACCATAATTAAAAAATCTGTCTTCAAGTCCTGTGTGCATCGACCCCATGACCATGCGGTTTTTTAGGGTGGTAAAGCCCAAGTCCAGCGGACGAAAAATATGCGGATAGGGTGTATCATCGGCGTGAGTGTGGGCGGGTTTGCTTTTTAGAAATTTGCCTTTAAAAAATGTGGTCATGGCTGTCCTTGTGCTGTTGATACAAGCGATGGCTTGGGGTATTGTAGCACAAGGCAGATAAAAGCGTGTGATTTTGATGAAAAAATGACTTGGTGGTCATCTTAACACGTTGCCAATTTTGGGCTATCTTACCGCCTTAAAATACAACGCTTGACCTTGGCTGTTAGAGAGCATTAGGTCGGTGGCACTGACTTTATAATGCGTGAGCGTGGGCAACAGTTGTCCTAGTATCTGCTCTAACGCCATGTCAGGGCACGCCATGCGAGTGGATGCCACCGAGCTGATGTGTAGGGTGTCATCATGGATGTCGTTGATGCCAAACATTAGGGTGTTACACCCTGCATGCCCACTGGCTTTGGCAGGGTCGGTCAAATCAAGTGTGGCGACAGGTCTGCCTTGATAGTCCACGCCTTGCACGGCGGTCAGTCGCCACTCTTGGCTAAGATGGGTTAGATGGTGTGCGGTGTCATCTGATGACCCATGAGCGACATCTGCCGTGGCTTGGGTGGTGGAATGGGTGGCTGTGCTATCAGGCAGGGCAGAGCAGGCACTTAGCAGGGTGGTGATGATAAATAGAGAAGTTAAGCGTTTCATAAAAATACCTTTGTTAGGGCGTGCCTACCATTGATAACATTTTTATAAAATAAGATGAAAATTTAATGTTTCAATCAATTTTTGCATGAAAAATGGCTAAATCTTGTTTTTCTGCGTCAAAAACTTGTCTGATAGAATAACTATCAACCTGCGTTTTTTCCTTGAAAAACGGGCGATTTTTCTCATTTTTCATTGCAAATACCAAAGTTCAACACGCCCTAAATTTTATATGGCTAATTGATGATATTTTTGGATGGATTTGTGGGGAAAATTGCAATTTGCCCTATGTAATGTCTTGAGTTTTGGGCGTTATATTCGCTACTGTTTGCCCAGTTTGTAGAATTACACCAAGAAACTTTAAAATTCTACAAACACAACGATATTTGGATGTAGGGGCATGCTGTGCACGCCTTGTAAAATAATATCATAAAGGGCGTGTTCAACGCGCCCCTACAAACCTGTGGTAAATATCAAGTTGGTTGGGTGTATCTTTATTAAATCTCTTTCCAAACTAAAAATAAACCCTTATAAGTATTGGGGTTGAAGTTTTTAAAAATCTACAAAAATCAGGGTTTGGAAAGAAGTCTATTGAAAAATGCTTATTATAATCCTTTAAAAAACAAAAAACCCAAAGCAAACGTTTGGGTTTTGTAAATGATGAGCCAATCAGTGATGATGACCGCCCACACCGTGTGCATGACCGTGAGCAATCTCATCGGCAGTGGCTTCACGCACATCAACCACTTCAACGTCAAACGTCAAAGTCACGCCAGCCAATGGATGGTTGCCGTCCACGACCACCACGTCATCATTCACGTCTTTGACAGTCACAAGCATGACATGACCGTCGTCAGTTTGTGATTGAAATTGCATGCCAACTTCGATGTTTTCAACACCTTGGAAATTTGCCCGTGGCACTTCTTGGACAGCTTCGGCAAGGTACTCGCCATAAGCATCTTCGGGGGCAACAGTCACGGTGAACTTATCGCCTGCACCTTTGCCTTCCATTTGGACTTCAAGACCAGGGATGATGTTGTGGTGACCGTGCAAGTAGGCAAGTGGTTCGCCATTTGATTTATCAAGCACGTCGCCGTCACTGTTGGTTAGAGTGTAGTTGAATCGTACAACGGTGTCATTTGCAATCATTGACATGAAATTTTCCTATAAAAGTGAAAAATGTTTATCAGTAAATGGGGTGTCATTACCGATAATCAAGGGCTATTATAGCAAAGTTTTGGCAAATGTTGGGCATTGGTTACAAAAATCTTTTAAAAACCGATTAAAGCAGATTTAAATCAATTTTGTTATAATGGTGTCAGCTGACGACATGTTGTTTGACAATGTTTGTCATCTCTTGCATGTGCAATTTTAAGATATTTTTAAACAACAACACCAATTTTGATGAGTTTAATAAGGTAAATACAATGACACACCTAAATACAGTCCCTAATTTGCCAAAGACGAACAGCGAGCAGGATGTTGCCATTCATTATGTGCTTGACTTTACCCGATGTCATGAGCATTTGGTTGATGTCATCATGAGCTTTGATGTGGCGGACATTGAACGTTCTGATGACGGGCTTAGTTTGTGGCTACCGACTTGGATAGCAGGCAGTTATTTGGTGCGTGAGTTTAGTAAAAACATCACCAAAGTCATCGCCTATGATGAGACAGGGCGAGCGTATCGGGCAAGCAAAAGTGCCAAGAACCGTTATGAATTTGCCGATATCGGGCAGGTGGAGCGGATAACGGTGCATTATGAAGTGTACTGCCATGATTTGTCGGTGCGGACGGCATTTGTCGATGACAGCCGACTGTTTGGTAATTTTACATCGCTCCTTTTGATGATATCAAATAATGAGTGGGCGTCTGCTCAGGTGCATTTGCATGTGCCACAGAGCTTTTTGGCAAAAAATCAAGGCTCATCGCTCGCCTGCGGTCTGCCCCATGTCCTGCGTGAGCATGAACAGGGGGTGGGCTATTCACTCGCTCCCAAGGAAGCCTTTGAGTATTATGATTATCCCTTTGAATTTGGGGTGCAGTCGCTGTTTGACTTTACGGTGCAGGTGGCGGACAAAGGGGTGACTCATCGCTTTTTTATCGCAGGGCGACACCGTGCTGATTTGACAAGGCTGTCATCAGATGTGCAAAAGATTTGCCAAAGTTATGCTGACTTACTGGGTGATGTGCCTTTTGCTGACTATACCTTTATGACGATGGTCACGGGCAGTGATTATGGTGGGTTAGAGCATATCAACTCAACTGCCCTTATCACGCCACGCACCGATTTGCCGGTGGGCGAGTCTGATGTGCCAAGCGAGTCTTATCAGCGGTTTTTGGGGCTGTGTAGCCATGAGTATTTTCATGCGTGGTGGGTCAAGTCGGTGCGTCCTGATGTGATGATGGACAGTGATTTGCAAGCAGAAGCCTACACGCCCCTGTTGTGGGTGTTTGAAGGCTTTACCAGTTATCTGGATGATTTGATGTTATTGGTCTCAGGCGTGATTGATAGGGCAAGTTATTTTAAGCTCATCACCGCCCAAATCAACCGCTATTATAAGACGGACGGTCGCAGACACCAAAGCGTGGCGGAGTCTAGCTTTGACACATGGATAAAGCTGTATCGCCCCGATGAGAATACCGCCAATCAGAGCGTGAGTTATTATAACAAAGGGGCGTTGGTGGCGCTCTGCTTGGATTTGAGTTTGTTAAAACACTCAGGGGGTAGATACCGCCTGTTTGATGTCATCAAAGCCTTTTATGAAAAATCCAAACAGAGCGATGATAAGCGGTTTGGCATGACCGATGATAATCTTAGCGATGTCATCAGCTCTATGATGGGGGCGGACGCATGGCAGGACTTTTATCACCGCTATGTTGTGGGTACAGATGAGCTACCACTTGTGTCACTCATGGGCGAGTTTGGGGCGGTCTTAGATAGTGAGCAGACCGAGACGGCATGGGGCATGAGCGTGGATGAGAGTGGGGATGGTCTGAAAATCAAGCACTTACACCGTGGCAGTATCGCCAGTGGTGCAGGGCTGTCGGTGGGCGATGTCATCATCGCGATAGATGGCATTCGTGCCAGTAGCGTGGGCATAAAATCGGCACTGACCCATGCCGACAGCGTGGTGGTGCATGCCTTTCGCCGTGATGAACTTCGCACCTTTACCGTGACCCGTGGCACGCCAACACTACATGAGAGTGTGTCGGTGCGTACGGCAGACTATCAAGAAAAAGGGTGGTTTGTTTTTGATAAATGGCTCAAATCATAGGGTGTTGGATAATAGGATTATCCAATCAGCCCCGCAGTATTCGTGTCAGCTCATCATGGCTGATGTGAATACGCCTGCTTTGACCGACGGCTAAGTCGCCAACGTGCCAGCCGAGCTTGTCACTGCCGATTTGTAAGCGGATGAGTCTTAGGCAGGGCAGACCGACGTGGGCAGTCATGCGACGGATTTGGCGGTTTTTGCCTTCAAAGATGGTTATCATAAGCCATGCGGTGGGGATATTTTTACGCTCACGAATGGGCGGATGTCTGTCCCACACATCAATGGGTAGGTTGTCATCATCCAGGTGTAAGATATGGGCAGGCAGGGTTTTACCGTCTTTTAGGGTCACACCTGTACGCAGGGCGTGAAGTTGGTCGTCGGTTGGGGTGTGTTCTACTTGCACCAGATAAGTCTTGCCCCATGATTTGGCTTTGCCGTGCGTGGGTGGTGTGGTGATGAAATGGTTGAGCGTGCCGTTATCGGTGAGAACGAGCAGTCCTTCACTGTCTTTGTCCAAGCGTCCTGCCACACGCAGACTTTTGTCATCAAAATAGTCGGCAAGGGTCATCATCTGGTCACGGTCTTTGCGAAATTGACTGTGGACATTATAGGGCTTGTTAAACAGGACAACGGTAGGCATGATTTGGTATTCTTAAAGTAACAATAAAAGCCCAGCATGACTGACATGTTGGGCTTTTATTGTATCACGGTTTTGTCAAAACCGATTAGTTGTTTTGCTCGGGGGCGACTTCGCTAGGTTCGGCGATGACCACGCCAGTGGTGGGTTCATCAGTTGCCATCTCGTCTAGAACAACATCAACGGGCGTGTCATTGGCATGCTCATGAGCGTTTTCAACGGCAGTGGCAGGACTGGTCGGTGCATTGCCAACAGCAGCGATTTGCTCACCGTCTTGGATGAGTGTGAACTCAATACGACGGTTTTGGAAGCGACCTTGTTCGGTGGCGTTGGTTGCCACAGGATGGTCAAAACTTGCCCCAAAAATGTCCAAACGCTCATCAGGTACGCCCTTGGATACTAGATAGTCATGAACGGCTTTGGCACGTTGCTCGGACAAGGTTTTGTTGTACTCATGAGAAGCATTGCTGTCGGTGTGACCGGTGATGGTTAGTCTGGCATCAGGCAACTGAGCAAGTTTGGCAGCTGCTAGGTCAAGGATTTCTTTGTTCTGCTCAGGAATCTCACTTGAATCATTGGCAAAGTTGATGATTTGTAAGTTCAAGGCACGCACTAAATCATCTGCGGTAGATGTGTCGGTCAGACCTGCAATGGCGTTTTTGGCGGTATTGATGCTGTCGGTCACAACGCTGTTGATGTCAAGCTGTGGCTCCGCTTCGACCACAAAGTCGGCAGGAGTGAGTGCTTTGGTGCCATCGATGAGTTTGGTGATGTCATCAGCATGGGCTGCGTTAAAGCGAATGGTTTTGTCGCTGATGCTTACGCTGGCATTAGGTACACCTTTCATGAGATTAAAGATGTCAGTCAAATGCTCGCTGGCAGGGAACGTGTCTGACACACCAGAGCTGACACTCAGACGGCATGTGTCATCGGCGACACCAAACACGCCTGACAGGGCGGTGCGAATGTTGGCAAAAACACCTTCGCTACCTGCTTCGCCACGGCAAGAGTAGATGCCTTGACCTGTCTCGTCGGTGGCAAAGTTAAGCGTGGCAGGGGTCAAACCTGCGACGGCACCACTGGCAGGGGCGGTCTCGCCAGGGGGTGTGACAGGTGCTGCCACAGGGGTGGGTTTTTCTTGGCAACCACGCAACAAAAGCCATGCCAGCCCTGCAAAAATCACCAAACCAATGATGGGTAGTAGGGCTTTCATGAAGCTACCTTCTTCTTTTTTGATGGGTTCTACTTGACCATTAACATGGGCGGCAGTAGGCTCTGAGGCGCTCTCAGTGGTTGGCGTAACTGGTGTCACGGGCGTGCTTGCGGCATCAGTAGCGATGTCTGCTGACGGTGTTGCCCCCAAAGCACCAACACCTGCCAGTAGCCCTGCTGGTAGCAATTTTTCTGCCCAGTTGGGTAAAAATCCAGCAAAGTCGTCCGCTTTTTCTTGCAAAAAGGTGGCAAGGGAGCTTGATCCTGCCAAGGTGTTCAGTTCACGCACGATGAGTGGTGCAGCGGTGGTGGTTAGGGCTTCTGTGGTGGTGTTCGGCAGTCCATGTTCAGAAGCAAGCTCGTTATTTAAGGTGCTAACTTGACTGGTGCCTTGGGTGTCTTGGACGACAGTGTTTAGAACGTGATTGCCATCTTCGAGTTGTTCGGGGGTCAGTGCTTGCACTCGGGCAGCGATGTCAGGGTTGGCAAGATTCATGCCAAATAGCCCAAATAATCCTGTCAATGCATTTCTTTTGGCACTGTCGTCACCGCCATGCTCGCCAATTAAGGATAAGACTTTGGGGGTAACGATGGTTTGTAAATGGTCAATCAGGTTCATAAAAACTCCTTACTCATGTATCAATTAAAAATTGATGGATTAAAAAAGATTGATATTGATTTTAATCAAAATAATCAACATAAAAAACATTCTACGTTAAAATCATTGCAAATGCGATAGTGGCTTTACAAATCATTTAAAAAAGAACAATAATGCAACAATTTTATAAGAAAACCATACCATGAGTTTGTGTTAAAATTTTTAAAAATAATCTTGCTAAACGCCCAATTAAAATGAGAAATTATTAGGGCGTGCCTGCTTTTTGTATTTGCAATGGAAAATAAGATTTAGCCATTTTTCATGCAAAAATAGATTAAAGCGTTAAATTTTCATCTTACTTTGTAAAAATGTTATCAATGGTGGGCACGCCCTAGTGTTATAAAGGGTAGGCACGACCTAATTACTGGGTGTTTTTTGAGTGATAAAAGCGAATTTTTGTCTTATACGCAGTTAAAAATATACAGTTAAAAGATGTGCTCTACAAAATGAAAAAGCACCACGGTTTTTGTGGTAAAATTCAATTTGGTTGACTGTAAGATGATGAAAGATAAGATGTTTTTTATAAAAACATAAATAAAATTCCTTTTATAAAAACATAAAAAGTGCCACAAAAAACCAAACCACCAAATCCAAGCCATAAATAAACCCAAATCACAAGATTTGGGTTTATGTTTAAAGCGAATCGAATTAGTAGCTTAGCTCGGCACGGCGGTTTTGAGCCCAAGCGGCTTCGTTTGAGCCTGTGGCAACAGGTTGCTCTTCGCCAAAACTTAGAATCTCAACATTGGCGGTGTTCACACCCTTGCTGGCAAGGTAGCCACGCACGGCAGCGGCACGACGTTCGCCCAAGCTCATGTTGTATTCACGAGAGCCACGCTCATCGGTGTGACCTGCGATTTGCACGCGTGCACCTTGGTTGGCGTTCAAGAATTGGGCTTGTTGGTCTAAGATGGCAGCAGCATCAGGGCGGATGGCATCTGAGTCAAAGTCAAAATGCACCACGCCTTGCATGTTGCGAGCAGCGTTTTGGATGGCAGCTGAGTTATTAACCAAAGCACCGCCAGTGTAGCCAGTGTTGGCACCATGTCCGCCCAAGGGAGCGACCACGACCTGCGATTTCGGTTTTTGGCTGGCACAGCCTGTCACCACAAGAGTGCTGGCAGTCAAAGCCAATACTAGGGCTTTTGAGATTTTAGAAGTAAGCATAAACGCTCCTTTGATTGAAGAATTTTATAAAACTATTTTGACGATTGTATCATTTTACCACAGTTTGCTACTTAATGACAATTTGCAAAATCATGTGAGAAAATCATACATTATAATGACAAAATTTGATGGGCTTAGCAAGTCATTTTAGGGTTGTTTTTGGGGTATTTGGGCGGAAAAATTGGGTGTTTTTGGGGTTTTGCGAGAAGTGATGGCAAAATAATGACCATATTGGCGATTTTGGGGGCGAAACGGTCTTTTTTTCATGGTAAAAATTTGATAGTATGACGTGTTAATTTTATCAATTCAAATCCAAACCTAAACTAGGAATAAACCATGACCAACAGCAATAAAGAGCCCCAAAAAATCTACCTAAAAGACTACACGCCACCTGTCTATCGTGTGGAAGACATTTATCTGGATATCAAAGTATTTGATGACCACGCCACCGTGTCTAGCGTGCTAAACATGCACCGTGAGCATGACGGCGAGCTTATCCTGCTAGGGCGTGAGCTTGAACTGTTAAACATCAGTATCAATGACAAAGTACTGACGGCTGATGATTACACATTAGACAGTGAAAGTCTAACCATTCACAACGCCCCCGACGCCGCCAAAGTTGCCATTGACGTAAAGATTAATCCCCAAACCAACACCGCCTTAGAAGGCTTATATCAGTCGGGTACGGGCGATGAGTTGATGTTTGTTACTCAATGCGAGCCAGAGGGTTTTCGTAAAATTACCTTTTTCCCTGACCGCCCTGACGTTTTGACTGAATACACCACAAGGGTAGAAGCGGACAAACGTTTTCCTGTGCTACTTGCCAATGGTAATTTGATAGAAAAAGGCAATGTGGGCGATGACAGACATTTTGCCGTCTGGCACGACCCAACCAAAAAGCCAAGCTATCTGTTTGCGTGCGTGGTGGCGGATTTGGCGGTGATGAGCGACCATTATACGACCAGTGAAGGGCGTGAAGTACTCCTAGAAATCTACGCCGTGTCTGCCGACATTGACAAATGCCACGTTGCCATGACCGCCTTAAAAGACAGCATGAAATGGGACGAAGAGCATTATGGGCGGGCGTATGACCTTGACCGTTATATGATTGTTGCCACAGGGCAATTTAACATGGGAGCAATGGAAAATAAGGGCTTAAATATCTTTAACACGTCTTGCGTGCTATCTAGTCCAAAAACCACGACCGATGAGCGAAGTTTTCATGTCAAAGCGGTCATCGCTCACGAATATTTTCACAACTGGACGGGTAATCGCATTACCTGCCGTGATTGGTTTCAGTTGTGCCTAAAAGAAGGCTTTACCGTATTTAGAGACCAAAGTTTCTCGGCAAGTCATCGCTCGCCTGCGGTGCAACGCATTGATGACGTGGGTTTTTTAAAGGCTCATCAGTTCAAAGAAGACGCAGGCGTGCTGGCCCACCCTGTGCGTCCTGACAGTTTTGTGGAGATTAACAACTTCTACACCGTTACTGTTTATGAAAAAGGGGCGGAGATTGTGCGTATGATAGCGACCTTGCTTGGCAAGGATAAATTCCGCCAAGGTACGGACGAATATTTTGCTCGCTATGACGGTCAAGCCGTTACCATTGAAGACTTTTTATCGGCGATGAGCGTGGGCGATAGCCGTGTACAAGACTTTTTGGCGTGGTACACTCAGGCGGGTACGCCTGTACTGACGGGCGGATTTGACGTGGTGGGCGATAGTATCAAGCTGACATTTAGCCAACAAACTCGCTATGTGGCAGGATTTGATGAGCCAAAAGCCCTGCCCATACCGATAGACGTGGCGATTTTTCATGGGGAGAGTGGAGAGCTACTTGCCCAAGAATTGCTACTTTTGAACAAAGACAGCGATACGTTTAGTTTTGACGGGCTGGATTTGGGTGGGGTGCGTCCTGTGGTGTCGGTACTGCGTAATTTTTCCGCCCCTGTTAAGCTAGAATTTGACTATACCGATGAAGATTTGGTAAAAATCGTACAATTTGACAATGAAGGCTTTAACCAATGGCAAGCGGTGCAGACGTTGGTGGGTAGATTGTTGTTTGGCAAATCGGATAATGTCGCCTTGCTCACCGACACCCTAAAACGTATCGTGCCAACGCTCATGCACAAAGACCCCATGCTGACCGCTCGCCTGTTTGACGTGCCAAGCGAAAGCGAGCTTGCGGTGGCGTACGATAAGGACTACGACCCACAAGCGGTCAAGGCGACACGCACCGCCCTAAAAGAGCAAATTGCCCACGCCTTAGCCGACCATGTACAAGTGTGGTATGACGCCCTGCCTATCGTGCCGTATCAAGACACGCCTGACGCTCGTGGGGTGCGACTGCTTAGAAATGTGCTACTCAATCTGGCATTGACCGCCAAACTTGACATGACCGAACGCGCCGAACGCCAGTACACCAACGCCACTTGTATGAGTGAACAGCTCGGAGCATTGGGGGCGATGATTGAGTTTGGCTTGCCAAATGCAGACGATTATACCGCTCAGTTTTATGAAGAATATCACGATAATGACCTTGTGATTGACTCATGGTTTAGCGTACAAGCAGGGGCGGACAGCCGTGATGTGGCGTTCATTAAGGTTCTTATGGAGCGGGCGGATTATGACTGGCAAACGCCAAACCGTGTGCGTACCACGCTTGGCGGATTGGCAAGCAAGCCCACTCAGCTATGGACAAAAGACGGCATTTCGCTGTATCTGTCAGCAGTGGCTCGCCTAGACGTGATAAATCCTGTGCTGGCTTCTCGCTCCTTGTCCGCTCTGGCTCGTTGGTACACGCTGTCGGGCGATGACAAAGAAATGGTTAAGGCGGAGCTTGTCGCCTTGCAACAAAAAGCAAGCTCCAAAAATGTGCTTGAATTTTTAAATAATATGCTCGGGGATAAAGCATGAGTGTCACCCCATTTGTGTGGTTTGAATTTGATAAAGAAGTGCATGAGCTGTGGCAGGGCATGAGTGTGACGGGCAAACGCTTTGCCTATCATCAGCGACTGTCTGCACTCATCGCTCAGCAGACGGCATTCAAGGCGGATTTGGAGAGTCTTAAACTGTTAGATGTGTTCTTATCAGCGGTCAAATCAGACTTGGCAGGCAAGAACGTGAGTGAAGCTCGTGTGCTAGCTCATGATGACTTTGCTCGGCTCATCATCATCTTGGCGTATCATGTCGTGCAGGTGATGGAGCAAGAGCTTGCCCAATCGGTGGCTAAACCTACCGTGAGTATCTACACCGCCCAAGGGTTTAGCCGTGTCTATGCTCGCCTGTTCTCGCAGATGGGGGCAGACCCCCAAAGTCAGATGACGGCTGAACAGTTGCAGGGTTTTTATTATGGCATGGGCGTATTGTGCCAAGGTGTGGGGCAGGCAGGACAAGCGGTGGCGGATAGGTTCTTTATCCTACCTGTCATCGGGGCAAGGCTGTTTGGCACGATTGACCGCACCTTTGTGGCAGGTCTTGATGATGACGGTCAAGGCGTGGGCGTGGCAGAAGATAGCTTGTATTGGGCGGTGCATGATTTTATCAGCCGTTTTAAACAGTTGCAACACAGCCCAACTGCCGATGATAGAGCCAAACAGTTATTTAGCGAGCGGTCGCTGTTTTTAAAGCCAGTAGATAAGTCAGTGCAAGCGGTTGATGAGCAAGATCAAGATGGGCAGAATGAGCAAGCTATTTTACAAAATGGCTTGCAAGATGGTTTACAAAACGACTTACAACATGATGGGCAAGATAGTGGACAAAATAATTTAAATAATGACTTGCAAAATCATTCAATAAACCCTTTGACAAACGATGGGCAAAATGATTTAACAGGTTTGCGTAATCAAGTCATGGTGGATGAACAGCCAACCAGCCATAGCCCAGCCCCAGTTGTACAAGAAACGCAAGCCTTGCAATCTGCCCAGTCTGCCAGTCAAGCTCATGTTGTAAGCCCAAACACACCACATCAAGCCAAAAGTCCACACCAATCTACCAATACCACAAACTTGCCCCCGTCCGCCTATAAGCAAAGGGCGAGAGCGTCACACACGCCCAAGCTCTTTGATGAAGCGTACCAAGATTTGCTCAACATCAATACCCCAAGCGATGCCGTGAGTGAGTACCAAAAGGCGACGGCAGTACTGACCAAGTTTGATGCTTTTATCGATGGCAAAATCGCCGAAGGCAAGCAGATGGATGAGATTATGTTCAATGACAAGCAGGTGCAGGCACGCAAACAGGCACTTGCCTTATTGGTGGGGCTGGTCAAGCAGGGCAATCCGTCTGCCATGCTTCGCCTAGCCCTGTACTATTTTGGTGGGCGTGGCGTGGGCGTGGACATCAATAAAGCGGTCATGCTCACCAAACGCTCTGCCGAGATGGGCGACATCCGAGCCCAAAAACTGCTTAGCCGTCTGTATTATCAAGGCTTTGCCCCCAATGATGGTGGTATGGCGATGGATGTGAGCATGGGCGAGCATTGGCTTCGCAAATCAGCCGATGGCGGACATCCCGAAGCCAAAAAGGTCTGTGCCTACATGAATCAAGTGGAGCTTCTAAAAAGCGACTACCGCACCGAGATGGTCTCGGACAAGCGTTATGGCATGCTGTTCATCGCTGTGGGCGTGGGGGCGGTACTGCTCTTTATCTTGCTAAGTATGATGTCCTAACATGCGTCCGCCCTTATATTATCGCCTTGCCATTACCGCCCTAAAACCGCTTTATCGCTTGTTTTTGGCACGCAAAAAAGCCAATTTGCCCCATTATGAGCGTGAGATTGCCGAGCGGTTCGGGCAGGGTTATGTGCCTATTAGCCATGATAAGCCTGTGGTATGGTGCCATGCCGTGTCTTTGGGTGAGCTAAACACCGTCTATCCGCTACTTCGGCGTATGCTATCTGATGGCTATCATCTGTGGATAACGAGTACCACGCAGACGGGCTTTAACCGTGCTAAGGTTTTATTTGAGAATGAACTTGGCAAATCGGTACAGCACAGCTTTGTTCCTGTTGATGATGTGGCGGTATTGGGGCAGTTTTTGGCACACGTTCGCCCTTTGATGGCGGTGTTTGTGGAAACCGAACTGTGGGCAAATACCCTATCGGTATTGGCAAAGCAAGGCATACCGAGTGTCATGGCAAATGCCCGCCTTACCCAAAAATCCTTTGACAGTTATGCCAAATTTGCCCGCCTTAGCCAAAGCATGATGGCAAATTTATCACTCATCATCGCCCAAGATGAGCAAAGTTATCATAACTTCATTGCACTTGGGGCAAGTTCAGATAAAGTCAAGCAGGCGTATTCTCTAAAATGGAGCGGTCAGATTGGCAAAACCCAAGCCCTTGCTGATTTTAACAACTTTGCCAAAAACCGCCCTATTTGGGTCATGGCAAGCACGCATGACGGAGAAGAGCAGTTGGCATTAGATACGCATAAGCGACTGCTTGCTGATTTTCCCAATTTACTGCTTATCCTAGTGCCACGCCACCCCGAACGCTTTGATGAGGTAGCAAGCCTTTGCACAGAGTTTGTTTATCACAGACGCAGTCAGGGCGAGCCGATAGCGGATAGCACGCAGGTGTATTTGGCGGACAGCATGGGCGAGCTTTTGGGGTGGTATGAACTGTCCGATGTGGCGGTGGTGGGTGGTTCGTTTGTGGATAAGGGCGGTCATAACCCCATTGAGCCTGTGAGCCTTGCCACGCCCGTCATCATGGGGCAGTATGTCAAAAACTGTGCCGAGATTGTGCGTGATTTTGCTGATGTGGGCGTACTCATACAAAGCGATGATGGCAACTTGTATGATGATATCAAAGCATGGCTTGATAATCCAGCCCTTGCCAAACAAGCAGGCGAGAGCGGTCAAAGACTGGTGCAAGAGCGGGCAGGGGCGGATAAGGTGCAGTTTGATATGATAAGGAAACTGTTATGAATATCATCATCTTACCCCCGTCCGCCTTTGACGACACCACCGCCACGATTGACAATGCCGAACAGCTTAACCACGTCAAAACGGTGTTAAAGGCGAGCGTTGGCGACACCCTAAAAATTGGCAAATTGGGCGATAAAATGGGTGTGGGGCAAATTGCTTATATAGATGATAAAATTTGTACGTTAGAAAATGTCCGCCTAGACACCGACCCACCGTCCAAACTTGGCGTAACGGTCATGCTTGCCTTGCCACGTCCTAAGGTGCTAAGACGGCTTATCATGGATATGACGGCATTTGGGGTTCATCATATTATCCTTATCAATTCCATTCGCACCGACAAGAGTTATTGGGGGTCGCCCCTGCTTGCTCGTCTTGATGAGTTTGTGCTAGAAGGACTGCAACAAGGCGTAGATAGCGTGCCACCTGTCATTACCCTTGCCAAACGCTTTAAGCCCTTTGTGCAGGACGAATTACCCAGTTTGATAAATGATAAATCCGCCCTTGTCTTTCACCCTTATGCTGACACAAGTTTTAAGGCGTTTATCCACCAAAATCCCTTGCCTGATATGATTATCATCGGAGCAGAAGGGGGCTTTGTGCCGTATGAGATTGAGCTTTTGGCAAGTGTGGGCGTGCGTGCGGTATCGCTTGGCGAGCGGATTTTACGGACTGAGAGTGCGGTCAATGCCACGCTTGGGCGGTGGGTGTAAAAGTGTTGGCTAGATAGAAAAATCATCAGAGCCGACATTTTTCGCCTGCTCTCTGGCTTTATGCCCTTTTTGGGTGCGAAACTTGGGGGCGGTTGCATTGTAGCCTTGCCGTTTTTGCCAGTCATTGGCGATGCGATACTGCCAGAATATGCGAAAGGCAATGCCCAGCACGACACTGGTAATCATGCCACACACGAGCAGTCCCCACGCAAATGCCTTAAAAGAAAACACCGAGTGCATCTCAAAAGGGTTGCCACCGTTGCTAGTTACCCACAGCGTCAAATCGGACACAATCAGCCCCATGCCCCGAATGCCAATCACAGGCTCTCCCAGTAGCATTGCCCCCACCGAATACGCCAACCAAAAAATTGGAATGGTCGTCAAAGGGTTAGTAATCCACGTTAAGGCGACACTCATCGGCACATTGGCACGAAAGATTAACGCCCCAATCAGGGCAAGGGGCATTTGACCAGGTAAGGGGAAAAAGGCACACAGCACGCCCACATACACCGCTCGGGTTAGGGCGTTGCGGTTTAACTGCCATAGACGTGAGTCAGCCAAAAACGGAGCGAACAGGCTTATCATGCGGTTTTCACGCAATTTCTCGGGAGTGGGGAGCCAGTTTTTGAGCTTTTGTTTTGGCATGAAAGGCGTTGATGAATAAATGGAAATGGCAAATTATAGCAAATTTACAAGAGACAATGTTGTTGTAATTTTGCAAATTTAAAAGGTGTTTTTGGTGAACATCGAATGAATAACTGGATAAAATAAAATCCCCAAGCAATGACTTGGGGATTTAAAATAGTGGCACTCCATAGGGGATTCGAACCCCTGTTACCGCCGTGAAAGGGCGGTGTCCTAGGCCTCTAGACGAATGGAGCGCAAGGACGTAAAACTGATTTTAACAATCGCTTTACCAACTTTTGAACGCTTTCACCGTATCTCTCAAAAGTGGGGCTATTATAGCAGATTATTTTTGTCCGTCAAGCAAGATTTTTAAAAATTTTAATAAAGTTTATAACTTAATGAATTTTAACAAATTTTTAAAATTATCAATCTTTAAAATTATTAAATTGCAGTGGCACGCCAAACGATTTTTCTTTTAAAAACGCCATACATGCTTGCAGGTTATCCTTTTTCTTGTCGGAGACACGGATTTTATCGCCTTGAATGCTTGCCGAGACTTTCAAATCGCTCTCTTTGATGGCTTTGCTGATTTTTTTGGCAGTGTCGCTGTCTAGTCCGTCTTTTAGGTTGATGACTTGCTTGGTGTGTTTGCCTGATTGGGCTTTGTCTTGTGGGTCTAGGCTTTGCAAATCCACGCCACGCTTGATGAGTTGTTTTTCAAAAATGGCATAGACGTTGTCGGCTTGCAGTTCGTTGTCGCAGGTAATGGTTACGGTTTTGGCTTTGTCGTTGAGTTCCACTGTGATGTCGCTACCTTTGAAATCAAAACGAGTGGCGATTTCTTTGTCGGTGTTGCCAATGGCGTTACGCACTTCTTGGACGTTAAGTTCAGAGACGATGTCAAATGATGGCATGGTGTTTCCTTATTTAAGTGGTGTTAAGTGCTTGGGTCTGATGACGGCAGATAGGGCGAGACGCTCGATGTTAAAATCTCAATCAACTCATCGTCCATATAGCCATAATCATCACTAATGTCAAGCACGATGACAGTTTTAGCGGACAGTTGGTTACCAAAGTGTTGGGCTAGGTGTTTTTTGTGTTTATGTTCCATGACAAAAATCAAATCCGCCCACTCAATGTCGGCGTGATTGACACTGTGGCGAGCGTTTCGGCTAGTGCCTGCCGAACGGGTATGGATGCTAATGTGTGAATCAAAAATTCGTTCGGCAGTCGGACTACGCCATTGATTTTTTGAACAAATAAACAAAAAGTTCATCTTAAATTTGTTCGCCCTTAATGTCAAGCATACCCATTTCATTAAAAATCTTACAAAAGAGCTCGGCGGTTTTTTGGGTGTCGTAAAGTGCCGAATGAGCATGGCTATTATCAAACTCAATCCCTGCCATAAGGCACGTCTTGGCAAGCACCGTATGCCCGTAGGCTAGGGCGGACAGGCTTGCCGTGTCTAGCACGCTAAACGCATGAAAAGGCGACTGATTTTTTGAATTGGTGCGGGCGATGACGGCATTTAAAAAACCCAAATCAAAATGAGCATTATGCCCAACCAAAATACACTGGCGACAACCGTGAGCGTTTTTGGTGTCTTTTAGGGATTTAAAAATTTGGCGGATTGCCTTTTTTTCGTCTTGGGCGATGGCTTTGCGAAAGGGGCTATCGGGGTTAATGCCTGTAAATTCTAAGGCGGACGGCTCTAAATTTGCCCCGACAAACGGCTCAATATGAGCGTTTAGCGGTTCGCCTTGATAGAGTTTGCCGTCATCATTCATCAAAATCGGAATGCAGGCAATCTCCAACAAAGCGTCCGTTTGGGCGTTAAATCCTGCCGTCTCCACGTCCACAACGACAGGCATAAAGCCCCGAAAGCGTTTGGCTAGTGGGCTTTTGTCATCTTTGGGTTCGGTTGTTTGACTTGTCATTGTGCTACTCATGGCTGTACTGTTCATGATTGTATTGACCATGCTAGGGTTTGCCCTGATAGTAGGGGGGTTAGGCTTTTGCCGTCAAGATAGGGGTAGCTGTTCGGCACGCTCATGTCCGATTTGACAAGGGTAATGGTGCTGGTATTGACAGGCAGTCCGTAGAATTTTGCCCCAAACACGCTGGCAAAATTTTCTAATTTATCCAACGCTCCTACGCTCTCAAAGGCGGTGGCGTATAGGGGTAGGGCATGGGGGGCGGAGTAGCACCCTGCACAACCGCAAGCGTTTTCTTTGGTGTGGGTGGCGTGTGGGGCGGAGTCCGTGCCTAAGAAAAATTTGGGATTGCCAGAGGTGGCGACTTCTAGCAGGCGTTGTTGGTGGTTGGCACGTTTTAGGATTGGCAAGCAATAAAAGTGCGGCTTGACTCCGCCCACAAGCATATGATTGCGGTTAAATAATAGATGCTGTGGCGTGATGGTCGCCCTCACGTTGTCCGCTTGGGCAAGGCAAAAATCGGCGGCGTCTCTTGTAGTGATATGCTCCATGACAATGCGAAGTTCGGGAAAATTTTTGATAATCACGGACAAAATCTCGTCCAAAAACCGCTTTTCACGGTCAAAAATATCCACGTCATGATGCGTAACTTCACCATGTACAAGAAGCGGAATGCCGTGTTTTTGCATACTTTCAAACACGTCCGCTCGCCCCAAAATGTCGGTAACGCCGTCTGATGAATTGGTGGTTGCTCCCGCAGGATAGAGCTTGACGGCTTGCACGATGCCTGAGGCTTTGGCATGGGCAATCTCATCGGCTGTGGTATGGTCGGTCAAGTATAAGACCATGCGTGGGTCAAACTCAGCCTTACGCTGGCTTGGAACGTCCGCTTTATCAAGGGCGGTCAAAATCCGCTCACGGTAGGCAACCGCTTGCTCGGTTGTCTTGACAGGTGGCACAAGGTTTGGCATACAGATGACACGGTTAAAGCTCAAACAAGCGTGCGGTACGGTCGTGGCAAGGGCATCATTATCACGCAGATGAATGTGCCAGTCGTCTGGCTGGATAAGGGTGAGAGTTTGGGGGGTGTTGGTCATGGCGGTAGCTGTGTTGTGGTAAAGCTACTATTTTAAGGGTTGGGGGGATTTTGTCAAGTTTTATGGGAAAAAGCTGAAAAATAACTTAAACAAGTGGTAATGGAAAAGGGTGTTTTAAATAGAATTGATAGATTTTTAAAATAAAAAATAAGGGCAAACCCAAATTGAACCGCACCCCAAAAGTTAGACACACTAACCTTTGGGGTGCTTTTTATG
>ERZ1023440.125-NODE-125-length-22860-cov-359.629993_pt1 | contig 22860 bp, 22 predicted proteins | sample MGYA00380520_ERZ1023440 | MGnify/ENA primary metagenome ERZ1023440 (study PRJEB33173, sample SAMEA4830335) | metagenome | study: EMG produced TPA metagenomics assembly of the PRJEB25223 data set...
CCATAAAAAGCACCCCAAAGGTTAGTGTGTCTAACTTTTGGGGTGCGGTTCAGATGATTGCCTTATTTTTTATTATTTGAAGAGTTTTTAAATCGACCTTTTAAACAAATACACACAAAAACTCGCCGTTACATCAAACCTATCCTGTGCTTTTAATGCCGTCTTACGGTCAAGTTTGGCTTTATAAGTATAAGGGGTCATGTCTATCAAATCGCTTAGGCTTTGGTTATCAAGGCATAAATCGGCGTCTATTTACCATTCATTGACCAAATCAAATTCTGGGGCAAGCTCGCCTATAAATTTGGCAGGATTGTGCAAATTGACAGTATCAAAAAGCTTCTCACGCATGGCGTGCAGGTGCATGGGAGCAGGGGTTGCCACGAGCAGATGACCGTTTGGCTTTAACACCCTTAACATCTCATCCTTTGGCAAGGGACTAAATAGACTCGTGCAAATATCCACGCTATCGTCCGCCACAGGCAACACCGCCCCTGTGCCAACCACCCAAGTGATGTGTTTGCCGATGTCGGTGTTTTTGTGGGTTTTAGAAGCGGTGATAATGGCGGTCTTGGCGATGTCAAGCCCGATGACTTGGGCGATGCGTGCCATGCGAGCGGTATAGTAGCCTTCCCCACAACCGATGTCTAGCACCGATGTCGGGGCAATCTCATCGATGATTTGCCCAACTTTGTCCCTTAGCGGTTCGTAAAATCCACCCGCCAAAAACCGTCTGCGAGCCTGTACCGATGTGGCGGTGTCGCCTGCGGTGTGGCTGTTTTTGTGCTGAACTACGTGTAGGTTGATATAGCCGTCTTTGCTGACATCATAGCTGTGGCGGTTGTGGCAAGTATAGGTTTTGCCGTGTAGGGTTAGGGGTGTGTGGCAGATTGGGCAAATTAAATTCATAACTATCACTTCGTTGCATTGTGTTAATTTTTATATAAAATTAACACAATGCAATCCAAACAAGATCTCCTTGGATAATGCAAGCATTCATTGTTTCAAACAAGCATTAAATATTTCATCAATTTCTTGTTTGCTCTTTGGATTATTCTTTGCACCCCTCTCTAAAGCTTCATTCCAAAAATCCAATAGGCTCATTCTTTCATCAACAAATTCTATCAACTCATTGTATTTTTGTTCAACACTTTCCCTTGTTATATTAACATTGTTTTTTTGCAAATCTTGGAACGTGGATTCTACCAAGAAATCATAATTATGCTTCTTACTAATACATAATTCATCTTTTTCCCAAAATAGGAAGTAAGGTAGAATTAAAAATGACTCTGAAAGATTTTTATTTTCTTTTCCTGCAATATTTAAATGAGCCTCACTGCGACATGCCAGAAGTTTAAAATGACCCATATCAAATTCATCCAGCATATCTTGATTAATAATAATTCTATTATCATATCCACTAATAGCATATTGAACTGTTCTAACAATTAAATTATTATTACTGTTTTCCTTGGTAAAATGATAAACACCAAAACTTGATTGATTCGGATAATTTATTATGCCTCCATTTTTACACCACTCTTTTTTAAAAATTTCAAAAAATAAATTATAACATCCATAACTTTCTGTTATAATTAAATCATTCCTATCAATATTTTTTGAAATATCATCAACATTGCCATGATTGATCAGATAAAAATTTTTCACCTCTAGGAGTTTCTTAAAACTATTCTTATCTTTTAAGGAATCACCAAAGAAAGTCTTTGACTCATTGAAAAATTTAAAATTATCCCAATTGTCACGGGGTTTCAACATTTCTGGCTCATCAAGCATTTGCAAAATAATGTCAAATGCTTGATGAGGAATGTGCTTCTTGATTGCTTCGGAGTTTGAAGATAATGCGGAGTATAAAGCTTTTTCTAAAAAATTATCACTGTATATGATATTTTCTAAAAAATCTTTTTTCCATTTATTTCTATCCAAGCCTAAGGCCTCTTTTGCATCAAAGCCATAAAAATCGAATGAGAAATCAAAATAATTTGTAAATATATCATCAACTTTTTGACCTTTAAAAAATGTTAATCCTCTTGAAGTTCCAAAATCTTCTAATGATTCAAAATTAGTTTTCAATAAATGTATGTAAAAATTAAATTCTTTACTCCAATAAAGATTTCCATCATTATAAACTTGATAATCATATTTTTTCTTATTAAATTTAAAATATGCAGAAGATGAAATTATGATTTGTTCTATTTTGCAAAAATATCCAATACGCACAAATAATCAAAAGCAGGACTCTTGATAACATCATAATTTTTTTGAATATCCGAAATTATAGAATTAAAACCTTTATGTCGATTAAAAGACAATCCTGATTCATTAAATTTTTTCCCACGCCTATCAAGGTTAAGTCGCAACATTAACTTGGTGCCATACTCTCTTTTTACATGTTCGACTTCAGAAATACGCTCTACGAAACAATAACCTTGATTGCTTGATAGCGGCGAGTTCATCTCTATCTTATAAGAAGAATTATCCACGATACTGGTAGTTTCTATTAGAATCTTGTTATTTTCAGGCTTTCCGTCTTTTAATAACAAAAAGGCACTGTGCAATCCTATGCCGAACGCCCCAGAAGGTCTCATCCAAACTGGCATATCTTGAATTAGTCTTTTCTTTTCAATATTGCGACTAGAACCTGCAATTTTTTGCATATATTCCAAATCTTTTAAACTAATCCCTGTACCTCTATCGGTGATAGATAACTGCCATAGACTGCTATCAGAATTATTATCATCTGCAATTTTTATAAAATCAATATCTATAGGGTACTGCTCTAGTATCTTTTGAAAATCATCGTGAAAAGGATGTAAATTATCTGTTATCTTTAAATTATTTTTACGAACACCATGCTCTATCCATATTCTCAAATAGGTTGCATCTATTGCATTTTGGATAAGCTCTCGATAAATATTGGATTCACCACTATATAAGTTACTACCCTGCAATAACTCTGTTACATTCTTTTCATCCAGTTGAAATTTCATTGGTTTACCACTAAGTAATACCTTAGATGATTGCATCCGAACATCTAATTTTTGAATGGTTGGCAATAAACCAAATTTGCGATGTGGAACGATATTTTTCCATTGCGACATCTGGTTTTGCATTTCTTCTTTAATCCAACCAAACCAATTTTGAGTTTCAATAAAAGAATATCCATCAGGACATTCAGCCGTAATACTCACAGTTTGATTATCCAGTTGAAACTCTCGAATAGCAAGATGTTTATGGTAATGCGTTTCGCTTAACGTTGGTATGGCAACAGGCTGTTTTCTCATGACAGGACAAAAACGATTGTCATCTATATCAAATAAATCACCTAAGCGTAACAAACATGCAACAAATCTCGGATGACAATTTTCGGTTCCCATGCCCGTTTGTCGATAAGGTAACTCGCTCATGACTTGCTCAAAGCTCGTACCATGAGCCAAACAAATTTGACCCAAATAACGATAGAGACGTTGGGGTAATAATTCGGTTCGTGGCGAATTAATATTTAGGTCTTTAAAAGGGTCTAAAGCAAACTGCTGTGAACGTTCAGGATGTTTTCGACGGTACCATTCAGCCATGAGTTGGCGATATTTTTCTGTACCTAGCATAGGATTGTCATACATAGCAAGTGCTTGTTGCCAGCCTTTTGTTTGCCATGTTTTGGCAAATTGATGCAAATCTTGAGCATTGTCATTGGCTAGCATATCCAGATATTCTATGAAATCCCTATTATGAATAGCCTCTTGGGCTTGTTGACCACTAAATAGCATACCAACATCATGCCAATAAGCCGACTCCAATAGTAACCAAGTATCTGTTGCGGATAATAAATGAATATTATCACCAAGCAGTCTCTCAATGTTTACCAAAATTTGATGTGAGTTCGATTCATTATGATTGCTAAAATGCGGATAGTAGCTGGCAATATTCTCTAGTGCCTTGCCTACCAATTTTTGATCAAACTCCCACTGAGCCAACAAGATACTTGTATTGCTATCTTTGTTGGTTTTGTTTTTTAGATGCTCAATAAAACCTGCACTCATATCATTACTCCTTAATCAATGCTCCCTTGTCGCCCGAAATTCCACTTCTGGATACCGCTCTTGCATAAGTTGCAGATTGACACGGCTTGGGGCAAGGTAGGTGAGATATCCGCCACCATCCACCGACAACTGGTCGTGGGCTTTTTTCTTGAATTTTTCAAAGGCGACTTTATCATCCGAGTGTACCCAACGCACGGTTGCGATACTAATCGGCTCAAAGGTGCATTGCACCTTATATTCTTCTAGCAAACGGTGTGCCACCACTTCAAATTGTAGCACGCCCACCGCCCCCAAAATCAGGTCGTTATTGATTTGGGGCATAAACACTTGGGTCGCTCCTTCCTCGCTAAGCTGTTGTAAGCCCTTTTGTAATTGCTTGGATTTCATCGGGTCTTTTAGCACCACACGGCGAAACAGCTCGGGGGCAAAGTGTGGAATGCCTGTAAAATTCAAGGTCTCGCCACTTGTGAAGCTATCGCCAATCTGTATCGTACCGTGATTGTGCAAGCCAATGATGTCGCCAGCATACGCTTCTTCTAAGGCTTCACGGTCGCCCGCTAGGAACATGAGTGCGTCCGACACTCGCACTTCTTTACCAATACGCACATGGTTCATTTTCATGCCACGCTCGTATTTGCCCGAACACACTCGCATAAAGGCGACACGGTCTCGGTGCTTGGGGTCCATGTTGGCTTGGATTTTAAAGACAAAGCCCGTAAAGGCAGGCTCGTCCGCTTTGACGGTACGTTCTACCGCCACATGGTCTTTTGGGGGAGGAGCGTATTGGGTCAGCACGTCCAAAATCATGTTTACGCCAAAGTTACCCAACGCCGTACCAAACAAGACAGGCGTTTGTCGTCCTGCCAAAAACTCGTCCACGTCCCAGTCTTCGTATGCCATTTGGGCAAGTTCAATGTTGTCCATAAACTCATCCCACAAAATCTGCCCAAGTCGTTCCTTGATGTCGGCATGGTCGTAACCGTCTCGGCTCTCGATATCCGTGATTTGTGAGCCAAAGCCTTTTTTATAAAAATAAGTCTTGTTATCCACAAAACTATATACGCCCACAAAATCCTGCCCCATGCCAATGGGATAGGCAAATGGCACGCATTTGATTTTTAGGACGCTTTCAATCTCATCAAGCAGGGCAAGCGGATTTTGGATTTCACGGTCAAGTTTATTGACAAATGAAATAATGGGCGTATCACGCATACGGCACACTTCCATGAGCTTAATCGTTCGCTCTTCTACACCCTTGGCTCCGTCAATGACCATAAGGGCAGAGTCCACAGCGGTCAGCGTGCGGTAAGTGTCTTCTGAAAAGTCGGCGTGTCCGGGGGTGTCTAGTAGATTAACCACATGATTTTTATAGGGAAATTGCATGACCGATGTCGTGATAGAGATACCACGCTCTTGCTCCATGCTCATCCAGTCGGACATGGCATGGCGGTCGGCTTTACGTCCACGCACCTCTCCTGCGACTTGGATTGCCTTGCCCCACAATAGGAGCTTTTCGGTCATGGTGGTTTTACCTGCGTCAGGGTGACTGATAATGGCGAACGTTCTGCGTTGGTTGATTTCTTGGGATAATTGGCTCATAAGAATTTCTTAATAAAATAAAACGGTTATTATACTTGAAAAGGGGGAAATGGGCAAAAACTAAACATTAAAAAACCGCCACAAGCGGTCAATCATAAGCCAATTTATCCACGTTTGGCAATACAAAAGGTGGGTGGGTGCTAATATCCACCAGCACAATCACATCATTGTAGTGGCAATAATGCAGGATATATTCACTCGTAAAATCGCCATTGGTTTGCTGTACATAGCACGGCACGCCCAAATGATAATGCCAAAGACAATATTTTTGGGCGAATTTGGCGTGCTGATGTTCTTTTTTGGTGTGGGGGTTGGGTGGGGCAGACGATTTATTGCGACCTTTTAAGCCTTTTAGACCGTTGGTTTGCACATGAATAGCAAAATCCAAAACCGCATTACGTAAGTCATCATCAAAACTTAAATAGTTATTTTCCAACCAATTGGCAAAAACCACTTTCATACTACCGTCCTTTGCTCGGAGCGTTTGGGTAGATTTTCTCTTAACCAAGCCGACAAGCCTTCTCTGTCAAGCCCTTGCGGTAGTACCAAGCCATTTTTTAACGCTTCTTCTTTGCTTTCAAAACCCTTTAAGCGTTCTTTCATCGCTTCCATATCAAAAACAAGTACATCATCTATGTGTTTTGGTGTGTCATTATCCAAAGTGGTTTTGATGGCATTTAAGATATAGTCATTAACACTTACGCCTTGTTTTTCGGCGGTGGCGATGATGACTTCTTGTAGTTGTGGGGGTAGGTCTAGGGTAATCATCGTATCGTTTCTCTTGAAATTTTAATCATTATCCCAAATTCTGAGATTTTGTCAATATTGAAAAAGTGCTATAATCAATCGCCAATCCACAGGAAAAAAACCATGTCCGAATTTAACAAAACCAAAGGGCTAAAACGCATCATCAATACGCTGTCGTACTCCAAAGACGGCTTTAAGGTGGCTGTCAAAGAGCCTGCGATTTTTCAGCTCATTATTTTGCATTTGCCTTTAATGGGATTGGCATTATGGTTGGATTTTGCCTTGGCGGTTAAGATGATGCTCGTGGCAGGGTCGTTTTTGTCGCTCATTGTGGAATTTTTTAATACCGCCTTAGAAGCTGCCGTTGACCACACGTCCATGGAGCATCACCCCCTTGCTAAAATCGCCAAAGATGTCGGCTCGTCCGCTCAATCTCTGGCACTCATTTTGGTGGCAGTGCTGTGGGGCATGGCGGTGTTTGGATAAAACAAAAAGAGCAAAAACCATTTGCCCTTTTATCATTATTAATCATTAATCAACCCATCAGCCATCCGACTTTTTAACAAAAACCAACATCAGCCAGCCGATGATAAGTAGCGTTCCGCCCATTGGGGTTATCGCCCCAAGCCATCTAGGCATTCCCAGTGCCATCAAGTAGAGCGTGCCACTAAATATGACAATGCCTATTTGTAGGGTTATGGCAACCTTATGAATGCGATAGGTAGATACCGCCCCTAGCACGCCCAACGCCAATATCCCCAAGCCATGCACGAACAGATAAAGCGTGGCAGTCTGCCAAATATCAAGCTCGTAAGGCGTGGCGGTTTTCTTTAAGCCGTGAGCCCCAAACGCTCCAAGTGCTACCGCTGTCGCAAGGTTCACGCCTGCTACTTTTATCCAGTTTATCATTTGTTCGTCTGTTCGTTCTAATCAAAGAGCATGTTATCAATGGTCATCGCTTCACGGATTTTATCCATGGCGTTTTTCTCAATCTGACGCACCCGCTCGGCTGAGATGTTATAGACCGCCGCTAAGTCATGCAAAGTGGATTTTTGGTCGGCAAGCCAACGCTGAGTGATGATGTCCCGGGAACGCTCATCCAAGCCGTCCATCGCTTCTTTTAGGGCGGTGGTCGTATTCTCTTCCCAGTCGGCATCTTCGACCATCTCGGCAGGATTGACCCCATCTTCTAAAAAAAGCTGGGGAGCATAACGCCCATCTTCATCATCAGAGTCTTGTAGCTCAAAGGACGCATCATAACTGGTCAAGCGTGATTCCATTTCTAGGACTTGCTTGACCGTGACGTTTAGGTCTTTGGCGATGGCTTCGGCTTCTTCTAAGGTGAGCTGATTGCTTGATTTTTTAAGGCTACGCAAATTAAAAAACAGCTTGCGGTGGGCTTTGGTGGTGGCAACTTTGACAATCCGCCAATTTTTGATGACAAATTCATGAATCTCCGCCTTAATCCAATGCACCGCAAAGCTCACAAGGCGTACGCCCTTGGTAGGGTCAAAGCGTTTGACCGCTTTCATAAGCCCCAAATTACCTTCTTGAATCAAATCCGCCTGCGACAGACCATAACCTGAATAACTGCGTGCAATGTGTATCACAAACCGCAAATGACTCATGACCAGTAGCCGTGCCGCTTCCACGTCGCCATCTTGATAGTACCGCTCGGCAAGCTCTCGCTCTTCGTCGGGGGTTAGGATAGGAATCTGATGTACGGTATTGATGTACGCCCCCAAATTCACCCCTGGGGCGGTCAAATTGGTGGGCATGGCAGGCACCAAATCCTTGGTGGCGACATCATAGCGTGGTACGGCACTGGGGGCATGACTGGCAAGCACAGGGGCAAGGCTTGCCCTATCATGGGACTGCCCATCTGTTTCTAATTCATGCTCTGACTCATCCAATGCCAGCTCATCAGCGTCATCATCAATCTCATGAAAACCATCTAGTTCGTCTAATTCATCAGATAACAACTCATCAGACAGTATCTCATCAGAAAAACCGTCAAGCTCATCTAATCCATTATCCAGCTCATCTTCATCTAACGTATTAGATGACTTAAAATCACGCTCATCGGCATAATCACCGCCATAATCGTCAAAGTCATCAAAACCATCATAATCATAATTTTTGGGCATGTTTTCTTTCTACCAACAAATCATCAGTTTAAATATCGCCCCATTTTAAGCCGAAATCCGCCCAAATGCTAGCGGTTTTTACAGCTTTTTGTTAGGACGTGTGAACATTGATAACATTTATTAACATTTGGTGAAATTTTATGAATTTAAATTATTTTTGCATGAAAAATGGGCGATTCCCTTGCTTTTTAAATGAGTATTTTTCATGGCAAATACCAACACTCAACACATTCTAATCAAAAAGTGAAAGATGGTATCTGTTTGCCCATACGCCCACGTCTTGACCGTCAGCCCGTTTTTATGGCAATACGCCACAAGGTCGGTTTGTGAATTTTTATCGGTGGCAAGCAGATACAAGCCCTGCCCTGCCCCCACATCTCGCAAGGTTACTTTTGCCTTTAACAAAGGCATGGGGCAAGGCAGACGGCGTGCATCAAAAAAATGACTGACACACGCCACGTCATCGGCAGTTATCACATGCTCGGTCAAGGCAAAGTGCAAAGCATCCGTCATATTAACATCATCTGCCACATCAGCAGGCACAATGTCATCAATAAGGTCAAAAACAGCAGATAAATCGGTCATGGCAATCGCTCAAAAATGGGCTTAAAAAATGGCTCAAAAACAGCTTAGAATAACCCATCATGGGGACAAATCCATGCCTTTGCAAGATAACCATAGAGCAAATCCTAGTTTGGATAATGTCCGCATTATTTTTTATAAGCCAAATCGTTATGTTTCTTATGTCAATTTTTGGCATGGTGTAAAATAAAACAGACACCACTATAAACAAACCCACGTCGCTTAATAATTCATCTATTTACAAAAACCTTTAATAAAAATAACGCAGGTTCACTAAAATTCTGATAAGATAATGCATGATTTGGCAATTTCGCCAATATTTACTTTATTTGATAGGATACTCCATGAGTTTATTACAAAACATCATCACCCAAGTCGCCCAAAACGCCCTAACAGGCGGTCAAACCCAACAGCAAAATAGCGGACTCGGTGGCATGCTAGGTAGCGTACTTGGCGGTCAATCCCAACAAAACAGCGGTCTGGGCGGTATGCTTGGGCAAGTGGTGGCAAGTCAGCTTGGCGGTGGTCAAGCCCAAGGCGGGCTAGGCGGTATGCTAGGCTCGCTCCTAGGCGGTGGACAGACTCGCCAAAACGTCCCTGCCAGTGACCTAGGCAGTGTGTTGGGTCAAGTGCTTGGCAGTCAGTCCGCCCAACAAAAAGGCGGGTTTAACAAAAACACCCTACTCCTTGCTCTTATCCCTATCGTGCTCGGCTATATCCAAAAAAATGGTGGTCTGTCAGGCGTACTTGCTAAATTCCAAGGCAACGGACTGGGCAATAAAGCCCAATCATGGGTAAACATCGACACCGATAATGACGGACTAGACGCCCAAGACGTGATGAGTCTGTTTGGCAAAGATGAGATTAACCGTGCCTGTCAGCAAACAGGGGCGAGCGAGACAGAAGTCTGCCAAGGCATTGCCGAGCTACTACCGCAGGTGATGAACGACCTAACCCCCAATGGCGACCTAGCCACTGAGAGCGAAGCCAATGCTGAGATTAGTCAGATTCTAAAACAACTGCAAGGTTAATCAGCACAATCCGCCATCAGCAGACTGCAAAAAGAGTGTTACTAAACACTCTTTTTTAACACCCTTAGTCTTAAACCTTAAATAACCACATCCGCCATCTTGATAATCTCATCATACCCAACAAACTTATCATTAATGTAGATGCGCTCTATGTTGGGAACATGGGATTTTTGGCTTGCTATGATACTGTTTGATTTGAAATAATCTTCAATAATAATGCCATCATCATTTTGCTTGACATCGATAAGCAGATGATTACCTTGTTTAATAAAGCCCAAATCAGACAACATCAGCCCCGAAATCTTTAAGATATCGAGCCCACCAACATCACGAATCGTGTCTAGACCATCGCCTTTGTGATACAGATAAGTATCATTGCCATAGCCACCGATAAGCAAGTCGTTATCGAGTCCGCCAATTAAGGTATCATGACCAAATCCACCGATTAGCGTGTCATTGCCACGACCGCCACTTAGGACATCATCCCCTGTCAGACCACTCATGGTATTGGCTTTATCATCACCTGTGATGTCATCAGCACCGAGCTTGCCCACATATCGCTTACCACGAATGGTAGGATCGAGCGTAGGAGTGATGGGCAGGACAGGCTCTGGCATCACGATGGGTTCACTGCCTTTGATGGTAAAGCTGGCATTGGTGCTGACACTCTGACCGAAGCTGTCTGTCGCTGTCACGGTAATATCATGCATGCCAATCTCTGTGGTCGCAGGGTCTATGATAAGATGGTTGTTGTCAATGTAGACACCGCTCAAAGAATTTGCCGATAGCGAATAACTTAACGCATCACCATCGTTATCAACAAACAGCTTATCTAGACCTATCCGAATCATGGCATCATCTTGGCTTAGCACAAGCGGTAGAGTCAAGGCAGAGACGAGCGTTGGTCGCTCATTCACTCTTAGTGTGAAGCTGGTATTGGCATGCTCGCCCTTGGGGTCGGTAGCGGTCAATGTGATGTTAAACACCCCTTTATTAGGTGCTTTACCTGTCAGCATCTTCGTAGTAGGGTCAAAATGCAGTCCATCCGCCCCTTGGATGCTATACGTCAGCTCATCACCATCAGCATCGAAGAATACCTCGCCAAGACCGAGTGCGATGTCTCGCTCTGCCAACACCATCTGGTCAGAGACGGGATTATGAACGATGGGAGCGGTGTTCTTAACTTCTTTGGCGAGTATCATGCCCAGCAGAATGTCATCCGCATCGCCTTTCGCTACTGGCGTATCCTTGATGGTGATGGTTGCCCCAGCGTCTTTGACCGTGATGATGTACTCACTGCCTTTCTTATCCAGTCTATTGCCCTCATCATCAAAATAAATGTCTTTGAAGTTGGCATCAACCACCCATGTCTTGCCCGCCCAGTTTTTGCCATCTACAATCAACTGACCATTATTGTCCGCATCAATGATGGTTTTGCCATCTGCCTCTGTTTTGATGTCTTCTAGGTCAAACACATAAGTATCATTCCCTTTGCCACCAATTAGCCTATCTCGTCCTGTACCACCTTTTAGCGTGTCATTCCCTTCGATGCTTGCGTCTCTGTTGTCATCACCCCATAGGATGTCATCACCCTTACCACCATCTAGATAATCATTACCATACTGACCAATGACAAGGTCATCCCCTGTACCGCCATATAGAGTGTCATTGGCATGTTCTGATTCAAAAGCATGCTTATCATAACTTAGCTTCACTTCTTCATGTGGCGTGATGGTATAATCACCTTTGTCTGCATCTATCGTAAGTGTCCATTCAAAGGTTATGGGGTCTCTATAATAGGCACTTGGCTGTTTGTCCTGTATGTGCTTACCCTTGTCATATCTATGCTCGATGGACAAGGTATTGCCCTGTCTGAATACAGGTCTGCTATAAACACCACCCGGCACGAGCGGATGAATACCGCCACCGATGGTCATCTCATAGTCAATGCTTGACGAGTTAAATATGGTCTTGGACTTCGTGCCATACCTAATATGCCCATCACCCAATATCACATCATCACCGCCACCACCATAGATGATGTCACTGTCCGCCCCACCTTGTAGGAAGTCTTGGTTTGCACCACCATGAATCACATCATCACCTCGTCCGCCCAATGCCCAATCACCTTTTTTGTTGTTATGGGTGTTGTTGGGATTATTTGAGTCGGTATGTATCGGTGTTTTACCATTTGATTTATACTCATGATCCACCCAAATAATGTCATCGCCAATACCGCCTGCAATCAGGTCGTTACCCTCTCCACCGATGATTAAATCTTTATCGACACCGATAAGGTTACCTTCGCTGTCCTTTTCTGGTTTTGGTAGTCTTGTGCTATCTTCGGGTTCAAAGTCATAAAAGTTAGGCGAACCTGATATAACATCATTACCTGCCCCACCTCTGATAACATCCGCCATATCGCCACCGAATATCAGGTCATGCCCATCACCTGCATCGATGTTTAGGTATTTTCTGCCTGTGCCAAAGATGGTGTCAGTCTTGTTTGAACCATAGATATCAAGATAATCGGTGGGGAATCCGCCTGTGTAGATGTTAGAGAAGTATTTGTCATCTGCCTTGATGGTGTAGGTGCGATTTTTATCAATGTCTGCTTGACTGTCGCCTAAGATGATAGAAAGGGCTGAATATGTGGTGTCTCGCTTGGTGGAGGTAAGGAAGAAGTCTTTGATGGTAACTCGGTCAGCAGGAGAATCAGTAGAAGTAATTAATAAATCATTTACCCCTTTGATGGCAGTATATAGCACATTCCCTGCACTGTCTTTGGCTTCCCATATGCCTGATGAGCCTTGTTTTAGGACAAAGTCTGTGGGTAGGGGTTTGTTGTCAAAGAGAATACGTCCTTTGCCGTCGGCATCAAAGATGGTGTCGTGGGATTGGATGTGATAGGTGTCAAATCCGTCTCCGCCAAGCAAATTATCAGCACCTTCGCCACCGATGAGGGTGTCGTTGCCTGTGTCTCCGTCTAATACATCACTCTTTGAGCCACCATATAGCGTGTCATTGCCTGCACCACCATAAATTCGATAAGCATCATCAAAGAATTTTCTAGGGTCAATCACATCATTGGCTGGTTTGCCATCTGCATCACCCATAAACTCGGTAGGGTCAGGTGTTACCCAGTTTTGCAAATACTCAGGCACAAAGTTATCAAAGACATCTAACAATGGCTTAATTAACACAGGCCAGTTTTCCAAAGTTAATAACGCACCGTCTAATAAAAAGTTATCAATCTCACTGGTGTGAATGACCTGCTTGTCATTCCAATCAGGGTGGCTATTCATGGAGTTACTGGTGGTGGTTGCATAAAAAGATACCACATTAAACACGATATTGGCAGGATTAAATTTAATGGCTGGCACTTTACCCACAAAATCCAACATCGTATCAACCAGGGCGGTCATATCGGCGAAGATGTCAATAACGAGAGATTTACTAACATAGCCGTTATTGTTTTTGCTTTCATCGCCAAGTTTAACAAAACTCCCTCCAAGCCTATCAAATATTTGATACATTTTATTAACATCCACCACCTTAGCAATTTTTTGAAAAGCAGAAGACTCGGTATGAGCTTTTAAAATACCGATAAAATCTGAAAGAAAAAGCTGAGCCGAGCGAGCAGTCTCCTCTGTATTGCTTTGGCTAAAGCTATTAAAGCCAGACCAAATATTATTAACAGCACTGACAGTGCCTAAAAAACCATCGGTTTGGTGTTGGGTTGGAACTTGAATTTTAGACATAGTAGTCTCCTAGGGTTGGTTAAGATAATCGTATAAATAAAACTTTTTAAAGCCAAATATGTTATAGACTTCAATATATTGGACTTTTTTGCACACATCAGGCTCCACAGTTAAAAGCCCTTTGAAATCTTGAGAGAGTGGAAATCTTGACCACTCTTCGCTTTTGATTGTGGCTATGCCTTGTAATGGCAATATGTGCCTATCTATATGTGAGTTATTATTTATTTGAATAATGGTAGCATCAGAATTTCTTTCTTTTTTTGTACCCACCACATAAGCACAAGCCTCTTTGAATTCACCTTTTTCTGCTTTTGTTACTGCAATATAAGGAAAGATGACATAATCACCAAGCGTTCTTGAGCCTATTAGCAAGAGTGCAACAGCAAAGCAAATTCTACCAAATGTTTCGTTTGTCATTATAAAAAACTCTAAGTTATGTTTTTGGTGCTTGTTGGTTAAGATAATCGTATAAATAAAATTTTTTAAAGCCAAATATGTTATAAACTTCAACATACTGGACTTTTTTGCAGGTGTTGGGTTCTACGGTTAAAAGACCTTTGTAGTTTTGACCAAGTGGAAATTTGAGCCATTCATCTCTTTTGATTGTAGCCAAAAACTGAATTGGCATTATATCTCTACTTTTGTATTCTTTGCCATCTATGCTAACGATAGTGGTATCAGAATGTTTTTCTTTTTTTGTACCTATCACATAAGCACAAGCCTCTTTAAACTCGCCTTTTTCTGCTTTTGTTACTGCAATATAAGGAAAGATGACATAATCACCAAGCGTTCTTGAGCCTATTAGCAAGAGTGCAACAGCAAAGCAAATTCTACCAAATGTTTCGTTTGTCATTATAAAAAACTCTAAGTTATGTTTTTGGTGCTTGTTGGTTAAGATAATCGTATAAATAAAACTTTTTAAAGCCAAAGATGTTATAGACTTCAACATACTGGACTTTTTTGCAGGTGTTGGGCTCTATAACAACAAAAGATCTATGCTTGGCACGAATTGGAAAATTATTCCATTTGTCTCTATAAAAAAAAGATGCACCTGTGGTTGGAAATATATCGTATTCATCATAAAGTCGATTACTTAATTTAATAACAAACTGCTCAGCACTCCGTGTTGTTTTTTTCTTGTCAACCACATAAGCACAAGCCTCTTTAAACTCGCCTTTTTCTGCTTTTGTTACTGCAATATAAGGAAAGATGACATAATCACCAAGCGTTCTTGAGCCTATTAGCAAGAGTGCAACAGCAAAGCAAATTCTACCAAATGTTTCGTTTGTCATTATAAAAAACTCTAAGTTATGTTTTTGGTGCTTGTTGGTTAAGATAATCGTATAAATAAAATTTTTTAAAGCCAAAGATGTTATAGACTTCAACATATTGGACTTTTTTGCAGGTGTTGGGTTCCACAATCATGAAAGAATGATATTTTGTTCGAATTGGCAAATCACCTTTTTTATCTTCATTAAAAAAAACAGCACCTATTTTTGGCAGTATATCAAATTCTTTAAAATTATTATTTTCCAATTTAATAACAAACTGCTCAGCACTCCGTGTTGTTTTTTTCTTGTCAACCACATAAGCACAAGCCTCTTTAAACTCGCCTTTTTCTGCTTTTGTTACTGCAATATAAGGAAAGATGACATAATCACCAAGCGTTCTTGAGCCTATTAGCAAGAGTGCAACAGCAAAGCAAATTCTACCAAATGTTTCGTTTGTCATTATAAAAAACTCTAAGTTATGTTTTTGGTGCTTGTTGGTTAAGATAATCGTATAAATAAAACTTTTTAAAGCCAAAGATGTTATAGACTTCAACATATTGGACTTTTTTGCAGGTGGCTCGTAGGTTAGGTTTCGTTGTCTCAACAAACGATTGACGACAGATATCATAACACAACCACCATACAACTTATAATAATTATTAGTATCATTCAAATAAACAAAATGTATGGGTGATTTTTATTTAACTTCTGAGAGTAGATTGGAAAACGATATTTTTTCTATACATTTGTGGCAACGCCTTCCCACCAAACATCATCACACCCTTACCATCAGCATCAAAGATGGTGTCGTGGTCGGAGATGTGGTAGGTGTCGTAGCCTTGACCGCCTTCTAGGTAATCGTTACCTTTGCCACCGATTATAATGTCATGACCTGCACCACCGAATAGGAAGTTGTTGTTATCGCCTGTATCTTTGGCTTTGATGGTGTCATGACCAGTGCCACCGAAGATCACTTGGGTGTTGTCATTATAAGTATCAATATTGCCATGATGTCCATCTAGGCTGGTTTCATTAACACTGATGTTTTCAGCCAAATCTTGATAGTTGTATTTATTTTGGATAAACTTCCCTGTCATTTTATCCATCATGACCGACATCATCTCGGCTCGTTTTTCTAGGTAGATTGGTGTTAGACCATTAGGATTGGTTTTGGCATGATACAGGTCAAGCTCGCCATTTGGGTTGTGTTTGGTGTAGTCAATATCCATTAGGACAAATGGATTGAGATTGACAAGGGCGTAGCGGTGGGCAAGAGCGGTTTCATCATCACCTTGGCTTAGGGTAAATAGTTCTTCTGTATCTTCCAAGCCTTGTAAGATGTTCAATAACTTACCGCGATATTCCTTAAATAACGGATAACTACCCTCCATGTGTCTGATGAGCTCTTCTGCACCTGTGATGTTCTCGGCATCATCTTTGCCTGATACCGCCTTATAGAGCTTTTTATAAGATTTTAAAGCTTTGTCAAAATCCATGCTCTTATAGTCATCAGAGCCAAACAAAATCACGGTGTCTTTTTCGATGACAGATTTGCCTTGTTCATTAACAAAGTTACCCAGTATCATGGTGTTAAAGGCAATGACGGCGTTGAGTTTGTCGGCGGTTAGGTGGGAGAAGATGGTGGAGTACAGAGCCTCAAATTCGTCGGCGTAGATTTCGTAGGCGGTTTGACCATCGTAGAGATATTCAAACACATCATTCCAAATCCACTCACCAACTGCATAACCAGCCTTATAGGACATATCTGTCAAGATGCCCGTAAGCACGCCACGAGCGGCAATACTAACCAAATTTTTGGCACTTAGTACAGGTATTTTTGATAAAAGCCCAGAATCCAACCCATTGTTGATAAATCTGTCAGCAGGTCCAGCCAGTTGAGAACTATAGGTTATCCAATTCATAATGTAGTTGCTGACATTTTCGCTATCAGCAGTATTTACATCTTGAACTGACATTCTGACAAATTCTGTATAATTAAAAATTTTTCCCAATAAATCAAAAACATTTGCACTAACTTCTGTATGACCAAGTACTTTGTCAAAAATTGCCTTTGGGTCATCCGTTGGATTAATCCCTAAGTCTGGATAAGTTTTAGCTATATTCTTAATGCCATCATTAATGACTGACAGAGATTTTATGACTTCATTTTTTTGAGCCATTAACAGTTTCTTGCTTTCACCAAAATTTTTTTCTAATTGGCTGTTTATTTCTTGCAACATATGAATCTTACTCCATTTGTCGGTTGCAAGTTGTATGGCTCTATCGTAGCCATTTGGTAAATTTCTGGCAAATTTCTCCAAATCAAGATTTGCTTTTGCAGCATAGAATAATATACCCTCTCCAATGGCAGCAAAAGTAATTTTGGGTAACTGACTGGCAAGTATTGCAGCTTGCTCATCAGCTGTGGATTTTCCATCATTAAGCTCTGAACCAACCGTTCTATTGGCAACAGAGCTACGAAAAGCATCCAATAAATAGGAAGCAAAACCACCTTTTTGTTCAATAGCATTACTCATGAATTAACTCCTAAATAGATTAATAAAAGGACGAAATATTAGGGCGTGTTGAACTTTGGTATTTGCAATGAAAAATGAGAAAAATCGCACGTTTTTCAAGGAAAAAACGCAGGCTGATAGTTATTCTATCAGACAAGTTTTTGACGATGAAAAACAAGATTTAGCCATTTTTCATGCAAAAATTGATAAAAGCGTTAAATTTTCATCTTATTTTATAAGAATGTTATCAATGTTCAACACGCCCTAAACACAACCACCTGTACGAAATATGCAAACCAAACACATAACACAGATAAAAAAGATTCCAACCAAAAACATCAAGCCAACCTAGTTTTCCTGAGATAATGGGCAAGATTCTCATATCAAAATTCATACCTACTATGATAGCCAATATGCCAAGTAACATTACAAAATTCATAAATAACACCAATAAAGAAACCCAAATAAATCCCCAGACTTCAGAACTGGCACGACGCATTAAGTGATCGCCACTTATCCAACCAAACATTTTCCAAAATACCAGACACAAGGAATATATGACAGGCACAAAAGAAATCAGCTTGATAAAGCTCATAAACATTGCTGACTTACCAAGTTCGGAATTTAAAAAAAGCTTACCATCTTGGTAATAATCATATAACAAGTTACTTTTTGTAATGAATGCATTAAAAGAAAAGAAACTACCTCCATTTGCGGATACAGACACCACTGTTGAATTAGACTTTACCCACTCTATGATAGCAAGCACCCAATCAGGTTGCCATATCAGTGTCATATCCTTTATCCAAGCAGACACAACAAACAGCTCAAACAAGGCATAACAGCCAACAAATAGCAATGCATAGCGTTGTTTGTTGGTGGGTAGGGTATGACCTTGCTCTTGTATCAAATCGCAGACAATTTCTTTTTCTTCATCGGTTAGCTTTTCTTCTATTTCTCGCTCTAAGGTATCTAGGTATCTTTTATATTTGTTGGCTTCATAGGTGTTACAAAATATGATGAGACTGGTTATCATCAGTAGGCACACAGTCAAATACCAAACAAAATTAAGCAATAGATTTTGGGTAGAGCTAAAACTGCCTATCTCAAAACCCAGACTAACGAAACCTACTATTACCCAAAAAATAATAATCAAGGTATAATAAAAAATATGAACTTCATATAAACGATTGGACATAATCCAATCTTTGATGGTGTCGTGAGAGTGGGGCATGGGGTGTCATCCATGATAAGTTTGATAAAATATAGGGATTGTTTAGAGTGATTATGATAGCATTATGTAAATGAGATTGGTACTTATTTTTACGTTGGTTTACAAAATATCATGGTTAGGCAATGTTTACAAGCCATCGATGTCTACGGTGTCGCTTTTATCAAAACACCTTTAAATACATGCATATTTTTAAATTGATGTCGGTGATTCTGTGTTATAATAAAACGAGAACTTCATCCAAGCCGTGCTTACAAGTCAGCTTTTGTGTCCAGCCATTAAATACATCAATTCCGATAATTATTGTCACACTCATAACACCGCTTTAATGTTTAGCATCTACTCATCATTTACCAACCCAACCACACCCATCCTGCCAAAGGCACGACCCCATGACAACCATTTTAGCCGATGAAAACATCGCCCATTTGGACGATTATTTTTGCCATGATAATACCACGCTTATCAAATTAAAAGGGCGTGAGATTGACCAATCCGCCATTGACAGGCATAATCCAACCGCCCTACTCATTCGCTCGGTAACGCCCATCAATGCCGACGCCATTGCCAATCCTAATAATATTAAATTTATCGGCTCGGCAACGATTGGTACAGACCATGTGGATAATGATTTTATCCAAAAACACCATATCCATTTTGCCAATGCCAAAGGGTCAAGCAAACATTCGGTTGCCCAATACGTCATTACCGCCCTTTTAAGAAAATTTCCCAATTTAATCCATAAAAAAATCACGCTGGGCATTATTGGCTTGGGTAATATCGGAGCAACGCTTGCCAAATACGCCAAAGACTTAAATTGGGAGATTTTGGGATATGACCCTTATTTGCCAACATCGGACATTAATAATGCAAGTTTTAATGAATTATTGGCAAATAGCGATATTATCTCTATTCATACGCCATTAACAAAAACGGGTGATTATCCCACTTATCAATTATTTAATCATTCTGTTTTTAAACAATTAAAAAACAACGCCATTTTAATCAATACCGCTCGGGGCGAGATTATCAATCAAGATGATTTATTATGGGCAATGACTAATAAAAATCTGAATGTAATACTAGACGTATTTCCTTTTGAGCCAACCATTGATAAGGCACTGCTTGATAACCTTGCCCTTGCCACGCCCCACATCGCAGGCTATACCTTAGACGGTAAGTTGCGTGGGACAGAAATGATTTATCAGGCGTTTTGTGAGTATTTTAATTTGCCTATTTTACAAAATATGGATAAGTTATTACCGCCCAATCATTACCATTGGCAAACATTAAAAAATGAATTATTAAAAGGCAATACCGATATCTTAAAAAGCTATTATGACATTTTAAAAGATGACAATGAGTTACGCCACATTTGCACCGATAACGTACATGGGGCGGATTTTGATAAATTAAGAAAAAACTATGACTTAAAAAGAGAATGGCTTTATGACTAATACCGATTACCGCCCAAGCATGACCTTAGATTTGGCAATGAGTAAAGCTGAGATGATTGGCGATATTCGTCAGTTTTTTAAAAATCGGGACGTATTAGAGATTACCACACCCATACTATCCAATCATGGCAATACCGATATTTTTATAGAAAGCGTGAGCGTTAATTTTAAACAAGCTGGCAAATTAAAAACAGGCTATCTACACACATCGCCAGAATTTGCCATGAAAAGAGTATTGGCGGATTATCAAATACCGATTTATCAAATTTGTCAGGTGTTTCGTGATAATGAAAAAGGGCATAAGCATAATATAGAATTTACCATGTTAGAATGGTATCGTCCGCATTTTAGTTTGGACGATTTGGCAAATGAATTAAATGCTCTCATCGGCGTGGCACTGCATAAAAATCTGCCCTTTAAAACCTATCGCTACACCCAAGCCTTTATGGATATGCTCGGCATTCACCCCTTTTCTGCCGACATTGAGACATTACAACAAACGGCATTAAAGCAGGGCATTAACCTAGATATGGGCGATGATAAGCAAGGTTGGCTGGATTTGTTATTTAGTCATGTGATAGAGCCGACTTTGGGATTTGATTTGCCGACACTCATCACCGATTATCCTGTGGCGACTGCGTCTTTGGCAAAAGTGGCGACAGACGTGGACGGACATGCCGTTGCCAAACGCTTTGAGCTATATATCAACGGCATAGAGATTGCCAATGCTTATGATGAGCTTGCCAGTGGCGATGAGCTGTATCGGCGATTTACGCAGGATAATATTGAGCGGGCAAAACTAGGCTTGCCAACCATGCCGATTGATACAAACCTAATCCGTGCGTGCGATGACTTACCGCCATGCAGTGGCATTGCGTTGGGGCTTGACCGTCTGTTTATGGTGCGTGAGAGACTGACTGACATCAGCGGGGCGGTGATAATGATGACGGATAGGGCATGACTATTCATCCAAATCCCCCAACTCATCTATCTCCCCCAGCCACTTCGCCTGCTCTTTGGTGGGTTCAAACTGCTCCCACAAGTCAGGGCGACGCTCTTTGGTGCGTTTGACTTGCTCTAAAAACCGCCATTTGGCAATGTTGGCATGATGACCTGAAAGCAGGACATCAGGGACTTTTTTATCCTTAAAAATCAAAGGCTTGGTATAGTGGGGGCAGTCTAGTAGCCCATCGACAAAGCTGTCTTCTAGGGCGGACTTGTCATCATTCATCACGCTTGGCAGACGGCGAATGATGCTATCCATCAGCACCATCGCTGGTAGCTCGCCCCCTGTCAGCACATAGTCGCCAATGGAAATCTCGCCATCGACATAGGCACTAAGTAGCCTTTCATCAATGCCTTCATAACGCCCACAGAGCAGTATCATGCCATCAAGCTGGCTACATTCTACCACCGTCTTTTCATCTAGGGTCTTGCCCTGTGGCGACAGATAGATGACAGGGCAGGTAGGATTATCCTTACCCACGCTCCCAAAATGCTCATCGGCTAAGGCTTTGGCGTGTAATATCGCCTGCTCCAACGGCTCGGCAAGCATGACCATGCCCGGCCCCCCGCCAAAGGGACGCTCGTCAATCCGCCGATAGTTGTCCGTGGTAAAATCTCTGGGGTTAATGGTGTGTATCACCACCTGCCCCCGCCCCACCGCACGTCCTGTAATGCCGTACTCTGTGGTCGCCCCGAACATCTCAGGCAAGATACTAATGACCGCAAAAAACATAACGCCTTACCCACCGAACTTTTTGGCAAAGCCGTCAAGCACACAAGACGGCACGAACTTTGAGACATCGCCACCGAGTTTTGCCACTTCTCGCACGAGCGTGGACGAGACGAACGAATACTCTTGGGCAGGGGTCAAAAACACCGCTTCAAAGCTCTCATCTAGGCTACGGTTCATGTTGGCAAGCCCAAATTCATACTCAAAATCACTCACCGCACGCAGTCCCCGAATTACCGCCACCGCATTTTGTTCTTTGACAAAATCCACCAGTAGCCCTTCAAAACCGACCACTGATACCCGTTCATTGTCCTTAAAAATTTCCTGTACCAGTGCCACTCGTTCATCAAAGCTAAATAACGGCTTTTTGTGATGAGCGAACGCCACCGAGATGATGACTTCATCAAAGATTTTTAAGGCACGATTGACAAGGTCAATGTGTCCGTTGGTAATGGGGTCAAAGGTGCCGGGGTATAGGGCTTTTTTTGGAGTCATGGCGTTTGATGATTTGGTAAATAAGTAAAAAGTGCTTATGGTAGCAAATTTTTGGCGGTTTTGGGGATTTTATTTTAAATTTTTATAGGCATTGTTCAATAAAGGTATATTTTAAAATCTGGACGTGTAGGGGCGAACACAACGCCCAAAAATCAACACTTTATCACAGGGCAAATGTAATTCGCCCCTTGTATATCCAAAACAAGATATAATAAGCCAACCCGCTTATCTGT
>ERZ1023440.127-NODE-127-length-22346-cov-320.603697_pt1 | contig 22346 bp, 20 predicted proteins | sample MGYA00380520_ERZ1023440 | MGnify/ENA primary metagenome ERZ1023440 (study PRJEB33173, sample SAMEA4830335) | metagenome | study: EMG produced TPA metagenomics assembly of the PRJEB25223 data set...
ACTTGCAACAACCTAACCTTTAATCTTATGTCTAAGATTTGGGGGTCGGTTCAAGTTCGTACCTTTTTTCATGTTATATTCTCAAACATTCAATCACCGCACGCAAGGCAGGCGAGACTTTGCGGTGCGGATAATACAAATAAAGAGCAGGCAAGGACGGACAAAACGCTTGCAATACCGCAATCAGCTCCCCTGTCGCCAACTCATTTTTTACCAAACTCTCTGGCAGATACGCCAAGCCCAGCCCATGCAGGCAGGCGGTTTTTATGGCGTTGTCATCATCACAGACAATGTTGGCAGGCGGTGTGATTTTGACCGTTTCGCCATGCTCACTAAATTCCCATTCGTACAATTTGCCCGTACTCATCACATAGCCCACACTTGGAAAATGTCCCAATTCGCTAATGGCTTTGACAAATCCATGTTTTTCAAACAAGGCAGGTGAGCCGACCACGCACATTTTTAATGGCTCGCTGATTTTGGTGGCTATCATCATTTCATCAACATCATCACCCAACCGCACGCCAGCATCAAAGCCTTGTGTGATGATGTCCACAAACTGATTTTCGGCATGAAATTCAAGCACAATCTCAGGATATTGATGATTAAAATGAGCAAGGCGTGGGATGAAGATGTCGATGATGACTTGCAGTCCTGCTGTGATTTTGACCGTGCCTGTTGGGGTGTCTCGGTAATGGGCAAGGCGGTCAAGCTCGCTGTCAATGCTGGCAAAGCTCTTTTGGGCGGTGGCAAAAAGCTGTTCGCCTGCTTGGGTTAGGGCAACCGTGCGAGTGGTGCGGTTAAAAAGTTGCAGTCCCAAGCGATTTTCCAAAAGACGAATGGTTTTGGATAAAGCAGGAGCGGAAATGCCCAATTTGGCGGACGCTTTACTAAAATTTTTCTCACAAGCGACCATATAGAAGGCATATAAGTCGTTGTAGTTTTCTTTTTGGATTTTTTGACGCATAAAATTGGATTTATTAACTTCAAGTTCATAGTATATCAACTTTTTAGCGTATTATCATCGTATTTTTAACTTGATACAATGACTTATCTTTTAATTGATAGGCTTTTTATGAAAATCCGCACCGCTTTATTATTAACCACATTGTTAGGAGTAAATGCCATGGCAAATCCTGTCCCCACATCTGTCAGCGAAATTACCATACCCGCCCAAACCATAAAACTAACCCAAGATTGGGATAAAGTTTTTCCAAAATCGGACAAGGTGGAACATCGCAAAGTCGCCTTTAAAAACCGCTATGGAATTACCCTTGTGGGCGATTTATACATTCCTAAAAACGCCAAAGACAAACTGCCTGCCATTACCGTATCAGGACCTTTTGGGGCGGTCAAAGAACAGGTTTCAGGATTGTACGCCCAAACGCTTGCCGAGCGTGGTTTTGTTACGCTTGCCTTTGACGGTTCGTACACAGGCGAAAGCTCAGGACTACCCAGAAATGTGCCAAGCCCTGAGATTAACACCGAAGATTTTTCGGCAAGTGTGGCTTTTTTGGCAAATTTAGACATCGTAGATAGCAACAAAATTGGCGTGCTTGGCGTGTGTGGTTGGGGCGGATTTGCCTTAAATTCAGCGATTAGCGACACTCGCATTAAGGCGGTTGCCACCAGCACCATGTACGACATGACCCGTGTCATGGCAAACGGCTATAACGACAGCGTGGACAAAACCGCCCGCCATACGATGAGACAGGAGCTAAGCCACACTCGTACCCAGTCATCACAACAGGGCTATGCCGATTTGTTGCCAGCGAATAATCTAAGAGCCGAAGATTTTAAAGCAGATACGCCATTGTTTATCAAAGAGTATTCTGACTTTTATACCACCAAACGGGGCTTTCACCCACGAGCGGTCAATTCTAATCCCAACGGCTCATGGGCAAGTACAGGCAGTATCGCTTTTATCAATATGCCGATTTTGCAGTACGCCCAAGAAATGCAAACCCCAGCCCTTATCGTGCATGGCGAAAATGCCCACAGTCGCTATTTTAGCGAAGACGCTTTTAAAGCATTAGGCAGCACCAACAAAGAGCTGTATATCGTACCAAACGCCACGCATGTGGATTTGTATGACAATCAGGCAGGTAAAATTCCCTTTGATAAATTTGAGCAGTTTTTTAAAGCCAATTTAAAATAAACAAAATGCCGTCTGAATGCTGATGAGTTTTGGACGGCAGGTATTTTTGGAGAGATGATGAAACGATTATGGTTTTTGGCAAGTTTATGCTTAATGGCGTGTCATGCCCAAGCCCCAAACAGTCCGTCCACACAGGAGCAATCAATGAATGAACCTACCACCCCAAAGGCACAAACCGTCAAACTGACCATAAACAATCAAGCATTTGATGTGGCGTTAGAAGACAACCCAACCGCCCAAGCCTTTACTGAGTTATTTCCACTTCAATTATCCATGCAAGACCATTTGGGCAATGAAAAATTTGCCACCTTGCCAAAGGCATTGCCAAATAATGACAAGCTTGTGGGGCAAATTCATGTTGGCGATGTCATGCTGTATCAAGGCGATACGTTGGTGATTTTTTATGAAAGTTTTTATAGTGATTATCGCTATACTCGCATTGGCAAAGTTATCCAAACGGACGGATTAAATCAAGCATTGGGGCGTGATAGAGTTGATGTTCAAATCAACCACTAGCCAATCACTCCACCCAAAACACCCCAAAAGCCACTCTGCCCAAGCAGGCGACTTGACCTACTACGCCCCTTGGGGCAATTTAGCCATATTTACGGGCAATTTTGGCAGTGCATCAGGGTTGGTTTATTTTGGGAGAATTGATAAGGGTTTGGATGAATTTACCGCATTGCCTGATAACGCCATAGTAACCATTAAGGTTTGTGATGAGATGAATAGCGGGATAAATCATTTTTACTGATACCTGTATATAACAATTATCAATTTTTATAATAATATCAATCTTTGTATAATAGGCTTTTTATTTGCTTATGATGAATGATTATGAAATTATCCGCACTTAGCCTTGTGCCAGTCCGTCAAGGACAAACGCATAAACAAGCCATTGAGACCATGCTCCGTGAAGCTCGCCTTGCCGATGAGCTTGGGTTTGAGCGGTATTGGATTGCCGAACATCACAACATCAAAGCCTATGCCAGCACCGCCACGCAGATTTTGGTGGGGCAGATTTTGCACCATACCGACCGCATTAAGGCAGGGGCAGGCGGGGTAATGCTACCCAATCACGCCCCGCTACTTGTGGCAGAGCAATACGCCCCGCTACTTGTGGCAGAGCAATACGGCACGCTGGCAACCTTGTATCCTAACCGTGTGGAGATTGGGGTGGGGCGAGCAAGGGGAGCTGACCCCATGACCGCCCGAGCTTTACGCAGGCAGGCGACCAACCATGAGCAAGACGTTGCCGATTTGCAAGGCTATTTTGGGGCGGAACAGCCCCATGGGGTCAATGCCATACCTGCGATGAATACCCAAGTTCCACTTTATGTGTTGGGGTCAAGCACGACAAGTGCCTATTTTGCCGCCGAGCGTGGCTTGCCTTATGTGTTTGCGTCCCATTTTATGCCCATGGAGCAACAGCAGGCGATTGCCATTTATCGCCAAAATTTCAAGCCGTCTAAGCATTGCTCCAAGCCTTATGTGATTATCTGCTGGAACATTGCCGTTGCCGAGACGGACGAAGAAGCCCATTATAACAACAGCACGCTGATTCAACTGTTTTTAAATGAACAACGTGGCATTAACATTCCCATTCAGCCCCCTGTGGCACAGATTGACTATTATTCGGCAAGCGAAGAGCGTTCTATTGCCATGCAAACGGCAGGGATTTTTATTGGTAGCAAACAGACCGTTGCCAAACAATACACCAAGTTTCGCCAAGAATTTGCAGGCGTGGACGAAATCATGTGTACGGGCTATATTTGGGACGAAGACAAAATGCACCAGTCGTATCGTTTATTTAAAGAGATTGTTGATGAGTATGAATTGATAAATGGGTAATGCGGTATGGGTAAATGCAAGACAGGCAACATTATCAATCTGCCCTATATCCACATATCACAATTATCAATTTTCCAAAATAACCCAAACCCTTTATAATACCCATATTTTCAATCATCTAGGAAACATCATGACCTATCCCACCCAATCCTACGCCGCATTTAGCCCAACCACACCACTTGCCTCACACAGTTTTGAACGCCGTGAACTGCGTGCAGACGATGTGCTGATTGACATTATGTACTGTGGCGTGTGCCATAGCGATTTGCACACCGCCCGTAACGACTGGGGCTTTACCCACACTTATCCGATTGTGGTCGGACACGAAATCATCGGACGCATTGCCAAAGTCGGCGACAACGCCCATAAATTTAAAGTTGGTGATTTGGTGGGTGTGGGCTGTATGGTGGATTCTTGCCGTACCTGCTCGCCCTGTTCGCACGGTTTGGAGCAGTACTGCGAACACGGCAACACAGGCACTTACGGCAGTCTTGACCGCCATGACGGCACGCTGACCCAAGGCGGTTACAGCACGTCTATCGTGGTGAGCGAAGATTTTGTGTTAAAAGTATCCGAAAATCTGGACACCCAAGCGGTCGCCCCGCTACTGTGTGCAGGCATTACCACCTACTCGCCCCTGCGTTATTGGAAAGTTGGCAAAGGCACCAAAGTGGGCGTGGTCGGACTGGGTGGACTTGGGCATATGGCGGTCAAACTTGCCCATGCTATGGGGGCGGACGTTACGCTCTTTACCCGCTCGCTTGGCAAATCCGATGACGCTTACCACTTGGGGGCGAGCCGTGTGGTGCTATCCACCGATGAAAATCAGATGAAGGAAGTCGCCAGCACCTTTGATGTCATCATTGACACCGTGCCATACACCCACGATTTAAAGCCTTATGTACCGACACTTGCCTTGGACGGTACGCTGGTGCTGGTCGGTTTGGTGGGCGAGCTGGAACAAACCATTAATACCGTGCCGATGATTATGGGTCGCCGTAGCATTTCTGCGTCTGTGATTGGCGGAATTGCCGAGACCCAAGAAATGCTGGATTTTTGTGCCGAGCATAATATCGTGCCAGATGTGGAAATGATAAATATGCAGGACATTAACACCGCCTATGAGCGTATGCAAAAAAGCGATGTGAAATATCGCTTTGTGATTGATATGGGGAGTTTGAGGGGGTAAGGCTCTTTGGGAAATAAGGGAACACCGCTCAGCGAATCGTTGGGCGGTGTTTTTTTATGATTTAAAAATTTAAACCACTTCAATCCAATCACGGTCGGCTAATGCCCCCAGTGCGATTTGGTGGATAAGCTCACTCGGTGCGGTGCAAAGGCTTGATAAGACACGGATTTTATAGCCCTTGGCAAGGGGCGATAAGGCGGTGTGGGTTACGCAGTTTTGGGTCATGATACCGCATACGTCCACCTGCTCAATGCCGTGTTCTTTTAGAATATCAAGCAAACCCGTGTTTAAAAAACTGTCGGCGTGGGCTTTTTGTACAAGCGGTTTGTCCGCCAAAATGTCTGCTACCGATGAATGCAGTTCTGCTCCGTGCGAGCCTTTGGCAAATAGCGGATAATCTTCCGCCATGATGTGCTGAACGCCAATGACAAGCGTGCCGTTATCGGATACGCTTTGGGCGTGTTTGGCGATGTCGCTTGCGATAGCGTCTACGTTGAACTGGTCAAATTTACCATTTGCCGAGCCAAAATATTCGTTTTGTACGTCAATGACTAATAGGGCGGTTTTCATAAAATAGCCTTAAAATTAAATGGATTTGGTGATATTTTAGGATAAGTAATATGATTTGACTATGGGCAATATTGCCATTTATCGCAAGGATTTTGCCGTTTTTATGTTTTGAAATTGTTCCAATTTTAATGAGCAAATGTTATAATGCGGTTCTATTTTATCAATTCATGGGAGTTTAATATGGAAAATTTTGTATGTTATGATATTCAAGATGTGGTTAATGATTTCTGGGAGAAAAATAAGGATGAAAAACACCGTTATAGAAGTTTTGATTTTTGTTATTCGCATTTTTATTTTTCAAAAATCAATAATAAGATTGATATTGAGAAAAGTTGTTATGTATTATGGTCTTACCTAGCAAGTTGGGGGATGCTTCGTGGGTCAAGTTTTTTATTGCAAAAAAATCCATTTTATTTAAAAGATTTGGTTGAATATATTTACAGCCAAGATATATCGGTTTGGGAAATTGATGTTGATGGTTATAATGATAATATTGAAAGAATATTAAACCTTTATGAAAACGTTAAAGAGCGTGTTATTCTAAATGCAGAAAGAGAGTTAGTGTTGGTTACAAAGATATTGCTCGGTGTATTTGCTATTATACCTGCGTATGATACTTATTTTTGTGAAACTTTTAGACAATTTTCCGATTGTAAATTTAGAAAATTTAATAAGGCATCGCTAGAAGCTATCCATGAGTTTTATTTAGCAAATAAGGATGTTATTGATGAATTGCAAACACAAGAACAAGCAAAAGTCTGTAATTTTAACGGAGATGAAACTTCTTTAAAATACACCAAAGCCAAAATCATTGATATGTATGGTTTTGAAAAAAGTTTTTCGGTAGATAAATTAAAAATAAGTAAATAATGCACACCCCACCCAAACTCACCCTATACGCCCAAAACGGCTGTAACGATTTTGTCTTTAATTTGCCATTTTCGCTGTTTCAAGCTCAAGTGGACGGCAAGGCGTTGTTTGAATTTAGCGTATGTAGCGATAGCGGTCGTGCGATTATGACCGAATTTGGGGTAAAGATTGCCGTGCAGGGCAATTTATCGCTTATGGATAGTGCCGACATCATCGTGATTGCAGGGTGGGTGGGCGATATGCCAAGCAGGGTATTTGTGGAAAAACTGCAATCGGCTCACCAAAACGGCAAAAAAATCATCGGCTTATGCTATGGCACGTTTGGGCTAGGCTATGCGGGCATATTATCAGGTCGTACGGTGGTTACGCATTGGGCAGGCGAGTGGGCATTTCGTGAGCAGTTTGCCGACATTGCCCTAGATGGCAATCGCCTGTATGTGGATGACGGCAACATTTTGACGTCGGCAGGGGCATCAGCTGGGCTGGACTGCTGTTTGTATTTTATCCGTACGCTGTATGGCGTGAGTGTGGCGAACCATTTGGCACGGGTCTATGTGTCCGCTCCACACCGTGAAGGCGGTCAGGCTCAGTTTGTGCAAATGCCTGTAACGAGCCACACCAAAGATGATAAGATTAACGAGCTCCTTGATTTTTTGAGTAAAAATCTGGCTGATACGCACCGATTGGACGAGTTGGCGGATAGGGTGCATTTGTCCAAACGAAGTTTTAACCGTCATTTTAAAAACGCCACTAACATGACCTTATCGGAGTGGCTCACCGCCAAACGCCTAGCTTATGCCCAAGAATGCCTAGAAACAAGCAATGATAATATGGAGCGTATCGCCCAAAAGGCAGGTTTTGGTACGGCGAGTAATTTGCGTATGCAGTTTAAGGATAAATTTGGCGTGTCCCCGCAAGCGTGGCGGAGAAGTTTTGGGGGTGGGTAGTATGCATTAACCCACCCCAAGCACCCCAAGCGTATCCTTTTGCACTTTTAAAATATCGGCGTGTATCGCCAATCCCTTATGTGCCAATGCTTTTGGGATAATGGCATGGTGCGGATTAACCGTGATATAAAAAGCATTGGGGAGTTGATGAGTGAGTTGCCAAAACGGTTCTTGGATAAACATCGGGGTCATTCGCCCAACGCCAAGTTCCAAAAATACGATGTTTTGACCGCCAAACTCGTCCAAAAATTCACGGATTTTGCGGTATTCGTCTTGGTATTTTTTGCCTTCCAAAAACACGGGCGAACGCACCCACGGCTCCATTTCTCGTCCACATTTTGGGCATTTGGGGATATGCTCGTCTGCCAAGCACAGGTCATTATCGATGAGTTTGTCCAACTTGGGATAAATCTCGCTGGCATCATAAATCTCATCATGACACCGCCGACTGCACTGAATATACCGCCAGTCGCCCTGAATGGCACTGACCTTATCGGTGTCAAACACTTTTTCAAATTGAAAATCCTGATTGGTTGTCATCACATGAAAAGTCTTATTTTTCATGAGTTTGGCAATGTCGGTATACGTCTCACCCACATCAGCGTCCAAAATCATGCTAATCCAATGGGCAAAAAATCCCCACCGCTCACGGCTGTTTTGATAGCGATGATACAAGCCGTCAAAACCGCTCTGATAGCCGTATTTGTCCCGAAACGCACTCATCTGACGCACAAAATGCTCATCAGGCTCATAATAATGGCGAAAACCGCTCGCCGCCGACATTCCACTTGCTCCACCCACCAAAATGGCGTCCGCTTGTGTCAATTTATCGGCAAACAGGCGAATTTTGTCGTCATACGCCAAATCCACCCCAGCAGGTGCAATTTCTGAACCAAAACTAAACCCATATCTAGACATTTAATAGCCCCTTTAACTCGCTTACAGAATTTGGCACATCATCTTCGGTTGCAAGCACGAGCTGTTTACCAAATTCTGCCAATTGTTTACTTTCATTAATTCTTAAAAACTTCTTATCCAAAGCGTCCAAACCCAGCCGATAACGGTCTAGTGCGTCTGCGTCTTTAAATAAGCGATATAAAAATAGGGCGTTTTTATTATTATCAGACTGTTTGGGAATTTCATTCATGCCAATATCATCAGGCAGGTCATGATAATAACTTGCCCAATAACTTTCTATATAAAAAGGCAATTCATATTTTTGACAATAATCTTTATAATCATCTGCCCCACGTTTGCCATGACCGATATCATAACCGTCATCAAATCGTTCGCTGTCGTGAAATACGGCGGTATGACAAAGTATGGTTTTGCTTTTATCATCAAGCCCTAATTTATCTGCTAATATCAAGGCATATAACAGTACTCGCCCACAATGATTGATACCGTGTAAATGACTGTCAAAATGAAATGCTATTTTTTGGCATAACAATTCATACCAATGGTCAAAATCATTTTGCAGGTGCTGATAAATTGTTTGATTAAAAATATTGGCGTGTAAATATTGCTGTAATGTCATCTTGTTGCCCAATCGTGAATAACACTTGCCAAATCGCCATTAACCCCCACCGACCGATTTGCGATTTCATCGGGTATCCACAGCTCGCCTTTATTGATGCTGATATAAAAGGCATTGGGATTTTGGTAGGTGTATTGCATAAAAGGTTGTTTGATGAGCTGATTTCTTATGCCCACGCCCAATTCCAATAAAACCGTATTGCCATGTTTGCCCTGTGCCAATATGTCTTGATAGGCGTGTCTTTTTTGTTGCCATGTTTTATCAAAAACAAAATGCTCATCAAGCTGAACGTGGATTTTTAATTCACCACTGCATTCTTGGCATTTGGGAATGTCTGATGTGGCAATTGCCCCATTTTCGATTTGTGCCAACTGGGTCAAAATATCCGTGCCGTCAAATACGCTTTGGCAGGTTTGGCATTCTAAATCTTTGCCTACGCCTTCAATTTCAAACAAGCGATTTTCATCAAAACCTGCTAGGCGAAAATGGTTGTCAAAATTACTGGTAACAACAAAATAATTTTTATCTTGGACAAGCTGATACAAATCATTCATCACCATAGTAACGGGGCGTTTGATGTTCATATAATGATAAAGTCTGGCAAAATACGCCCAATAATTTTCAGGCTGCCTGAAAGGATAAAAACAGCCCCGAATGATGTTATTAAAGCCAAACTTTTGGGCAAAGTCGCCAAAATGGTCATAAAAATCTTGGTTTGAGCCAAAAATATGAATGCCTTCACTAATGGATAAGCCGTTACTTGCCCCGATGATGAGCGTGTCGGCAGAGTGGATTTTGTCTAAGGCGTGCTGTAATTCATTCATAACGCATTGCTTTTTGTGGATAGTTTGGTTATTATAATTCATATGATTTTTTTAACAAGTATGCACTTTTTTGGTAGATACTATCTTTTTGGATAGTTAAAAGGATAACGAGATGACCGATTTTGTTCCGCTTAGTTTTGATGATGAAACGCCTTATTTTAATTACACCTTGTCTATTATTAACGGCAAATGGAAATTGTTGATTATTTTTGTATTAGCAAAATATGAAGTGGTGCGATACAACGAATTACGGCGACTTTTGGGTGGTACGATTACCTTTAAAATGCTGTCAAACACCCTAAAAGAAATGGAAAATGACGGCTTGGTCAATCGCAAAGAATACCCGCAAATCCCGCCCAAAGTAGAATACAGCCTAACTGACAAGGGGTTGTCTTTAATGCCTGTGGTGCGTGCGATGTGTGATTGGGGTGGGAAGAATTGTTCGGAGCATGGCGATGTGGTAAATGTGAACGGCTAAATCCCAACATTCCCAACACCGCCAAAATCGGTTACAATACCCCTTTTTATTATCCATAAAAGCACAATGACCAACTACACCACCCAAAACCTAGAAGTCCTAGAAGGGCTAGAACCCGTCCGCCGCCGCCCTGGTATGTACACCGACACCACACGTCCCAACCACCTTGCCCAAGAGGTTATTGACAACTCGGTGGACGAGGCGTTGGCAGGACACGCCAAGCACATCACCGTAACCTTGCACGCTGACGGCTCGCTGTCGGTGCTTGATGACGGACGGGGTATGCCCACCGACATTCACCCTGAATTTAAGCAGTCGGGCGTGGAGCTCATCTTGACACGCCTACACGCAGGGGGCAAATTTAGCACGGATAATTATGCCATTAGTGGCGGTTTGCATGGCGTGGGCATTAGCGTGGTCAATGCTTTATCCAAGCGTGTGGACGTGGTTGTGTGGCGAGACGGCACGCAGTATCAGATGAGTTTTGAGCATGGCGTACCGACAACGCCCCTAATCCACGAGCCGTCCCCCACCAAGAAAAAACGTGGCACACAGGTGCGATTTTGGGTAGATGAGCAGTATTTTGACAATCCCAGATTTTCAATCAAATCGCTAAAACACAACCTAAAAGCCAAAGCCGTGCTATCGGCAGGGCTAAAAATTGACTTTATTAGTGAAATTGAACCAAGTGATAGCGAAAGCTGGCAATACACAGACGGCGTGGTGCAGTATTTGACCGAACAGCTTGGCGAGCTTGCCATTATCCCTGATACGCCATTTTATTTTAGCCAAGAGCCGACAGGGGGCGAACGTGGTGGGGCGACTTTTGCCATAGCGTGGCTACCCGAATCAGGTACGCCCATTTGCGAAAGCTATGTCAACCTAATCCCCACCGCACAAGGCGGTACGCACGTCAATGGGCTACGCACAGGCATTACGGACGCACTACGTGAGTTTTGTGAAATTCATAGTCTGTTGCCCAGAAACGTCCGCCTAACCGCCGATGACGTGTGGGACGGGGTCAATTATATTTTGTCCTTAAAATTTGCCGAGCCACAGTTTAGCGGTCAAACCAAAGAACGCCTGTCAAGCCGTGAAGCGTCTCCGCTCGTGCAGACCCTTGCCAAAGACGCATTTAGTCTATGGCTAAACGCTCACCCCGACACCGCCAAAGCCATTGCCGAGCTTGCCATTAGTAAAGCAGGAAAACGGCTCAAATCCGCCCAAAAAGTTGCCCGCAAAAAAATCACCCAAGGACCTGCCTTACCGGGTAAACTAGCCGATTGTAAGGGCGAATTTAAAGACGGGGCGGAACTGTTTTTGGTGGAAGGCGACAGTGCAGGCGGTTCAGCCAAACAAGCCCGAGACCGCCATTTTCAGGCGATACTGCCTTTGCGTGGCAAAATCCTAAACACATGGGAAGTCTCACACGACACCGTACTATCTAGCCAAGAGATACACGACATTGCCATTGCCATAGGGGTAGACCCAGCGTCTGACGATTTGTCCGAATTACGCTATGAAAAAATCTGTATCCTAGCGGACGCAGACTCGGACGGCTTGCACATTGCCACGCTTATTTGTGCGTTGTTTGTCAAGCATTTTCGCTCGCTTGTGGAAGCAGGACATTTGTTTGTCGCCATGCCCCCACTGTATCGCATTGACATCGGCAAGGACGTGCATTATGCCTTGGACGATGATGAATTGAACGCCATTTTGAAAAAAACAAAATCCAAAGGCAAACCGCAAATTACCCGCTTTAAGGGCTTGGGCGAGATGAACCCCGACCATTTGCGTGAGACGACCATGAACCCCGATACCCGCCGTTTGGTACAGCTTGATATTGATGATTTTACTGCAACAAGTGGCGTTATGGATATGCTTTTGGCAAAGAAACGAGCGTCCGACCGCAAGGCGTGGCTAGAACGCAAGGGCGATTTGGCGGATTTGGCGGTATAAGATGACCGCTTGCCCCATTTTGTCCGCCTTGTCTGCCCTAAATGACGTGCCTTATCCTTTATATGTGGCGTGTAGTGGCGGGCGAGATTCGCTCGCTCTGGCGTATGGCTGTTATCTGTTGTATCAGCAGGGTAAATTGGACAGGCTGCCCACGCTCCTGCACGTTCATCACGGTATGCAACAGGCAAATGACGACTGGGCGAGACTGGTGGGAGCGTGGGCGGACGAGCATGGATTTGACTGGCAAATTCTGCCTTTAACACTGACCAAAAAAACCGAAACATCAGCACGCACCGCCCGTTATCAAGCACTCATGGGGGCGATGACAGATGATGGCGTGCTACTGGTGGCTCATCATGCCGATGACCAAGCCGAGACGGTGCTTATGCGACTGATTAATGGAGCAGGCGTGCAGGGCTTATCAGGCATGAGAGCATGGCGAGCCAAAACCGTACAAGGGCGGACGATGAGCCTACATCGCCCCTTGCTCGGTGTGTCTCGGCACGAGATTACCGCATTTGCCCACGCCCACGCCTTGCCCTATGTGGACGACCCGACCAATGAGATGACCGACAACGCTCGCAGTCTTATCCGTAATGACATCTTACCACGCCTAACCGCCCTAAACCCCAAGGTTCGCCAAAACATCGCTCGCACCGCACATCTCATGAATGACGCTTACGCACTCATCAGCGAAACGGTGTTTGAATTGGTTAAAAAATGCACCCTTGATACGACCCACACGCCTTTTGTGAGCTGTTTGGACATTCATGCATTACGCACGCTGTCGGCACATGAGCAGTCGGCGGTGGTGCGGTTTTTTGTGCAAGCGGATAACCCCCTACCGCCCAGCTATCAGACCGTCAGCGATACCCTAGCATTGACCGCTCGTGATGATGGCGACCATAGCACACAGATTTTTTGGCAAGGCGGTGATGATGGCGATGACGTGAATGGTAATGGCAGGGCGGTGGTGCTGTGCCGTTATAAAAATGCCCTGTATCGCTATCATCACGAGCTGTGGTTGTTATTACAAAATGAGATGAGTGATGATAAAATCGCCCTAAATTCATCTAAAATTATCCTAAAACAAAACGCCACATTTGCCATTTTTATGGATTTTCATGATGGTTTGCGTGAATTGTTGATGGATAAATCGGCTTATATTCGACCTGTTCGCCGTGATGAGCGGTTGCGGATTTATGAGCCGTATATGGATAAGGACGGTCAAACCCACATCGGCTTTACCAAATTAAGCGGTAAAAAACTCTACCAACGCCTAAGCATTCCCACATGGCACCGTGCTAATCTGTGGGGGCTGTATGTCCATGATGAGATGGTGCTTGTGATGAGCATGGATAAGTGGTGGCTGACTGACAGTGCTATGTTCCATGCCTTGCGTGGGGCGTTTGATGATGGACGGTGGGGGCGGACGTTGCTTGTGGTGGATAGAGTGTGAAAGTTTTGCACAATTGGGGCATTTCATGTAAAATGGCGGATTGGTTAGAATTTTAAAAGAGTGATAATAGGACAATACATGACGGACTTTCACGCATTACAAAATAAAACGGTGGTATTCATCGGTGGCGGTAACATGGCAGGGGCGATGATTGGGGGGTTATTGACCGCCAAACGTTGTCATGATTTGACCTTGACCGTTGGCGTGTCGGACAAAAATACCGATAAGAGAGAATGGTTCGCCAGTCAAGGCGTATTGACCGCCACACCTGACACCGCCCATGAACTCATCACAAAGGCGGACGTGGTGGTGCTTGCCGTTAAGCCCCAAGTGCTGATGGACGTTGCCCCAAGCCTTGCCCCATATTTGGCGGATAAGCTCGTCTTGTCAGTGTTGGCAGGCGTGCCATGTGCGACACTCCAACGAGCCTTAGGCTGTGGGCGTGTGGTGCGTGCCATGCCAAACCTACCGTCTGCGGTGGGAGCAGGGGCGACAGGGCTGTATGCCGATGAGACGGCAAGCCCGTCCGATAGGGACGTGTGCGAGGCAGTCATGACAAGCTGTGGCATGGCGGTGTGGGTGGACGATGAGACCAAACTGCACGCTGTTACGGCGGTGGCAGGCTCTGCTCCTGCGTACTTTTTTTATGTGCTAGAACACATGACCGCCCAAGCGGTGGCAATGGGGCTGACTGCCGATGATGCTCATCGTTTGGCGGTGCAAAGCATGATAGGGGCAGGACTGCTTACCAAAGATGGCGACCCACAGGCACTGCGTATGAGCGTAACATCAAAAGGCGGAACGACCGCACAGGCGTTGGCTTCGTTAGAGCGTGATGACGTCGGCGGTGCGTTTGGGCGGGCGATGGTGGCGTGCTATGACAGAAGTGTGGAGCTGGGTGGATTGTTTGATGATAAATAATTTAAATTTTACTTCATTCCCAACTTAAAATAGCAACTTATTAATTTTTTAATCATTATTTTGGATTGTAGGGGTAGTTTATTTGCCCTTGATAAATCAATTTAAAAGGTGCGTGGTACACACCTTACCATACTAAAATTTAATCACAATTTGCCAATATTATTTAACCCACATCATTTTAACAATGACTGATGATAGAAACTACCACTTATGAATGAACCGATTACCATTATTTTTAATGTCGTTGTCAATTTTGCCTTAATCATTTGTTTTTTAAGGTTTATGTTTCAGTTCGCTGAGATTGACCCCAAGCACCCTTATGCCAAAGTTACCTACATGCTCTCGGCAGTGGTTACGCTGTTTGGGCGGATTTTTCCTGACTTGGGTAAGGGGCGATTTAGCACATCGGCGGTGGTGCTGATGTTGCTTTTGACTTTTATCAAGATTGCAGGCATGGCGAGCATTTTGGGTAAGCCCATGACCCCGCTTGTACTGTTTTTTAGTGGCAGTTTGACAGCGATACTCTCGCTCATTGACATGTTTCAGTACATCGTGCTTGCATCGGTCATTCTAAGCTGGGTCATCATGCTGTTTCAGGTCATGCACCCACTCATGGAGCTTATCATGCAGATGGCAGAGCCGATTGTTGCCCCATTTCGCAAAATCACGCCCAATCTGGGCATGCTTGACTTTTCGACATTGGTTGCCATTTTGGTGTTGGCACTTTTGGAGATGGGCATTCGCATTGTGGGCGGTAATATCTTGTCGGCATTGGTGTAGGCTCGCCTTTGATTTTTACATTTATATAAAAATCAGCACATAAAGTACACAATACCTTGCCCAAATTTTGTTAGAATAAAGCTAAGTTTAAGGACTTACCATTCATTTATTTACTTTGGACTATTTTTGGAGAATGCCATGTTAGACAATGCCGACCACACCATGAACGACCTATTTGCTCAGCTTGGTCTGCCAAATTCAGACAGTGAGATTGATGCTTTTATCAAGGCAAACCAACTGCCAGAAGGCGTAACCTTAAAAGAAGCTCCGTTTTTTGATGAACAGCAGCTCATGTTTATCCAAGAAGAGTGGAAATTGGATGCTGTGTGGGCGTTGGTGATTGATGAGCTAAACACTCGTTTACATGAAGACAATAAGCCTGCTTGATTTAACCACTTTATCTAAATGATGTTAAACACCGTTTTATGCGGTGTTTTTCGTTTTTGGAATAAGCAATGACTTATCGTGCATATCACTTTTTGGGTAAAGTTTGCGATAATTGCCCACGTTTTTATGATTTGGAATAAGGGCAGTTCATGCTATCACAGTTTGATAATAATGATTGGATTATCATTGTCTTTTTTGTGCTTGGGGCGTTGTTGCATGGGATTACCGGTTTTGGTTATCCCATTGTCGGCACGGCAATTATTGCCAGTTTTTATGAATTAAAAGTGGCGGTGGCGATGGTGGTTGTGCCGTGTATTGTCTTAAATCTCATCATGCTACGTACAGGCGGGACGATTATTGGCAATACCCTAAAATACGGCAAAGAGTATTTTTGGCTGTTTTTGACAAGTTTTATCGGTGGGATTATTGGTGTTAAGCTGTTATTGCTATTCCCAGAGAGTTATTTAAAAATTTTTTTGGGTGTTACACTGATTTTTTATGTCATTACCCAGTACACCAAATATCGCATTAAATTTAAAAAAGACAATCTTACGATGGCAATTTTTGGGTTTATTGCAGGGGTTATCGGCGGTGTTACCAATGCCATTGTGGCGTTTTTGATGGTTTATTTGTTGGGGACTGACCGCACCAAACATGAGATGGTGATTGTTAATAATATCAGCATTTTGATTACCAAGATTATTCAAATCGTCATGCTTGCCCCTGTGATTATTGGGTTTAGCAATAAGCAAATGTGGCTACTTGGCATTGTGATTTTTATTTCGCTATTTTTTGTGTATATCGGCTCATATATTAGAAATAAACTCTCCCAAGAGATTTTTAATCATGCCATTGCTGTGATGTTGCTGGCGTTGGGCGTTTATGCGTTGTGGCAGGGCATTCGGATTTTATAAAAAGCTTGAAAACAAAAAAACGGTTCAATGTTGAACCGTTTTTTATGCTTGTACGATGACTTAGAAACGACTGCTTAGGGTAAGCTGTACACGGTCGCCATCTGACTTTTCGCTTTTAAAGTAGTCATAATCTAGGCTGACTCGGTTTCTTGGGTCGATCTGATAGCTGGTGCCAACGCTGGCTTGGATTTTGTCTTTGCCAGTCTCCCATGCATCAAAAGCGACATCGGTGTTGGTGCCTGAGTAAGCACTGGTAACGGTGGCGTCTTGTTTAAAGACGTTGTCGTATTGTAGTCCTGCTTGGACTTGCCATTGGGGGCTGATTTGATACTGGGTATCTACACCAATGGTGCCTTGCCAACGGGTGGCATCGATGTCTTTGACTACCACAACACCGTCATCAAAGTGGGTATTGTCATGCTGATATTGATGATAGCTGACCCCGATGTATGGCTTGATGCTGGCGTTGGGGCTTAGAGCGTGTGATGTGCCAAGGTGGATACCGCCAGCATAGAGCTGACCGTCATATTTTTGTTTGGCACGGGTGTTGTTTTTGGCATCACTGCCCAACACACCTGCTTTTGCCCATAGGGTGCCTTTGATGTTGTTACCTACATCGCCATTAACACCCACAGTTACGGCGGCGACGTCTGTTTTGATGTTGTGATTGGTGTTGCCGTTTTGCTCATCCAGTTCAAGGCGACCTAGGTCAAGCTGTAAACCTAAGCCAAAACGCTCGCCTGTTTTTGCCACGCCAATGCTTTGGTTTCGAACTTCACGCTCGCTTTGACTGCTTGGCAGGTCAAGCTCATATTCTTGATAGGTGCTTTGTAGCCACACGCCATTGGGGGTGTCTGCCATGTTTTTGGCAAAATTGGTCGCTTGGGTGCTACTTTGCTCGATGGCGTGGACGGCGTTGTTGGCATAAAAAGCAGGGTCAAGGGCAAATAAGGCTTCGTTATATCTGTCGCCAATCACGGCAGGCGTGCCAGATGTGTTAAGCAAGGATTTGTTGGTTGCCATTGACATTTTGTTGGCAAAACCTATGGCAAAGGCTTTCTCGTTGGTGGTAAGTGTGCCTGCATCATCTTTGGTATCTAGTTCGCTAAGCACTTTGTCTATGTTTTGCTCAACCATACGTCGCCCGATGCTGACATTGCTACCACTGCCCATGTTGGTCAGTTTGTTGCGTTTGGCACTGACGACCACATCAGTTTTGGTGGTGGCATCAGGCGTGGTCTTGCCATCGGTGCCGACTGTGCCACTGTATTCGGTTTTGATGATGCTAAATAGGGCGTTGCTGGATGTGACGGTGTCAAAAGTACCGCTTAGCTCGCCTGCTCTTAGCACGGTGCTTTTTGAACCGGTCTCTTTGATGAGTCCATCTTGGATTTCATCATACAAGTCCAGCGTGCCGTCCAAAGTGGCTTTTTCGGTAACGGTCAAAAGATTACCAAATTTGGCTTTAAAGGTGCTGTTGCCATCCATGGTATAAGTGCCATGAATGCTTAGATTGCCTTCGTTATTGACCGTACCACCGGTTTGTCTGACGTTGCCCGTTGTGCCATAGCCTGTCAGCTCGCCACCTGTGACATTGATGACTGAGTTGCCGTTATTGCCGTTGATTTCAAGGGTGCCATCAGTAATGACGGTATCGCCCTTGTAAGTGTTATTACCTGTTAGGACAAGTTTGCCATCACCTGCTTTGGTAAAGCCGTATTTGCCTTCGATGTTGTTAGAAAAAACAGAAACGGTATCTTTGCCACTGACGTCCAACACGACATTATTCCAATAAAAACCACCATAGCCTTGGGTGGCAGCAACCGTATCTAACAGACCCCAACCAGTTTGCAATGTGATGTTTTTGCCGCCGATATTATCAATGGCGTTACGCTCTTGCCATGGTGTCTCAGCTTTTTGAAGGATGATTTTGTTGCCTTTGTCATCAGTGGTTTCATAAATTGGTTGTTTATCATTAATCTTTGACTCTTTTACTGGCACAAGAGATAAATATGTGGCACTTCTTTTTTTGATGTCATCAAAATCCTGAGCGGTGCTAAGTAAGGTCTGTACCAGATTTTCATTTTTCATCCAAGGATAAGCCCCTTTGACCAATAGGGCTGTGCCTGTAACACGAGCTGTGGCAGGAGATGTACCTGCATAAAGCTCTAATTTACCCTCGTTATTATGGCTGTAACTTGTGGATGGTGCTGCCAGACACCATGTGGCGGCTTGACCACAGTAATTGGCATGGGCAAAATCTTCACGAGGTGATGACACTGCCAAAAAGCCCTTTTTAAAGATGGGATTAAGCTCAGGAATGAGTCTTTCTCCGTAGGTTGTCTCTTTGGTCTCATTGCCTGTGGCGTGGATGAGTAGAGCATCTCTATTGACAATCAGCTCATGAATGGCTCGAACCTGCGGATGTTCACTGTTTTTGGTGTCGCCATCAGGGGTATGCTTTTTGGCGGTGTTTAGCCATATATTATCACTTTCGTTGGCACCTGGTGTGTAGCCCCATGAGTTATTAAAAATCTGGACGCCGTGAGTTTTGTTCAGTTTTAGCATGGCGGTGAATTCATCGCCTTCATTGCTTTTATCGCCATCGGTATAAGCGTGAATGGTGGCATTGGTCATGCCGTTATTACCTGCGATGATGGCTGCCATCTTAGAGCCGTGTGAATCGACAGGTTTGTACTGTGCATAAGACAGGTGATTGGCACAGCGGTTGCTGGCAGAACAATCCACTAAGTTGGTGCCACTCAGATTGGCTCCGACAAGGTCGGGGTTGTCAGGATTGACCCCTGTGTCTATCACGCCCACACCAAGCGACGTGGTGTCGATGGCGGTTTTTAGCTCATGGAGTTTGTTGGCGTATTGTTGTTGGTTGAGTCCATAAAAAATCTCTGTTTTGTTGCCAGCGGTTCTGTTCTTATTTTTAACCCACAAATCCATATCAGAGTAGCCAGTGATTGTCTCTGAATGGGCGATAGGCTGAGCGATGTTGGCGTGACGCTCATAAGTGGGCTGTTGTTTTTTGATGACATCATCATCCGTGGGGGCGACATAGGCACGAGCTTCGGTGATGGCGATTTGCTCGGCAACGGCTTCTGTCTGTGCTTTTATCGCTTTGGCACGGTTTAGTGCTTCTTCGGCAGTCGCCACAGCGGTTTTGGCGGCATTGATGGCATCATTATCAGAGCTGATGGCTTGGGCATCTGCAAGTGCTTTTTTGGCATCCGTTAGGGCTTGTTCTGCTTGGGCTTGGGCTTGTTCTGCTTGGGCTTGGGCGGTATTGGCGGTGCTTTGAGCGTTTTGAGTGGTGACCAAGGCATTTGCCTGCGTGGTGGCAGTATCGGCAGTTTGTTGGGTGGCGTCTAGCCCATCCATGACATTACTTGCCTGCTGATGGATGGCTGTGGCGTTGGCGACGATGGTGTTGATTTTGTCGTTGTTTTGGTTGTTTTGTTCGGCGTTGTGATTGTCAATGACGCTTTGTGCCTGTGTGATGATGTCCCCTGCTTGTTGTTCGGCTTGTTGAGCCTGTGTTAGGGTGGCATTAGCGGTGTTTAGAGCGTTCTGAGCACGGCTGATGGCATCTTGGTTGCTCGTGGCTTTGGCGGCATCCAAGGCACTTTGGGCTTGGCTGATGGCACTTTGGGCTTGGCTGATGGCATGCTGGGCAGTGTTTAGAGCACTTTGGGCTTGGCTGATGGCATGCTGGGCAGTATCAGGGCTGTCTGCTTGGGTTTGGGCTTGTTTGGTTTGAGCATTTGCATTGCCCAGTGTGTTGGTCGCTGTCTTATTGGTGGCGATGGCAATGTCAATTTGGGTGTTGGTCTGTGCCAACTGTTTTGCTGCTTCTTGGGCACGTCTGGCGGCCTCTTCTTCGGCTTTTTTCTTAGCCTCTTCTTGGGCTTTTGCTTGTTCAGCGTTTAGGTGATTTTCCTTAGCGATGCGTGCCTGTTCTAACAGTTCATTAGCCTGTACTTTGGCAGCTTCAAGTTCGGTAAATAACTGCTTGGCATGAGCCTGCTTTTGGGCTTCAAGTTTGGCAAGTTCCGCTTTTTTGGCATTATCGTTGTCAAGCCCTGCTTGATATTTTTGTTTGGCAAGTGATTGAGCTTCTTTTTCAATTTCTAGCCAAGCGTGGTATTTGTTATTGATGGTATTTTGCAGGTCGTTTGCTTGATTGGCAAGTTTGGCATCGGCGATTTGAGCGGTCTTTATCGCTTCTTTGGCATGTTTGATGGCATCGCCGTAGACGTTTTTTGCAAGTTCGGCACGCTTGTGTGCTTCTTTGGCACTGATGGCAAGTGGGTCGGCATGATTGATGATGAGATTGGCATGTCGTGTGGCATTCATGTCATCATCAATGGCACAGCCTGTGGCACTCATTGCCACAAAAACCGATACGGCAAGGGGTCTTAGGATAAAACGATGGTTGATGTTCATACAATTACCTATGTATACAAAATGAATGTTTACAGACCATTCCATTGTAACACTTTTTGGTCGCTTTTGTAAAAAAGATTAAGTCAATTTAAGTGCATTCTTTGTATAAAATGACTAAACATGGGCAAAATCCATCATGATACGCCATTTTTACGTTTATTTTCCAAAAATAGCATGTCCACCATCACAAGTCCCATACCGCCCATGATCGCCATGTCCGCCACATTAAACACAGGATAATGCCACATATTGGCATAATGAACATGAATAAAATCAATCACATGACCATATAAAAAGCGGTCAATGACATTGCCAATTGCCCCACCTAACACCAAAGCAAGCCCCCATGCCAAAATTTTGGCATTTTTGGGAATTTTGCGAAGGTAGACCATGATAAATGCTGATACCAAAAGCCCCAACACGGCAAAAAACCACTTTTGCCAACCGCCTTGATTGGCAAGAAAGCTAAACGCCGCCCCACGGTTGTAGGCAAGCGTCCAGTTTAAAATCGGCTCAATGACGCTTACGCTATTGCCTTCTACCACAAGCCATTTTTCAAAAAAAATCTTGGTCGCTTGGTCAAGGATAAGTACGACAAGCCCAATAAGATAATAAAGCGTGGCTTTATTGGCGTTGGGCTGTATCGGTGGGGTGGTGCTGTTTTGGGTATTTTCTGACATAATAAAAATTTCTTAAAGTTTTTGGGTGATAAGGTGTGTCATCAAGCATTTCTTTTTTGGCAATAAAATAAGTCATTATCCGTTTATTTTTTGCCTTGCTTTTTAATGGGGCGTAGGTGCATATTACGCACCTTACTATCATAAGGGCGAATTACAATTCGCCCCTTGTATTATAATACCTAAAACAAAACCCCATTATAAGCAACCATAATGGGGTTTGTGAGAAAGTAGCGTTGTTTCGCCCCTTGTGCTTAAAAGCACGCAGTGTAGATGTTAGCCTACTTTCTCATCCATCATCACCCCGAATGGTATCTTAGGCACGTTGTTGTAGCCTGTATTCACAAGGTTGGAGGTTTATATGGATGAT
>ERZ1023440.128-NODE-128-length-21937-cov-286.001188_pt1 | contig 21937 bp, 19 predicted proteins | sample MGYA00380520_ERZ1023440 | MGnify/ENA primary metagenome ERZ1023440 (study PRJEB33173, sample SAMEA4830335) | metagenome | study: EMG produced TPA metagenomics assembly of the PRJEB25223 data set...
TGTGCTAAGTTTTTGTATTGCACTTTGATGGGAGTGGAATACAGTTGCTACACATTCCCAAATTACTTACGCCAATTTACTCGCCAACTCGCCTTGCAACTCCGAAAGTACCTTATCAAGCCCATCAACCTTACTTGCCCCGCCTTGGGCGTAGTCAGGCTTACCGCCACCTTTACCGCCCAATTCGCTTGCCAAATGACGAATGATGTCGCCTGCCTTGACTTTATCAGTCAAGCCCTTCGCCACGCTTGCCGACAGTGCCAAATCATCACTCTCGCCCACCAGTACAATCACTCCGTCAAGGCGAGATTTTAGGGTGTCCATGAGTCCACGAATGGCTTTACCGTCCACGCCTGCCACTTTGGCGATGAGTAGGTTTGTCTCGCCCACTTTGACCGCATTTTGTAGTAGCGACACCGCTTGTAGGCTTGCCAGTTTTTGCTCGGTGCGTTCTAGCTGTTTTTCAAGCTCACGGTTACGCTCGGCAAGGCTACCAACACGGGTTTCAATCTCGCCACGTTTTGCCTTAAAGTTCGTTGCCAGATTGCCCAAAATCGTCTCGCCTGTCTGCACATAACGCACCGCCCCCATGCCTGTCAAGGCTTCAATACGGCGAACACCTGAGGCGATACCGCTTTCGGAGACGATTTTAAACAGACCAATATCGCCTGTTTGAGCCACATGGATACCACCGCACAGCTCAATGGAGAACGTAGAGTTATCGGCATTTACCCCCATGGTCAGCACACGCACGGTTTCGCCATATTTTTCGCCAAACAGAGCCATTGCCCCTTTGCCAATGGCTTCATCAATGGGCAGGTATTCAATCTGCACGGGGGTATTTTTTTGGATTTGCTCGTTTACCATGCGTTCAATGGTAGTCAGCTCATCATGACTGATTGGCTTATCATAAGAGAAGTCAAAACGAAGCACATCTGCCGACACCAGCGAGCCTTTTTGGGCAACGCCTGTGCCTAGCACCGCACGCAAACTGGCGTGTAGTAGGTGCGTGGCGGAGTGGTTTTTAGCAGACGCTTTACGCACATCGGCAATTACTTGGGCGTTGGCGGACTGATTTGGGGCAATCTCGCCCATTTTTACCGTGCCATAATGGATAATCGCCGTGCCTGATTTTTTGGTATCTTCAACAAAAAACACCCCTGTGGACGTGCTAATCTCGCCTATCTCGCCCACTTGACCGCCACCTTCGGCATAAAATGGCGTGGCAGACAGCACAATCACACCTTCATCGCCTTCGCCCAGACGCTCCACCGCCTTGCCGTCTTGATACACGCCCATGATTTGGCTTTGGTTGTCTAGCAGGTCATAGCCGACAAATTCGGTTGGGGTCTCCACCTTTACGCTACTTGTGTAATCCACATCAAATTTGCCCGCTTCTCTGGCACGAGTGCGTTGGGCTTCCATCGCCACATTAAAGCCGTCTTCATCAATACCCACGCCACGCTCACGAGCGATGTCGGCAGTTAGGTCGGTTGGGAAACCATAGGTGTCATACAACTTAAACACCGTCTCGCCTGTCAAGGTGTCGCCTGTGTTTAAACTTTCTAATTCGCCCGATAATAGACGTAAGCCCTGTGCTAGCGTTTTGGCAAATTGTTCTTCTTCTTTTAAAATGACCGCTCCGATTTCGTCTTGTTTTTCAATCAATTGCGGATAGGCTTCGCCCATTTCCTTGATAAGAGCGGGGACAAGTTTGTAAAAGAACGCCCCGTCTGCCCCCAGTTTATTGCCATGACGTACCGCACGGCGAATGATACGGCGTAGGACATAGCCACGCCCTTCGTTACTTGGGCGAACACCGTCAGCGATGAGAAACGACACGGCACGGATATGGTCGGCGATGACTTTAAAAGACGGCTCATAAGTATTTTCCACGCCAATCACTTGGGCGGTCGCATTCATGAGATTGATAAACAAATCCGTCTCATAGTTGCCATATTTGCCCTGCATGACCGAACTGATACGTTCTAGCCCCATACCTGTATCCACGGACGGCTTGGGTAAGGGTTCTAGCGTGCCGTCTTTTTGGCGGTTAAACTGCATAAATACACAGTTCCAAATCTCCACATAACGGTCGCCGTCTTCGTCAGGCGTACCCGGTAGCCCGCCTGCGATATGCTCGCCATAATCATAAAAAATCTCGGAGCAAGGCCCGCAAGGTCCTGTATCACCCATCGCCCAAAAGTTATCCGACTGATAAAGTCCGCCTTTATCGCCAATGCGAATAATCCGCTCAGGGGCAAGCCCGATGTCCTTATGCCAAATGTCAAAGGCTTCATCATCGGTATGATAGACAGTTACATAAAGGCGGTCTTTTAGCAGGGCAAGCCATTTGTCATCGGTCAAAAACTCCCACGCAAAGGCAATGGCATCCTTTTTAAAATAATCGCCAAAACTAAAATTACCGAGCATTTCAAAAAACGTATGATGACGGGCGGTGTAGCCAACATTGTCAAGGTCGTTGTGCTTGCCTCCTGCACGCACGCATTTTTGTGATGACACGGCACGCACATAGTCTCGCTTTTCTAACCCCAAAAAGGTGTCTTTAAATTGGTTCATGCCGGCGTTGGTAAACAGTAGCGTGGGGTCATTGTGCGGAATTAGGCTAGATGACGGTACAGGCGTGTGGTTTTTGCTTTTAAAAAAGTCAATAAAGGCTTGACGCACTTCGGTCAGTTGCATGGTTTTATTTAAGTGAGCGGTTGTCATGGTCATATCCAGTAGATTGCCTGTGATTTTTAAAAATCATGGGGCGAATTTAATTTTAAATAAACGGTTAATTTTATCACAAACCGCCATAATTAACAGTGATTTTAACCAATTTTTCACAAAATTTGGTTGAAAATCTAAAAATTTTAATAACTTTTTGGAATTAATATGAAACCCTTATAAAAATTATGGAATTTTAGATAAAAACGCTTAACATTCATGTAAAAAAGGTGTATAAATAGCATATAGATTTTATCCACAAAAATGCTAGGGGATTTACCATGAACATTCCACTATTTAGTGCCATTTTTTCGATTGCTTCTACTGTACTCATTGGCGTCTTGATGATTGTGGTGTTTGTCACTGACATGACCAATATGCAAACGGTGCTTGGTGCCGTGGTCGCAGGACTTGTGGTAAGCATTCCCATCGCCCTTGTCGTCACCAAACGCATTTCTGCCATGACAAACTCTGCCAGTCCCACCCCCAATCAGCAAAAAACACAGTAACGCTTTTGGCACAGCTTATCTAGCCTATATCACAATACCAGCCAGAGAGCCAAGCCACAGCCGAAACAACAGATACGCCATGATAGCACGTCTATCATGGCTTGTCTTTATTTTAGTTAGGGCGTGCCTGCCTTTTGTATTTGCAATGAAAAACGAGAGAAATCGCACGTTTTTCAAGGAAAAAGTGAAGTTTGATAGTCGTTCTATCAAACAAGCTTTTGACGCAGAAAAACAAGATTTAGCCATTTTTCATGCAAAAACGGTTAATTTATTTCTAAAATATTTTCTAAATTCTAAATAGTGTTATAAAGGGCAGGCACGCCCTAAACAAAGCTAAGTAATTCATGTTACAATAGCATTTATTTATCACAAATAGAGCTGTCATGAATGAGTTGTCCCTAATCGTCGATTTGCGTTGGTGCTTGGATGAGCTATTAAAAGAAGGTCGAATTGACCAAAAATCATACAATCTTGTCATCACCAGTCGCAACGACCCTACCTTGCACCCTGTCCAAAACATCGCCCGTTTTAATCTGACCAATTTATTAGACCATCAGCCCCTAACTTTGGATAAGCTCAATCTGTGGTTGGCGGGCAAAGCTAGTGTGAACGTGGTGCGAATCGACCCCCTAAAAGTGGACGTGCCGAGCGTGACGGGCATCATGTCCTTTGAATACGCCAAAAATCAGTACATCCTACCCATTGCTGTGACCGACACAGAAGTCATCATCGGCACTGACCAACCTTTTTATCACGATTGGCATGCCAACATCAGCCACATCGTCCGCCCCAAAACCATCAAGACGGTCTATCTATCACCCGAACAGCTAAATCGCTACCGTGCCGAGTTCTATCAAGTTACCCGTGCCATACAAGGGGCGGACATCGCCCAAAAAAAGGCAAGTGCGGACGTTACCAACGTAGAAGCCCTGCTCCAACTTGGCGATAACAGCAACCCCGATGCCAACGACCAACATATCGTTAAAGTTGTGGATTGGCTATTGCAATACGCCTTTGAACAGCGAGCTTCTGACATTCACTTGGAGCCACGCCGTGAGATGGGCAAGGTGCGATTTAGAATTGACGGGGTGTTACATACCGTCTATGAAATGCCGAGTGCGATTTTGACAGCCGTTACCGCTCGTATCAAGATTTTGGGGCGATTAAACGTTGCCGAAAAACGAAAACCCCAAGACGGACGACTAAAAACCCGCACGCCAAAAGGACTAGAAACCGAACTGCGCCTGTCCACTCTGCCCACCGCTTTTGGCGAAAAGCTCGTCATGCGTGTGTTTGACCCCGAAGTGCTGGTACGCACCTTTGCCCAGCTTGGCTTGACGGGCAAACAGCTAGAAACATGGCACACTCTCACTGCCCACCCCAACGGCATTATCTTGGTAACAGGACCCACAGGGAGCGGTAAAACCACCACGCTTTATAGCACACTCAAACAACTTGCCACCGAAAAGGTGAACGTCTGTACTATTGAAGACCCGATTGAGATGATTGAGCCGGCTTTTAACCAAATGCAGATTAACTCAGCGATTGATTTGCATTTTGCAGACGGCATTCGCTCACTCATGCGACAAGACCCCGACATCATCATGGTGGGCGAAATCCGAGACGGCGAGACGGCAGACATGGCGGTGCAGGCAAGTCTCACGGGGCATTTGGTGTTATCCACCTTGCATACCAATGACGCTCCAAGCTCCTTGACACGGCTACATGATTTGGGCGTTCAGCCGTTTTTGACATCGGCAACCATTTTGGGTATTATGGCTCAAAGGCTTGTCAGAACGCTTTGCCCCCATTGTAAATCCGCCCAAGACGTGAGCGAAAACTCGCCCCTAGCGGACGAATGGCGTGGGCTTGTCGCTCCGTGGAATGCTCCCGTACCGTCCAAAATCTACACCGCCGTGGGCTGTGACGAATGTAGAAACACAGGCTACAAAGGGCGAATCGGGCTGTATGAGATTTTGCCGTTGTCTAACGAACTCAAAAAACTGGTTGCCAAAGACGCAAGCCTTGATGATTTAAAACGCCAAGCACACTCTGAGGGCGTACTGCCCTTACGCATAGAGGGGGCGAAACGTGTGGCAGAGGGCGTAACCACGCTTGAAGAGGTATTAAGAGTTGCGCCGTTAAATTGACCGACAAATTATCCATAATTTTGATAATATTTAATCAAGACCAAAACAAAACCCCAAAGTCCTGCTTTGGGGTTTTTAAGTTGGGTGCTTAGATTAGAAGCGATATGTTGCACCAACTTTAACGATGGGATACCAGGTAGGGTTATTATCTCTGATGGTTTTTTCTAAGTCAGCTTTGAATTGAACATCACTTTGACCTGGAACAGTAGCGTTATTCAAATTCACCTCGGTTTTCCATTTACCAGTATAGGCAGCACCCACCTCACCAAAGAAACCCAAGCGACTGTTGCTGTTAATGTTTGGCTTAACGCCCAAAGTTAAGTAAGGGGCTAGGGTATTACCAGACTTTGCCTTAACGTTAATGTCGCCATTAACCTGATACTCTTTGTTATCAATCTTAATGGTCGCTTTGCCCTCTTGGGAGGTTAGGGTGGCATTAAGCTTGTTGTCTTGTACAATGACACCAGTACCCACGGTAAAGCGGTTTTTCCAAGGACGTAGATTAACACCAACATAAGGGTTGCTGTAATCGCCATCAAGTCTTAGGTTGCCTTGGTAGTCGTCCCACTCATCGCCCAGTACTTTTTTCCAGTTAATGATAGAGTCACTGCCACCAATATCGGTATCCACATCAAAGCTACCGCCATTCCAACCAGCGACCACTTCGGTTGATTCGTTGGCTGACCATGCGATGCTCGCACCATAGCCCAATGTACCAATCTCAGCATTGATGGCACCTGGTGTGGCCAGTGTGGTAAATACAGTTTTACCACTGTCTACAATGGTATGACCTGCATTGGTTACGACATTTGCCATGGCAGTACCAGAAAATGCTACCGCGGTGGTTAGCACTGCTAATTTAAAAGTGTTCATCATTTCTCCAAATAAGTAATATAAAAATATATAAACACATATAAACTAAATATTAATTTATATGCTTTTATTTTAATATTAAAAAGCCATAAAATCAATAGTCAATTCAAAGGGATTTGTGATATTTTAATAAATTTCATGTTTTATTATGTAAACGTGCAAATTCAAAATCATGATATGCAATATTCAATACAAACCCAATATAAAAACTCAATAAATATTTGGCTTTATTTTAAGTATGCCTATCTACCTTTGATGGGCAGATGAATCCCCTCTCGCCCATGCAACACACAAACGGCATGAACTTTGGCGGTAGCATGCTCTGACCAAATGGCATTTGCCATGGCAAGCAGTGTTGAGCCTGTGGTTACAACATCATCAACCAGTATCGCATGGTGGGTAGGTAGCGTACCGGTAAGATAAAAATCATGCTTGACATTTTGCAAACGCTCACCACGACTAAGACCACGCTGATGAATGGCATTATCCAAGCGAGAGATGCCCTGCCATATCGGTATTTGCCATAAAAAGGACAAAAATCTCGTCAAAATCAGCACAGGATAAAAACCTCGCTCTACCAAACGAGAGTCTGTTGTCGGTGTTGGAATCAGTACAGCATTATCGGCGTTGATGCCTTGGGGTCTTTTGACATATTTCATCAGATGATACAAAACCATAAGTGATGATACATTCGCTTTATCCTTAAAAACCGTCATGACCCGCTTTAATGGCACCTCATAATAAGCAGCTGCATACAAAGGCACCTCCTGCTTATCATCACGTATGACAAATATTGGCAATCTATCCGCCCATTGTGCATGGCAATAAATACAAAGTAATGGCGTACGATAAAAAGGGGCATGGTAAAATGGGGCATGCTGGGTTGCATGTTCCATCTTTAAATCAGCTCTGACATCTATCGCTTGTCCACATAACTGACAACACTCATGTATGTATGAAGCAAGCATGGCAAGGGCATATGGGGGCAGACGAGCAGGCAAGGATTATAACCCCATCCAATCATTTAACATCACACCCACACCCACGGTTGTAGACTCATGATTATAATCAATGATGGACTGACCATAGCCATGAAACAGCTGAACATAACCACTTACGCCTTTGCCGATGGGGCGAACATAGTCAAGTTGAATCGCTCCTTTGCTGTTCTTAGGATTGTAACGCAAAGTGCCTGATACGTTATTACCCTTATCAAACTGATACATAAAACGCACATCACCATAACCATAATAATCCATGATATCAGGATTATCGTTGGGCTTGGAGCCATTGTCCTTTTTTAAGATACGCCCCCACACACGTGGCATGACCGTAAACTTACCCCACTCTGCTCCTGCCATGGCATAGGCACGATTCCACGAACGTGACAGCGGGTCATCCTCACCATTTGAGTGATGTACCACACCTGCACCCAACATACGCAACCTACCACCAAAGGGCAACTGTGCTGCCACAGGCTGAGTGATGAACAGCTCTGGCTGATAGTCATGAGCCCTAAATGGACGTGAATTATCTTCGTTATACACCTGCCAGTGCGACTGCTGGGTATAACCAAACCACATGTCTGCGTTGCTGTCAAATAAGTCCTCAGCAACTTTGGATTTAAAAGACACCTGAAATTTTAACTCAGTACTGCGATGCTCGTTTTGGGTATAATTTTGGGTCTTTTGGGTTGGTGTGCCAACCGAGCGGTTGGGCTTGGTATTAACAAAGATTGGCAAGATATACATGGGGTTGTAGGGGCGAGCTCTCCACAGTCCGCCGCTGTTTTTGTCTAAATCATAAGCCAGACTCATCGGAGTGTATCTACCACCATCCACACTACCAAAGCCGCTGGCACTGATGTTAGGACTCATATCATCACTCATCTCATTCATGCCATCGTCTGTTAAAGTCATATCAATGGCCGATGAATACTTGACAGGCTCAATAAAGGCAATTTGTGGACTGCCTTTTATAAGATGTCCAAATGTCTGTTTTAAATCAAGGGGACGTTTTTCATGAAGCACGCTTGGCACCCTACCTAGGGCAATGCTATCAAAACATGCCAAACGCTCGCCATCATTTAACACAGACGCACAATCAAAAAACAGCCGTTCATCGTATATGGGGCTTGCAATGTCAAGCTCACTTATCTGCACACGCTCATCAAAGATGGGTAGCATCATCTCTTCTGCCCATGCCTGCCCACTCATGACACCCAAACATGGTAACAAGAATGACACAGCAAGGCTCAATCGCTTTGGAATAAAATTCATAAATATCTCACACAAGCACATAACGCAAATGATGTTAGCCACTCATCAAATAAGAGTGGTACATTGGGCATCATGTATCTAAATCTTATCTAATTTTATCAATCATTATACACTAGAACAAACAGCATATTTTAACAAAAATCAAACATGCTTGTAAATTGTAAATCAAACAGTAATTAGGACGTGCCCACCTTTGGTATTTGTATGAAAAACACAAAAGGTAGGCACACCCTAATTATTTAAAAAATCATCAAAATTTTGCCAATGCAGTCTCAAAATCGGTACGCTTAATCTCACCGAGCAGCATGGTTTGTAATTGTCCTTGCTGATAAATGAGCAATGCAGGTGGCCCAAACAGTCCATAACGTGCCAATACGGCTCGGCTGTCGTCATTGGTCTCAGTGATATCCAGTTTAACAACTTGATAATTTGACAGCACCTCGGGGCGGTTAGTAAACAGTGTGCGTTCCATGATGCGACATTCCACACACCAATCGGCGGTTACATCCACCAGTACTTTTTCATGACTGGCAAGAATGGGGTCAAGTTCATCCAGACTGCTTATCTTAATATCTGCCCTAGCATCTGCGATGGTCGCTGTCGCTGTTGTCCCAAGTTTGCTCAAAGGTCGCCATGGGTCATTTGCCCCCATGCTTGCTCCCACCACAAGGCACGCCGTCCAAACAACCCCTACCAAGGCAAAGGCATGGGATGCCATATTTTTTATTCTAAACAGCCATACCGCCGTCATCGCAAACCACACCGCCCAAATGACAAGCATGACAGGCGACAGCAGCAGTCGCTCCAACAAAGACAGCGATACCGCCAGTAATAATAATCCACAAAATTCCTTGACACGGTTCATCCACTCGCCTGCTTTTGGCATGAACTTACCTTGTGCCAAACCGATGAACATGAGTGGCACAGACAGCCCCAACCCCAAAGAGAATAAAGCAATAAAACCAAAAGGCACACTACCGCTTACCGAAACCGCCGTCAAAGCTCCTGCCATGGGGGCAGACACGCAAGGCGATACCACCAATGCCGATAACGCCCCAGCAATAAAGCTACCACCGACACTGCCCAGTTTATCGTCAGCAGATTGAGACTTTCTGTGTAAAATGTTTTGCACCCCAGATGGCAATGTTATCTTAACAACATCAAACATATACAAGGCAAGCAAGGCAAAAATAATGGCAAATATTCCCAACACATAAGGATTTTGTAACAGTCCAAGCACACCCAATGCCTGCCCAAACCACGCAATCAATCCCCCCAGTACGCCATAAGCGGTTGCTACGCCCAGCCCATAACCGCCCGACAAAACAAAGCCTTTTAAAGCGGTGTTAGATTTATTGTGCGTTACAATATTAGCAACAATCGGTATCATTGGATAGACACATGGTGTAAAGGATAACAACAATCCTGCCAAAAAGAGCAACAATACCGCCAAAGCAGGGTTTTTGTTAATACCAAAGGGGTCGCTTTGGCTGCTGAGCGCCTGATGATTGGTATCTAAGGTTGTTTTAGTTTGGGTATTGGTTGAGGTATTGGTTGAGGCATTGGTTGAGAGATTGACCATACCATCAGAGGTATGACTGTCCAAACCCATATTTGGCTCACCCATGACCCCCCCTTGCTCATCATCAAGCACATGAGTTACCAATGGCGATGATGGGGTTGATGATGTTTGATCAAGCGTGGCATTTTGGTTGGTGGATAAACTCACCTCATTTTGATTTGTCGCTGTCTGTCCAGATTGGGCAGGTGCTACATTTGGATTTCTTTTATCCAAAGCATGGTTTGAGTCATTATTTAAGCCAGACCCTGAGTCTTTGGGTGCACCTTTTCTAGATGGGCTTGTCTTATTTGCGCTCTGAGTGCCTGTGTCATTATTTTTTGATGAATCAGAACTGCCTGTCAGATTGATGGTGGTATTTAGCGTCTCAGGAGGATAGCATAGCCCCGCCTTGGCACAGCCCTGCCAGCGGATACTTATCGGAGCATTTGTATCAGCACTGGCGGTCAATTTAACAGTTGCCACCACGTCATCATCAAACACCGCTACCCGTCCAAACTCAGGGTCATCTATCATGGTGTGTGTTTTATTAAATGACCATGTTCCCATACTCACACCATCAGGTAAGGTCAGTTTGATTTTATCTTTATATACATAATGCCCAGGCGTTACGCCAAATGTGAGTGTGAGTAGGTTGCCTTGCTGATGGGCAGAGACGTTAAAAGCCTGATGAACAGGTAAAAATTTTGATTTGGGTTGCTGGGCGAATAAACTTGATACACTGCCATCGCTTTTGGCGGTATCAGCAGACAGTGCCATCGCTGGCAGGGGCAGAGTCAAAGACAAAGCAATCGCTAGGATGGAAAAACGGGGCGAACAGGTGAATTTTGACATATTTTTAGCCATGATGAAATGATAAAATGGCATAAGCCACAGAAAAAACGGCTTATTATATCATAAGCCGTTTTTGGCAATTATACGCAACTTACACATGATTGTGGATTTTTGTTAATTTTACTTCAAATTTAATTACTTCAAATTTAATTTTGCTTTAAATAAGGCCATGCCGCCCTAAGATAAATCATCATTGACCATAAGGTTAATATCACCGCAACAACCATCAAGGCATAACCCAACGTCTCCAAACTCTCCCAGTTAAGCAGCAACACAATAATGGCAATCATTTGAAATGTGGTTTTTAATTTACCCACATATGAGACCGCCACACTGGTACGATTACCAAGCTCTGCCATCCACTCACGCAGTGCAGACACAGCAATTTCACGAGAGATGATGACAATGGCACTAATCGCCATCACGATGTTTGGATGCCACTGTACCAAAACAATCAGTGCTGCTGCCACCATCAATTTATCCGCCACAGGGTCTAAAAAGCGTCCAAATGCCGAACTCTGGTTCAATTTACGTGCCAAATAGCCATCGAGCCAATCGGTCAATGCCGCCAATATAAAAACAAATGTCAGCAAAAAATGACGGAGCATGTTATCACTGTATTCTAACATGCCAAGGCGGGCAATGGCATTATCAGGAATGGCAGGCACACCAATGCCAAGTGCGGGGGGAATGTATGCAATTGCCACAAAGAGTGGTATCATGACAATGCGAGCAATGGTTAAGTTATTGGGCAGGGTAAAAATGCTAGTCTTGTTGGGCTTATCGTTAGACATGGCGGGCTGAACATAAAAATATGGGCGTATGATACCCTAAAATGGGGTGTTTTTGTGTAAAAATTTAAGATTTTTACACAAATTTTGGGTAAAATAAAGCAATTTTTATGCCCACTTTATTTTTATCCTTTATTCTCTACACTCATCATAAAATCATCACACCATCATGACTCATCCGACCCCATCATCGCCCAAGTCCGCCACCCACTTTGACGCCATCATCATCGGTGCAGGGGCTTCTGGGCTGTTTTGTGCTTTTCATCTTGCCGAACGTGGCAAAAGCGTGCTGGTGCTTGACCACGCCAACAAAGCTGGCAAAAAAATTCTCATGTCGGGGGGCGGACGGTGCAACTTCGTCAATATGGACGTGCGTTCTGAGCATTTTATCAGCCATAATCCGCATTTTGTACGGTCGGCATTGGCAAAATTCACGCCCCATCATTTCATGAATTATGTCTATAAGCATGGCATTGGTTTTCATGAAAAGTCGCACGGGCAACTGTTCTGCGATGACTCATCCAAAGACATCCTAAACATGCTCCTGACCGAATGCGACCATCATGGCGTAACCATCTGGCTAAACACCAAAATCAGCACCATCAACAAGAGCGACACATTCACCCTAACCACGCACAAAGACAACCGTGAGCATACCCTGTCTGCCCACTCACTCATCATCGCCACAGGCGGGCTGTCCATTCCCACGCTTGGGGCGAGCGGTTTTGGCTATCAGGTTGCCGAGCAGTTTGGACATCAGATACTGCCAACATCGGCAGGGCTTGTGCCATTTACCTTTACCGACCACATCGGAGCCATGGCAAAAGAGCTAAGCGGTATCAGCATGGACGTCATCGCTTTTAATGACAAAGCCCAATTTGCCCTACCGCTACTGTTTACCCATCGGGGACTGTCAGGCCCTGCCATGCTTCAACTATCCAACTACTGGCAAATCGGCGAGTACATTCACATTAACCTACTGCCACACATGAGTGCAGGCGAGCTGTTAATCAAACACAAACACACGCACCCCAAACAGCACATTCGCACCGCCTTACAACCCTATTTTGCCAAAAAACTGCTATTGGCGTTAGAGAGCCATTTTTGGCAACAGCACAAAGACAGCGATCTTGCCAACATCAAGGACAAAGAACTCATCACGCTTGGCAATGCCCTAAACGACTGGCAAATCAAGCCATCAGGCACCGAAGGCTACCGAGTGGCAGAAGTAACCCTTGGCGGTGTGGATACCCGTGATGTATCTAGCAAAACCTTTGAGAGTAAGCTGTGCGATGGTCTATACTTTATCGGCGAAGTGCTGGATGTCACAGGTCAGCTTGGCGGTTATAATTTTCACTGGGCATGGGCAAGTGGCTTTGCGTGTGCGATGGCGGTGTGAGTAGGTTTTATTGGAATTTTTTTAAATCAGCCCCATGTTTAGCCTTAATATCAGTGACTGATTCATCAAGGGAGAGTTATTAATTTAATCTCACACCCAAAAATCACCCAATAATCAACAAACCACCATTTTAGGTTAAGATTAGATTAAAATCACTTTTAAGTTTTTTGAAATAACTTCACTAAGGACACCCATGCAATTTAAATTTTTGGATAACATCACAGGATTTGGCGATAAAGATTGGTCAAAGCAATGGATAATCGCTTGGTTTGTGGTTGGGGTCATCGCCCTATTTGTCGGCTTTTGGCAAACCACCGAACACACAGGGCTTGACTGGTTTTATCTTATCGTCTCCTACATCGGGCTTTTGTGCGTGGTCGGCTTGTCCTTTCGCAAAAACGTCATGGGCAACGGCTTTGGTATGCTTGCCACGGCAGGCGAAGTGGTCGTGCAGGGCAGTCGTGGAGCGATTGGACTCATGCTTGCCCCACTCTTTAACTTTTTTACGCACGTTTGGGGCGTGATTTATTGGAAAAAGAACACGGACGCAGACGGCGATATGCTTCCGCAATCGGCAAATAAATATGTGTGGATAATTACCGTTTTATTTATCGGCATTGGCATTTATTTATTTCCAATTATCAATGATTGGCTTACCACTCATAATTACGCCATTTATCAAGATGACGGCACTACCTTTATGGGGATTAGCTTTTATACCATTAACATTTTGGCATTTATTTTATCCGTTACCGCCCAAGCCACGATGATAATGCGATATTCTTTTAATTGGTATTTGTGGATTATTGTTAATATGGTTTGGCTTATTGTCAATATCATGACCGCCAATTATATTTTTGCCATTCAGACCATGGTTTATCAGGTCAATGCCATTGTTGGGTTATATGGCTGGTATCGCAGTGAAAAGATAAATAAAACCAAAATAAATAATCAAAAATCCATTTAACAGTAATTTAAAAATCTTAACCTTAAATTTTTATCATGGCAAACGATTGACAATGTTTTTACAATGGGTTAAATTATATAAATAGCCATGGTTTAACCCACTTAAATAAGGACATTTTATGCACCCATTCAAATCCCAAAAACCCTTATCACTTTGGCTGTCCGAATATGCCGTCAGCCATCAAAATCCCACTAACAAACGCATTCATTATAATATCTGTGTGCCGATTATCTTTTTGACCATTGTCGCCCTACTTTATCACATTTCTGTGTATCTGCTCGCAGTCGTTACGATAGGCGTGCTGTGGTTTTATGTGCGATTGTCTTTGTCGTCCTTTATTGCCATGCTTGCCTTTTATGGGCTGTGTCTTGGTATTGCCGTGTTTACCCCTGTTGGTATTTGGTTTTGGGTTGGGGTGTTTGTGGTGGCGTGGATTGGGCAATTTGTTGGGCATAAAGTCGAAGGGGCAAAGCCGTCATTTTTTGAAGATTTGCAATTTTTGCTGATTGGATCTTTGTGGGTGGCATTTGCACTGCTTGGCAAAACCCCTGCCCGACAATCATAACCCCAATTTTGTCATGGCTTTTTGCTGATAAAATGATTATAATGTCATAATAATGTTCTGTTATGGCATTATTAACTTTATTTTATCAGTAATGACGGCTGTCTTGCCTTTTACAACCCATTTAATCACATTCCATTTAATCACATTGACATGATGTTAAGGACTTATCATGACCCAACTGACCGACGCCCAAATCGCCAGTAACGCCCTGGCGACCATCGCCCCCATCAGTGACATCGCCCACAAACTCGGGCTGTCCGACGACGACATTGAACACTACGGCAAATACAAAGCCAAAATCCGACACACCCCGACCACTGACCGCCAAGGCAAGCTCATCTTAGTGACCGCCATCAACCCCACGCCTGCTGGCGAAGGCAAAACCACGCTCGCCATCGGGCTGGGCGATGCATTAACCGCACTCGGTGAGCGTGCCGTGCTTGCCCTTCGTGAGCCATCGCTCGGTCCTGTGTTCGGCATCAAAGGCGGCGCAACAGGAGGTGGTCAAGCACAAGTTATCCCTATGGAGGATATCAACTTACATTTTACAGGCGATTTTCACGCCATCACCAGTGCCAATAACCTACTGTCCGCCTTGATTGATAACCACATTCATCACGGCAATGAGCTGGGCATCAACCCCAAAAAAGTGCTGTGGCGACGTGCCTTGGACATGAACGACCGCTTTCTTCGTCACGTCATGGGTGGCATGGGCAAACCCAGTGATGGCGTGATTCGCCCTGATGGTTTTGACATTACCGTGGCGTCTGAGATTATGGCGGTGTTTTGCCTAGCACGGGATTTGGACGACCTAAAAGAGCGACTGGGCAACATGATGGTCGCTTACCGCTTTGATAATACGCCTGTGTTCGCCAAAGATTTGCACGCCCAAGGAGCGATGACCGCCCTACTCAAAACCGCTTTTGCCCCCAACCTAGTTCAAACCATGGCAGGCACGCCCACACTCATTCATGGCGGGCCTTTTGCCAACATTGCCCATGGCTGTAACTCGGTCGTGGCGACACGACTCGGGCTGGCACTGGGCGACTATGTGGTGACCGAAGCAGGCTTTGGGGCGGATTTGGGGGCGGAGAAGTTTTGTAACATCAAATGCCGACTGGCAGAGCTTCGCCCCGATGCAGTCGTGGTCGTGGCAACCGTGCGTGCCTTAAAATACAATGGCGGGGTCGCCAAAGATGACTTGACTGGCGAGAATCTCTCCGCTCTGTCCCAAGGACTGCCCAACCTACTAAAACACATCGACAACATGAAATCCGCCTTTGGTCTGCCTGTGGTGGTCGCCATCAACCGCTTTGTCAGTGACAGCGATGCTGAACTTGCCCTGATAGAACAAGCCTGCCATGACAGGGGCGTGGCGGTGTCGCTGTGCGATGTCTGGGCAAAAGGCGGACAAGGCGGTCTTGACCTTGCCCAAAAAGTCATCGATGCCACGCACGCCCCCAACCACTTCACTCTGACCTACGATGATAACGCCAGTGTCAGCGATAAAATCACCGCCATCGCCACGACCATCTATGGGGCGGACGGTGTGTCGCTCACTGCCAAAGCCCTATCCGACATCAAAGCCATCGACAAATTGGGTTTATCACACCTGCCCGTCTGCATGGCAAAAACCCAATACTCACTCTCTGATGACCCCAAAGCCCTAGGCAGACCCACAGATTTTACCATCAGCGTGCGTGAAATCACCATCTCGCACGGGGCTGGGTTTTTGGTTGCACTCTGTGGCGACATCATGAAAATGCCTGGACTGCCCAAAGCCCCTGCGTCCATGAGCATTGATGTGGTTGATGGGGAGATTGTGGGGCTGTTTTAGACAACCAAGAATCCATTTGATGATTAATATCGGCTATGGAAAAACCTGCCATAGCCGATATGCCAGATCGGCAGTTGTTTTTAGCTTTTTATAAACCGCCAGTAAGGGAAAAACAAAATTAACACTTAGCCATAATCCAAACATGTTTTGCCTATATGAAATTTAAATTAATGATAAATGATTATTTAAACCAATTTTTCATTTTTACTGATTGGTAAGTTATCATCACTTTATCTCACAAAAAACTGAATATATACTTCTTTATCATCATATACCCCTAAGGTTTTGCTATAAAAATGACATTTGTTATTTTTATCAGAATAAAAGGCTTCGACATCATGCGTTTCATAAATAGTATTTGGGTTTTGGGTTAGCTGATGATTTAATTTGGCGATATTATCATTTAATTGTTCAACATCTTGATGAAATTCAGAATTAGCACCAAATAACACTTGAATATATAAGCAATATCATAAAAGAAGGCTCAAAAAGATGAATTTTTTTGGCTATATTTCTATAAACGCTGTTCTTGCACAAATGCTAGGCGGACTTTTAATAGGCATGGTTGCAGGTTTATGTGCACCGTCGGGTTATGAATTAGCCCAACCTATTGAATACAGACAAAAAGTATGGTTTTGGAAAAAGTATCATGAGTTTTCATTTTTATATCTGTTCAAGCATTTAATAAAAATTTTTATAGTAATATTTTTATTGACTTATATTAACATATACATTACAAGGATATTAAATGTGGCACCCATGTCCAAACATTCTCCACATTTATATATCTTGGGAATTTTCTGTGCTATTGGATTTTTGATTTTTAAATTTTTACGCTATATATATTTCAAACGCAAACTAGAAAATATATTAAACAAAGAAGATGATAAAGTACGTTAGATATCAATAGTTCCGTAGGTGCGTACCACGCACCTTTTAAATAAAAAAATATTGGCATACATGACGCACCCCATACCCAACTGATGATTACGCCATTCAAGCGGTATTTTGGCAATTAAAATACGAGTGGGTAACGAAAGTGGATTATTTTAAGGCAAAATAGCTACGCCAAATCCGCCCATTTGTCCTTATCCTTAAACATACATTCATCAAACACCACGCACGAGCCACATTTTGGCGAGCGAGCCATGCAGGTATAACGCCCATGCAAAATCAGATAATGATGAGCGTCCACAAGATACTTGGCAGGAATGCGTGTCATGAGAGCCTTTTCTACCGCCAGCACCGTTTTGCCTGTGGCAAGCCCCGTGCGATTGCCCACCCGAAAAATGTGCGTATCTACCGCCATGACAGGCTCGCCAAAGGCGGTGTTTAGTACGACATTGGCGGTCTTTCTGCCCACACCTGCCAACGCTTCTAGCTCGTCTCGGGTGCGTGGTACTTGTCCGCCATGCTTGTCTAGCAGGTCTTGGCAGGTCTTGATGACGTTGGTTGCTTTTGAGTTGTATAGTCCGATTGAGTTGATATAACTCTTTAAGCCGTCCAGCCCCAAATCCAAAATCGCCTGTGGGGTGTTCGCCACAGGAAATAGGCGAGCGGTGGCGATGTTCACGCTTTTGTCGGTGGCTTGGGCGGAGAGCATGACAGCGATGAGTAGCTCAAAATCGGACGAGTAGTTGAGCTCGGTTACAGGCTCTTTGATATGCTCGGACAGCTTGGCAAAAAACCGCTCACGCTTGTCGGCATTCATCGGGCGAGAGGCTGGCGTGTCGGCAGTTTTGGCGGTGGCGAGCTTGGGTTTTGTGGTTTTGGCTTGGGTGGTTTTGGCGGTCATGGCAAGGGGCTAGACAAAATTGGTATTGGCGATTATTATAGCACAATTACACCGCCCGTTATTTTAAAAATCTCAATATCATTTTTATGCCCTACTTATGATTTATTTATACCACACGCCTTTATCAAATATCATCTTTGATAATTTAACACCGCTTGATAAAAAGTTAACTATTGCCAATCATCGCCATGCTCATTTAACGCATTTTTGTCAAAATAATCATTTGCCCATACCCATTTATGATAAATATGATAATGGCAAACCCTTTATAAAAAATATCCCCAATCTGCATTTTAATCAATCGCATTGCCAAAATGATTATGCCCTAATATATAGTTTGACCATTAAAAATATTGGCGTGGATATTGAAAACATTAATCGCCATTTAAATAAAAATGCCCTTGCCAAACGTTATTTTCATGATGATGAATATCACGCTTGGCAACAAAGTCAAGATGATAAAGCGTGGTTTGTCTATTGGACGATTAAAGAGGCGGTATTAAAAGCACATGGTTTGGGCATTCGTCTGCCACTACATGAATTAAAGGCGGTATTTATGACGGACGATAGCGGATATGTGTGTCATGATAAGATTGGCAAATTTTATTTTAAAAATATCTGGGCAGGCGAATGCGTGATAACGGTAGCATATCCGTTTGATTTTGGGGCAGTTGGGATTATTGGGGTGTAGGTTTTTAGGTTTTGAATAGGTGTGTTGTGGGAGAAAATCATTTTCCCTATGGTGGATTATGGGTTTTGGGCGAATTGCAATTCGCCCCTACACATCTAAATTTAGGGTGTTTTTTATTAAACAATACCAAATTTATTTATCATTGTCGCCTTTCGGCTCGCCACAATGCTGGCAATGATTGCTAAATAAGGCAAAGCTGTTTTTAAATAGATAACCATAACTTGATTTATAAAAACTCTCACCACAAAAAGGACAAATGCTTTTGGCTAATAAAATGGCACTCATGATATAAAAATAGATAAAAATAACCATAATTGCAAAACCGCTTTGAATAAAATAAAAAACGGTTGGCATGACAATAAATGGGCTATATACACAGACATTTCGCCAAAATATCATGCTTTTATATGCTTTTATTTTATCATTCATTTTTTACCTTCATTATCATCATCTTCCCACGCCATAAGCCGTCTTACGATTTTGCCAAATAGCGTATGCTTTTTATAATCGCCTTTTTTATTTTTATCATGAATCGGCATATCGGTCAAAATAAACAACGCTTCATAAATGCTACTCACCGCATAAATATGAAACTCGCCACGCTCTACCGCCCCCACGACATTATCAGGGAGCATGAGTTGTCCGATGTTGGTTTTTGGGATAATCACGCCTTGCTCGCCTGTCAGTCCACGCTCAAAGCAAGCGTCAAAAAAGCCAATGATTTTTTCGTTCACACCGCCAATCGCCTGAGCGTCCCCAAGCTGATTCATAGAGCCTGTGATTGCAAGTGATTGATTTATCGGCATATTTGCAAGGGCGGACAGTAGCACGGCACATTCGGCAAGGGTGGCACTGTCGCCATCAATGTGGGCGTAACTTTGCTCAAAGGCAAGGCTTGCTGAGAAGTTCAGTTCGGCAAATTGACTAAATAATGAGCGTAAAAAGCTCGTCATGATAAGCATTCCCTTGGCGTGCAGACTTCCGCCAAGCTCCACGTCTCGCTCTATGTCTAGGATTTCGCCCGTGCCAAACTTAGGGGCGATGAGTGCGGTGAGCCGAGCAGGTAAGCCAAATTCGCTGTCGGCATAGGCAATCACGGTCAAGGCGTTGATTTGCCCGACTACTCGTCCTGTGGTATTGATAAGCTGTTGTCCGTTTTGAATCTCTTGCCAATACAATTCTTTTAAATAACCCTTTCTCTCTTTGATGTCATCTAAGGCATTTTGGACGTGGGTTTTATTGACGGTTTTTGGGCTATTTTTATTATCATTTTCATGAGAATGATTTAAATAAAACTGCCGTGCCGATTCTACCACAAGCTGTAATAATCTATCACTGTGCAAATCCAATTTGTCTTTATCATCAGCATAGACGGATAATTCATCTAATATCGCCCCAAATGCGGTATTATCAAATATGGGCAATGCTTGTTTTTTTATCATATCAGCGATTTTATGGGTGATAAATAATTCGCTGTCGTGATTGCGTGGCAGGGTGTCATTAAAATCGGCTCGGATTTTAAATAGGTTATTAAATTCAGGTTCAAATTCTAATAATTCATAATATAAATCAGGTTCGCCCAATAATATCACTTTGACCGACAATGGCGTACTATCAGGCGATAAAGATACCGAGCCTGTTAGGGTTAGCATTTGTTCTAGACTTGATATGCTAAGCGATTTTGATTGTAAGGCTCGCTTTAATCCTTGCCACGCATAAGGGTGTTCTAATAACGATGATGCTTCTAATAACAAATATCCGCCATTGGCTTTATGCAATGCCCCTGCCCGTATCATGCTTGCGTCCGTCAAAATCGTGCCAAGCTGAGTGATGTATTCAATATGTCCCAACAGATTGGGGTGGGTGGGCATATCTTCAAAGACAATGGGCGAACCGCTATTTGGCGTATGGCTGACCGCCACATTGACATAATAGCGATTGGGGATATTTGCCGTTTTTACCATAAAGTCTTCATCATGCTCTACGATAAATAGGATATTTTCTATGATGTCTTTTTGATAATCAGTTAAATATTGGCTGATTTTTTTATCGGATTTTGTAACATATTTTTTTAAAATTGGGGCAAATAATGGCGTGATGATTTTAATCAAAAGTGTTTCGTGAAGTTCGTCTATTTTTTGATTGACTTCATCATCTAAATTATCCAATTCTATGTTTATTTTGGTGAGTTTTTTTTGTAATTTATCAAGGGCAGTATTGTTAATGGGTTTTTTATCGTCAATGGGGGTAAATACCGCTTTTTGGTCGGCAGAATGTAATAAGGTCAAATTATGACTTTTGGCGGTGGCGTTGATTTCATCAAGCAAATTTCTTTCTTGTTTTTGGGCGGATTGCTTAATGGTGGTAATGCTGTTTTGGTAGCTGATGCTATTAAATTTGGCGATGATTTTTTTATACAATTCATGCCAAAGTTTGTGCATATCTTTGGCAAAAATCGCCCCTTGACAGCTTGGCAATGTCAGTGCAATGGGGTGGCGTGGTGCGTCAAAATTATGCACATAGACCAAGTCGGGCGGGGTCGGCTCGTGTTTGGCACGCTCGGCAAGCAAGCGTGTGATGAGCGTGCGTTTGCCAAGCCCGTTTTCGCCCACGGCAAAGACGTGGTAGCCGTTTGCCTTGATGTCAAGGGCGGTCTGTATGGCATTGACGGCTCGGCGTTGCCCAAAGTCGTGCGGTGTGGGGCGTGCGTGCGTGCTGTCGGGCGGTAGGGCGTGGGTGTCGGTGTAGCGTTTTAGGGCGGTGTGGGGCAGGCGGTAGGGGGCGAATTGGTCGGTCATTGTTGTTATTAAAATATGAAAAAGGGATATTTTAACAGATTAAAACGTGATAAAATAGGGGATTTACAAATTGACGGTGTTTTTGCGTTCGCCCTTGTATCAACCCAACACCAAACCTAGATTATCTGCTAGAATGTTGT
>ERZ1023440.129-NODE-129-length-21579-cov-279.684352_pt1 | contig 21579 bp, 13 predicted proteins | sample MGYA00380520_ERZ1023440 | MGnify/ENA primary metagenome ERZ1023440 (study PRJEB33173, sample SAMEA4830335) | metagenome | study: EMG produced TPA metagenomics assembly of the PRJEB25223 data set...
CACTTGCAACAACCTAACCTTTAATCTTATGTCTAAGATTTGGGGGTCGGTTCAGTCATCTGCCCTTTTTGATTGTTTGATATAATCTTTAACGTCAAAATACACCAGTTGGTAGTAAAGTGCGTATTACGAACCAATCAGATTTTTCATTTAAAAGGTGGTGGCATGCACTTTGCCATATAAAAAATTACCCTGTTCTAACTTTGTGCGATTGATTTGCGAAGGGAAAATTGCAATCTGCCCTATAACCCAAAAATAATCATTGAAAATCAATAAGTTGTAACTCTAAGTTGAGATTGAAGTAAGTCATTAAAAATACAAATTGATGTGATTGCGGTTAATTCACGATATAAACATTGTCCCCATTGTAACAACAAAAACAAAACCCTGCCATCAGACAGAGTTTTGTTTTGTGAGATTGTTTTTAGGGCTTATAGACAAACACGTCTTGTCTGCTGGCACTGTACTTGCCATCTTCGGTGTAGACGGTGATGGTGACAGGCATGGTACCACTGATTTTGGCAGGGTCGCCAAAGATGCTCACAGGCAAGTCATACGGCTCATTGGCTTTGAGTGGTAGCTCCTTAAAGCGAGATTTTAAGGTCAAGCCATCGACAGGTTCTAGTTTGACTTTATAGACTTGTCGCTCATTGGTCTTATTGACGATTTTTAGGACATAACTGTTCTCTATCATGCCATCACGTCCGATACTACTGATTTGCTGACGGTTGTGGCGAATCTCTAGCTCTAAGGGGTCACGCCCTGTGGCTACCATCGCTGCGACCACCACCAACACGCTAAGGATAAAGATGTAGGCAAAGATACGAAAACTGATGATTTTGGTTTTCTCTTTGTGGACAAGCTGACGCTCGGTGGTGTAGCGAATCAGACCACGGGGATAGCCGACTTTATCCATAATCTCGTTACACGCATCGATGCACGCTGCACACTGAATGCACTCTACCTGCAAGCCGTCTCGAATGTCAATACCAGTAGGACACACCTGCACGCACATGGTGCAGTCCACACAGTCGCCGTAGCCTTCGGGTCGAGATCCTTTTTTGCGAGCCCCACGGGGTTCGCCACGGTCATAGTCGTAGGAGACAAGCAAGGTGTCTTTGTCAAACATGACCGACTGGAAACGACCATAAGGGCAAAAATGGACACACATATGTTCACGCATATAGCCTGCATTTATGTGTGTGACAAAAGTGATGATACCAAAGAATATCCATGTCATCTTGCTCCAACCCATAAAGAACGGTGTTGCCCCATTAAAGAATAGGTACTCCGTCCCGACCACAAGTGACATGAATGTCATGGCGGTAATCATGCTCATCACGCCCCAGATGGCATGGATAAGCATGAGTTTGGCGATTTTTGAGATGCTGTTCGGTTCTTTGTCAAATTTTATGCGTTTGTTACGCTCGCCCAGCACCCATTTTTCTACGTGCTGATACAGATGTACATAGATGGTCTGTGGGCAGGCATAGCCACAGAACACACGCCCTGCATAGACCGTCACCATGAACAGCGTAAAGGCGGCAATCATAAAGACAAAGGCAAAAAAATAAAAGTCCTGTGGCATAAACGTCGCCCCAAAGATATAAAACTTTGGTTCGGCGACATCAAACTGTATCGCCTGACGACCACCCCATTTTATCCACGGTAACACCAAAAACATGACCAAAATGGCATACATACTGACCAAGCGAATGTTCTGATATTTGCCTAAGACAAAGCGTGGGTGCACCCGTTTTTTGGTGGCGTCCATGTCCTTAGAATGCGGTATCAGCTTCTCTGGTGGGGGTTTTGGTTTTTTGGGTTTTTTTGGGGGGGTGGCGACGGTGTTAGTGGCAGGCGTGGTGTCGCTTGCTTTGGGGTCAAAAACTTTGGGTGTGGCACCGTTGTCTTCTGTGTTTTTTACAGAATTATCTGGTTGTTCTGACATGATATAACCTTAGCTGTTGGGGCGAGTACTCGCTCTTGGCTGGGCATGATTGATACTGATTTTTAATTTAGAATAAATATATTCTACACCTTTTCCATAATTTTTTAAAGGGATTAATTGTCTTACGGTAAAGTGTTTTTATCGGTGTAGTTTATAATTTTATTGCTGTTTGTTTTCTTGGTTGTATATATTTATGAGTGAACTTATAAAAGGCACTTTATGTTATGTTGGAATATTCTAATATTTATCTGGCATGATTTTTGCATGATTATTGATTATTAAGTGATTGAATCAAAATAAGTTACCAAAGTGGGTAATCATACTCTGAACCGCACCCCAAAAGTTAGACACACTAACCTTTGGGGTGCGGTTCACTCACGGTGCCTTATTTTATAATTGATGGCTGTGATGATCTGTGCGTTTTATGGTCATGCTCTGGCATGACCAACTGACAAACTTTTATCACAACTTGCCAAAACTGACAAAATTTGTCAGTTTTGACATGACGTCAATGATCTAAGTCAATTTTAGCATGAGCCTTTGCTTATTGTGTCAACCTTAACCAAGGAAAAATTATGAATAATGTTTATCGTGTCATTTGGAACAAGTCCACCCAGACTCTCCAAGCGGTCTGTGAATTTGCCAAAGCACAAGGTAAATCATCGGCAAAAATGGTCGGTTCAAACAACCTGCCAAAATCCGCTACCAAGGCATTTGCCTTAACCGCATTGGCAGCAGGAATGATGTTGTCATCATCGGCATGGGCACAGACTTTAGAGAATAAAGCAACAGACAACCAGTCCTTAGCTATAAGTAAAGACACCAATTCTGATATGAAAGCATCTGTGAAAGGCAGTGGAGGCATTGCCATCGGCGATAATGCTTTGGCGCAAGCTCAGCAAGACAGTAACAGTGTCGGCAAACCCGCCCAAAACGTCGCTATCGGCGTAAATTCAGAGACGGTCTATGGGGGGGTGGCGATTGGCTATAAGGCGAGCACCTTTAAGACTCCTAAAAACTCTCCAAGTACAAACTTTGAACACGGAGACCCAGGCGACCATGCGCAATCAGTAGCCATCGGTTATGAAGCCACTGCTTCAGGAGACCAATCAGTCGCTTTGGGTGCTCAGGCGAGAGCAGAAGGTAACTCATCGATTGCCATCGGTGGTGATGATTTGGATAAAGTAGCATCTAAAAGCCCACCAGAATGGAATACAACTGGTAACAACGATACTTCAAATAACACAGATGTGGCAATGAAATATAAGGAAATTACCAAAGATTATCTAGTTGATTTTGGTAACAAAGAAAAACGCTATACCGCAACCAAAGCAGGGAAAGCTGCGGTAGCTATCGGTGTTCAGTCTCAGGCTGGCGACTTGGCAACGGCGTTCGGTACTCGTACGATAGCTTCTGGCACCACGTCGGTCGCTTTGGGTGTGGGAGCAAGTGCAACAGAAGAAGGCTCTTTTGCAGCAGCAGCTGGTGCAAAATCAGAAGGTAAGTCATCTATTGCGATAGGAACTGCCTCGAAAGCTACTAAAGAAGGGGCGGTCGCTGTTGGTAAAGATGCACAATCAACAGATGAGTCATCTATTGCGATAGGAACGGCTGCCAATGCCATGCACAGTAACTCTGTCGCACTCGGCTCAGGCTCGGAAACCGCCCCAGCCACCCCCCAGACACAAGGGATGGTTAATGGTGTTACCTATGGCAACTTTGCCGGTGTTGGCTCTGCCAAAAACGGTTCAGTTTCTGTTGGTAAAAAAGATGCGGAACGCCAAATTAAGCATGTGGCAGCAGGGGAGATTTCTGCCACGTCAACCGATGCCATCAACGGTAGCCAGCTGTATATGGTTGCAAAAGGCACTTTGGAACAAATGCCTGTGGTTTACACCAATAAAAACGGTGTCAAGGTATTTAAACAACCTGATGGCAAATTTACCGATGCCGAGGGTAATACCCATGCTCCTGCCGACATTATTGCATCCATGCAAAATGCTGATGGCTCAACCACTGCCCCAATGGTTCTTAGAAATGTTGCCAGCAATTTGCCAGCGACTTACAACAATGATGCTTATAATAAGAATAAGGATTCTGTGACAAAGTCAAAAGCATTGCCTGATAATGTCAATGTTAACAACGCTGCCACCGTCGGCGACGTGCTAAATGCCGGCTGGAATCTACAGGGTAACGGCGTGGCCAAAGACTTTGTCAAAGCTTATGATACCGTCAACTTTGTGAATGGTACTGGCACAACTGCAAAAGTAACCAGCAATGCCAAAGGCACTTCTAGTGATGTTACCTTTGATGTGAATACCGACGGCACCACCATCACCACCAACTCAAGTGGTCAAATCACTGCCAACACCACAGGTCTTACCAATGGTACTGACGGTAAAGTAAATACCCCAAGCGATGCTGACAAAGGCAAACTGGTGAATGCCGGTGATATTGCCAATGCCATCAATAACGCAGGCTTTAATGTCCAAACTAATGGTGGTAATAAAGAGCTTGTCAAAACTGGCGAAACTGTAAACTTTGTCAATGGTGACAATATCCAAATCACCAATGATGGCAAAAAAATTACCGTTGCCACCGCCAAAGATGTGACGTTTAATTCTGTAACGACAGGTAATACTACTCTGAAAAATAACGGCCTGACTATTGCCGGCGGTCCTTCCGTTACCAATACCGGTATCAATGCCGGCAATAAGAGAATCACTAATGTGACTGCCGGTACAAAAGATACCGATGCGGTAAACTTGAAACAGCTGAAAGATTCACGTACAACCGTTCAGTCCAGCGACAACAGCATCAGCGTAACCCAAACCAAAAAAGGCGGCCGTTTCGATTACGATATCAAAGTAAATAACCAAGTTATTGTAGAAAATGCCCAACTGCCTGTGGTTTACACCAACCAAGACGGTGACAAACTAACCAAAGCACCTAACGGCAAATTCTACAAGCCAGAAGAAATTGCCAAAGCAACCTTGGTAGGTGACAAATACTATGCACCAGATCAGCTTGAGGGTGGCAAACCGAAACCCGGTGCCACTGCCATTAACCCAACTGCCAATAACAACGTCATTGCATCCATGCAAAATGCTGATGGAAGCACAACAGCACCAACCACACTTACTAATGTAAAATCAAACCTGCCAAGTACTTATAATAATGATGTTTATAACACTGGCAATAAACCTGTAACCACAGGACAAACGCTACCTGAAAAAATCAATACCAGTAATGCGGCAACTGCTGGCGATGTTTTAAACTCTGGCTGGAATCTACAGGGTAACGGCGTGGCCAAAGACTTTGTCAAAGCTTATGATACCGTCAACTTTGTGAATGGTACAGGCACAACTGCAAAAGTAACCACTAATAAAGAAGGCACTTCTAGTAATGTGACCTTTGATGTGAATACCGACGGCACTACCATCACCACCAAGAAAGTTGCTGACCCAAACAATCCAGGCAAAACCATCACTCAAGTAACAGCAAATACCACCAAACTGGGGGATGCCAATAAAGACGGCAAAGTCGATACGCCTAGTGATGATAATAAAGGCAAGTTAGTGACTGCTGGCGACATTGCCAATGCCATCAATAACGCAGGCTTTACCCTAACCGTCCAAGGTAAGAATGGCTCGTTGGTTAAGCCAGGTGCTACCGTTAACATGAAAAATACTGACAAAAATATTGTTATTGATAAATCAGCTAATAGTAATGACGTGGTTTATAACCTAGCCAAAGACATTACCGTTGACAGTGTTAAAGCAGGCAACACCACCCTCAACAATAATGGTGTTACCATCAATAATGGTCCATCGTTTACCAAAGATAAAGTTGATGTTGCGGGTAATAAAATCACGGGTGTTGCAGATGGTGATATCTCAGCCACCAGTAAAGATGCGATAAATGGCAGTCAGCTGCATGCAGTCGCTAGAAAAGTTGACAATCTAAATGCTCGCATTGATGGCGTGGCAGATGATGCCAATGCTGGTGTGTCATCAGCGATGGCAATGGCGGCTCTGCCCCAGGCCTATCTACCGGGTAAATCTATGCTGACAGGTGGTATGGCAAGCTATAATGGCGAAGGTGCGGTGGCTGTCGGTTTCTCCAAGCTCTCTGATAACGGTCGCTGGGTGCTCAAAATGTCAGGCTCTGCCGATACCCAAGGTAACGCAGGGGTGGCAGTGGGTGCAGGCTTCCACTTCTGATTGGGCTTATTCTTGCATCCACTAAGTGTGGGTGCAAGATTTCATCACAAGATTTTATGATAAGATTTTATCAAAGTTAAACCAAGGAATACCATGAAAGCATTAACTCTAAGTGCAACCATTCTAGCCACACTTTTTGTGACGGGCTGTATGGGTACAAAACAGCTAAGCTCAAACATCTCAGAGCGTGGCACCATTGACAACAAAGACGACATTGTTTTTCCAGAGCTTGACAAAGCATGGCAAAAAGATGGGCAGTTCCCTAACAGAGAGAATCTCTCCAAGATTCGTCCGGGGGTTGCCAAAGATGAGCTGTATCAGCTTATTGGTCGTCCACATTTTAATGAAGCGAACCGTGCCCGTGAGTGGGATTACATCATGAAGTTCTACCAAGCGGACAATTCGGTCAAAATTTGCCAATACAAGGTGATTTTTGATGACAAATTCAAGGGTCAAGAGTTTTATTGGTTGCCTGCTGACTGTGCCAATTATGCCAAGCCTACCCCAAATGCGACTTCTGTGGCGGCACCTGTCATCGCAGCACCGATTGCCAGAGAGAAAATCACGCTTGAAGCGGATGCGCTATTTAAGTTTGACAAATGGCAGTTAGAAGACATGCTCCCAGAAGGGCGTGCTAAGCTCGACGAACTTGCCACCAAGCTCATCGCATGGGAAGCCCGTGGCGACAGCCGTGTGAATCTAACAGGTCATACCGACCGTTATGGCGATGACATGTATAACATGAACCTATCCATGCTCCGTGCCCAAACCGTTCGCCAATACTTGATTGGCAAAGGCGTGACATCGAGTACGCTGACCGCATCAGGAGCGGGCAGAACTCAGCCACTGCCACACGTCATCTGTGATACCAACGCCCCCAGAGCTGAGCAAATCCGATGCTTACAGCCCAACCGCCGTGTGGAAGTTGATGTTACCGTGTATGCCTTTGCTGATGATGGCACACGCCACAATATCCGCCAAGGCGACACTTACCAAAATTTCAATGATGGCAAATAACTGGGGTATATTAAATATCTCCCCAAAAAAACAAAACCCTGTTTATGGCAGGGTTTTGTTTTGGGTGTTATGTGGTTTTAAGCCATTTTAAGCCATGTGGTTTTAAAAACTAAAACTCCGTCACGCCCAAAATTTCTTTGTACAGTGCTTTTTGTTCAGGGCTTGGTTTGGCAGATTGTAATGCCATGACCGCTGACATGTCGCCATCAATGCGAATTTTGCCCATCATAAAGGCTTCTAGGGCGACATTGACGTCTTTGCCCGAGATGATTTGGGCGAGTGTGTCGCTGTCGATGTTGATAGTGCTGATGGCATTATTGACATGGTGCTGACCCAATTTGCCAGCATTTAGGTGTAGCTCTTTGGGGTCGTCGCCTGTGATGCTGACATTGACAACAAGGTCGGCAAGACTCGGTGGTAAGTTTAGCTCGCCTGCTTTGGTGTTTAGGGTTTGGACTTCATCAAACCATGCTTGACTTAAAAATTTTGCCATAAAAATAACTCGATGATAAATAAAGATGACTCATTATAAAGCAAAAATTATTCAAAAAGCAGACTTTTTATAAAAATACCACAAAATTCATCAGATTTTCATCAATTTTATTTTTAAAAATTAAATTAATAATTAAAAAATGATTAATTTTTCATTTAATAAAAACCAAATGGGTTTGGTGAAAGTTTTTAAACTTAACAAAAAGTGGTCTTTTTTGATTAAAAAAATTGATTAAAATCGTCAAAAATTGGCAAAAGTTACAAAAAATTTTAAAAAAATGTGAAAATTTTCATTTATTTTTTACAAAACATACCCGAAAACTTACAATTGTGTTGTATAATACACGGTGAAAAACCCGCCGCAATACCCTATTGTGAGTGTGGATTTAACGCAAGCCAAACTCATCGTGAGTAAGCCAGTCATAGGAAAGATTGTGGTCATTGTTTGATTGTTATTTTTTCCTTAATTTTTTTAAGGTTTTTTTCCTAAAAACTGATTTGAAATGATGATATTTGGCAAATTTTGCGTTACAATAGACAAATATAGTTAAAAAACGTAAATTTGATGATTAATCTCATCAAACAACGAAACAAATCGGGCTGCACAGGAAACCTATCCCATGAGTCTATCTAAAACAGCAGTAGCCCCATCAGTTGACCATGAATACGAAATTACGATTGTTCGTCTTTTCACGCTCATGGCAGTATTTTGGGGTATTATTGGCATGACGGTTGGTGTATTCATTGCATCACAGCTTGCATGGCCAGCACTTAACTTTGATACATCTTGGCTGTCCTTTGGACGTTTAAGACCACTTCACACCAATGCGGTCATTTTTGCCTTTGGTGGTTGTGCACTTTTTGCAACATCTTATTACATTGTTCAGCGTACTTGTAAGACAAGACTGTTTGCCCCTTATCTTGCTTGGTTTACCTTTTGGGGGTGGCAAGCGGTCATTGTGGGGGCGGTCATTACCTTACCATTGGGTCTGACCACTGCCAAAGAATATGCCGAACTAGAATGGCCCATTTCCATTGGTATAGCCTTGGTGTGGGTGGCATATGCCATTGTATTCTTTGGCACGCTCATCAAACGCCAAACATCGCACATCTATGTGGCTAACTGGTTCTTTGCAGCGTTTATTATCACCATTGCACTGCTTCATATCGTCAATAATCTTGCCATTCCTGTGAGTATGTGGAAATCTTACTCGCTCTATGGCGGTGCAACAGATGCCATGGTTCAGTGGTGGTATGGGCATAATGCGGTAGGTTTCTACTTAACAGCAGCGTTCTTGGGCATGATGTATTACTTCATCCCCGTGCAGATCGGTCGCCCTGTGTATTCTTATCGTTTGTCCATCGTTCACTTTTGGGCATTAATCGCTTCGTACATGTGGGCAGGTGGTCATCACTTGCATTATTCAGCATTGCCTGACTGGACCCAATCTTTGGGCATGGTATTCTCGCTCATTCTATTCGCTCCTTCTTGGGGTGGTATGATTAACGGTGTACTTACTTTATCTGGTAGCTGGGATAAATTGCGTACTGACCCCATCATTCGCTTTTTGATTGTGGCATTGTCATTTTATGCCATGAGTACCTTTGAAGGTCCTATGCTGTCCATCAAAGAAGTGAACGCCATCAGTCATAATACCGACTGGACAGTCGGACACGTACACTCTGGTGCGTTGGGCTGGGTTGGTATGGTAACCATTGGTTCTATCTACGTGCTGTTGCCACGCATCTATAACAAAGCAAAAATGTACTCAACCAACCTTATCACAGTGCATTTTTGGCTTGCGACCACAGGTACGGTTCTGTACATTGTTGCTCTATGGATTTCGGGCATTACCCAAGGCATGATGTGGCGTGCAACTAACGATGATGGTACATTGTCTTATGACTTCATCCAGACAGTTGTGGTATCACACTGGCCTTATGTGGTGCGTGCATTGGGTGGTCTATTGTATGTTGGTGGTATGCTTGTGATGGCTTATAACTGTTATAAGACCATTAAGATGCCTAGCATTCCTGAGCGTCTTGCCGAGCCTGAAGAGGTTAATACAGGTCGTGATGAAGTCTTTGATAATGATGCTGTCAAAGCATAAGGGGGGCAGCCATGTCTAACATTACACATGAAATTGTTGAAAAAAATACCGGCTTACTCGTTGTTTTTATTGTGATTGCGATTAGCTTTGCAACTTTGGTTGAGATTTATCCATTGCTTTTTGACCAAAATACACCAGAGCAAGGCGGTGTGAATAAGCCACTTCCCAACATGCGTCCATGGACAGCATTAGAATTAGAAGGTCGTGACATTTATATCCGTGAAGGTTGTCACGTCTGCCATACTCAGATGATTCGTCCTCTTCGTGCCGAAGTTGAGCGTTATGGACCTTATAGCCGTGCCGCAGAGTCTACATGGGATCACCCATTCTTATGGGGTTCTAAGCGTACTGGTCCTGATCTTGCTCGTGTTGGCGGTCGTTATTCTGACCAATGGCACATTGACCATTTGATTGACCCACGTGCGGTAGTGCCTGCATCAGTCATGCCCGCCTATCCTTGGCTTGCCAAGAATGAGGTGGATGGTAAGAAGATTCAAGCAAAAATGCGTATCTTTAAAGACCGTTTTGGCTTGCCTTATACCGAATCTGATATTGAAGCGGCGCCCGACCAAGTACAGGGGGCAACCGAGCTTGATGCATTGGTCGCTTACCTGCAACAGCTTGGTATCGCCATGCAGGGTCAACGCTAATGAATTGGGGCGTTTTACATAGTATCGCAACGGTGGGGGCATTTATTGCTTTCATCGGTGTGGCGTGGTGGGCATACTCACCAAAAAACAAAAAACGCTTTGAAGAAGACGCACAACTTGCGTTAGATGATCACCAATTAGAAGAGTCGTCATCACAACGCACTAAGGATATACAATGAGCTTTTTTTGGAGTTCTTGGATTACCATCTTTTCGCTGGCTTGTTGGGCTTTCATTTTTGGGGTGCTTGTTTGGACTCTAAAAACCAAGCCAGTGCTAGAAGAAGATGAGACGACAGGACATTCATACGACGGCATTCGTGAATATGATAAGCCCTTGCCAAAATGGTGGCTTGTGGTGTTCTTTGGGACTTTGGCTTGGGGTCTAGGATATTTTGTATTATACCCTTCAATCCAGCCAAATAGTTGGAAAGGCATCACAACCGTAGAAGTTGATGGTCAACAAGTGCCTTGGACATCAGAGAACGAGCTAAATAGCCAACTACAAGCCAACAATAAAGTTTTTACTGAAAACTTTGAACAAAACATCTTGGCGGCGGCTGGTGCAACTGATGCTGTACCTGTACTGGCAAAGTTGTCTGAGCTACAAGCTGAGCAACGCAAAAATGCTGAGCCTGATTCAGACTTGCAAGCCAAAATCGATGAGCAGGTTAAACTGCTTGCTCCTTATGTAGATAAGCTATCAAGTGACCCAGAAGCCCAAAAAGTGGGTAACCGTCTGTTCTTACAAAACTGTGCTCTGTGTCATGGTCTCAACGCCAAAGGTGCAACAGGTTATCCTGATCTAACGGACGATGACTGGCTCCATGGTGGTAATGCAGATGAAATATTGCTAACCATTCATAATGGTCGTGTCGGTGCAATGGCGGCGTGGCAGAAACAACTGGGCGAGTCTGGTGTTCGTGCTGCTGCTGAATACGTACTGTCTATCGCTAGCGGACATGGCTCTGGGGTAGATAATGGTGAGCTTAATCAATCATTGGTGGCACAAGGTAAGCCCATCTTTGAGGCCAACTGTGTGCTATGCCATGGTGCTGACGCTAAAGGTCTAACTGCATTTGGTGCACCTAACTTGACTGATGATATTTGGCTATTTGGCGGTGATCGTGAATCGGTACAAACAACCATTCGTCATGGTCGTGCTGGCGTGATGCCCGAGTGGCAAACCAAGCTAGGTAACGAGCGTATCATGTTACTTGCAGCTTATGTACGTTCACTGTCACAAAACCCTGTCGAATGATAAATCATTGACTCAACAAAAAGACCTTCATGTAAGGTCTTTTTTATGCGTGTTAATAAAATAAAAGCATGATGGATTATTTACACCCAAGCAACTTTAAAATTACCACAAACTCAATGATGTGTGGACGTAAGAGCTTATCTCTGTACGTCTTATAAATAGCACCAATAAAGGGCGTATACAGTCAGCCCCTACAAAAAATTTTCAAAATGTAGAATTGGTGCAAATTGGGGGTAATTTACCATAATTTACCCTTGATAAATTAGGCATTTATACACTCTACAAAATGAAAAATTGCTACGGTTTCCGTGGTAAAATTCAAATTTGTTAGCTGTATAAAGTTGAGAATGGGGCATAAAAAAGCTGTCATTGTGACAGCTTTTTGTGTTTGTGTTGATCAAAACTTCATCTCAAAGCCTAGTGCAGCCCCTTGATTGTCATAGTTCTTACGCCATTGACCTTGATAGCCAAGCGACAAGGTGGTGTTGGTTGTGGGCTTGTAGGTCATGCCAAGACCGACATTACCCGCCGTGCGTCCAAGCTCCTGACCGTTTAAGGTGAAGGCACTGTCATCGGCATTGACAAAACTTGCTGTAATGGGCGTACGTTCGCCACCATAAACCGACCCTGACAGTTCGCCTGTAATGGTTGTACGTGGGCTGATTGCTTGTTGTAAGCGAATACCGAAGTTTTGGCTAATTTCATTGAAACTTGCCTTTTGTACTGCCAGATTGTACACGCCTGCTCCTGTTTCGGTGTAGCCGTCTGATGAGACATGTGTGTATTTCATGCCAATAAATGGCGTGATGCGGCGTGTGTCTGTACCAAAGCGATGACGAATCTCAAAACCTGCTTGGGCGGTGTCTGCGGTGTAGTCAGCAGTGGCAGTGGCGGTGTTGCCTGCGGTGAGCGTGCTGATGTGGCGTTTGCCGTCAATGTCCGCTCGCCCCACGCCCACGGTGGCATGAACAGAAACTCTGTCATTGATGTCGTAGTCACCATAGCCTAGTACTTGGGTGGATTTGACGGTGGCGTCATGACGAGCATTGCCACGGCTGTCCACGTCACTATGAATGTAAGACAGTGCTAAGCCGATATTGCCACGACCCACCGCTGTGTCTGCTCCCACAATCGCTCCGATGTCTGTGGTGTCATAGTCCAAAAGCTCATTTTCTTGTAATTTGCCCTGCGTGCCAATCGCTTTTGCCCATACAGAACGTGAACGGTCTAGGTGGCGAGCATGTATCGCTCCAAAAGCGTAGTCTTGGGCATTGGCGATAACATGAGCGGTAGAGCCATGCATGAGCGGAGCAAGCTCAGATGCTCCTTGGGTGAGCTTGGCATTATCAAGACCGCTTGCACCCAGTGTCAATGCCAGTCCCAGTGGGTTGGTATTGGTGTCTTTATGCGTGTCCAATACCTGTGCCAAATTTAATAAAGAATTTTTATTTTGGCTATTGACAGCATTTTCAAAAGTGCCGACAATGTTTGGCGTTGGCGTTGGCGTTGGCGTTGGCGTTGGCGTTGGCGTTGGCGTTGGCGTTGGCGGTACTACGGGCGTGGTGTTTTCAGGTTGGATTTTTAGATGTACTTTATTGGCATCGGAATAATCCGCTCCCAGTCTGGTGTCAATCTTATCACCATTCACGTCAAATATCTGCACGTCTTTAAATTTGCCTTTTAATGTACCCGCTGTTAGCACATCTTTATATTCGGCAGTGGGGTTATTGCCTGTGATGAGTGGTTTGATAAGGTCTTGGGCATAGACGTTTAGGTTGCCATTGCTAATATCAGCAGTGCCTGTCACCACAACTTTGCCATGTTCGTTATCATCAATGACATTATTATCATTGGTATCCAAGATACCGATGATGAGATTTTCACCATTCATGGTGTAGTTGCCGTTGATTTTGAGTGTGCCAGCAAATGAGCCAATGTCCCCTGTAAATTTTTTGGAGCTTTCAGCAATCTCAAGCGTGCCAGTACCAAAATGTATAAAACCGCCCAATATATCATCTTCATTTGCACGATAACCGAAATGACCTACATCACCTGTTATTACAGCATTTGGGTTGATGATGACATCTGTGGGTTGTGACTGACTGCTCAAATAGGATTCTGTATTGATGTGAACACCACGATTACCGATTTCAATTTTGTCATTTTTGGTAAAATTGGCAAATAAGTTAGGCTGATTTTCGGTGATGCTAAGTTCTGCACCATTGATAAAGACGTCAGATTGTGTGGCATTGGTACCCCGACTGATTTGATTGGTATAAAGACCTGACCAGTGGTTACCGACATCTTTTGATTCCACCTGAAGAATACCTTTGCCGACATTTCCAACAACAATCTCATCTGCGCGCAATGTACTGTCTATCAAAATAAGAGAGCCCGTACCATTAATGGTGTTTAGGGTTGGGTCGAGGTTTTCAAAACCGCCCAAATATACTTTGCCTTTTACATAGGTGTGACCGACACCATGTGAATATGGGGAGTTTTTATTTAGGGTTACTGTCCCTTTACTGCCCGCCCCAATAATCATGTCACCATTGACTTGAAAAGTTGTTTTGTTGTTGGCGGTAATCATACTGTCGCTATTGGCAGATGTGCCGACAATAACTATATCAGCGGTGACAACAATGTTTTTAGAGTCACTTCCATTGACGATAAGCTCTCCTTTGCTCTCACCTCTGACTTGCAAGATGTTGCTGACGGTTAATTTTGCGTCGTCGTTTAGGGTGATTTTGCCCGCACCTTTACTAAGCCCAATTGCGATACCTTTGCTTGAAATTGATGATTTATTGTTGAGGGTAACATCACCTGCACCATCCCAACCAACAATAATTTCATCAGTAGCATTCATGGTGCTATTGTCCAAAACAACTGTTCCTGATGAATTTTCTTCTAGCCCAACTCTTAGCCATTTATTTGAAGCGATTTTGCTGTCTTTGGCGTTCAGTGTAGCAACGCCTTTTTGACCAACATTGAGCTCATTACCCCCTGACAGGCTACTGTTTGTGACATTAATGGTTGCCCGCCCATTTTCTCGGCGACCAAAATGCATGTGCTCGCTGGTGTTAATACTACTACCATTTGTCAGTGTAACAATTGCCACTCCGTCATCACCAATGGCAATGTCTCTGGTGTCTATCTGACTGTCGTCCAAGGTTAATGTGCCAATGTGATTGGTTTGAATACCTACTAAGACTTCGCCTGCGGTAATTTTGGCTTTGTCTTTTAGGTTTAACTCCCCCGTTGCACGTTCGCCGATATTAATATTGTTATTGGTTGCATCAATTTCACTGCCAGTTAAGTCCATTTTACCTTCGGCTTCATAACCAATTGAAGTTACGCCCGTTGTGGTGATTTTGGTGTTATTACTAATATTGGCAATCCCCGACTTCTGTACGCCAATGGCAGAAGCACCTGTCAGGTTTAGCTTGCTATTATCAATATTGACTGTTGCCTGCTGAGTATTGGCAATGACGATACCGCCTGAATTAAGCGTGCTGTTGCTGATGTTTGCTGTGGTTGGTTTGTCTTCACCGGCAGTATTGGGCGAGCCAAATTGGATTTGTTTGTTGTTATTGACAGTGATTGTGGTGTCATTACCGATTAATACATCGCCATTTAAAGCAATGGCTTGGTCAAATGTGTGTGTGTCTTTGCATCATTAAATTCAATATCTGCCGCCAATGCCTGTCCGCCCATCAATAGACCGACTGCCACACTTAGCGACTTAACCGACTTGGTTTTGCCATGGGCTTTGGCAAATTCTGACACGCATTGATAAACGCCTGTGGCGTGGTTAAAAACAACTCGATAAATGTGATTCATAGAATATCCTTAAGTTCCAAGAGATGGGTTATTGGTTGATAAAATCAATGGTTTGAATTAATAAAAATTAACACAGAATTATACTAAAAATTTTACAATAGGAGTAGTTTTATGAAAAATTATTGATAAACGGTGTTGTTTTTGTGATTGATGGGTAGTTTTTGGTGGGAATCGAGTTGTTTGGAAAAGCAGAATGCTAAAAGCGGATGATAAAAAAGACGACCATTAAGCCGTCTTTTGATATTTGTAAAATTATTCAAAAATCTTAATATAAGCCCCAGCTTTTAGTTCATCCACCCAGTCTTCTTCGGCTTGGGGGGCTTGACGGCTAAACAGTATCTCACGAGCCTTGTCTTTGCGTGCTTCATTACTCATGTCTCGTTGGCGAGTGTTCTCCACTTTTAGGATGTGCCAGCCAAACTGCGTGCGAAATGGGGTGGAAAAATCACCAGCGACGGTATTTTTCATCATCGCTTCAAACTCTGCCACCATCTGCCCATCAGTGACCCAGCCTAAGCGACCGTTTTGGGTGGCAGAGCCTGTGTCATCAGAATAAGTGGCTGCCATCACCCCAAAGTCCGCCCCTTTTTGTAGCTCGCTGTATAGGGCGTTGATTTTTTGTTGTGCCATGGCATCACTTTGGGTGCCATCAACCTTAACCAAAATATGACTGGTCTGCCACTCGGGGATAAGCACCTGTTCGGTGGGGATTTGTTGTCCTTCGGGTGAGTTTAAAAAGGCATTAACTTCCTGCTCGCTGATGTTAATGCGTGGGCGGACTTGGGCTTGCCATAATGCCACAAGGCTGGCATCTTCGATGACTTGACGACGAAGTTCGGCATAACTGCCTGCTCGTCTGCCGTCAAGCGAACGTTGAAAATCTGCTAGGTTGTCAAACCCTTCTTTGTTGGCGATGGCGAGCAGTTCACGATTGACCGCATTTTCATTGGGGCTAAACCCTGCACGGTTTACCAGTCCAAGCTGTAATTTGCGTGTGATAAGGGCGTCCATGGCAAGGTTTTGGATTTCGGCATTAGATAGAGCGATGCCCCTGTCACGGTATTCACGAGCCATGACTTGACTGGCGGTGATGAACTCGCTTTTTAGGATGATCTCGTCATTGACCTGTGCCAAAATACCATCGGCACTGCTTGTCACGCTGGGGGTATTGGCGGTGGCGACCGTTGCCATGCCTAGGCTTAGACTGATGGCAAGTAGGGATTGAATAAGGGGGTGTTTCATTGTTGTTCCTATAAAATTGTAAATAAACCAAATCAGTTTAGCATTTCATCATCATCTCGTCAAATGCTATGATTTAAATAAATTAATAATCTTGTTGCCATGCTCGATTGACAGTGTCATAACCCAAGACTTTATCAGACATCAGACGGTTTAGCTTACCGCCACTGGTAATGCCATTTAGGCGAATCTCTGCCATGACAGCATTGTCCGCACCTGCTTCGGGGTTTAGGTCGTTACGATAACGGCGAGCATAGACTGACAACCCATAACAGCAGTCTTCGTAATTGACCCCAACCAAGGCATCGAGCAGGCGGTCGTTTTTGTGGTCGTATTGGGCTTGGGTCATGACACGCCAGCGGTTGTTGATGGGAAAGACAGCGGATGCGGTATAAGCCGATAGGGCAAGCTGACCGGTGGCAGGGTTATCTTTACGTTCGATGATGCCAAAGTTATACAGTTGGTTGTCACTGGGTTGATAACGTAGCTGAGCGACGATGGCACTTAGGTCGTAGCTGGGGGTAAATGCCCCGCCAGCTTCTACCCAAAAGTTATCCGTCGGCTGAGCAGAAGCTCGCCATGCCAGCCCTGATGTACTACCTGTAAAGGTTTGACTGTCATCCACGCCCACACGAATGTCATCCAAATAAATCTGCTCGGCAATGCCCCCGTCAAAGCGAGTCAGACCTGACCCATCCACATAGCGATAATGCAGGGCGGGGGTGATGGCGTGCAAGTCGCCAATGCGGTCATAGCCTAAGAGCCACGAATCAGACAGCAGGCGGTCGTAACTAACCTGCCCGATGGCGGTCTCGAAGTTGGGGATGTTGCTTTGGTCTTTGTAGGGGGTGTAGGTGTATTTTAGGCGTGGCATGATGACTTGATGACCGCCCAAGCTGTCGTCATATAGCCCAAAGGGGGAGCCCGCCTTTTCAAAAAACAGCCCCGTATCTAACCCAATCCTAGGGGCGAACACCGAATAAGTGCCTTCGTCTTCGGTGAGATTTTGTCCGATAAGGCTGTCTTCATCATAAGATGTATACAGATGTGTCAAGGCAAGCGATGGCGTGGCATAGCCCCATGAGCGAGTCATCGGATAGCTTGCTGAGAGCTGGTTGTACATGCGAACGCCTGATTTTTCCGTATCGGAGTTGTCTTTGATGGATTTTTTAAAATAGGCAGAGTTGTGAATCCCTTCTACTTTTAGGCGGTTTAGCACGTCAAATTCATTGACAAGTTTTGGCAAGCGATAATGCACTGACAACTGGGGCAGGCGTGAGTAGGGCTTGTCTTTGTCTAAGATGGTCGTGCCGTCGTTATTTTTACCATGCAATGTCTGAAAGGTCTCAGCTCGCAAATCGGCACTGATATAGTCATTATAATAGCTTGCTCCGATGTTGCGTGGTAGGTTAAGTGGGTTGCCTTCGATGCCAAGCGTGTCAAAGTCATTAAGATAACTGCTGTCCGAGACGTAGCGATAATGAGCGTAGGCGGACAGATGGGGGTGGCGTTTGGACTGCCAATAGTGGTCATAAAACAGGCTTTTGCGGTCTTCGCCATTATATTTGCGGTCATCGGGCAAAAAAGAGCCACGCAATACGCCCGCCCCGACGTACTGTGTCAGGTAGCGAAACTCGCCCGTGAGCATGGGGTTTTTGCTACTAAACACTGTGGGCGTGATGGTGGCATCATAGTTGGGGGCAAGGTTTAGGTAATAGGGTGTGCTAATCTCAAAACTGTCCGAACCAAACCCTGCCGTCGGCAACAAAAAGCCACTGGCACGTCTGTCATCAATGGGAAAGTTAAAATATGGCAAATAAAAGACAGGCACGTTACCGATTCTTAGCGTGCTGTTTTTTGCCACGCCACGCCCTGTGTCATTATCGATGTCAATGCTACTGGCGTCCAAATGCCATTTGCGTTCGGTTGGCGGGCAGGTGGAGAACATGACGTCCTGCATGTGGTATTGGTTGTCGCCGACTTTGTTTAGGGTGTGGGCATGCCCGTGGGCGTTCATGGTGGTGCTGGCAAAAGCGACATCATGAGCGGTGGCGGTCCTGCCGTCATCGGCATAGTATAAGTTATCGGCAACCCCGATAATCCCTGCACCGCTTACCTTGCTACCGCCAGTGCTGGGCGGTCGGTCATCACTAAACAGCACTTGCCCTGTGGCACGCATTTGCCCTGTGCTGGGCTGATAGATGAGCTTGTCAGCGACGATTTGCTGACCGTTTTGTTCGATGATGACATTGCCAGCAAGCTCGGCGTAGTCTTTATTGTCATAGTAGCCGTAGTCGGCTTGGGCGTAGAAAGTATCGTTATCATCACCATGTCCCCGATAGCCTAGACTTTGGCTTAGGCTCTCTCGCTTGGGCTGTACCCACACCCCTTCACAGCGTGCCACGTGTCCGCCTGTGCTTGGCTTGGCGTGATAATATTGGGCAAGTTTGGCAAGGCTTTGGCTTTTTTGTGTGTTGGCATGATGGTCTTGGCTGATGTTCTCACTGCTGATAAATGTCGTGTTTTGACCGCCTTTGCTATTTGAAATGATTTGTCTGTTATGGGCGTCATGAATGCCATGAACATCTGATGTGACAAATGATGTGGGTTTTGAGTTATTATTTGATTTGTTGCCCTGTTTGTTATTGCCTGCCAATTTTTTATCAAGATATGGGTTATTATCAAGATATGGGCTGTCATCAAGCGGTGGGTTGTCCTGTGTACTGTATTCGGGGCTGTATTGGGAACTGTGCGAAGTGACGGCATGATGAGACAGATGAGCAGGCTTGGGCTGAATGATGGTGGGGGCAGAATGGGCAGTTTGGGTGTCATTGGTGCTAGCGACAAATCCCAAACCGTCATCGGTTGTATTAATCTCTACCTTTGTCCCTGCGACTGCTTGAACGGTGGCAGGCGTGGGCGTATAGCTCATCGTGCTGTTGGAGTTTGGGCGTGTGATGTCATCAGATGTCACAAAACTTTGGGCGTGACTTAGGGTGGGCAATACGCCAAACAATGCCATGCCGACACAGATGGTTAATTCGTGCTTTTTGCCAAAAAAATCCTGTTTTTGTCTGTCCTGTTTGTTCTGCGTTGCCTGTCCACGTGTCATGATGTTACCTGAATTGACTTAGGGTGATTTTTAAATGTGGTTAAAGTTGGTTATTTTACCCTATTTTTGATTTAAAATTAATAGGGCGTACCTACCCTTGATAACATTTTTAATGAAAATATGATGAAATTTAGTGATTTCAATCCATTTTTGCATGAAAAATGGCTATCCGACCACTTAATCGTGTGAATTTTTAAGATTTTAACTTGATTTTTAAAATTAAGTGGTCGGATTGTGGCTCGAAGTCAAAATCCTTGTTGATATTTCAATATCAACTGCGGACTTTTCCTTGAAAAACGGGCGATTTTTCCTATTTTTCATTGCAAATACCAAAGGTAGGTACGCCCTAGTTTTTATCATTTCTTATAAAATTTGCCAGTAAAAAATAATACACCGAAAATGACTGGTGTAACGCCCAAAAATCCGCTAAACTATGGCACCTACTTAACCATTTAACCAAATCGTTTAACTAAGTCATTTAAATTAACGATTTTAACCATAAGGGCACACCATGACTCGCCATGATGAGATGATGAATTTTTTAAACAATCACCTAACCGCTGGTTTTACAGTAGAGAGCTTGGCAGGGGATGCCAGTTTTCGCCGTTATCATCGCATTCATTTTAAGGTGGCAAGCGAACACGATAAAGACGAGATGACCTATCTTTTGATGGACGCTCCGCCTGACAAAGAGAGCGTGACCGAATTTGTGTTGGTGGCAGGTATCATGAGTGAAGCGGTGAATGTGCCTGACATCATCACCCAAGATATCCCCAAGGGTTTTTTATTATTACAAGACTTTGGCACGACCGAATTTGCCCATTTAATCAAAGATGATAAAGCAAATATGGCTCGCTATTATCAAAAAGCCTATGAGACATTAATTAAATTGCAGGGTTTGGATATTAATGTTGATTTGCCAGCATATAGCGATGAGAAATTAAATGATGAGATGGATTTATTTAGTCAGTGGTTCTTGCCGTATATTAATGTGGTATTTACAGCCGATGATGAGTTATTATGGGAGCGACTAAAAAAACAAGTCATCACTGATGTCCAAAGTCAGCCCAAAGTCATCGTTCATCGCGATTATCACAGTCGCAATCTCATGCAAGATAAAGCGTCCGATGAGCTGGGCGTGATTGATTTTCAAGATGCGGTGATTGGGGCGGATACTTATGATTTGGTGAGTCTGGTGCGAGATGCGTACATTGATGTGGATGAGACGTGGGTGAATGAGCAGATTGGGGTATTTTATGAATTAAAAAACCCTAACATGACTTTGCATGACTTTACCAAAAATGTCAATATCATGGGCGTACAGCGACATCTAAAAGTATTGGGGATTTTTATCCGTTTGTATCAGAGAGATGGTAAAGAGCGTTATTTGCAAAACATCCCCAAAGTGATGAATGATTTGTGCCATGAGCTTAACTGGCTAAGTGAACAGGGCGATGATGATGTTTATACCGCTTTTAATGAATTCATTCAGCAAAAAATCCTACCTGCTTATAATAAGGTCTTTGTATCGGTATAAATAAATGAAAATAGGATGATGATATGATAAATTGTCCTATCTTCATTTTGATATTTTTAATTTTAAATTAATATACTTAATTTTATTTGAGTTAATTAGAGCACGTTGAACATTCACAACAATCTCACCCATTGACAAACAAAAGCCAA
>ERZ1023440.130-NODE-130-length-21291-cov-384.283293_pt1 | contig 21291 bp, 21 predicted proteins | sample MGYA00380520_ERZ1023440 | MGnify/ENA primary metagenome ERZ1023440 (study PRJEB33173, sample SAMEA4830335) | metagenome | study: EMG produced TPA metagenomics assembly of the PRJEB25223 data set...
CTAAGTTTTTGTATTGCACTTTGATGGGAGTGGAATACAGTTGCTACAAATCCATTCAAGAATATGATGAATTAAAAAAATCATAAATAAAAATATTATAAATGTTGGGTTTGTCTATCTATTGATATTAACTTCAATTTTTTGAGACAATAACCCCATAAATTTTTTATATTTTTCTTCTGAGAAAGAATTCTTATTGGTTGTGACATCATGAAAATAAAATATCATCTCTATAATAATTTTAGAAAAGAAAACAAAAGAGTAAAAAAATATTGCAATAAATATAAACGTAACTCCGATATAGAAAAAGTTTTGGATAATATTTGATATAAAATCTCCAAAATCAATAGGTCTAGACATATTAATAAAGATTACAGCGTTCAGAGATAAAAAAGCAATAATCAAGGCGTTTATTCTTGGTTTGGCATCTGATTGATAGGTGTATCTCAAAAAAGAAAATGGCTTATGAGTGGAAAACTTATCTCTCTTTATGTTCCAATCGTCAAATTTATTAAATAATTGATAAGCGTCATAATCTTTTCCAAAATTTCTACATAGCCAATCATCTTGTGTTTGCCAAAAATAACTAAAATTAGTACAATATTTTTTATTATAATCCTTTATAATGCAATGAGTGAAACTTTCTTTTATAAATATAAATAAAAAGCCATTAATAAATGTTAAAATACCAACAATATATTCACTCATTTTATTTTGGTTTGATACAATAACATATACTGTAAATATTGATAATATGAGTATAAAAAATAAAGAAATGTAATGAAAGATTTTTAAATGCTTAAATGAAATTAGGTCATCATAATAATTATTAATGAGAGAAACTGTTTTATTTTTTGTTTGTGTTATTTTTGAGGTTTTTAGAGAGAGTTTGTTAAATTGATGTGTTGGATTTCTGAATTTTAAAGAATTTACAGAAATTTGTTTTGCCATTTTTATATCTCCTGTTAAAAAACACCGCCCAATCAAATTGAGCGGTGTTTATTTTACCTAACGATTAAAGATTACTTCTTATCATCTTTCACTTCGGTAAACTCAGCATCTACCACGCCGTCATCGGCAGGTTTGGCTTGTTGGGCTTGCTCTGCACCTGCACCAGCTTGCTCTTGGCTATAAATCTTGGTGCCGATTGGTAAGAATGCGTTATCAAGGGCTTCTAGCTTGGCTTTGATTGCGTCCACGTCATCTTCTTTGGTCGCAAGTTCTAGCTCACTGATTGCCGTTTCTACCGCTTGTTTTTCTTCATCGGTCGCTTTATCGCCATTTTCTTTTAGGGCTTTTTGTACCCCTGCGATACGTCCGTCCGCTTCGTTACGCACGCCCGCAAGCTCGGCAAACTTCTTATCCGCTTCGGCATTGGCTTCGGCATCACGCACCATTTGTTCAATCTCTTCATCCGTCAAACCGCTGTCAGCTTTGATTTGGATAGATTGTGATTTGCCCGTTCCCTTATCCTTAGCAGAGATGTTCATGATGCCGTCTGCGTTGATGTCAAAGGTAACTTCAATCTGTGGCACGCCACGGGGTGCAGGCGGAATGTCGGTTAGGTCAAAGTTGCCCAAAAGTTTGTTTTGGTTGGCAATCTTACGCTCGCCTTGATACACCTGAATGCTTACGGCAGGTTGGTTGTCGGCAGCGGTTGAGAACACTTGTGATTTTTTGGTAGGAATCATCGTGTTTTTCTCAATGATTGCCGTCATTACGCCACCCATGGTCTCAATGCCTAGGGTCAATGGGGTAACGTCAAGTAGCAACACGTCTTTTTTGTCGCCAGAGAGTACCGCACCTTGGATAGCAGCACCGATTGCCACCGCTTCATCAGGGTTCACGTCTTTTCTTGGCTCTTTACCAAAAAATTCTTGCACTTTTTGCTGTACAAGTGGCATACGGCTTTGACCACCCACCAAAATCACGTCATCAATGTCGCTAGCCGACAGACCTGCATCTTCTAGGGCGATTTTACATGGGGCAATCGTGCGAGCCACCAGCTCTTCGGTCAAGGCTTCTAGTTTGGCACGGCTGATTGTTACCACCAAGTGTTTTGGGCCTGTGGCATCTGCGGTGATGTATGGCAAGTTTACTTCGGTAGACGTTGAGCTTGACAGTTCAATCTTGGCTTTTTCGGCAGCTTCTTTTAGGCGTTGCATGGCTAGCGGGTCGCCTTTTAGATTGACGTTTTGCTCTTTTTTGAACTCGTCCACAAGGTAGTCAATCAAAGCAATATCAAAGTCTTCACCGCCTAGGAATGTATCGCCGTTGGTAGATAGCACTTCAAACTGCTGTTCGCCGTCCACGTCCGCAATCTCAATGATAGACACGTCAAACGTACCACCACCCAAGTCATACACCGCAATGGTGCGGTCGCCTTCTTTTTTGTCAAGACCAAACGCAAGGGCAGCAGCGGTTGGCTCGTTGATGATACGCTTAACATCAAGCCCTGCGATACGTCCTGCGTCTTTTGTGGCTTGACGCTGGGCATCGTTAAAGTAAGCAGGGACGGTAACGACCGCTTCGGTTACGGTTTCGCCAAGATAATCTTCGGCGGTTTTTTTCATTTTTTTCAAAACTTCGGCAGAGATTTGTGGCGGTGCTTGTTTTTTACCGTTCACTTCTACCCACGCATCGCCATTGTCGGCTTTGACGATTTTGTAAGGCACAAGACCGATGTCTTTTTGAACCGCTTGTTCGTCATAACGGCGACCGATAAGACGTTTTACGGCAAATAGGGTGTTTTGTGGGTTGGTAACTGCTTGGCGTTTGGCAGATTGACCGACTAGGGTCTCACCGTCTTTGAATGCCACGATAGAAGGCGTAGTTCTGGCACCTTCGGCATTCTCAATGACTTTGACGTTGCCATTTTCTAGGACTGCCACACAAGAGTTGGTTGTACCTAAGTCAATACCGATAACTTTACCCATAATTTTTCTCCGATTTGTTAAGTGAATTTAAGTGATTTTTTGGCAAATTTGCAAAACAGTTTTGCCAAACTTGTCTGTTATATTTGTGTCAAATTTGGATTTTCAAGAGAAAATTTGACAAATTTTTAAAAAATTTTTTGTAAAAATTTTGTTTTAAGCCATTGAAATTTAAAACAAAATCCATAGGCGTTGATAAAATTTTGCCTATGTGTTTTTGATGATTTATCCAGTAGGGGCGAATTGCAATTCGCCCACATTTAGGGCAAGGCTATGCCCCTACAAGCACCATTGCAGGGCGTAACGTACGTTCATTTAGCGTATAACCCTTTTGCAATACTTGACCAATGGTGTCTTTGTCGGCATCAGGGAAAATGCCCACCGCTTCATGAATATCAGGGTTAAAGGCATCGCCAATCTCACCCACGGCAACCACGCCATTACGTTCTAGGACGGTCAGTAGTGATTTGTGGGTCAAGCGTAGCCCTTCAAGGGTAGCTTCATCTGCCCCTGCTTGCTCACTGGCTTGTAGACCACGCTCCAAGTTATCCACCACGTCAAGCAGTTCTTTGGCGAACTTTTGTAGGGCGAATTTTTTTGCCTTTTCGGTTTCTTGCTCCATACGGCGTTGGGCGTTGTAGGACTCGGCATTGGCACGAGCCTGTGCTTCTTTGGCTTCTTTGACTTCGGCTTCAAGCGTTTCAATGGTGGCAATCAGTTTGGCAAGCTCGTCCGTCTCGGTAGGCTCGGTTTGTTCGTTTTCGTTTAGGATTGGCTCTTGTTCGCTCATGGTGTTCTCCAAATGGGATAAAATTCCCCTTATTGATAAAGGTTATGGGGCAAAATTTCAAGGGAGAATGTCGGTTTGGGCAAAAATTTTGTTATAATGGGGCAAAATGCAATTAGGATATGCCATGCTGATTTTAGACCTACCGCCCAGCGTAGAACAAACGCTCATCGCTCACGCTCACGCCCAAGATTTAAGCGTAAGCCAATACGTCCAAAACCTATTGCCAAAAGCCGACCAATCCAACCAAGACCCCCATGAAAATTTGGCATGGGAGCATGGTAAAGAGTTGTTTGGTTGTTGGGAAAGTCATGACGGCACATTAAGCCAAAATGTCAAAAAATTAGTCCTACAAAAGGTATTGGAAAAGCATGGCAAAAATATTGATTGATAGTGGTATTTTTGTGGCGTTGTTTGATAAAAGTGATAAATATCATCAACAATCCGTGCAATTTATCAAAGACAATAAAAAGCCGTTAATCACAAGTTTGGCGTGTGTTACCGAAGCCATGTTTTTACTTGCTCACCCACGCCCACAAAATGCCTTGTTAAATTTTTTGCATTTGGCACGCATTGAGATTGCCGAATTTAGCCATAAAGATATGCCAGCATTGGCGGATTTGATGAGCCAATACAGCAACGTGCCAATGGATTTTGCGGACGCTTGTCTTGTGCATTTGGCACAGCGTGAGACATTAAGCCACATTGCCACCATTGACAGCGATTTTCGCATTTATCGCATTCACGGTTATCCGTTTCGTGTGATGATTTAAAATAACCCCATTTGGAAAACCCCCATGACCACCCAAAAATCCTTTAAAAAAGACGTTCAAAAAAACAAAAAACCCACCCAAAAACCCAAAAAACCCACCATGCCCCATTTTTATGGGACGCACGCCATTAAAGCGATTTTAAATACTCGCCCAATGGACGCCAAAGCCCTATTTGTGCAAAGCTATGACAATCATCACAACGACAACCACGATGAGATTATCGCCCTTGCCACATCGCTTGGCGTGTCGGTACAAACCGCCCAAAAAGACACATTGACCGAACTGTGTGGCAGTCCCCAACATCAAGGCGTGGTGCTGTCGGCACGTTCTCGCCCCATGCTGGACGACAGCGAGCTTGATAGCCTAGCAGGGCAGGATAATGCGGTGTTTTTGGTGCTAGACCAGATTACCGACCCACACAATTTTGGGGCGTGTCTGCGAACGGCAAGTGCCATGGGCGTATCAGCAGTCATCGTGCCACGTCATCAAAGAGTGGGGCTAACGCCAACGGTCGCCAAAGTCTCGGTAGGCGGAGCAGAGAGTGTGCCTGTGGTTGCGGTAACTAATCTGGCACGGTGTTTGGAGAAGTTAAAATCGGCAGGGGTGTTTGTGTTTGGCACGGCTCTTGATGAGAGTGCCAAGCCCTTGCAGGCGTGTGATTTTGGCGGAAAAGTCGCCATTGTCATGGGGTCAGAAGGGGACGGCATGAGACGGCTCACAGGCGAGCTGTGTGATACGCTCGTTTATATCCCCATGACGGACAACCCCGACCGCCCTCAGAGTCTGAACGTGAGCGTGGCGACAGGTATGGTGCTGTGGGAAGTTTTTAGAAGTCGTTAGGATAAGGGGTGCTTATTTTGTTTTGGCATTGTTGATGAATAATACACTCTACAAAATGAAAAAGTGCTACGGTTTCCGTTCGTGGTGAGCCTGTCGAACCATGACGGAAACCGACCCTTCGACAAGCTCAGGGTGAACGGTTTCCGTAGTAAAATTCAATTTTTTTGACTGTACCTTTGAATAGATGTGTAGGGGTAAATTGCCATTTGCCCTGTGATAGATATGAATATATTGCACATTTATATGGTAAAAATTATCTTAATTGGCTAATGCTTTGTTTTTTAAAAATGCCTATTTGTCGATTACCAAATCCAAAATCTACCCTTATTTATCCAATCGCCCCACCCCAGCTTTGTCTTTCATAAAAGCATAAAAGACAGATAAAGTAACAATAATCATACTCAAGCGTTTTATATCATTAAAAATTTTTTGCAATCATCATGGCGATTTTTATGTTTTTTTGGTATGATATGCTGTATTTTTTCGCCAAGTGATTTTGTAAGCGATTTTGGGTGTTGGACAGTTAGCACGCCCATTTGATGATTTTGCCAATATTTACTAACGGCGTTTTATTTTTTGGTAGTAGTCTAAAAAGTATGCTGAACTAGGTTTTCCGTTCACCCTGAGCTTGTCGAAGGGTAGGAAAACCGTTATGGTTCGACAAGCTCACCACGAACGGTTTTCCTTGTAGCATACTTTTTGAACCAGAGCCTATTTTTTAAATAAGAGACACACAATGAAAACCACTCGCACCACTTTTTTGATGACTGCCCTAATGGCGTCCATGCTTGCCCTAACAGGCTGTAACAAAGAGAGCAATACCGCCAAACCTGCCAGCACCGCAAACATCAGCGAACAAAGCCCTGAAATGGACAAAATCAGCTACATCTTGGGTCATGACGCAGGCAGAAACCTAAAAGAAATGGACGGCGAGATTAACCCAAAAATCATCGCAGCGGCACTCTCTGAGGGTTTTGAGGGCAAAGAGAGTAAATTTACCGATGAGCAAGCTCGTGCCATCTTTGAAGAATACCAAACACGCAAAGAAGCAGAAGCGGTCAAAGAGCTAGAAACCAAAGCGACCACTAACAAAGAAGCAGGGGCAAAATTCTTAGAAGAAAACAAAGCCAAAGAAGGCGTAAAAACCACGCCATCAGGACTACAATATAAAGTCATTACCGAAGGCACAGGAGCCAAGCCTAAGGCGACAGATGTGGTGGTGGCACACTATGAGGGTAAGACCATTGATGGCAAAGTCTTTGACAGCTCGTATGAGCGTGGCGAGCCTGCCCAGTTTGACCTAGGTCACATGATTCCCGGTTTTACCGAAGGCGTGCAACTCATGCCTGCTGGCAGTAAATATGAGTTTTATCTACCGTCAGAGTTGGGTTATGGCGAAGCAGGGGCACCGCCTGTGATTGAACCTAACAGCACCTTGATTTTTACCGTAGAGCTACTAGATGAAGCCAGTGCCAAAAAGGCGACTGCCGATGCCCAAGCTGCTACCGAAGCACAAATGGCAGAGTTGATGAAGCAGTTGGAAACACAGGCAACAGAGCCAGCGACCAACCAATAATCATCGCCATGGGTGACGCCGACCCAAGCAAGCCAAGTGCGTCGAGACGGACTTGGTTTTTGTTTTTATCAAGACTGATTTTAAGCCGATTTTAAACCAAACACCCAAACATATCCAAGCCTATTATCATGACCACGACCGACCACACACCTGCCTTTATTCATCAGACTGTCCTACTGCATGAGACGGTAGCAGGCGTGCTTGGTGTGTCCGATTTGTCGGGTGTGTCGCCACAGGCAGGCGTGTATGTCGATGCCACCTTTGGGCGTGGGGGGCATAGCCGTCTGTTGCTTAAATATTTGACACCCGATAGTACGCTTATTGTCTTTGACAAAGACCCGCAAGCGATAGCGGTAGCACACGAGCTTGCCAACACCGACCGCCGTGTGGTGGTGGTGCATGACAGCTTTGCCAATCTTAATGAAAATTTGGCAAAACTTGGCATCAATCAAGTGGACGGTATCATGGCGGATTTGGGCGTGTCTAGCCCACAGCTTGATGATGGCTCTCGTGGGTTTAGCTTTATGAAAGATGGGGCGGTGGATATGAGAATGGACACGAGCCGTGGACAAAGCGTGGGGCAGTGGCTCAAAGTTGTGGACGAGGAAACCCTTGCCAATGTGCTTTATGAATATGGCGAGGAGCGTCATAGCCGTAGAATCGCCCGTGCGATTAAGGCGATGGACAGCTATGATTCCACGTTGGCACTTGCCGAGACTATCAAACAAGCTCACCCTGCTTGGCAAAAAGGCAAGCACCCTGCCACGCAGAGTTTTCAAGCCATGCGGATATTTATCAATAATGAACTGGGTGATGTCAAAGATTTTTTACATCAAACCCTAACCGCCCTAAAATCAGGCGGACAGCTTGCCGTCATTAGCTTTCATTCGCTAGAAGACCGCATCATCAAGCAGTTTTTAAACAATCACAGCAAAGGGCGACATGAGGGCGATGATAAAATGCCCCTACCGCCAAAACGCCCAAAATACTTTGATAAGCCCTATCGCATCGCCCCAAGTGATGGCGAGGTGCGTGCCAACGTGCGTGCCAGAAGTGCCTATTTGCGTGGGGCAAGGCGAAATCAGACGGCATTTGAGCCATCCAATTGATTTATTATAGCCATGATTTGTCCCATTTAATTTATCATTTAAACCATTATAAATCACAACCCCATGAATCCAAGTGCTGACAGCGACTTACACGAATACACGACCGAGCGGATGAGCTTGGTGGGCTTGTATCGGCTGATTGTCGCTGGATTACTGCTCGGGATTCTCATCACGGGCGTAATGATAGCCACACAAACCCAAAAACGCCATCAGACCTATCAAGAACTTACCCGCCTAAGACAGCAACTGGCGAACATGCAAGTCGAAGAGAGCCGTCTGCTCATCGAACAGCAGACATTTAGTGCAACCCCACAGGTGGCAAGACGAGCGGTGGGCGAGCTTGGCATGCATTATCCAACCAAAAAAGAGCAGATAAATCAAGATGAATGGGACGAGCTTGGTAATTTAGACAATCTAGATAACACGGGGGTGTCTTATGAGTAAAAACGACCAAACCCCAAAACAGCCCAAACACCCAAAAAACCAAAACCGCTCAGGGCAAAAGACAAATACGTCCCCCAAGGGTGATATTGGCGAGAAACTAAGCAAAATCGGCAGTCTGGGCAAAAAGCTGGACAAAAGCCATGCCATCAAACGCACATCTGATGCCCAAAAGTCAACCCAAAGCCCCCTGAAAAAAACACGCAAACGAAAAAAAAGCTCGGGCGTCTCGCTGTTGGGTGGGCTTCAAGATGTGGGGCGTTATAAGATAGTTTGGGCGGTTATGGTGGTGTGTTTTTCGGCACTTTTCGCTCGTGCTTATTGGCTTCAAATCGCCAATGCCGACTACTACATCAGCCAAGGCGACAAGCTCATCACCAGTAAGCGAACCATCACCGCCCATCGTGGCAACATCTATGACACCAATGGGGCTCCGCTTGCTGCCAATGCCCCTTTGAGCACGGTGATTTTTAGCCCTTATGACTATGCTTTGGCGTATTATGATTTGCAAAAGAAAATCAAAAACACCAAAGGCGAAGAGCGTCGCCAAAAGCTACTACAAGAGCTCGATGAGATGAACTTAGAAACGCTGGCGGCTGCCAGTGGTGTTTCACGTGAAACATTAGAACAGGCGGTACATCTGGATGGGGCGGTGGATTTGGATGACCCAGAAGCGATTAAACAGGCCCTGCCATCGGGGACGGGGTCCAAGCGATTGGTGCTACTTAACCGAGTCGCCCCTGAGGTGGCTCAGCGGGTTACCATGTTAGGCTTTAAGGGCGTGTTTAGAGAGACGAGCGAGAAACGCTACTATCTACAACCTGAGCCCATGGCACAGATATTGGGCTATATGGGCTACTCCCAAGATGACCCGCCTGTCTATGGGGGGCGAACAGGCATAGAAGCCAAATACGACAAACAGCTGACAGGACAAAACGGTCAAGTGCTAAGCCTGCGAGCGGTGCAGGGCAGTATCGGCGACATCAAAGAACTCTCGCCCATGACGGCAGGGCGGGACATTCATCTGACCATAGATTCACGGTTGCAGTATATTTTGTACAAAGAGCTAGAAGAGCTTGGGCGTGTCCAGTCGGCACGGTCAAGTTCGGGCATGATTGTCGATGTGCAGACAGGTAACGTGCTTGCCATGGGGTCGTGGCCGTCTTTTAACCCAAATGATTTGTCAAAAAGACATGGGGCAAGCGAGCGTAACCGCCCTGTGCTAGACACCTTTGAACCAGGGTCAGTGGTTAAGCCTTTGACGGTGGCGGCCGCCTTGGAGTCGGGGCGGTATAGTACCCGAACGCTCATTGATACGGGCGAGGGTAGCATGAGACTTGGTGGGTATAGCATTCGTGATGGCGGTCGCTATGGGGCGATTACCATGGGTAAGCTTATCCAAAAGTCATCCAACGTAGCATCCGCCAAAATCGCCCTAGAACTGCCCCCTGACGCCATCGTGAACATGCAAAGAAAGTTTGGCTTTGGGCAAAAGACCGCTTTGAACCTGCCTGCTGAGTCGGCAGGTGTGCTACATACCCCGACCGCCAAAGACGTCACCCGTCGTGCCACGCTGGCATACGGCTATGGGCAGTCGGTCACACTGGCTCAGATTGCAGGGGCGTATGCGACACTTGCCAATGGGGGCAAGATGAATCATCTTAGACTGGTCAAAGAAGAATCCGTCCCTACTCCAGAGCAGGTCATCAGCGAGCAACATGCCAAAGACATCACTAACATGATGATTAGCGTGACCGAAAAAGGCGGTACGGGGACAGCCGCCGCCATTGATGGCTACTATGTGGCGGGCAAGACAGGCACGTCACGTCGCACCAATCCAGCAGGCGGTTATTATACCGACCAATATCGCAACGTCTTTGCAGGGTTTGCCCCTGCGACCAGTCCCCGTTTTGTGGTGGTGATTTTGGCAGAAGACCCAAGACAGGGCAAATATGCTGGACAAACCGTCGCCCCTGTATTCGCCAAAGTGATGAAAGAAACACTTAGGATTTATAACGTGCCATTTGACAAACCGCTAGATACGAACCAGTAAGTCGTTTTGCCACTTTATTTTTTTATTTTTAAGAAGGATTTTTCATGACAACATTCAACGATTTTGCCGAAATTTTACAGCCCCATGTGTCCGATATGGATTGGGGGTGTATCAAGGATTTGCTCATCGCAGGCTTTGTGTCGGACAGTCGCAAGGTGGCAGGTGGCGAGATTTTTGTGCTGTTGTCGGTCAATCCTGACATCAAATCCAAGGCAAAAGGCTATATTGACAGTATCAATAGCCAAGCGGTGCTGTCCGAAATCAGTGCGTCCGACATGGGCGTGGATAACGCCAAAATGCCGATTGTGCATATTGCCAATTTACGCCTGATTTTGGGCGATTTGGTCAAGGTGTACTTACAAAAAACAGGGGCGGCGGCTCTGCCAAAAGTCGTGGCAGTTACAGGCACCAACGGCAAGACCACCATTAGCCAGCTTACCGCCCAGCTTTTATCCCTTGCCAATCACAAAACCGCCGTCATGGGCACAGCAGGTAATGGCATTTTGCCAAACTTAACCCCAAGCACCCATACCACGCTAGAAGTGGTCGCTCTACAACACGCCATTTATGACTATGCCCAAGCGGACGTAGAGTGTATCGCATTGGAGGCAAGCTCGCACGGACTTCATCAGCACCGCTTGCAAGGCGTGCCAATCACGGTGGCGGTGTATTCCAACCTATCCCGAGACCATTTGGATTATCATGCCGACATGGACGACTATGCAGGGGCGAAGGCACGGCTCTTTGACAAGGCGTTATTTCCCACGCTGACTCATGCCATTATCAATGCCGATGATGAATTTAGTGAAATCTTTATCCGTCAAGCCAAACAGTCGGGGCTTACCATTTGGACGTACAGCACCAAAAACCCCAAGGCGGACTTTTTTGCCAAACAAATCAGCCCAAGCCTAAACGGGGTGGATTTGGTTATCCAAACCCCACAGGGCGAGATGACGGTAAAAAGCCCATTGCTAGGCTTATTTAACGTGGCAAACCTACTAGCCAGCATTGGGGCAAGCCTTGCCATGAATGTAAGTTTTGATGAAATTATCAATAATATCAAACACTTAAAAGGGGCAAGGGGACGCATGGAGCAAGTGCCGTCCGAGCGTGGTTCGTTTATCGTGGACTATGCCCACACCCCTGACGCTTTGACCCAAGTTTTGACGAGTCTAAAAGCTCATTGCACAGGCAAACTCATTGCCGTCTTTGGCTGTGGGGGCGACAGAGACAAGGGCAAACGCCCGCTTATGGCACAGGCAGGGCTTGCCTTGGCGGATACAGTCATCTTGACCGCCGACAACCCCCGAAGCGAAAACCCCAACGCCATACTCTCCGACATGCAGGTCGGCATGACGTGCGATGACCATTATCGCACCGTGATAGAGCCTGACCGCAAACGTGCCATTGAGCTTGCCATAAAAGACGCAGGCGAGCAGGACATTGTCGTGATTGCAGGCAAGGGGCATGAGACGTACCAAGAGATACAGGGCGTACGGTATGATTTTGATGATGTGGCGATTCTTGGGGAGTTGATTGGGAAATTTGGCAAATAACAGATTTACTGTATTTATTTTTAGGGATTTAAAATGCACATTCAATGTCAAAAATGCAACCATTATGAAGAAGTTAATTTAAAATTCTTTATAAACATTATTGGCGGTGCGGTTGTTGGTAGTGGTTATTGGGCTTGGACTGCGTATTTATTTGCAGGGACAGGTTTTGCCATGCCAATTTGCATTGCGATTATGACAGGTGGCGTGGCAATGCTTGCTTTTTCTGATGAAATTGTGGCTTGGATTGCAAAAAGATATGATTGTCCAAAATGTCAATCAAATCAATGGGTGGCGGTTGATATCAAAAGGCTTTTGGCTGAAAAATTAACCCAAAATCCAACTGATAAGCAAGAAGTAGAAAATGATGATGTGTTAAAAAAGAGAATGTCATCAATCTTGTCAAAAGCCAAAAATGGCAAGCATATAGAAAAAGATGAAAAAATCCAATCGTTATTAAATCAAATTGAAGGGTTGCAATTTTTATTAGGGCGTGTTGAACTTTGGTATTTGCAATGAAAAATGAGAAAAATCGCCCGTTTTTCAAGGAAAAAACGCAGGTTGATAGTTATTCTATCAGACAAGTTTTTGACGCAGAAAAACAAGATTTAGCCATTTTTCATGCAAAAATTGATTGAAATTGTCAAATTTTCATCTTATTTTATAAAAATGTTATCAATGTTCAACACGCCCTAGAAAAACAACAAAAAATTTCTAATAAAGACAATCCACAAATTGCAATCTTGACAAATAAAATCCAAGAAAAAATTTTGGAATTAGAAAAACTCATGTCATGATGGTTGTTATGATTTGATTGGCATGAATACGACTTAAAATTATTTTGATAAATTGGGTTTTTATTTTTAACCCAATTTATAAATGTTTGTTGATTAAATAATGTTTTGATGTATACAAATGTAGGGGCAATTTATTCGCCCAAAAATCAACACTTTACACAGGGAAAATTGCAATTTGCCCCTACAAAATATCCAAAAGGTATCGTTAATTAACAATGCCAAATTTTAAAAATTAACTCAAATAAACAAGAGAACCCCATGACCCCATATATTTGGCAAACCGATAATTTAACACAGGCATTAGCCAGCCTAAACCCCACATGGCACAACGCCAACGGCTTTACCCAAAGCACTCGTATTACGACTGACACTCGCAAGATTGAGCGGGGCGATGTGTTTTTGGCGTTAAAGGGCGATAATTTTGACGGTCATGACTATGTCGCCACCGCTTTTGACAAGGGGGCAAGCCTTGCCATTACAAGCCGTGCCGTGGGCGATTTTGCCCAGATTGTCGTTGATGACACTCGTTTGGCACTCGGGCAACTTGGCAAATACCGTCGTGATGTTCACCCCAATCTTACCGTGATTGCCCTGACAGGCTCGTCTGGCAAGACCACCACCAAAGAAATGCTTGGGGCGATTTTTGGGCAGTTTGCCCCCACCTTGACCACCCGTGGCAACCTAAACAACGATTTGGGCGTGCCGATGATGTTATTAGAGCTGTGTGATGAACACGAATTTGCCGTCATGGAGCTTGGGGCGAACCATGTGGGCGAGATTGCCTACACCGCAGGACTGGTGTCGCCTGATGTGGCGTGCGTGCTAAATATCGGCACGGCTCATTTGGGCGAGTTTGGCGGTCGTGAGAATATCGCTCGTACCAAGGCGGAGATTTTTTCGGCATTGACGGCGGACGGCGTGGCGGTGCTACCCTTTGGCGATGAGTTTTTTGACTTTTTAAAAGACGAGAGTGCCAAATTTACCGAGCAGTACATTACCTTTGGCGAGCGAGCCGAACGCCCCGAAAAAGCATTGGATTTTAGCAAACTATCCCAAGCCGAGATAGACGAGCTATCCACCCTTGACAGCGTGCTAATTATGGGCGATGTGTTTGCCGATGATGTAGACTGTGCCAGCACGCACAGCGACTTTGAGCTGACGGTCAATCTGGCGATAGATGAGCTTGACAGCACCGAGGTGCAGTTGCCCTTTGTGGGCGAGCATAATGTGGTAAACGCCCTAGCCAGCACCGCCATTGCCACCGCCTTGGGCGTGCCACTTGATAAGATAAAATCAGGCTTGGAGCGTGCCACGCCACCAAAAGGACGGCTGACTCGCCTTAGCTTTGGCGAGCATACCTTGATAGATGACACCTACAACGCCAATCCCAATTCTATCTATATGGCGGGTAAGGTTTTGGCGAACGAGAGCGGGCAAAAAATCTTGGTGTTGGGCGACATTGGCGAGCTTGGCGATGAAGCGGTGTCCGAGCATGGTAAACTTGGGCAAACCCTTGCCACGCTTGATATTGACCATGTTTTGACGGTCGGCACGCTGATGAAACATTGCACCGATAGTCTAAATGGCATTCGTGGCAATAGTGAGCATTTTGCCAATAAAGCAGACTTATTAGAAAAATTAAAAAGCCTATTAAACGAGCCGTCTGTCGTGCTGTTTAAGGGGTCAAGAAGTACCACCATGGAAACCCTAATCCACGATTTAACCCAACCTGTAAGCGAGTAAACGATGTTATATTGGCTCATTGATTATTTTGACATTTTGTATAGCCAGACCATTGCGTCTTTGGGGCTAAGGAGCTTGCTTGCGGTCATGACGAGCATGGCGATTGTACTCATGGCGGGTAAGCCTGTCATCGCCTATCTTAGAAATCTCAAATACGGTCAAGCGGTACGCACGGACGGCCCAAAAACGCACCTTGTCAAGCAAGGCACGCCAACGATGGGCGGTGTGTTGATTTTGTTTGCCATTGGGATTTCTACCTTGCTGTGGGCGAATTTGACAAACCCTTATGTATGGATTTTGATGGCGGTCATGGTCATCTTTGGGGCGGTCGGCTGGCGTGATGACTGGCTAAAAATCAAACACAAAAACCCACAAGGCTTGGTCGCCAAAAAGAAATATTTTTGGCTGTCGGTCGGAGCGTTGCTCGCTGGCGGGTCGCTTTACTATATCTCTTTGCAACAAAATCCCACCACCATGCACGCCATGCAGGATTTGCTCATACCTGTCTTTAAGGACTGGGTCATTCCGCTGTCTGTCATACCATTTGGGCTTGGCTTTATTACGCTCACTTATTTTGCCATTAACGGCACGTCCAATGCGGTCAATTTAACAGACGGCTTGGACGGCTTGGTCGCCTTGCCTGTGGTGCTGGTGTCGGCAGGGCTTGGGGTGTTTGCTTATGTGTCGGGTCATGTGGAATGGGCAAATTATCTGTCCGTGCCGTATATCGCTTATAATAGCGAAGTGGTCGTGGTGTGTGCGTCCATGATTGGGGCGTGTTTGGGCTTTTTGTGGTACAACGCCGCCCCTGCCGAAGTCTTTATGGGCGATGTGGGGGCGTTGAGCCTAGGCGGTATGCTTGGCACGATTGCGGTGATGACACGTCAAGAAGTGGCATTTATCCTAATGGGCGGTATTTTTGTCATGGAAGCCTTGTCGGTCATCATTCAAGTCGGCTCGTACAAACTACGTAAAAAACGAGTCTTTCGCATGGCACCTTTGCACCACCATTTTGAAGAAATGAGACTAAAAGAAACCAAGGTTGTGATACGTTTTTGGATTGTGTGTATTATCCTTGTGGTGCTATCACTCATGACATTAAAATTAAGATAAGAAAGATAAAGGAAAAGCCCTGCAAAGATGCGGGGCTTTTTTGTGGGGTGTGGGTTTTTATTTTTAAAAACCAAACGTCCTTGCCCGAATCTACCCGCCAAAACTTGGCACCACACCCAAATAACCGCCAATTTGGGCGATGATGTTTATCACACCAAAGACGATAACAAAATAAATCATAAACTGACCGCCAAAAGCTCGGTAAGTGCTGTCGGGGTATTTTTGGCGGTGAGCCTTGGCAAGCAGGGCAGGGACGATGACACCCCATACGGTCAAGGCAAGCCCTGCAAAACCAATGGCGGTTGTAAAGCCAAATGGGGCAATCAGACTTAGCACCAAAGGCGGTAAGAACACCACCGCCACCGCATAGGCTCGCCCTGTCTTGTCATCGCCAAACCCAAAAAAATCACTCAAAAAGTCAAACAATCCCAACGCCACGCCCAAAAAGGAGCTGGTCAATGCCATGTAAGCAAATGCCCCCAACATGGTGCCGATAAAACCCGATTTGCCAATCGCTCCTAGTAGCGTTGCCACATCGCCGTCTTTGGCGATGACTGGGGCAAAATCGGTGCGTGGTAGATTGCCTTGGACGACCACTTGCCACAGCAGATAAAACCCGAGTGCCATGAGCGAGCCTATCAAGACCGACTTGGCGACTTTGGCGGTGTCGCCCCCAAAGTATTTGACCATGCTTGGCACGCCGATATGATAGCCAAACGACACCAGCACCGTGGATAATGCCACCCAAATGTAGGGCGTGTAAGCTGTGCCAGTTGGGGCGTGAGTGTCAAAGAGCGTATCCAGACTAACCGATGACATCATGCCAAAGGCAGAGATGAAAAAGCTGGTTATCATGCCAATCATCAGTACGCTTGCCACTCTGTCCACGACCCGAGTTGAGAGCCACACAAACACCGCAAATAGCACGCTGATGATGAGCGAGCCTAGGCGTGGGGCGATGTCCGTGCCTGTCAAGGCAGACAGATGACTGGCGGTCAAGCCCCCGCCACTGGTGATGTAGGCGTAGAGCAGGATGTACAGCACAAAGACGAGCGATAGGCTATTGATGGTGTTCCAGCCTTTGCCGAGCAAGGATTTGACAATGGTTGCAAGGTTGGCATTGGGTGGAAATGTGGTGCTGGCTTCTAATATCATAAGACCCGATGCGTACATACAAAGCCAAGTGTAGGCGAACACCAACAGCGACCATGAGAACCACACGCCTGCCGTGGCGGTGGGGTTGGCGAGCATACCCGCCCCAATGGCGGTGCCTGCGATAATCATCGCCCCGCCAAAGACCGAAGGGGATTTTGACATAAATAAACCTTGATAACCTGCCAAATGTGGCAAAAGGGGATTATTTTAATCGTTTTTGGGAGTGATTACAAATACGGTTGTATGATAAGTCAATGAAAAACCCAACTCATATCTTTTAACACGATTGTCTTTTAAAATAAATTGTCTTTTAAAATAAAAAATGCTTGTGCTACAATAAGTGGGCTTAGGGCGTGCCCGCCCTTTATAACACAATTTAAAATTTAGAAATATTTTAGAAATAAACTATCTGTTTTTGCATGAAAAATGGCTAAATCTTGTGGCTCGAAGGCAAAAACTTGCTTGATAGAATGACTATCAACCTGCGTTTTTTCCTTGAAAAACCTGCGATTTTTCTCATTTTTTCATTGCAAATATAAAAGGCAGGCACACCCTATTTAAGTTATTTCAATCCATTTAAAAAAGGAAATCCCCATGTTCAAAAACTTCGCCTCAGACGCTCTTGGTTTATCCGACATTGGCAAAATCATACCGCCCAGCCAGTTTAACCAAACGGATATTGACGACTATATTTTTCATGAAGATGATGAGCGGATTTATTTTGTCATCAAATCAAAAATGGACGAATACTGCTTTACCAATACCGCCTTTATCCACTTGGACGGGCAATCCGCCACAAGCAAAAAACGTACGCTAAAACGCTATCCTTATCGCTATTTTGCCCCAAGTCAAGTCTCCATTGAGACGGCAGGGACAATGGATTTAGACGTGGAATTAAAGTTTCATTTGGGCGGTTTGGCGTTTAGCATTGACATTGACAAAAGTCAAATTGAAGGCGTGCGAGACATTTACAAGGCATTGACTGCCATTGCCGAGCGTTGTCAGGCAATCCGTCATGATGAGATGGTATTGGAGAAGACCTTTGAGACAGTGACAGGCATGTTTAATTTAAAAGACGTGCCAGAAGCGGTGATTATGAGTCTACCTACCGTCATCAATCAAACGGTGCAAAAGGTAGAAGCAGGCTATAACGAACGCCTAAATGCCATTCGCCAGTATGACTTTGGGGTGGTGTTTGAGCATTATTTGCGTGACTAATTATTTGCGTAACTAAGGGTTAAATGGGATAAACTAAAACCGCCCCGATAGTCATTCGGAGCGGTTTTTTATGGCAACTGGATTATTTTAGCACTTCTGCCATGCTGTTGGCGACATATTCTACATTGGCATTGTTTAGCCCTGCGATACACATACGCCCATTTTCTACCATATAAATGGCGAACTCATCACGCAAGCGGATAACCTGCGGAGCGGTCAGCCCTGTAAAGCTAAACATACCACGCTGTTTGGTAAAGTAGCTAAAATCACGCTCGGGGAGCTTCTGGGTCAATACGTCTTGGAGTTTTTGACGCATTTCACGGATACGGTCTCGCATCTCGTACACTTCGCCTACCCATTGATTGAACAATTCATCATCGTTCATCACGGTGTCCACCACCGCATTACCGTGAGACGGTGGGCTAGAATAGATACGGCGAACGGTGAATTTTAATTGCCCAAGCACGGTATCCGCTTCCGTCTTAGTGGGGGCAACCACTGACAGACCGCCAACACGCTCGCCATAGAGCGATAGGTTTTTGGAGAAAGAATTTGACACAAACACGGTCAAGCCTTTTTCTACCGCCAGACGAATGGCAGACGCATCGCCGTCCATGTCATCGCCAAAGCCTTGATAGGCGATGTCCATAAAGGGAATGAGTTTTTTGTCTTTGATGATGTCAAGCACGCTGTCCCATTGCTCGTTTGACAAATCCACGCCCGTGGGGTTGTGGCAACATGGGTGTAGTAGCACCACGTCATTTTCGTTTAGGGTGTTTAAAAACGCACACATCTCATCAAATTTGACCCCGATGGTCGCCCCGTCATAGTAGGGGTATTTGCCAACTTCTATGCCTGCCCCTTCAAAAATGCTGATGTGGTTGCCCCATGTTGGGTCGGATACATAGCATTTGGCGTTGGGGAACCACTCGTGGATAAAGTCCGCTCCCACTTTTAAGGCACCAGACCCACCAAGCGTGGCAATCGTGGCAACTCGTCCGTCTTTGACAACTTGGCTGTCTTTGCCAAACAGTAGCTCTTGGCACGCTTTTTTGTAACCTGCCAAACCGTCCATAGGCAAGTAGCCACGGGGGCGAGGTGGATTGGCGATACGTCCTTCGGCGGTTTTGACGCATTCTAGGACGGGCAATTTGCCGTCTTCGGTGTAGTACACGCCCACGCCAAGGTTTACCTTGATGTCGGTGCGTGGGTCATTGGCAAATTTGTCCATGAGACCCAAAATCGGGTCGCCAGCATAGGGGGTAACGTGTTCAAACATAACAAATACCTTTGTTGTTGTGGATAAAAACTAAATAAAAACCGTGTCAGTATAACGCAAAATCGGGCGGTTGTGGGGAAATTTTGTTGTTTTTGAATGATGATTTTGGTGGTGCTTTATCAGCCAAATAATACTGACTGCTTGCCATCAATCTCAACAATGAGCTTTCCGCCTAGGGCTTGGACGTATTTTTTGATGGTGGCGTATTCGGGGTTGTCGGCACTTTCCATTTGGCAAATGGCGGATTGGGATACGCCAATTTTGTCGGCAAGCTCGGCTTGGGTGAGCTTGGCATTTTTGCGAAGCTCGCTTAGGCGGATACTGACCAAGGTGTCGGCAACTCGCTGTTCTATCTTGTTACGGCGTTCGGCAGGCAGACTTGCCATGTGGTCGGCTAGGGTTTTGTAAGTTTTCATAACTCATTATCCTTTAAGTATTCGTCATAAATACGCTCGGCAAGGGGTACCATGCGTTGATAAAAACGTTTGTCGCCTGTTTTATCGCCTGCACACAACATGATGGCACGGCGAATGGGGTCAAATGCATAAAAGGCACGGTATGGCTTACCATTATGCTGAATACGCAACTCTTTTAGGTTTGAGATGGTGCTATCATAAAGCGTATCGGCATAGGGTCTGCCCAACTGCGGTCCAAGTTGTGCTAGGATGTTTAAGGCATATAAAACGCTGTCAATTTCGTCATCGTCTAAGGTGTCAAGCCATCTGGCGAACTCATCAGCATAAAGTACTTCCCACATTATTATCCCCCTTACCAAAATTATAAGTCAAGACTTATATTTTTTCAACCCATTCTATACCGTTGTGGGCTTACTGACCAAAAAATCCCCAGCGTTATTAATCAAAAATTCCTTAAAGGCAAGAGCGGCAGGCGACAGCGAGCGGTTTTTGTGGGTGTAGAGCAAAAATTTGCGTTCTACCACAGGCTCGCTGATGGGTCGCATGACCAGCCCGTATAGTTCCACCCATTCGGCAGCATAGAGTAGGCATAACGTCACTCCAAGTCCCATTCGGGTCATGCCAAGGGCGGTTGAGAGAAAATTAATCTCAAAATCGGGGTTAAAGATGCGACTTGAAATGTTATTGGGAAGTTCGTTTTGTAGGCTTTTAATAAAAGGTCCATTTAGGGTAATGAGCTTTTCATCAAGTAAGTCCGCCCATGTGATTTCATCTTTTTGGGCAAAGGGGTGGTTTGGCGGCAGCACCAGATAAAAAGGCGAGCTAAACAGCACATCCACATTCAAATCATCAGAATAAGGACGTTCGGGAGCGACCCCCAAATCAGCTTCTAGGTTCTCAATGTGCTCAACCACATTGTCCACCGAGCAGTCGGTGAGCGTGACCTGAATGTTGGGGTGTAGCTCACAGAACTTGGCGACAAATTTGGGCATGGTGGACGCAGACAACTGCTGAGAGACGGCAAGGCGGACGTGTCCTTGATGTAGTGATTTTAGGTTGTTGACTTTTTCGTTGAGTACCGACATCTCATTGAGAACTCGCCGAGCCTGTGGCAGTAGCCGTGAACCCGCATCTGATAGGTGTAGTTTGCGTGTGGTGCGGTCAAAGAGTTTGACATCAAGATTTTGTTCTAGCTCCTTAATCAGACCGCTTAGGGCAGACTGGGTTAAGCACAGTGTCTCGGCAGCCTTGGTAAAACTGTTTTGCTCGGCGACAAGCACAAAGGCTTTTAGCTGGCGTAGGGTGGTACTCATTATTATTAACCTTAATAAATATATAAGATGATATTATAAATGATAATTGCCAAGATACAAGGGGGCGGATAAAATATTTTTTGGGTAAAAATTAATCGAATTCGCTTGATAAAAATACTGGATTTGGCGATGATGTAAAAACAATGACAAACCCCACCCACTATGCTAAGATTATTTTATTTACCCACAAAG
>ERZ1023440.131-NODE-131-length-20984-cov-332.061064_pt1 | contig 20984 bp, 21 predicted proteins | sample MGYA00380520_ERZ1023440 | MGnify/ENA primary metagenome ERZ1023440 (study PRJEB33173, sample SAMEA4830335) | metagenome | study: EMG produced TPA metagenomics assembly of the PRJEB25223 data set...
AATTGGAAATTGGAAATTGGAAATTGGAAATTGGAAATTGGAAATTGGAAATTGGAAATTGGTTTTTTGTTTGTCCAAGTCGTGCCTGTGGGTCAAAAAATGTCATAAACAAGCATGGCTTAGTCCATCCTAGTGCTAAGTAAAAAATCGGATAGTGGCTTATCCGATTTTTTTGTTATTTTAAACCAACAATCAACGTGGCACGACTTCCACGATATTCAAATCAAAGCCCGAGACGTTAAATTTGGCAGAGCTTGATAGCAGTCGCATGTCTTTGACACCAAGCTGTTTTAGGATTTGGGCTCCGACACCGATACTGCGATAAGGCTCGCTACTTTCGTGTACGCTGACATTGGCTTGGCATTTATCCAACGCACCGCTGACATCGACAGCACGCCCCGAGTCAATCCACACGAACACGCCTTGTTCGCTTTGCCCGATTTGAGCCAGTGCTGAGCGAATATCCCAGCTTTGCTTGCTGTCAGTATGCCCAAACAAGTCTTTTAGGGGGTTTAGGGCGTGGACTCGCACGGTCGCCACACCACGGCTTGGGTCGCCTTTGACTAGGGCGATGTGGGTCTCGTCCGCCCCATATTCTCTAAAACGGTAGAGTTTAAAAGCCCCAAATTCACTGGCAAAATCTCGCTCATCGATGACTTCCACGGTCTGCTCGTTGGTCATGCGGTAGTGAATAAGGTCGGCGATGGTGCTGATTTTAAGTCCGTGTTCTTTGGCAAAGAGTTCTAGGTCATCACGACGTGCCATCTCGCCGTCTGGCTTGATAATCTCACAAATCACCGCCGCAGGTTCAAGCCCTGCAAGGCGTGCTAAGTCACAGCCTGCTTCGGTATGACCTGCCCGATGTAGCACCCCGCCTTGTTTTGCCATGATGGGGAAGATATGCCCAGGTTGGACGATGTCGGTGGGTTTGGCAAAGGGGGCGACGGCTGCCTGCACGGTTCGGGCACGGTCGGCGGCGGATATGCCTGTGGTTACGCCCTCGCTAGCTTCGATGGATAGGGTAAAGTTGGTGCTAAACTTCGCCCCGTTTTTGTCGCTCATTAGGGGTAGTTCAAGCTGACGGCAACGGGCTTCGGATAAGGTCAAACACACCAGCCCACGAGCGTGAGTAATCATAAAGTTGATGTCGGACGGCTTGACATGAACCGCCGCCATGACGATGTCGCCTTCGTTCTCACGGTCTTCATCGTCCATTAAGATGACCATTTTGCCTGCTTTGATGTCGGCAATGATTTCTTCTGCGGTGTTTAGGGTGCTTGCCATAAGGGTGCCTATTTATGTTAAAAATTTATAGGCTACATGGGGGCGGATTTGGGGGATTAAAGGCAGATGATGTAAAATTTTAAAAACAGCCAAGCCTTATTTGTCTTTAAAATATTTTTAAAATGCAAATTGCATGATAAAGGGCAGGCATGCCCAAAAATCATTTAATCATCCCCCAAAGTTTGTTACAATACCCCCAATATTAGCACCGTATCCGACCATGAGCAAAACCCGAGCCACCAAGCCCCGCCTGCCGTCCTTGGCGACCACTGACACCGACCCAGAGTATCTGACCGAATTTCGTATTAACATGCTCGCTCGGGGGCTTGCCACACGCACCCGTAACGCCTACATCCGTGATTTGCGTACTTGCATGGCAAGCAGTGAGCGGGCATTGCCCCATTGGCAGGAGACGGACGTGGCAGGGTGCTTGGTGTATCTACAAAACCAAGGCAAATCGCCACGCACGCAGGCGAGAATGTTGGCAAGTTTACGCCAGTTTTTCTTATGGCAAGTGGGCGAAGGGGTGCGTGACGACAACCCCTGTGAGAACATCAAAAACCCCAAAGCTGACAAGCCCCTACCCAAGACCTTATCCGAAGACGACATTACCAGACTGCTTGGCACGCCTGACCTAGCGACCATACTGGGACTGCGTGATAAAGCCATGCTTGAAGTCATGTATGCCTGCGGTCTGCGTGTATCAGAGCTGGTCAATCTGTCGCTCGATGAGCTAAATCTAAACGCAGGCTGGCTCCAAGTGACGGGCAAGGGCGGAAAGACTCGCCTGATTCCGCTTGGTGAGTACGCCCACAACGCCCTACAAAGTTATCTCGTCCGTCGTCATGAACTGACCGCTGGCAAAAGTGGTAAGGTCGGCACAAAGGGCGGTGACTGCCAAGCGGTGTTTTTGACCGAGCAGGGCGGTTATATGACCCGCCATAACTTTTGGCATTTGATTAAAAAATACGCTCTACTGGCGGGTATCACGACCGACATCTCGCCACACACGCTTCGCCATGCTTTTGCCACGCACCTGCTCAACCACGGGGCGGACTTGCGTAGTGTTCAGCTTTTGCTTGGGCATAGCGACCTATCCACCACGCAGATTTATACCCACGTTGCCACGGCACGCCTACAAGCCTTGCACGAAGAACACCACCCTAGGGGGTAGTTGCTTTATCCACAGAAACCCTTTAAACATTCAAATAAAATCAAATAACAATAACGTGCAACTTCGTGATTTTTGTCATTTGGCTCTAAACTTCCGTGAACCAAATGACAGCGTACTTGATAAATAACCTCAAACAATCCTGCAAAAATTTTTTGCGAATCATTATTTAAAACTAAGGTTCCTAAATCGTGTGCAGAGGCAAATTGATTTTTTAATTTCCCGCTCTTAGTTTTGGCGTTATCAATAATTAAATTTTCAAAAATCTTAGGATTGGCATTAAAGTCCATTAAAGCGTTACTTAGGCTCATCTTTGAATTATTGGGGATATTATTCCCTGAATAAACAAGTTCAGCTTGGATTAAAGCATAATGCAACTGCTCAATACAATTATAAATATTAGCCCGCTCTTTTGGATTACCTGATTCTAAAAGGTTTTTAAAAGCGATATAAACCTTATTCTTATTGCTTGTGTCTCTTTTAATCTCGTTTATATGCTCTCTGTCGTTAGCTAAACCATAATGAAAGTTGTACCAACTATTGCAACTTAACCATAAGGTTACAAATGGTGCATGGTAGTCTATCTTAGACTTCATAAACCATTCTTTCTTTAAATCTTGTTGGTGATTTGCCATATTTACCCCATATTCTCAATCTCATTTTCCACCAAAATCTTGGCTTGTTCTAGTAAAATTTCGCTTTGATTTTTTAATTCAGAACTCGTCTGCACTTTATCGCTGATTGTCTGCTGAATCTCTTTTGGTAAAACAGGAATCACCACCTCCAAAATCTCAGACGGTTTCCAATGTTGAATGATTGAACCGCCTGCATCTCGCTGTGCTTGCAGTTGTACCGCCTCTGAATTTAGCACCAATGCCAAATAATCGGGCAAAATTTCATCTGTTTTCAAAGACAAATGCACAATAGCCCCAGAAGTAATCACCTCCAAATCAGACGGCACACAATAAGCAATGCCCACTGTACCGTCTTTTGAAAGTAGAATGGTGTCTTTTTTGGGGCGAATGATGTCAGCAAAATCCGCAGGATTGACGAACTTATCCGTCTGGCTAATCCCAAATTTGGAAAAATCCGCCACTCGCACAAAAGGCAAACCTTCATCACGGTAATTTTCCGACCCCACTTCTACCGATTTTTGCAAATCAACCAATTCACCCAATGTTTTGTGGCGGTATTGTTTTAATTTTTGCAATAATCGCTTATATTTTGGTTGGTAATATTCTGCATCAAGTCGACCGCTAATGCCAAAAGATTGGCTAAATGATTGCACTGATATATTTTTGGGTTGCCCCAAAAGCAAACTTTCCAACAATACCCATTCTGCCAATCTTAAATGATAATTAGCCTCATTTATAAACCTCTCTCTCTCTCTCTCTCTCTCTCTCTCTCTTGTAAAGCACTTTGCTCAATTTCTGCCTCTACGCTATATTTGGCTTGGGCTAATAATTGGGTGGCTTGTTTTCGCAGTTCATTACTTTGGCGGACAAATTCAGCGATTTGGGTTTGGATTTTTGGAGCAATGATTGGTAATGGAATGTTTAACAATTCATCTTTGTTAATGGCGGTTAAAATCGTACCCGAGCAGTTTTTCTTTAAAATCTGTTGCATTAAATCAGATTTAAATAACACCAATAATGTTTCGGCATTTATCACATCTGACGATAATACATAAAACCCTGTTGAACATAATGCATTATCATATTGTGGCGAAACAATGGCACAACTTTGTAGTGAACCCTCAATACTGGAAATCATCACATCATTGGTTTGCACTTTTCGTCTGGCACGAGACGGTAATTCTGCCCCTAACGCCCGAGTTGAGCCTGTTATTTCGCCTGATTTACCGATATTGGACAATTCAATATAATCATATTCTTGGTCATCTTTTGGGGTATAATTGGTGTCTTTTAAATGACATACTTTACCTAATTTTTCAAAACCATTTGAATGGGCTTTGATAAAATTTTCTAATTGCTCATAAACAGGTTGATAAAACTCCGCATCCAATCTGCCTGTTTGTAAAAAACTTTCTTTTAAAGATTTAATATTCACAGGATTGCAGGCTACCTGAAAGTCTTTTAAACCTAGATGTTCTAATAATAGGGTTTCAGCTTCTGTGTATTTTTGTTTTGAAAATTCATTAAAATGAAAAGATTGGCTGATAATTTCACTAATATCCGATTGTAACTTTTCATTTAATTTTGGAAACTTAAATTTTCTAATTCTTTCAATGGACAGTTTAGGCTGAGCCGTCCCAACCTTATTTCTTTCAATAAAATTCTGCCCATATTTTGTTAACAAAAACACAAATAAAACATCGCTATTAACATCGCTATTTTTGGGAACTAACTTAACAGCATTTTCTGTTAGATTGCATTTATTTAAGTTAAATTTAACAATACCAACATCCCCAATTGAATTTCCAACAATTGTTAATAATACATCATTGTAATTTGTTTGATATTGTTTAATTTCATTATGGGTATTTAATGAGATTAAGGGACTATTTTCATATTGCACAAAACCATTTTTTATATCTTCTGCTCTAATATAGGGTATGTTGCCACTTTCAACGAAAAGGTGTCCTTCTGGCAACCTTTTCCCACCCTTAACATCTAAAACAGATTCAAAATCGTAATGCTCCATATTGGCAATAATTTCATCTGAAAAAAGATATTTTTTCATAAAAAATTCTGAGTCAATGCGGGCGGTAAAATTATCTTTTTGAACTTCCGATAATAGCAAAACACTCACTTCCAGCCCATTTAACAATGCCTGATATTTGGCATTATCAAAAGGGCTTAGTCCTTTCCCACAAAAGATAATCTCTCCTTTTTGGCAAATTCAATAAAGGCTTCGGCAATGCCGTCTTGGGTGATGTTGTCGTGATTAAATAAATCATGCTCTACGATTAAATGTTGATGACTGTCCAATTTGGGCGTGCCGTCTGCATTTTTGACATAGATTTTGTCGCCTGAATTGTCCTTGCTCGGGCTTTGCATGGTCGCAAAGAAAATAGGGTAATCGTCCACTTTTGGGCACAGTTCATCATGCCATTTTTGCACAAATAGCACGGACGTTTTTGTGCCTGTATGCGGTTTAAAGACATTACCATGCAAGCCTACCACCGCCAAAATACGGCAACGCTCGGCGATAAAATCACGAATGTATTTATCACTGCTGTTATTAAAACGCCCTTGTGGTAGCACAATCGCCATGCGTCCGCCGTCTTTTAAAAAATCCAAATTGCGTTCAATAAACAAAATATCCCGCCCCACTTTGGATTGTTGTTTGCCTTTGCTGTTTTTGCCCAGTTCATAACGGGCAAGAATTCGGGTTTCTTTAATATCGCCTGCAAAAGGCGGATTTGCCATTAATACATCAAACCCAAAATCACGGTTTTGGTCTTTGGTTTTGCGTAATTTTCTTAATTTTTTCCAGCCATTGCCATAAACATCACCCCATTCTTCATCTTTGGTAAAATCATCCCAGCGTTCATAGTCCAAAGTATTTAAATGCAATACATTGGTTTGTCCATCGCCTGCAATTAAATTGAGTGTGCGAGCAACTCGTACGGCTTTTTCATCAAAATCAATGGCAAAGACTTTTTCGGTTACATAATCCAATTGTTCTGGTAATTTTTGTTCAGCAGTAAATAAATGGGAACGCTCCAATCCTTTTTCTTTAAGTTGTTTTTCCCAAACATGGAAAATGGCGTGAACAGGAAACCCACAACTGCCCGCTGCTGTATCAATCACGGTTTCATCTGCTTTGGGGTCTAGCATTTTGACACACATATCAATCACATAACGCGGTGTGAAATATTGACCCTTTTCGCCTTTTGATGATTTATTGATAAGATATTCAAAGGCTTCATCCACCACATCAAGATTGGAATTAAATAATTTCACTTCTTCTAATGATGACACACAAATCGCCAAATGGGACGGCGATAAATTAATCTTGCTACTCTCAGCAAATACCCCCTCCCATTTGTTTTTGGCTTTATCAAATAAAGCCCCAATTTTGGCTTTTAAATCGCTTTCGGTATCGCCATAATTACGAAATTCCAAATGACGGCTTTTATTGCGTGTACTTTCCATTTCGTCATAAAGTTTGGTAAAGATAAGCTGAAACAATTCTTCAAAAACATCAACCCCTGCATTTGCCAAAACTTCATCTTCCATTTCAATCACCAAATCTTTTAAAGATTTGCGTTGAGTGGCGATTTTGTCATTTTTAATCAAATCATCAATCGTCCAACGTTCTTGCAAAATATCAGATAATTTTTCGTGAACGCTTGGAATATTGGGAATGTCTTTAAAATAATTGGGGTCTCGGCGGTTGTAATAGGAAATACTATCGCCATTTGTCCATACGCCAATCGGAGCTCCTGTGGCATTGCAATAGGATTTTAATTGTTCTTTGCCGTCTTTTAATTTAGGCTTTTTAAGCTCCACCATGATATAAACAACGTTGGGATTATCTTTATCAAAAATCACAATATCGGCACGCTTTTTTTCACGCCCAAAATGCACCGAATATTCCAATTCCATGCGTTCATAAGGATAGCCATAATCATGGTGTAATTTCATCAGATACAGTTGGCGAACCGCTTCTTCTGGGGTTAGTTTAATGTCCTTTTTGCGTACCAAGCAATGTACATGCGGTACATCGCCATTTTTACTGGGTTTTTGAAAAATGGTATTTTCCAATAGTGTGATGTGCTCGGCAGAAAACTGGGTAAGTTGGTAATTGGTGTCTTTGAGTAGTTGCGATAAATTCATGGGGGGTCTCGTTGGATAAAATGGTTTTATTTTAGCATTGATTTAGGGCGTGTTGAACCTTTATAACACTATTTACAATTTAGAAATATTTTAGAAATGAATTAATAGTTTTTGCATGAAAAATGGCTAAATCTTGTTTTTCTGCGTCAAAAACTTGCTTGATAGAATGACTATCAACCTGCGTTTTTTCCTTGAAAAATGTGCGATTTCCTCTATTTTTCATTGCAAATACAAAAGTTCAATACACCCTAATAAAAAGTGGGTTGATTTATGGGTTGGGATTGGCTTGATAAACCCCCCGCACCACTTCCCCAATCGCCCTAATTCCCTTCTCCAAAACTTCATCAGGCTGGGCGATACTCATGCGAATACATTCATGGGCATGGCGATAATCAGACGTGTCAATCCCCACAAAAAAATGCTCACTGGGGATAATAAGCGTGCCTTGCTCCTTTAACATTTCGTACAATTTTTGGGTAGAAATGGGCAGATTCTCAAACCAAATCCACAAAAATATCGCCCCTTCTGGCTTATGGATTTTGACTTGGGGTAAGTCTTGAAAGGCGTGTTTTAATAAGCCAATGGCGGTGTGGGCTTGCTTTAAATAAAACGGACGAATCTCTTGTAATGATAAGTCATTGATTTTGTCATTGTTAATCAGGGGTGTAACAATGCTCGCCCCAAAACGACACGGAGCAAGATTGACAATGGCATTTAGGCTGCTGATTGCCTTGATAATCTCAGGTTTGGCAATGACAATGCCCGTCCGCACGCCAGCCAGCCCCACTTTTGATAAACTAAAACACAAAATGATATTGTCATGCCACACCAAATTCGCCTTGGTGTGAATGATATTGGGAAACGGCATTCCATAGGCGTTATCAATAATTAAGGGAATGTTGTGCGTTTGGGCGATAGCATCAAGCCGTGCCATTTCGTCATCGGTCAGCACGTTGCCTGTGGGGTTGGTTGGGCGAGAACAGCAGATTGCTCCGATTTGATTATTTTTTAATGCGTCCAAATTTTCTAGGGCGTCAAAATCCACTTTGTATTTAAAAAAGCCATCTTGATTGTCATAATCGCACAGCTCAATTTTTGGCTTTATGCCAATAAAATGCTTGCCGTCAATATGAGCGTCCGCATAGCCGACATATTCAGGAGCAAGTGGCAACAAAATGGACTTATCGCCATCATCAAACGCCCCACCAAATAAATTAAATAAATAAAAAAAGGCGTTTTGCGAACCATTGGTTAGGGCAATGTTATCCTTGGTAATGCCCCAATCATAATGGCGATTAAAAAATTCCACCAACGCCGTGATAAATTTGCCATCGCCCTGCGGATTGGAATAATTGCTGGCACAGTCTAAGGCAAAACTGTCCGCCCCATCGCCTTGTATGCTGTCTTTGAGCATTTGTAGGTACACGTCATTGACTGAAGCGATGTTGGCAGGGTTGCCACCGCCTAACATATTGACAGGCTTGTCGCTGTTTAGGGCATTCCCCAAATCGTCCATGAGCTGTAATATGCCACTGTTTTGGGTGAATTTTTTGCCAAATTTTGAAATGTTCATGCCAATTATCCAAATAAAAATACCATTGTAACATTTTTGGCAAAAACTGTCTGCCTATATTGCTATGGTATGCGTAGGGGGATTGGGGTATAATGAGCTTTTTGGATTTAGAGAAATCGTCATGACCCAAACCACCCTAGCCGACCTGCAAAATAAAGCCAAACAATGGCGACAAGACATCACATTTACCCAAGACGTGCTTGGTAAGCCCTTTACCTTTAATACCACGTGGGGGATTTTTAGCCCAGAAAAGCTCGATGATGGCAGTCTTATGCTCCTTGATTATATTGATTTTAGGGCGGATGATGATTCCATTGATTTGGGCTGTGGCTATGGCGTGCTGGGCATGACGGCAGGACGTGAATGCCCAAACGGTCAGCATTTGCTCATTGATAAAGACTTTGTGGCGGTAGAATATGCCAAATTAAATTGCCAAAAAAATGGCTTGACCAACACCCACGTTCAGCTCTCCAACGGCTTTTATCATGTGGATAAAGATAAAAAATTTAGCCTTGTCATGAGCAATTTACCCGCCAAAGCCAGTAAAGAACAGCATTATCTGTACCTGCTGGACGCTTATGAACGCATGGAAGTGGGTGGGCGGTTTTATGTTGTTACCATTAACGGACTGCGGGATTTTATGAAACGCTCATTTAATGAGGTGTTTGGTAATGCCGATAAAATCAAACAGGGCAAAACTTACACAGTAACACTTGCAGTCAAGCAATGATTTGATGGCATCACAGAGCGTATTGTAACAAATTTATATCAATGACTTTATTTTGTTACATTATTTTTGCTGATAATTCATATTTTATTTTCATTTTGATTGGGCGGAAGATTTGACAGTTACTTATATTACCTGATGGTTACCAAAGTCTTATTGAACATTACACAAACTTTTTTTATAATGTCCGTTCGTTCGGATTTAATTTTTATATCATCACATCAATTATCACTATTTTTTATATTAAGATTGTAGAGGATCACTTATGAGTATTCATACAACGGCCGCCAGACGCCCTTCATGGCGTGGCATTTTTGCAGGACTTTTGATGGGTCTTGTTGTATCTATGATAATGCTGGCTTTGGCCTTAGTGCTAAGCTCTTTTTTATCACTAGATTTGCGTGGGGCAGGTATTGCTGCTGGCGTTTATGCCGCAGTAACCGCTTTAATCAGTGCTTTTGTTGCAGGGTTTTTTGCCGTCAAAGCATCAGCACCAGAGGCGTTATTTGGTGATGGTACCGACATTTTGCCAAAAGACGCTGCTTTAACAGGCATGCTAACCGCAGCAGCCATCGTTGTCATCAGCTCTGTATTTGCTTTTAATAGCGTAACTGGCATTGTAAGAACTGCTGGCAACGCTGTTGGCACAACCGCAGGTGCTATTGGAGGAGCTGCCAGTGCCGTTACATCAACGGTAACAACAGTAGCTGGTGCTGGTGCTACCGCAGCAGCTGGCTCATCTAATGCCGCAGGTGGCGATATCACTGCCAAAGCACAAGAGCTGTACCAAAAAGCCACAGGCAATATCAGCCGTGAAGACATCGAAGCTTGGGTTGCTAAGAACAACGAAACTTTTGATGAAGCACAAATCAGCGCAACAGTGAATGTGCTTGAAGACATGCTTAACAAAACCAAAGCTGACCTTAATGGCATGGATTTTACCAATCTTGACACATGGAAAAATATTGATGGATACGCCAAGCAGCGTGCCGATGAGGTGCAAGCCATTGTTACAGGTGATGAGCTTATTGCCAGACTACAAGCAGAGGGTTTAACCCAAGAGCAAGCATTAGAGGTGCGTGAAGAAACTGCCACCGCTTATCATGAATATCGTGCCAAAACTGAGCAAGCCATTGCTGATGCTAAGATGAATATTGAGCAAACGCTACAAAATGCAGAAGATACTGCTCGTAAAGCTGCCCTATATTCTGGTCTATTTTGGTTGATTAGCACGCTACTGACTTTCGTGGCAAGCATCATGGGTGCAAAAACTGCCGCAGCAAATTACCGTTTGGCATCGCCCATCACTGTTCGTGAGCGTGATCATCGTTAATCATTCAATCAAATGATTTTTATAAAAATCTGTCAATATTTTGGCAGATTTTTTATGTCAATTTTTTATGCCATGTGATAAAATCGGGCTGGGTGTATTTTGCACCCATGAACTTTTTGATTAAAAATGCATGAAAAATCCATTTCACTTAACACCCACCCCACGCACTTGTCCACATGGTGATTGTGGCAAGATATTTTGTGATGTGATTTATAAACATGGCATCATCTTTTGTCCGCATTGCCAAAAAAGCCTATTGGTCAATCCGTTTACGCCTGATTTGCAGCAAATGACTTTTTGGCAACTTGTCAAATATTTCATCAAAAGATATTATAAACCATATGTGATTTGTACTGGCATATTCATATTGATTTATAGCATTATATTCGCTTTTGCTAATTTAGATAAATTCAATCTTACAACAGGATTTTGGGTGGCAGTGATTGTTCTTATCATGTTTTTGTTTTTTGTGGCAATTGTTGCCATTGAAAACAATCTAAGATATTATCATGCTTATAAAATAAAAAACAAACCCCTAATAAAAGGCGTGGATAACTATGATGATATCAAAAATGATTTTAATATCTCTGTTGCCCATGATAAACTAGCAACCTCTTTTGATGCACATGCACCATATTGTCCACATTGCCAATCTCAAAGATTTCACAACACAGCAGATGATGATTATGTGTGTCAAAAATGCCATACAAAATCATCCCTAAATCCAAAATTAAAAAACACGAATACCATCCAATTTGCATCAAATTACACCATCTTATTTTTGATAATAGGATATGTCAGTTTTGATTTTTATTTGTTTATTTATATTTTGGCTGTCTTTGTGATATTTTTAATCAACCTATCCATTAACTATTATTGGTACAAAACCTCAAAATGGCTACCTTAAATATTCCTCTTGCCGAACGAGTCCGCCCAAAACAGCTCTCTGACATCATCGGACAGACGCACCTATTGGGCGATAATGCCCCCATTAGTCGTATGATTGCCCACAATCACCTGCCAAGCCTGATTTTGCATGGCGAAGCAGGGATTGGCAAGACGACTTTGGCACGGCTACTTGCCCATGCTGTTGGGCGTGAATTTCATCTGCTATCCGCCCTTGATTTGACCGTCAAGGAATTGCGTGAGCTGATAGACGGCGGAAAAGGCATGACAGGCGGTTTGGATTTTGGCTCGCCTGTGCTGTTTATTGATGAGATTCATCGCTTTAACAAAGCCCAACAAGACGCTCTGCTTGGGGCGGTTGAAAGCGGTAAAATCACGCTGATTGGGGCGACCACCGAAAATCCGTCTTTTAGCGTAAACAACGCCTTGCTCTCTCGCTGTCAAGTGTACCGCTTAGAGCCATTGACCGTTGATGAATTGGTGCAAGTGCTACAAAGGGCATTGGCGACTGATACATTTTTGAAAAATTTCACGGTACAAGGCGACCTTGCCAATATCGCACGCCTTGCCAGTGGGGACGCTCGTAAGGCATTGAATTTATTGGAAATCGCTTGCCAATACTCAGATGGTTTTACCCTAATCATAGATGATGCTTTGTTACAAAACATCGCCCAAACCGTGCTACCACGCTATGATAAGGCAGGCGATATACACTATGACATCATCTCGGCATTCATCAAATCGGTGCGTGGCTCGGACGCTGATGCCAGCATTTATTGGCTTGCTCGTATGCTTAGTGCTGGCGAGGACCCTGCGTTCATCGCCCGTCGTTTGGTGATTTTGGCAAGTGAAGATATCGGACTTGCCAACCCTAATGCCTTATTACTTGCCGACACCGCCTTGCGTTCGGTGCAGTCTATCGGTATGCCTGAGGCACGTATTATCCTCGCCCAAGCGACTGTTTACCTTGCCACATCACCCAAATCTAACAGTACCTACACGGCGATTAATGAAGCCCTTGCCTTTGTCAAAAACGACAACTCGCCTGTACCGCTCCACCTAAGAAATGGCGTAACTAAGCTCATGAAACAATTAGGCTATGGCGTGGATTATGTCTATCCGCACGATTATGCCAATCATTATTATCCCCAAACCTATTTGCCTGATAATTTGATTGGCAAACGCTTTTATTATTTTGCTGATAATCAAAAAGAGCAAAGCAGTTTTAATTTTATGAATTGGTTAAAGGGCAATCATTTATGAAAAACTTCACAAAAAGCGATTATGTTATTATGGCAATTTTTGTCTTGCTTTTCTTTTGGTATCACAATTACAGTTATAATTCAGCTATAATTATCATATTGGGATTTCTGATTTTTTTAATAATAAATTCCACCAAAATTATCAAAAAACAAAAAAAAGACACACTGTTTATAGCATATTTTGTTATGGGTTTGATGATAGCAATCATCTCAGATAACATCGCCAAACACTTTGTTGCCAAACATCAAGTGCATACTTGCGGTGTCGTCAGTCAAATTAATACGTCATTTTTAAAATATGATACTTTTTTATTAAAAGACCACCCAACCAATTTTCAATTAAAAGGCAATTTATCCATTGACGATAAAGTGTGCATTACTTATAATCCCAATGAAAAATGGTATGGCTATGCTTATGTGTTTGATATAGAAAAATTATAGATAAAATTATTTTTATTATTTTGATAATAATAAAAAATAGAAAAGTAGTTTTAATTTTTTTAAATTGGTTAAAGGGAAGTGTGAATGAAAATAGATAAAAGCACTTATGTCATTTGGGCGATTTTATTGCCACTATCATTGTTGTTGCATTATGATACCTATAAGGGTTGGATTACTCTTTTGGTGCTTGGGATTTGTTTGCTTTTTATGAATATTTTGGAAAAGTATGTCAAAAAAAAATAAAAAATTACAAGACGAGCAATTTAATATTTTATTTGCCATTATTATCGTCGTAACAATACTTTTAACACCAAAATTATCCTATTATTTAGCTCAATATTTTGTTGCCAAAAACCAAAGTAAAATTTGTGGGATTGTCAGTCAAATTAACAAACCATCTTGGGGTCATAATACTTTTAATTTAGAAAATAATGCAAGTAATTTTAAATTAAATATTTATGATAATTTATCCATTGACGATAAAGTTTGCATTACTTATAATCCCAATGAAAAATGGTATGGCTATGCTTATGTGTTTAAACTTGAAAAACAACCTTAATTATTTATTATGCTAAAATCCACCCACGCCCAAATTCTAAATAAACCTTATTCCCAAATTAAGGACTTAAAGCTCCATTGCCCTGATGAATTAGACAACATTAAGCACAATCACAAATCCGCTTGGCAAATTTTTAAAGCCTTTAATTTACAAATTTATCAAAGCCTACCCAATCATTTTGCCAAACCCCATATCCAAAATTGGTGCAACGGCTGGGAAATCAGACGGCACTTTTTTGCTTATTATAAATATGAAAATTATCTTGGCAATGCTCCGATTATTGTCGTGATTTTAAATAGGCAAAGGCTGATTGTTGCTTTGACGTGGCATTCTTATAAGGCAAACAGCTCAAATAGCACATTGGGGCAATTTAATAACTGGATAAATGAGATTGATTGGGCGGATTTTGATGACTTTTATTTTTGGCATAGTCGTGTTAATGAATATGGCGACTTTAAACAAGCTCATGAATTTGACTACGAAAAAGTAGAGCTAAACACAGGCGAATTTTACCGCTTGGGCAAATTTATAGCCAAAGATAAACTGGATAATTATGGCGATGACGAGCTAATAGAGTGGGTTAGGCAGACGATTGAGCGGTTAAGCAGGGTGTATGAGTGGTGTCATTAAACGCCTTTTTAAGAAAATCTTAAAGAGTATCGCAGGGGTGAATTGCAATTCGCCCAAAATCTGATATTTTATAGGGCAAATATGATTTTGCCCTTACAACACCATTTTAAAGCCAAGCGATAAAATTAGCCCAACTTTTTAACAACCACATAACGATAACTGCCGTCATCAAGGGTCTCTTGACTGGCAAGCGTATGCCCTAAATGCCGACAAAAGTTGGGAATGTCTCGGGTGGTGGCAGGGTCGGTTGCTAGAATATGAATCTCATCGCCCCCTTTGGCGGTGCGAATGCTCTTATGTAGGAGCATGACAGGTTCAGGGCAGATTAGCCCTGTGGTGTCTAGCATAATGGTATGGCTCATAGCGGACGCCCTTCAAAATCACTTAAAATCTGCCGTTCGTCTGCCGTCCATGCCTGTTTGTTGCCGTCTTTGTCGGTGCGGACGATGGTTGCTGTGCCGTTGGCAACGATGGCTTGTTGGGCGGTGCTGTAATATTCGTACGCCATGCTTAGGCTGGTGTTGCCGATTTTGGTGCATTTGACTCCAATCAGGAGCGTGTCAGGATAATGCACGGGGCGTAGGTAGTTGCATGATGACCCTGCCAAGATGGTCAAGGTCTCGCCTTTGAACATGGCAAGGGCGTGCAGGTAGCTGATACGAGCGGACTCGGAGTAACGGTAGTAGGCGACATTATTGACGTGGTTAAAAGCGTCCATGTCGCCCCATGCCACAGGCTGAACGTGGACGATAGGGTAGTCGTGTAGCTCGGTGGGGCGGTCGTTGCCTGTGAGTGTGGCGGTGTAGGGGTGAGTCATGGGGATGTCCTTTTAAGTTTCAATTTATCTAAAATAATGAATTTACTGTCTTTTTGCCTGCTTTGGGGCTTATTTTAACATCTGAATACTGCTTAGCTCTTTGTTTTTGGGGCTGTTGGCAAGCAAATCATAGACCCAAAATAGGGCGTCATCGATGGTATTTAGGGCGACCTGCTGTCCGATTTGTCCGGTTTTGGTGTCGGTATTGTTTATGGTTTTACCGTCTTTTTTGTCTTCTTTGATGGTTTGCTCGGACTGTTTTTTTAGGCTCTCAGGGTCAATCTTACCGCCGTGTAAGGTAATATGACTTTCTAGCTGTGAACGGACGTCTTGTAAGTAACTGGTCATCAGCCCCCTGTCTCGCACGTTTGCCGAACCGATGGCAAGCGATAACATCATGTTGGCATCATGGAGTAAGATATCGCCACGGCTAAGCGGAGCGTTGGGCGTGCTGGTCTGCTTGGTGCGTAAAAAGGCTTGTACGTCTCGCATTTTGATGATGTGAGCCTGCCATGCGTCAGGCTGTGTTTTTAGCGTGCCGATGTAGGCGATGTCCGCTTTTATGCTACTGCTTAGGGCGGATTTGACCGATGGAGCAATGCCGGTCATCTGACCAAGCTGATAATCAATGGCTTGCAAGGCGGTCAAGGTATCATCATAACTGCCTTGTTCAAAGAGTCGGTTGGTCATGGCAAGTTCGATTTTTAAAAACTCAGCGTCTTTGCTTGTTTCGGCTTTATTTGTTTTTTTGTGGCTGTCGGTTGGGGTGATGGCAAATAGGCGGTCGTCCATGTCGTTTAGGCGAGTGTCTACCGTGTCCATTTTGGCAAGGCGTTCATCCACTTTGTCTACGACTGACGTAAAAGAAAGGTATAGCCACAACAGTCCACCTGCCAGTAGGATGATGACCAGCCATTGTAGTCGCATGAGTACCACCCGAGCTTGGTCGGCTTGTTTTTTAAGCTCTTCTTTTTCGGTTTCTTTGGCGTGGGCGAATTTGGCGTCCAGTTCTTCTAGATTTGCTTTGATGGCTTCGGCACTCGGACTGTCGGGTTTTTTGGTGTTTGGCATGATGATAAAAGCGGTTAAATTTTAAAATGTCTCACGATGGGTAAGTTGCCATGACGTCCTGTATGGCTTGGTTTAGGGTTGATTCCGCCAAATCCGCCACGGGGCAGACACGACTGTGTGGATAGTGCGTGGCGGTTAGGGCGGTTAGGCGATGACCTAGGGTTAAATATATCACATTTTGTGGCAAAAGCCCATGCATGTGCGTGCGATGGCTGTGAATCTGTTGGTCACACACGCTCTGCCAAGCATTTAGGCTCATCTGACTGCTAATAAGGACAAAGATGGGCGAGTGCTTGTCAATTTGATGTTGATGATTTTGACTGCTGTGAAAAGTATCATCATGACTGTCATCGATGCCATTGCCAAGCAGACGAGTAAAATCACTTGTCAGCTCTGACGGCACGCACCGCTCATAAAAGGCGATGGCATGCACATTCACGCCACGTTCGATGAGCGTATCAGATAACAGCCGTCGCCCACCGACCCCACGCCATATCAACACATCATCGCCTGTGTGTAGCTCACCGATGGCGGGCATGGCAAGCATGCCTTCGTTGCTCATCGGGCACCCTACATCAAGGGGGGTCAGCACCGAAAAACCAAAATCCGCCAGTGCATCCGCTGTCGGCTGTCCCACGGCGATGACGGTTAGGGTGTCATGATGGGGCAGGTCGCAGGCATGGTTAATGCCTTGCTCTTTTAAAAAACGCACCGCACACGCCACCGCTTCCACACTCACCGCGATGAGCATGCCAAATTTACCATGGGTAAAATCCACCAAATCCTGCATTTCTGATTTCTCCAATTCATCAAAATGCCGAATGGCAAGCAGTGGCAAGCTGACACTACGGATGGCTAGGCTCATGTCGGCTTTGTGCTTGGGACGGGTGTTGATGAATAGGGGGGTCATGGTGTTGGGTTGATTGTACCTATGAAGTTGGTATTAGTTGTCTTGGTGTTGATACAGGGCTTTTAGAATTTTATCCGCCCCTTGGGCAAGTAGCTCTGTGGCGACAGCCTGCCCCAGTTGCTGGGCGTTTTGGATATTTTGTGTGGCATTGTCCGTGATGTCGGTCTGGGCGGTGACTTTTAAGAGAGTGCGACCGTCAGGCGTGCCTACCCGACCTTCTAGGTGCAGAATGCCTTTATCAAGCTGTGCAAACCCTGCAATCGGCACCTGACAGCCCCCTTCTAAGGCATGGTTCATGGCTCTCTCGGTGATGGCTCGTAGGGCGGAGATATCGTGGTTTAAAGGTTTGATGAGCTCTCTAATCTCATCATCTCGGCACTCGATGGCAAGCGTGCCTTGACCGACCGCAGGCAGGCAGATGTCGGCAGGCAAGCTGTGGCGAATGCGTTCGTGTAACTCTAACCGCTCCAAGCCGCTTTGGGCAAGGATAATCGCATCATAGTCGCCATTATCGAGCTTGCCAAGGCGTGTGCCGACATTACCACGCAAGCTGATGATTTCTAAGTCAGGGCGATAGGCACGCAGTTGGCATTCACGGCGTAGGCTTGATGTACCGACCTTTGCCCCTTGGGGCAGGTCATCCAAACTGGCAAAGTGGTTACTCACAAAAGCATCAAAAGGACTGTGGCGGTCAAGATACGCCCCAATGATAAGACCATCGGGTAGCACCATGGGTACATCTTTTAGAGAATGCACAGCAATATCAGCTTTACCGCTTAGTAGAGCGGTTTCTAATTCTTTGACAAATAGGCCTTTTCCGCCGATTTTGGCAAGGGGAGTATCTAGGATTTTATCGCCTTTGGTGACCAGCTCTAACAGACGAATGTCAAGTTCGGGGTGGAGTTTTTGAAGTTCGTCTTTGACAAAATGAGCCTGCCAAAGTGCAAGTGGAGATTGGCGTGTGGCGATGGTTAGGGTTTTCATGATTGTGTTATCGCTATGTTATCTTATAAATGATTGCCTATTTAACCACATTTACCCCAAAATGCCAAATAAAAATTCACACCAGTCAATTCTTAGCATGGCTATAAATAATGACTAAATCAAGGCAGCTAAAATGCAAAAGGATAATACAAAAGGCAATATAAAAGGGCGAATCAACGCCCTTGGATGGTGTCGGGTGGCTAGCCCCGTTAAATGCTGTGAATCTTCTCTCTGAGCATGGGCAGATGACGGCGTGATACCGACAGTTTCTCAGGCATGCCCCGAAAACGCACTTGGTATTGACCGCTGTCCACCGTCTCCAACAAATCCAAATAATCCAGATTAATCAAAGCATTGCGATGGATGCGGAACATGATGCCTTCAAACTCTTCTTCTAGGTCTTTTAAGGTTTCATCAATGAGTACCACGCCATTTTTGTGGCGTACTTTGACGTATTTTTGGTCAGCGGTAAAATAGTAGACATCAGACAGTGAGATGAGCTCAACGCCACGGTGTGTGCGTGCGGCGATGTATTGACGAGTGCGACCGCTTTTGCCATTTTTCTCATTAAGGCTTGCTTGTTGGGCGGCGTTGATGCGACAACATTTTTGCAAGGCATTTTTGATGTCGTTTTCTTGGATGGGGATGGGTAGATAGTCGCAAATACCCCATTTGAGGGCATTTAACATAAGATGAGTATCATCCAACCCAAAGAAGATGATGGCGGGTGGGTGGTTAAATTCTCGATTGATTTTTTGGCAAAATTCTTCAATGTAAGCCAAGTGAGCATTGATGAGTAAAATCTCAGGCTGGTGTTCCATAACCAGTGTATAAGCTTCTTCTAGGCGCTCTGCTTGCCCGACGATTTCATGCGTGAGCGACTCGATGATTGTTTGAATGTGCTTGCGTAGGGCTGGCTCACTCTCGCAGATTAGAATTTTCATTTGTCTCTCCTTAATATTGTGGCATGTGCTAGGTTGTCCACCTGCTGTTGGTAAGTCGCCAATGATGGTGTATTCTTGTAAAATTATTCATTACAACAAACACTTGCCAAAAATCATCGGCATATCATGATGAATAACCAAATGTTTTTTTGATTGAATAATTTTATTTATAGATTAACTTTTGCTAATTAAGGATTTTAGCAAAAGTTAATGCAAAAGAAAAGTGGGTGTGTCAAAATTTTATTCAATCAGTGCAAGAGCCATGCCAATAAAACCAAATCAGTCATAAAAATTAACAAAAGACAAAAGCAGATGAGTTGGTTTGCCGACTATCTTATCACAATATTTTAAATTTTGACAATTTTCTAGAAGTCTTTATGGGAATGAGTGCCAACACAAGCGTAATAAATGGTTATGTGTTGTATATGGTTGATTTTTTAACTTTTCATTTGCACTCTGTAAAATGAAAAAGTACTACGGTTTCCGTTCGCGGTGAGCCTGTCGAACCATAACGGAAACCGACCCTTCGACAAGCTCAGGGTGAACGGTTTTCGTAGTAAAATTCAAATTTGTTAACTGTATATGATATGCAAAAGTTTGACATGTTTTGATAAAAATATGCTAAAATAGAAAAAGGCAGACTAGGCAATCGCCGTCCGACCACTTAATTTGATTTTAAAGTTAATGTTGTGATAAATGTTATCCTATTTTCAACTTATATAGTTCATTGATTTATCAATGGCGAATGTGATTTGCCCCCACAGCCCAAAATAATTATGGGGCAGTCAATAAACTACCATTTTAAGTTAAAATTGAAGTAAATGTTAGTCAAATTAAGTGGTCGGAGGGAGGAAAGTCCGGACTACATAGGGCGACGTGCTAGCTAACGGCTAGGAGGCGAAAGCCTACGACCAGTGCAACAGAGAATAGACCGCCCGACCACTCAACCAAGTATTTATTGTAATTTTAAAAAATTGTAATTGTAAAAATATTTGGTTGAGTGGTTGGGTAAGGGTGAAACGGTGGGGTAAGAGCCCACCGCATGACTGGCAACAGTTCATGGCAAGGTAAACTCCACGTGTAGCAAGACCAAATAGGTATCCAATGAGTTGCCCGCTTAGGATACGGGTAGGTTGCTTGAATGCATGAGTGATTGTGCGTCTAGATGAATGATTGTCCACGACAGAATCCGGCTTATCGGTTTGCCATCTATTTTTATAAAAATTTATAAAAAATGAAAATTTTTTAAAATGGGTATTGACAGCAGGTAAAACCATCTGTATAATTCGCACCCTGTAACGGCGATGTAGCTCAGCTGGTTAGAGCGTACGACTCATAATCGTAAGGTCAAGAGTTCAAGTCTCTTCATCGCCACCAAATTACTTTAATAACAATTTAAAAAAATTCTTGACTTAGTTTTAAATTGTTATATAATGTAATTTCTGCTGACAAAAAGCACTGTTGAAAATTAAGTTAAAAATTTTTAAAAAACCGCTTGACAACACAAAATACTGTGATAAAATAGTCAGCCTTGATTGATGATACAGACGATGTATCACAAACTATT
>ERZ1023440.133-NODE-133-length-20388-cov-9.640978_pt1 | contig 20388 bp, 20 predicted proteins | sample MGYA00380520_ERZ1023440 | MGnify/ENA primary metagenome ERZ1023440 (study PRJEB33173, sample SAMEA4830335) | metagenome | study: EMG produced TPA metagenomics assembly of the PRJEB25223 data set...
TAGACGATGTATATATTGTTTCAAAAATAGATAAAGAAGAATTGCCGTTCAATCATTATTTATTATCTTTATTAGAAAAATATCCTGAAGGATTAGAAGTGGATATTCATAGTAATTTACATTATAGTTATGGAAATATTAAACCGATTATTTCTTTAGAGTATGAAAATAAAAAAATAAAAATCAATCATATTTATCTATATGATGATGGTAGTATTGAATATGAACAATTTGAAAAACTCCGTAATGAAAATATTGCAGATAGAATCGTTCTTCAGAACAAGATTTTCGGTGATTTTGTTAATAAACAAATTGATCCACAAACACAAAGTAAAAATTTTGATTATTTGTTAAGGCATGTTTATCCTGCTTATTATCCTACTACTTACTTTTATCTGCGACCTGATTATGTTGAAAATGAGGAGTTTTTACAACCATTGCGAGATTTTTATCAACAACATCATGCTAAAATTTCTACTTTCTCTGGAGATTATTTCTCTAAATTAAGTGCTAAACAGCAGGATTTTTATCTTAAGTTGATAAATGTAGAACCTGCCATATTGAAAATTTTTGATAATGACAAAAGAAATTTTTTTTTATTGGAACCAATGAAAAATCATTTGTAAATTCAGATATAAATCAGGTGGCTAAATATCAAGCAAATTTACTTAAGCATTATGTTGATCCTAAAGGACTGTTTTATGCTGGTAATGACGTGAAAGTATATTATAAAGGACATCCAGCAGCTAAAAAGTTGAATGAACTTGTAATGCATATGGTTCCAGATGTTAGTGAAATTCCAGCTCATATTTCTTTTAATACATTATTGATGCTAAATGCAAAAATAGATTATGTCGTAGGAATGCAAAGCACTATATTTTTGAATTTGCCAAAAGAACAAATTGGAGAAATATTTTTTACTGATAAACATGGAAAATCTAGAGAAGATTTGTTTAATAATCCATTAGTAAAAATTTTCCAAAATTTAAACAATCTGTCTGGTAAAAAAATTCAAAAAATAGAAGATTTGCCAATGTTGATACATTAAAATTTAATAGTTTAAAAATTTTTGATTAACACTAAGTTAGTGTTAATCTGCGCGGTGCAATGCGCCGAGAATGCAGCGGCGTTTTGCGCCTGTTACCGCATTCCATGCCATACGTCCGCTACTCATCACATCAAGCGTCTTGAATTGGCGAGCAAGCGTATAAGAAATGCTCCACGACGTTGCCACTGTCGCCGCTATGCGGATATGACTCGTTGCCTGTGCAATGACAATGACTGCCGATGCGACAATCGGCTCTACGCCATACCGTCCACAAAAGAGTTATCCTGTGGCACGGTCGCAGGAAAATCGCCCAAAAACAAAAACTGAAATTTGCCCTGCTCGGCAAGTTTGGCAGCACGAATGTCGGCATCAAAATCGGAGTGAGTTTTGGTATCAACCGCAGGGTCAAGCCACGCTCTTTGACTGGCTCCAAACGCACCTGTCATACCTAGCCCAATAAGCATTTGTTTACTCATTATCGCTTCTTAAATTAAATAAAGTGAATATTTATGGAATGAAGGTATTATAAGGTTTTATTCTTTATAAAAGAATGGCGATAAATGATAAGATAGTTTTTAGAAATGGAAATTTATTTTCAGGCAGTTTTAAAGTATATGTCATGTTTTAAATCAGAGGTTTGATTTTAATTTATTGAATGAAATGTAAAAAATTATGCCAGAATATGGCAATGGGGAAAATGCTGTTCAGCTGAAGTTTTTGTCAATCCCACATCTTTGGAGTATTTCTGTATGATGCCTTTGAATGATTTTATATCTATATGATATATATGAATATTATATAATACCTATCGTTTTGAGTATCTACATTGAGAAGCTCAGGATTTCAATTTAAGTATTCTTTAATTTCAGTATTGACAGAAATTATGAAAGAGGCTAGACTACCGTTATTGTATTTTCAGGATAGCTGAAAGCAGGAAGAAGACAAGATGAAACTTAATCCCACTACCGAAAAATTCGTTTTGCACTGGGGCGAAATGGGTGCGAAATGGGGCGTGAATCGCACAGTTGCGCAAATTCACGCGCTGCTCTACATTTTGGGTAAGCCCATGAATGCCGATGAAATTTGTGAAACCTTGGGCGTGGCGCGTTCCAATGTTTCCACCAGTTTGAAAGAATTGCAGAATTTGCAACTGGTTCAAGTTACGCACATTTTGGGCGACCGCCGCGATTATTTCACCACTTATGAAGATGTGTGGACGATGTTCCGCATCATTGTGGAGCACCGTCAACGCCGCGAAATCGAACCGACCTTGCAATTTTTGCATCAGTTGATGCAAGAACCCGAGTTCGTGAATGAAAACGAAGCCGTGAAAAAGCGCATTTCCCAAACCCATGATTTCATTGCTACATTAACCGGTTGGACAAATGAAATGCTGAAATTGTCCACCGCAACAATGGCAAAAGTGCTGAAATTGGGCGCGAGCATTCAGAAGTTATTGCGTTGATTTAAATAGATTTTCAGGTAGTTTAAATGTTTAGGCTGCCTGAAACAAAAGCACAAAATTTTTTCAATTTTTATTTCTGTTTTTACAGAAGTTTTGGTAATTAAAAATGAAAACACCGCATTATATTTATGCTTCAATGGCTTTTCTGTGGGCATGGAGCGGCATTCAACCTGTTATTTTTGCAACTGAATTTTCACTGGATTTGCTGGCGCAAGTTGGTATTCCGCATGAATGGCAAGCAGCCGTGTTTTATGCTTCGGCGGGTTTGGATGTGGCGTTGGCTATCGCCTATTTTACCACATTAAAAAATAAGCCTTTGTTTTATATATTTCAATTTGCAACTATCTTGGCGTACAGCATGATTATTGCGTTCAGACTGCCTGAAATGTGGTCGCACCCGTTTGCGCCTTTAATCAAAAATATCCCGATTTTGGCGGTTTTTTATTTTCTTTTTCAACAGAAAAAACAGGAGATTCAAAAATGAATACCTATTTAATTGTTAAAACATTGCACATCATTTCATCGGTTGTGATGGTGGGGACGGGTTTTGGCACGGCATTTTATCTGTTTTGGGCGAATCGCAGCGGTTCGGTTGCCGCGCAAGCTGTGGTTTCCAAATGGGTGATGAAAGCCGATTGGTGGTTCACCACGCCTGCGGTAATTTTTCAGCCTTTGTCTGGAATTTGGCTGTTGCATCAAATGGGCATGCCATTTACTTGGGACGGCGCGTGGCTGTGGGTGAAATGGACATTGGCTTTGTATGCACTGGCCGGTGCTTGTTGGCTGCCTGTGGTTTGGTTGCAAATCAAAATGGCGAAAATGGCACAAGATGCTTATGCAAAAGGCGAAAATACCTTGCCTAGCGAATATCGTCGTTACCAACGGGCTTGGGAATGCTTGGGTTATCCCGCATTTTTAGCGATGCTGATTGTGTTCTTTCTGATGGTTCTGAAACCGATGTCTTAAAATGGAACATCCATATTCATGCAGCCTGAAATGCAGAAACAAAGGTTTTTCGGCTCTCATGATGTGCCGTTTGTTCCCGATTATCATTGAATAATGTTATTTTCAACAATTTGGAGTTAAATCATGGAATTATTTGAATTGTTTGCCATGGGCGTGATTGCCTTAATCATCAGTGCGGTGTGTTGGGGCTTGTTGAACGTGCCATTGACCAAAACTTTGGGTTTTTTGTGCGATGATGAACGTGATGGTGTGAAAGAGGTAGCGGCGATATTTTGGCAACGTTTATATTTGGGTTTGACGCTGTTTTTGCCGATGTTATGTGTGTTGCTGTTTGTGCCGAATGGGCAGCATGATTTGGGCAAAATAGTCTTGTATTCATTGCGTTGGGCGATATTTGGTGGCGTGAGTTTGTTGTTGGTGTTGGCGTATTTGGTTCGCAAGCAAATTCAGGTTTTGCAGAAGGAAAAACTGTTGAGGCAGACTGAAAAACAGCAAAGTATCATTTCGGAAAATACAGAAAATAAGGTAATATCATGAATGTTCTGATTTTAGGCGGACACGGTTTTATTGGCAGCCAAATTGCGTGCATTTTGCGCGAACGCGGACACCATGTGCATATCTCCACACGCCAAGAGATTGATTTTTTGAATATGAATGAAGCTGCTGCGAAAAAAGTTTTACAAAATCAGGAAGTCATCATTAATGCGGTGGGCGTGATGAGTCGCCATGCGGCTGTTTTGGAAACCGTGCATCATCATGCGCCCGTGCAGCTGGCAAAATGGACGCAGGAATTGGGCACGAAACGTTGGGTGCAATTATCCGCTTTGGGCGCGGACGAAAACCACGAAGTCAATTTTGTCGGTAGTAAAGGGCGTGGCGATTTGGCTTTATTATCTAGTGGTTTGCTTGTGAATGTGGCGCGACCTTCGCTGGTGTTTGGGCGCGGCGGCGAAAGCAGCAAAATATTTTTGAAGATGGCGCAACTGCCTGTTATCGCTTTGCCCAATGGCGGTCAATTTGATTTTCAGCCTGTGCATGTGTTTGATGTGGCGGAAGGTTTAGCGAATTTTGCCGATAATCCGCGTCCGCACGGCACAATCGTGAACATGACAGGCGCAACGCAGCACACTTTGGCGAATTATCTGCAAACTTTGCGACAAGTCATTCATCACAAAGAAAATCGTTTGAAAATCATCCCGATTCCGATGGCTTTGATTCAGCCTGTTTTGCCTATTATGAATATTTTGAGCAATGGTTTTGTGAGTGCAGGTAATATGAAACTGTTGGCGCAGGGTTCCTGTGCGGACAATGCCGATTTCGCGCAATTATTGGGGCGTGTACCTTTGGGAGTGCGGGAGTTTGTGTATTGAAATATGGGCTTGATGATGAATAAGGCGACTGTCATTTTACTCGAATGCAATTATTCTCTGATGATGGTTTTATTTCTAAGACGGTCTTATTGTTTAGGTATTTTATCTAAACTAATGATTTTATAATTTTTTAGTTTGTTTTTTCAAATAAATCGGGTTGCAGGGGAATGTCTTTGGTTTGCAGTCCCGAGAAGCTCACGCCTGCCAAGCGCACGGCTTGTTTTTGCGGGCAATCGCGGTAAAGCCGCTCAATATGCCGCCATGCGTCCGCCGCCGTGAAAAAATAGGGCTTGATGCTGATGCTGCGCGTGATTTGGCTGAAATCGCCGAATTTGAGTTTGATGCTGAGGGTGCGCGCATGCAGGTTTTTGCTTTCCAAGAGCGCAAAGGCTTCCGCATTGCGGGCGGCAAGGGCGGCGAGAATGTCTTGCGTCTGATATAAATCGTGGGCGAAGGTGGTTTCCGCGCCAATCGATTTGCGTTCGCGCCGAGATTGCACGGGGCGCGGGTCGTTGCCGCCGGCGATTTGGTAATAAAACAAGCCGCTTTTGCCGAAATGGCGCAGCAGCTCTTTTTCGCCTGCGGCAAGCATGTCCGCGCCGCTGCGAATGCCCAGACTGTGCATTTTGGCGGCGGTAACTTTGCCGATGCCGTGAAATTTATGCACGGGCAGGGCGGCGGCAAAGGCGGCGCCGTCTTGCGGCAGAATGACTGCCATACCATTGGGTTTATTGAGGTCGGATGCGATTTTCGCCAGCATTTTGTTATAGCTGACGCCGGCGGAGGCGGTTAATCGGGTGTGCTCGAAAATCTGTCGGCGCAGCAAATCGGCAATACGGCTGGCAGAGCCTTGCAAAATGCCGCTGTGGGTAACGTCCAAATAGGCTTCGTCCAAAGAAAGTGGTTCTACCAAAGGCGTAACGGCGAGGAATAGGCGGCGGATTTCGTCGCTGACGGCGCGGTAAACATCAAAACGCGGCGGTACGAAAATCGCCTGCGGGCACAGACGGTAGGCCTGCGCGCAGGACATGGCGGAACGGATGCCGAATCGGCGTGCTTCATAGCTGCAGGTGGCGACGACGCCGCGCGATTGCGGCGAACCACCGACGACCACGGCTTTACCGCGTAATTCGGGAAAATCGCGCTGTTCAATGGAGGCGTAAAACGCATCCATATCGATATGGATGATTTTGCGCGTCTCTGTCATGGTACAAAAAGGAGATACACAGCTAAATAGAGCATAAAGATGCCGATTAAGACTTCGATTATCCGCCATACGGCAGGACGGGCGAGATAGCGACGCAAACTTGCCGCGCCGTAGCCTAGCGAGAAGAAAAAACAGAATGAGGCGAGGCTCGCGCCGATGGCAAAACTCTGTTGCCAAGGGCGATAATTCGAGGCGACGCTGCCTAGGAGCATGACGGTATCAAGATAGACATGCGGATTCAGCCATGTCATGGCAAGGGCGGTTAGGACGGCAGATTTCAAGCTTTGCGTCTGTGCGCCGTCTTGAATCTTCAAACTTTCGCCGCTCTGCCATGCCGAACGCAAACGCAGAATGCCGTAAATACATAAGAAAGCGGCGCCACCGTAACGCATCAGCAGGGCAAAGGAAGGAATGAAATCTTCTATCGCCGCCAAGCCGAAGACGCCGACTTGAATCAAAAGGGCATCCGAACATGCGCAAATCATACAGATCCAGAAAATATGCTTTCCCATCATGCCTTGGCGCAATACAAAGGCATTTTGCGCGCCGATGGCGAGAATCAATGAAAGACTGAGAAGAAAGCCGTCAATCAGGGCACTTATCATGGGTTTGTTCTCGGAGTAAAATTCGCCATTGTATAGAGCCATCAGGCATAATGTCATTATCGATTGCTGTAAATAAAGGAGTTGCTATGTCCGCCCATATCCGTTTGTATCATAATCCGCGTTGCGGCACATCACGCACCGTGTTATCGCAACTAGAAGAGCAGGGGATTGATGTGGAAATCATTCTATATCTCGAACAAGCTTTAAGCGCGGCAAAGCTGCAAGAATTAGTCGCCAAAAGCGGCAAATCCGCTGCCTATCTCTTGCGCAGCAAAGAAGCCGGTGCGGCGTCTTTGGCGCAGGCGGATGATGCCGAGATTATCGCGGCGATTGCCGCCGAGCCGATTTTGCTCAACCGCCCTGTCTTGGAAACGGCAAAGCAAGTCTTTGTTTGCCGTCCCGCCGCTGCATTAGCCGATATTTTGGCCGAAATCGAGGAGGCATAATGGAGCTGTTTTCCACCGCGATTCTGCTGTTTTTGATTATGGATCCCTTGGGCAATATTCCTGTCTTTTTAGCGGTACTCAAAGACGTGCCGCCGGCGCGGCGCGGCATTGTGCTGCGCCGCGAATTATGGATTGCTTACGGGATTATGTGTTTGTTTTTGCTCTCCGGAGCAGTGATACTGAAAGCTTTGGGACTGTCGCGCGAGGCGGTGGGTATCGGCGGCGCAATTGTATTGTTTATCATTGCTTTGCGTATGATTTTTCCTTCGCGCGGCGGCGTGATGGGCGATGAGGAAATCAGCGGCGAACCGCTGATTGTGCCGCTTGCCATTCCCTTGGTCGCCGGCCCTTCTTTACTTGCCACATTAATTTTATTGACGGAAAATGCACCTACGCATTTTTGGACGAATTATTTCGCCATGACGTTGGCATGGTTGGTCAGCGCCGTTATTTTATTATCCGCCCCCTTTCTGTTTCGCATCTTAGGTCATCGCGGATTAAAAGCGATCGAGCGCCTGATGGGCATGATTCTTATCTGTCTAGCCGTGCAAATGATGCTTAACGCCCTATTGAGTTTACAAATTTAAGGAGATACCGATGAAAGCCGTATTTTTAGACCGCGCCACTTTTTCCGCCGAAATTACCTTAGCCGCACCGAAAAAAATCAGCGATTGGCAGGTATTTGATCGCACAAGCGCAGAAGAAGTCTATGAGCGCGCGCAAGATGCCGAAATCATCATCACAAATAAAGTCGTATTACACGCCGATTTGCTCGCCCGTCTGCCCCGACTCAAACTGATTCAAATTACCGCCACCGGCATGAATAATGTCGATATTCCGGCGGCGCAGGCGCGCGGTATCGCCGTAAAAAATGTTGCCGCTTATTCGGTGGAAAGTGTGGCGGAACACGTCATGATGTTCATGCTCGCCGCCTTGCGCGGTTTAAAACCCTATCATCAAGCAGTGCAAGACGGCAGCTGGCAGGCGGACGGACGTTTCTGTCTCACCGAACCGAGCATTTTGGATTTGCACAACAAAACCTTAGGCATTATCGGTGCCGGCGATGTAGGCAAAGCCATCACACAACGCGCCGCCGCATTCGGCATGCAGGTGCTGTGGGCGGAACGCCGCGACAAAGCGCCGCGCAACAGCGATTATCTGCCCTTTGAAGAAGTGCTGGCAAAAGCGGATGTGATTTCGCTTAATTGTCCGCTGACCGATGAAACCAAATCTCTAATTAAGCGCGATACCATCGCTTTAATGAAGAAAAAACCGCTGCTCATCAATGCCGCGCGCGGGCCTGTGGTAGAAAGCCAAGCGGTGGTCGATGCAGTTGAAGCCGGAGAATTGCTGGGCTACTGCGGCGACGTCTTCATCCAAGAACCGCCGGCAGCGGATGAAGCCTTGCTACGCATCAGCGAACATCCGCGCGTTTTATTCACGCCGCATATCGCTTGGGCAAGCGAATATGCGCAGCGCAAATTGTGGACGATTCTCACAGAGCAAGTGAATGATTTTATTGCGCAAACAGAGGAGTAACTCATGAAATCTTATCTGCTATGTTTTGCTTTCGGGTTCAGCCTTTCTGCTTATGCACAAACCGAGCAACTGCAATTTGTCCAGCATTTATACCAAACCTATTTAATGGGCTTGGAAAAAGAGCAGCAATCTCTTGCTGAAAATCAAAGCGCGGAAATTGAAGAATTGACTGTGGTGGAAAAAATGTTTTCACCCAGTTTTCAAGCTGTGATCGCCCTAGATAAATTATTGGCGCAGCGTGATGAAACGGTGGTGTGTTTAGAGCATGACTATATCGTGCAGGGACAGGATTATGATCTGCCCAAATTAAAAGAAACCTTAAAAATTAGCCCGAATCCGCAAACGCCCGAAGTGATAGAAGTGCGTTTTTATGAAGACAGTAAAGTGGATTATGTATTGGAATGTCAGAATAAAAAATGTCGTGTCAGTGAGATTTTTGAATATTACGAAGGTAAAAAAATACCTTTTAAAGAAAATCTTGCGCAGTGTTTATTGGATTATCAAGCTCCGTAAATGCCTGCCATAGCCTTGCTTTTGCCCAAGTGTTCAGCCTTAGTCGGAGAAGGGAAGCCGCAATACAGAGCGGGTTAATACCGCCGTGCTTTCCAATTCTCCGACCATATCTATCAATACCTATAAATCCGCAAGGGTTTTAGGTAATTTTTCCAATTCGGCGCTTTCAGTTTTGCGCATAAAATCACGCCGGCAGAAAATCTTCAGCGCCGCTTTATTGTCGGCGCTGAGTCGGCGGGCATAGATTTCCGGCAGGCGCATTTCCAAATAGCGGTAAGCGACGCCTAAGCAAATATTGCCCCAATCATTGCCTTGTGGATTGAGTAGCGGCGCATGCGGCAGGGCTTTTTCCAAGGCGGCGAGGGAACGCGCCTGCATGGCGCTGCCGGCAGTATCGGCGGCGACCATATTCATGCTGACATAGCGCACGATTTGATTGATAGTCGCCATCGCATAGCCGAGCAGGGCATCGCTGCGTCCGCCGCTAAACAGATTACCGGCAAAGCTTTGCATGATAATGAGGGATTCTGTGATGACTAAGCCGTTGTCATGCACTAAAGCAGGGATTTGGCTGTAGGGATTGACGACTTCCAGTTCGGCGGGATTTTTCCAAGGCTTGACAAAGTGTAGAGTCAAATCCTGCTTATTTGCACGGTAGGCGGCAATCAAACTAAGACGGGCGTAAGGAGAGCGTGTAGAGAGATAAAGTTGCATTAGAATTTCCTATCGGATAATGAGTTGCAGATGTTGAAAACCCGCCGATATGGCGGGTTTTCAGAGGATTTATCGGATTATTTGTCGAGCAAATCTTGCACCGCTGCGCGTTCTTCGCGCAATTCTTGTGCGGTGGCATCCATTTTTTCGCGGCTGAAGGCGTCAATCGCCAAACCTTGCACGATTTCATATTTGCCGTCTTTACAGGTAACGGGATAAGAATACACGATGCCCGGTTCGATGCCGTAAGAGCCGTCGGACGGAATACCCATGCTGACCCAATCGCCTTCGGCTGTGCCCAATGCCCATGTGCGCATATGGTCAATCGCTGCCGAGGCGGCGGATGCGGCAGAAGAAGCGCCGCGCGCTTTGATAATTGCCGCGCCGCGTTGTTGCACCACAGGAATGAATTCTTCTTTAATCCATGCCTCATCGACTAATGAAGTCGCAGGTTTGCCGCCGACGCTGGCATGATTGAGATCGGGATATTGCGTTGAGGAATGGTTGCCCCAAATGGTCATATTCTTGATTTCGGTAGTATGCGCGCCGGTTTTTTCCGCTAATTGTGATAAAGCGCGGTTGTGGTCAAGACGCGTCATGGCGGTGAATTGCTTAGGATCCAAATCAGGCGCCGAGGCTTGTGCAATCAGGGCATTGGTGTTTGCCGGATTACCTACTACCAAGACTTTGACATCGCGTGAGGCATAATCATTGATTGCCTTGCCTTGCGGACCGAAAATCGCGCCGTTGGCAGCCAGCAAATCATTGCGCTCCATACCTGGACCGCGCGGACGCGCGCCGACTAACATGGCATAGTCGCAGTCTTTAAATGCAACATTTAAATCGTCAGTGGCAATAATGTCTTGCAGCAAGGGAAATGCGCAGTCGTTTAATTCCATCACCACGCCTTTAAGTGCTTCAAGTGCCGGCGTAATTTCAAGTAATTGCAAGATAATCGGCTGATCCGGCCCGAGCATATCTCCAGCAGCAATACGAAATGCCATGGCATAGCCGATATTGCCGGCTGCACCGGTAATGGTCACACGAACAGCAGGTTTCATCTGATTTCTCCTAGTATTGAATTGACGGAGTCGCCATTTTAGCAGAACGCGTCTTTAAAAGCGGTCAAAAAATTGAACATCCTTAATCTTTCTGTGAACAAAGAGAAATTTTGCGCTAGAATAAGATAGTTTTTCTAAACGTGGAAAGGAATCAAACATGAAAAAGACATTACTTTGCGTGGTCTTAGCAGCTTGTGCCGCTGCATCTGCACAAGCGCAGAACAGGGATGGATCGGTCTCTTTAGATAATCAATTTGTGATTTATAAATGGTGCGAAGGTAATGTACCGCTGATTCAACCTGAGGATATCAGTAAAAGCAAATACTGCCCGCCTTCAGTGCGCTCAATTTATGAGAAAAGTTTAAAGCGTGGTATTACTAATTTTATCCGCTTGAATGAATATGGCATGGAAATCCGCGAAGATCGCCCTTATGCCAATGAAACCGGCAGTAATATTATTCGTCCCGTGCGCCCGGAATCAATGGAAATGGCAGGTCAAGACGGCAATGCAGCCGCCGATGAAAACCTGCCGCAAGGCAGTATTTCACGCGAGCAACGCTGTGATTTGGCTCGCGAAAACATCGGCATGATGCGCAATAAAACGACGGTTTACGAAGATGACGGCAATGGTAATTTAGTGCCTTTGTCAGATGATGCCGTAGCTCAGCGTATGCAGGAAGCACAAGCTCAAGTTGCTGAATTCTGTCAATAAATTTTGATTTTTATAGCTAATCCGCAGATGGCGGATTAGCTTTTTTTGTTTAGGAAATACTTATGCGTTTTTCACAGTTCTGGCTGGTTACTCAGCGTGAAACTCCTGCTGATGCAGAAGTGATTAGTCATCAATTGATGTTGCGGGCGGGCATGATTCGCCAAACTGCCGTAGGCATTTATTCTTGGTTGCCTCTGGGTTTGCGTGTTTTGAATAAAGTGTCGGCGATTATACGCGAAGAAATGAATCGCGCCGGCGCGCTTGAAGTCTTGATGCCGGGCGTGCAACCGGCAGAATTGTGGCAGGAATCGGGGCGTTGGCAGGATTATGGTCCGGAATTGCTGCGCATAATTGACCGCCATAAACGCGATTATTGTTTGGGGCCGACGCATGAAGAAGTGATTACCGATTTGCTCAAGCGCGATTTATCGAGTTACAAACAATTGCCGGTTAATCTGTATCAAATTCAAACCAAATTCCGCGATGAAGTGCGTCCGCGTTTCGGCGTGATGCGCGGACGCGAATTCATTATGAAAGATGCCTATTCCTTTGATTTGGACGAGGCGGGGATGCAGGCTTCTTATGAGAAAATGTATCGCGCCTACTGCAATATTTTCGACCGATTGCAGCTGAATTATCGTGCGGTAATGGCGGATAACGGCGCGATTGGCGGTACGGGTTCGCATGAATTTCATGTTTTGGCGCAAACGGGCGAGGATGATGTGGTCTTCTCCGATAGCAGTGATTACGCCGCCAACATTGAAAAAGCCGAGGCTCTGCCGCCGACAACACCTCGCCCGGCAGCGACGGCGGCAATGGAAAAACGCCATACGCCGCATACCAAAACCATCGCGGCATTAGTGGAAAATTATGATTTGCCGATTGAACGCACATTGAAAACCTTATTGGTAGAAGGTGCTGAAGGCGGATTGGTCGCTTTGATGATTCGCGGCGATCACAGCCTTAATGCCATTAAGGCGGAGCATTTGCCGGAAGTGGCGAAGCCGCTTACCATGGCGGGCGAAGACAAAGTGCGTGCGACAACCGGCGGCGCAGGTTTCGGTTCACTTGGCCCTGTGGGTTTGGATAGATTGGGCATTCCCGTGATTGTCGATCATGCTGCCGCAGTGGTCGCGGATTTTGCCGTCGGCGCGAACGAAGAAGACTATCACTATTTCAATGTCAATTGGGAGCGCGATGTAGCCTTGTCGCGTACGGCGGATATCCGCAATGTGGTGGTCGGCGATCCTTCGCCGGACGGCAAAGGCAGTTTGTCGATTATGCGCGGCATCGAAGTCGGACATATTTTCCAATTGGGCGATAAATATTCCAAAGCCATGAATTTAAACGTGCCGATGGAAGACGGTAGTAATCGCAGTGTTTTAATGGGTTGTTACGGTATCGGGGTAACGCGCGTCGTGGCGGCGGCGATTGAGCAAAATCATGATGAAAACGGCATTATTTGGCCGGAGGCGATAGCGCCTTTCCAAGTAGCGATTTTGCCTATCAATGCGCATAAATCGCCGGAAGTCGCAGCGGCAGCGGAGCAGTTGTACCAAGACATGCTGACGCAAGGTATTGATGTGGCTTTAGATGATCGCGGCAAACGTCCCGGCTTTATGTTCGCCGATATGGATTTAATCGGTATTCCCGCGCGAATTGTGATTTCCGAGAAAACCTTGGCAGAAGGGGAAGTCGAATTCAAACGCCGTAAAGAAGAGCAAGCCCGGCGCGTGAAAATCAGCGAGATTAGCCGCTTATTCCAATGATGCGCCTTTGTATGCCCGCGAAAAAAGCCTCTCTTATTTGCTATTGCAGGAGATAAGAGATGCTTTCTGCCAACAGCAGGCATTCCTTCCAACAGCCGGCAGTGCTTGGCAGCGGCGATTCGGGCATACAGATTGCCGCGGTTTTAGCGAATGCCGGCTTACGCGTCAAACTCTATGATGTGGCGGCAGAACAGGACGGAGAATTGTCGCCGGCAGAAGCCGCTATCGAGCGTTTATTCCAATTAGACCCGTCGCCGCTCTCCGGCATTGAAGCCGCCAGTTTGATTAGTCCCTGTGATTTTAAACAGCATGGACGGCAATTAAACGAGCATGATCTCATTATCGAAGCCTATGATTTGCCGCAGGCGGCCAAACAAACATGGCTGACGCGTTTGGCGCCGCATTTTTCGCGCAGCGCCTTAATCGTATCGCTGAGCCAAGGTGAGCCGGTATCTGAATTAGGCGCTGTCTTACCTGCCGGTATGCGTCCGCATTTTATGGGAGCGCGTTTTAGCGCTTTTCCGCGCCTGCAACGCTTGGTAGAGTTGGTACCGACTGCGCGCAGCGAAGAAAGACTGGTTGAAAAATTCGAGCAATTTCTCAAAAATACGGTTGGATTAAAACCGTATCTTGTCGAAGATCGGGCAAATTTCAGCTTTTTGCCCTTATGGTTATTTATGCTTTGCTCGGCTTTTGCCCATAGCAAATCGCTGAGCGCCATTCAAAGAGAAGCGGCGACCGCCTTATTATTTCAGCATCAAGGCGGTATTTATTATTTTTTACAGCATATTGTCGGTTTATCCGGCAGTCGGGCCGCCTATCGGCGCCTTGATCAAGCTTTGATAGAAAAATTCGGTTCTTTATTGCAGTGGGACAGCGCATTAGACAAACCGATGGCCTTGTTTTCCTCGCGTATCCTGCAAAAAAATCTCCCTGCGGAGCTGCAGCAATTGTGGAATGCCCGCGATTGGGCGGGGCTTCAGCAACATCAGCACCCTTGCGCTGTTTTTATTTGCCGTTATCTGCGCGACTGCTGGCAATTCTTAGCTCATAGTAGTCAAAACAGCGGCTTAAGCGGCAAAGCATTGGATAATCTGTTATACGACGGCTTGGGTTGGGGTTTTATGCCTTGGCAATTATTGCAGGAATTTGAGCCTAAAAAGGTGTATGAAACCACCTTGCATCAGCAAAGCGAATTATCTTATCCGCTGAGTACGCATTGGCGGCGGCGTGCGCGCAGCAACACGCCGATTTATGCCGGCGACGAATTCACACATGCCGCTTCTCTGCTCAATGAAACCAAGCTGAGCCGCCAATATCTATATCGCGGCGACATACTGATTTGGCAGCCGCAGGCGGAAATCGTCGATATTAACAGCGCCTTATTAAGCGAATTGCGGCAAGCCATAGAACATGCCCGCCGCGCCCATCATGCCCTGATGATTTATCATCACGGCAGCCAATTCGGTATTACGAAAAACTGGCAGCAAGCCGCAGAACAAATTGATTTTTCGCAAAATATCAATCTGTTGCAAGACTGTATTATGGCATTGCGCATGCATCCGCGTTTTGTGATTTTCTCCGGCGGCGGCGTGATATTAGACGCCGGTATGGCTTTGATGCTGCAAGCCGACCGCGTGATTAGCGAAGCCGATTTAAGCTGGCAATTGACCACTTTTGCACAGGGCTTAACCGGCATCGGCGGTATTTGGTTTGAATGGCTGCGCCGTTTACCGCAGCTAAGTCCGGAATTATCGCGTCTGCAGACGGCGACCGTGATTGACAAACTCTTGCATGGCGGCGGTATTCACAGCATACATGGTGCACGCAATATGGGCTTATTACGCAGCCATGACCGCTACGTGATGAACCGCAGCCAATTGGCGCGTATGAGCCGCAAAATGGCAGATGCTTGGATTGAGAGCGAGAGCTGTCGTGCCATGCGCTATCCTCTGTATAAGCCCAATGCCGAAGACCTTGAATGGCATCTGAGGCGCAGCGCAAGCAGCCCTGATCCACAGCGTTACCGCGAACTGATTGCGCTTTTAGCGGCGGAGGATCAGCAACAAGTCTTATCGCTGCGGCATTTTTTACAGAGTGAAAACGCACTTTTTTTCCGCTACCTCAACAATACCGTCCATGACTAAGCCCATCATCAAACAAAGTCCTGCTGATTTTTATGTGGAAGAACGCCTGCATTTTCCCTTTGAGGGCAGCGGCGAACATCTATGGCTGCTGATTGAAAAAAGCGGCATGAATACCGCCTATCTCAAACGCCAAATCGCGCGCCTGAGCGGCTGTCCGCAGAAAGACATCGGACACAGCGGACTCAAAGACCGCCGCGCCATTACCCGCCAATGGCTGAGCCTGCCGCTGAAATACGCCGCCAGTTTGCCTGAAGAACAAAGGCTTGAGAGCGAATACTGGCGGATTATCGATAAACAGGTACATAGCCGCAAATTGCGCATCGGCAGTCATCGCGAAAATTTCTTCCGCATTATCATCCGCCGTATTGCTGCCGAACGTCGCATGGCAATTGAAGAACAACTGGCGACAATTCAAGCGCAGGGATTTCCCAATTACTTCGGCGAACAACGCTTTGGCAGCAATAATCTTGCCCAAGCGCAGCAATGGGTGGCCAGAGGCGTCTTGCCGAAAAAGCCCGAAGAGCGCAGCCGCGTTTTATCTACCCTGCGTGCCGCCTTATTTAATGCGCAATTGGCGGCAAGAGTGGCGAATCATTCTTGGCACCGTCTCATCGCGGGTGATCGTGCTATGCTCAGCGGCAGCCACAGCCATTTTGCCGTTGAGCAATTGGATGAAGACTTAATCGCGCGAACGGCAAGCGGCGATCTTTCTCCTGCGGGCTATTTGCCGGGCAAAAGCGAGATCGTTTTGCAGGCACAAGCCGCTGCAATTGCCGCCCAAGCTCTTGCCGATTGGGAAAAGGAAAACCGATATTTATGCCAATATATGCAGGGCGATTGGCGGGCTTTGCGCGTATTGCCGCAGCAACTGCAATGGCAATGGCAAGATGCACAGACATTAACGCTCAGTTTCCTTTTGCCGAGCGGCGCTTTTGCCACCGCCTTAATCGCCCATTTGCTGCCTGACTATCAAGAAGCGGAGGACATCTCGCATGACTAATTCCACACCTGCCACTGCCATTCCCTTAGCAGACAAAGCCTTGATTGAAGCCTCAGCCGGCACCGGCAAAACATGGACCCTGACCGGTATTTTGCTGCGCCTATTGCTGGAAGACAGCCCCGTCGGTACAAGAGAGCCGCGCGAAATCATCGCCACCACCTTTACGCGCAAAGCCGCCGCAGAAATGCGCCGCCGCGTACAGGCGCGTTTTGACAGCTTTTTGCTGATCGCCAAGCAATTGCCAGAAATCTATCAGAAAAAACCTGAGGTTTTTGCTGATGACGCAGGCTTAAAGACACGTATAGAAAAATTATTGCAAGATTGGCAGGAAAGTGATGAACCAGCCCTACAAGCGGCAGCACAAGACAAGATTAATTGCCATTTATTGACCCATGCCGCAGAACAAGGCTTAGATGCTTTGATTGCTCTATTGCAACGTTGCGACCTGTGCAGCCAAAGCATCGACGAACTCTACATCGGCACCTTAGACGGACTATGCCAGCGCTGGCTGCATGAATTCTCCCTTGAAACCGGCAGCGATGCCCGACTTGATTTGCTCGAAGGAACGGAAGAAGAAGAGAAAATCACCGAATTGGTCCATCAGCATCTGCGCCGCGAATTCCATGATATGAGCGAAGAGGCATTTATCTGGTGGCGCAGCAAGCAAGCAAATCAGTACAGTTATAAAAAATTGATTGAGCAAATTAAGGAAAAACAGAATTTTGCCGATTTAAACCTTGAACCTTTACCGAATACGGCGGCGGAAATTGCCGCTATAGAGCGTCAGCGTGCCAATTTGCGCGCCGATCCGTCTTATTCGGCCGCCTTAGAAGCCTTACGGGGTATTAGCGAGGAAGAGATTGTCGCCTTTGCCCGCCATTGGCAGAAAGAGATTGTGGCACAGGGCTTTATCTTGAAGGATTATGTTCCTATTTTGGATTACGACATCGTCGCATTATGTGTGCAATTGCGTAGCGAAGAAGCTTTAAGTGCTGCGGCAATCGATTTTCTTCTGCTATTTTCAGACGATACGCTTTCTTTTGCTAAGAAAAGACCTAAAGAAGCCATGCAAAATGTTGCAGCCGCTTTGAAAAGCCCTGTAGCACAAACTATTAAAACGCTTGCACGCGTGCACATTCATGAAGAAAAAAAATATCGAGAAAACTATGACATACTTTACCGCTTCAGCGCCCTGCAATATGTGCGCCAAACCTTTCCCGATTATTTAGAACGCAGCGCGCAAATTACCTTCAGCGAAAAATTAGCGCGTTTGAACCGCGCCTTAGCAGGCGAGCAGGGCAGCGTATTGGCACGCTATATCAGCCACCGCTATCCCGTCATCTTGGTTGATGAAAGCCAAGACCTCAATGCCGCCCAAGCTCAATTGTTGGAGCAATTGCATCTGCGCCATTTTCCGCCCACAGGCTTTTTGCTGCTGGTCGGCGATCCCAAGCAGGCGATTTACCGCTTTCGCGGCGGTGATGTGAATAATTACCTGCGCCTGCGCGAACATTTTGCCGCTTCGCAACGCTATACGCTCAGCGAGAGCTTCCGCTCCTCCAAGCCTCTGATTGACGGCTTGAACGATCTTTACGGACAAAACGAAAACAGCAAAAAATTAGCCGAAGATATCCATTATGAGCATATGAGCAGCGGCGCCGAAGAAGTGCGGCGCATCGTCAAAGCTGATGGCAGCGCAATCACACAAAGCATTCATTTCTATGCCTTCGATTCCGCCGAACAAGAACAGGCGCAAATCATCGCCTTGGTGCAATTATTAAGTAGCGAGCATAGCCCCTATGCCTTGAAAGAAAACGGCGTTTTGCGCCCCATTCGCTTACAGGACATATTGATTCTTTTGCGCGGTAATGACAAGTTAAGCAAATTACAAAAAGCCTTTCAAATGCAGGGTGTTGAGGTAAAATTTGGAGAATCCGCCTCTATCTTTGCCGATGAAATGGCACAGGAAATCGGCATATTGCTCCAAGCTATCGATCAGCCGCGAGATCTGCCGCTATTGCGGCGCCTCTTATCCGGCATCTTATTCAGCCAAAATCAGAACGATTTGGCACGCTTACAAGCCATTAGCGCCGGAGAAATCCCTGCGGATAAGCAGATGTTGACGATAGAGCGGCTAAGCGAAGCCCTGCAAAAAGCAAATGAAAAATGGCAGAGGCAGCAGCCCCTTGCCGCCTTGCAAGGCCTACTAAGCGAAAAGTTTCTGGCAGGGCGCAGCATTTGGGAACATCTTGCCGGCTTTGCCTCACCTTTTTGCGAACGCTATTTGCTGGATTTACGCAAAATTCAGCAAATTATCGCTGATCGCGGCAGCAAAATGCCGCCGGCGCAATTCCTGCATTGGTGGCAGCAAGCGCTTAGTAATCCGCCGACTAATGAATGGGCGAAAGCCAGTCCCTTATCCGCTGACAATGCTCTGCGCCTGATGACCATTCATTCCGCCAAAGGCTTGGAAGCGCCTGTGGTGATTAGCGCATTAGGCGGCATTAGAAATGAACAGGATAATATTTATATTTATCATAATGATAAAGGAGAGGCTTGCCTGTCCGTGCTGCCGAAAGACGAAGCGCGCACAGAAACCCTCGAGCATGAACACAACGAAGAATTGGCGCGCTTATTATATGTGGCACTGACCCGCCCCTCGGATTTGCTCTTTGTCGGTATCAAAAAAGGTAAGGATAAATACGCCTTTCCGCCGCTGGAACATTTAAAACCCTTTGAATTAGAAAATAGCGATAGCATCCGACTTTTAAAAGAACCGCTTGAAGCAAATGATCTGATTAAGGCATTGCGCCAAGATCATACGCCGCTTAAAAGTGCTGAAGATACGGTAGCAGCAAACACGGCCGCCGCCGAGCAAAACATAGCTCAGCCGTCTAAACTTAGATTTGAAGGCTGGCATAAAAGCAGCTTTACGGCGCTGACGCGCGATTTTGATACGCCGCTGCAAGCAGGTAACGTAGAACTGCCGGATTTTATTTTTGATGAACAGACAATAAGCGACATAGCAGAGAACGTAAATTTTCAGCTTGACTTTCCGCGCGGCGCACGGGCAGGAAGCTTTTTGCACAGCTTCTTGGAAAGACTGAAAGCAGAAGACTTTAGCAATTACGATACGCTCTTCTCGCAATTAAAATCATCTCTTTATCCCGCACAAGAGGCAGAAGAAGAAAAATGCACGCGGCAGGCATTGCGGCAATGGTTTGAAACAATCACTCAATCAAACCTCATTAGCGGCAGCAGCCTTGCCCAAATTCCGCTGAATCGCCGTGCCAATGAAATGAAATTTGTCTTGGGTGTGAATGCGCAGCGCCTGATGCCCTTTGACAAAATCAATGCCTTATTTGAAGAATGGGGCAAAAATATGCGCCTGAAAGATCAGCGCAGCTTAATCGGCTTTCTGCGCGGTGAAATCGACCTCTGTTATGAACATGAGGGGCGTTATTACGTGCTGGATTACAAATCCAATCATCTCGGCAACAAAGCGCAGGACTATGAGCAAAACGCCTTGGAAAGGGCAATGGATGAACACCATTACTGGCTGCAAGCCCTGATTTACCAAACCGCCTTGCACCGCTGGCTCGGCAAACGCCTGCCCGATTATCAGGCGCAGCAGCATCTCGGCGATGTGGAATACTTTTTTGTGCGCGGCTGCGGCTTGGGTGCCGACAGCGACGGACACCTGCGAGTCTTTGTGCCGCTAGAGATTTTATTTAAATTTGACGCGCTGCTGCGACAAGAAGAAGAGAGGACTTATAGTACCTTAACTTCAAAATGAGACTTAGAGATACACATTTTGTCAGGAGAA
>ERZ1023440.134-NODE-134-length-20299-cov-10.572515_pt1 | contig 20299 bp, 18 predicted proteins | sample MGYA00380520_ERZ1023440 | MGnify/ENA primary metagenome ERZ1023440 (study PRJEB33173, sample SAMEA4830335) | metagenome | study: EMG produced TPA metagenomics assembly of the PRJEB25223 data set...
TTGCCGTACTATCTGTACTGTCTGCGGCTCGCCGCCTTGTACTACTTTTTCACTTTTTCAACTATATCTTAACTTTTACCGCTAAGAAAATTGGCGAATATTTTTATAGTCTCTTAATGTCAAAATGCGCATCTCTAAGTCCCATTTTTATGTGAAGAGATTATAAAAATATTCAGACAGGCGAAGCTGTCTGAATGTCATCAAGTGGCGGATTAGAGATGCGGCAGAATGCGCGGTACGATTTTGTCCGGTGTGGCGCCTTGGCTGTTTTCGCCGATGGCGTGCATTTTCCATTCGCCGTTGTGGCGGTAGATTTTCGCCATGATTTGCGCGGTGTGCTTGCCTTGCGCGGAGAGGTTGTAGCGCGCGATTTCCTGTCCGTTTTGTCCGTTGATGAGGCGGCAATAGGCGTTTTCCACTTTGCTGAAATCTTGTCCGGTGTAGTTGCTGACGGTAAAGACCAAGGTTTTGATATGTGCGGGAATGCGCGTGAGGGCTACCGCGATTTGCTCATCGTCGCCGTCGCCTTCGCCGGTGCGGTTGTCGCCGCTGTGTTGGATAGAGCCGTCTTGGCTGCGCAGTTGTCCGAAATAGACGAGATCGCGCAATTCGTTTTGCTCGTCAAATAAAAAGCAGGAGGCGTCCAAATCGATTTCGCCACCGCCGCCAAAGCCTAAAAAGCCTCTTTTTTTGACCGCATCCCAACCTAAGCCCATGACAACGCTGTTTAATTCGCCGCCCGCTTCTTTGGCAAGCGAGATTTTCTGTCCTTTTTCTAAATTGATACCCATTTTAATTCCTGGATTGTGAATTCATCGCGCCCAAGGGCGTGATTTTCATATTGCGCGAGCAAATAATGACTTTGCCGCTGCCGGAAAATTTCAGCACTACGCCTTCGCCGCTGGTCATGCTGTTGACGATGTTGCCCAATAGTCCGCGGCTTTGCGAGCCGGTATTGAGCGCGATTTCATAGTGCAGGCGGCTGTCCCATGCCACCACATGACCGTTGTCGATGGTTATGGGATTATCGGGGCTGACGTCAAGCGTAAATAAGGTGCCATAGCCGCAAACGGCTAATTGTCCTTTGCCGCTGCTTTGCCCGATGAAAAAACCGCCGCTGCCGCCGAAGACGGCAGTACCGAGGCTTTGCATTTGCGCGGTTACTGCCACGCCTTCATCGGCGGCAAGATAGGCGCCGTCGGCGATTTTATATTGCGTTTCGCCTACTTTAAGCACTTCAATCGCGCCGGGAAAATTGGGAGCGAGCAGGCAATCGCCTTTGCCGCGCACCGCTTTGATGTGCTGCTGGAAAAAGCTCTCGCCATTGACCAATTTGCGCGCCAATGCGCTTAAAATCCCGCCCTGCATACGTCCGGAAAGCGCTAAGGCGCTTTCCATCATGACCATGGCATTGCTTTCGCAGGAAATGCTTTCGCCTTGCTCGAGGCTGATATGCAGGAAGGGGTCATTTTCGCTCGTAATGCTGAAAATGCTCATAAATTAGACGTTGACGCCGTAATTTTTTGCTAAAGGTCCTAAGCCGCCTTTAAAGCCCTGTCCGATGGCTTTGAATTTCCATTCGCCGTTATGGCGATAAACTTCGCCGAAAATCATCGCGGTTTCCACAGAGGCGTCTTCCGATAAATCGAAACGCGCGATTTCGCTATTGCCGTCGGCATTGACGCAGCGGATAAAGGCGCTGGAAACCATGCCGAAGTTTTGTCCGCGGGCTTCGGCATCGTGAATGGTGACGGAAATCGCGATTTTCTGTACGTCCGCCGGCACTTTGCCTAAATCGATGATGATTTGCTCGTCGTCGCCGTCGCCTTCGCCGGTGCGGTTATCGCCGGTATGTTCGACGGATCCGTCGGCGGATTTGCTTTGATTGTAGAAAATGAAGTCGGCGTCCGAACGCACTTTGCCGCTTTCATTGAGCAAGAAGGCGCTGCCGTCCAAGTCGAAATCGGCGCCGTCGGTGGCACGCACGTCCCAGCCTAAGCCGATAATCATTTTGCTCATGCTTGGGGCTTCTTTGCTCAAGCTGACGTTACCGCCTTTTTGTAAACTAATTGCCATAGTGTTTCTCCTGTTAGGTTGAGTAAAAAATTAACCGACATTCACGCCGTATTGCTGACACAGCGCAAGCAGACCGCCTGCATAGCCCTGCCCGATGGCGCGGAATTTCCATTCGCCATTGTGGCGGTAAACTTCGCCGAATACCATGGCGGTTTCCGTACTGTAATCTTCGGACAAATCAAAGCGCAGCACTTCCTGTCCGTTTTCATGATTGACCAAGCGCACAAAGGCATTGCGGACTTGTCCGAAATTCTGGCGGCGGTTTTCGGCGTCGTGGATCGTGACGGTAATCAACAGCGATTTGATGTTTGCCGGCACTTTTTCCAGCTCGACAATCAGACTTTCGTCATCGCCGTCGCCTTCGCCCGTGAGGTTGTCGCCGGTGTGTTTGACCGAGCCGCAGGGCGATTGCAATTGATTGTAGAAAATGAAATGGCTGTCGGAGGGCACTTTGCCATTCTCCGCCGTCATAAAAACGCTGGCGTCCAAATCAAAATCTTGTCCGTCGCTGCTGCGCGCGTCCCAGCCCAAGCCGATTAAAATATGCTTGAGACCGGGGTCGGTTTTGCTTAGGGATACGTTTTGACCTTTGCTGAGGCTGACTGCCATTTCCTACTCCTTAGATATTTATTTGCCATTTTTTTGCCTGTGTTTAAAGCATCATCTTGAAACATTGTATCTGCCTTGGCGGATAAAAAGAAGCCGCTTGAAACAAGCGGCCTTGTTTAAGCTTTCGGCGCTGCGTCGTCTTCATCTTTTTCAGGGAAAATAAATGAAGCGGCAATGCCGATGGCTAGAACGACTAAGACCACAATCAAAGACGCATTGGGCGAGATGTCCCAGCCGTGATGGAAGATGTGGTTCGTCGCGGATAAGCCGAGCTTAAAGGCGATAAAGAAGAGCAGCACAATCACCGCTTTTTCCAAATGCACCAAATAGCCTTTGAGCGCTTCCAAAACGAAATACATGGTACGCAGACCCAAAATCGCAAACATCATCGCGCTATAGACAATCAGGGGTTCTTTAGAAACCGCAATCACCGCCGGCACGGAGTCGAAGGCGAACATCACGTCTGATAATTCGATGACCGCCAAGCATAAAAAGAGCGGCGTGGCGACCCATGTGCCTTTTTTCAGCGAATGCGGATGGCTGTTTTCAGGGTGTTTGAGGGCTTCGCCTGCCAGCTCTAAATGCACGTTGGGGTGCTTGGCGCGCGCGGCGGCGAGTTCTTCGCTGTTTAGGAAGAAATTGTGTCCATGCAGGCGCGGCCAGACGGGGAAGTATTTATGCACCCAGCGATAGGCCAAATGTTCGGAATAATCTTCGTTTTCTTCCTCTTCTTCGCCGCTTTTGAGCATCATCACGGCGGTCCATGCCACGACGACGGCAAAAATCAGTTCCACATAAGGTCCGAGGGCAAGCAAACCTGTGCCGATTGCCACAAAGACCATACGGAAGGCGATGGCGCCGATAATGCCCCAATACAATACGCGGTGGCGGTAGCCGTCCGGCACTTTAAACCATGTGAAAATCGCCATCATGACGAAGAGATTATCCACCGACAGCACTTTTTCCAGCGCATAGCCGGTAAAGAAGAGGCTGGCATAGGCGCTGCCGTGGTGCATCCAGAGATAGAGGCCGAAGGCAATCGATACCAAAATCCAGAAAACCGACCAGATGGAGGCGCTTTTCAGGGACAGGGGTTTGTCATCGCGGTGGGCGTATAAATCCACGATGATGGCGCCGATGGAAAAAATCGCGAAGATTAAGACGGTTTCAATCGGAAAGCCGAGTGAGGGTAGAGCATTGTTTGTGCTCGCTAAAGTCTCGTTCATAAATATCCTGTAAAGAGGGGTGAAAAAGGCAGCCGTCAGAGCGGCGGCTGTTGGCGCGCATTATATGCCAAGCCTTGAAAAAATAACTTACCGTCCTGCCATTTGCACCATGATCAGGCGTCCGCCCTGTCCTTTTTGCAAGAGGATTTGGGCATTGTCTGTGAGTTTGACTTTATCGCCGATGACAACCGCGCTTTTATTGCCGACGTCATAGAGCTCGGGCAGTCCTTCATTGACCAGCCACCAATCGCCCTGATGCAGCACAAAATAGCCGATGCGTTTGGCGTCTTGGGCGCTGATTTTTTCATTGGGAAAGATGTTGCTGTCGGCATGCCATTTGAACAGCGATTGCCCGCTATAGACCATGATGCGGTGATTATCAGGACGATAGCTGCCATTGGGCGCAGCGGAATAAAGGTTTAAGACCGGCAGTTTGCCTTGATGCGCGGTGCCGCAGAAGGGGCAATGCGGTTGGCGACTGTTGTCGAAGGCATACCATTTCTGTTCGCAGCGCGGATTGGCGCAGGGCTGAAGCAAATCCACGGTTTTAATCAGGGCGTTTTCCCATTCGTCGGCGGTCGGGCGCAGGGCGGGCTGATGCAGACCGTCGATAAAGGCGCGTTCGAAGAGTTTGGCGATATAGGGCCCGCAGACGCTGTAGGGGATTTTGGCGGTGTCTTTCCAAGGCAGTTCGCTAGGTTTCAAGTGCTTGCTTTTGATACGGTTGCTGCTGTCTGTGGGGTGTTCGACAAATAGGGCTTTTTCGCCCATGCTCAGTTCTTCGTCGTGCTGACTGTCGTCGGGGTCGTGGATTTTGTCGCCGCGCAGGGGGTGGCGGTAGAGCAGGTACATGTAAATCAGCACCGCCAAAGCGTGCAAATCGGTGGTGCGGCTGGGCAGTTTGCGCATCGGATCGTCTTTGGATAAATGCGCGGTCGCCACGACTTCGGGGGCGATGAAATCCGGCGTGCCGACCACGGTGGGCGGATGCACACCCGGCACGACCAAGCCGTCGATGTCAATCAAACAGGCCTGCCCCGTGATGGGGTCGATGAGGCAGTTTTTATAGCCCAAATCGCTGTGGCTTAGGCCCGCCATGTGCATGCGGCGTACCGCGCGCGCCAGCATAATGCAGACTTTGATATGCCGCATCCAATCGCCCAATTCGCGTTCGTCTAAAAATTTTTGCCGATTGTTGGCGCTGGCGAACCATTTGCCGTCTTTGTCCTTGCCTTTGATGCCGAGCATGTCGTTGTTGCGGCTGCCGTGCTCAAAGAAAAAGCAGGAGCGGTAAAAAGGCGAGACCACGCCCAAGCGTCCTTCATACTCGACCACCGCGGTCGGCCAGCAATAGAGGTTTTGCAGATAGTCGCCGCCGGCCTGATTGAAAATGCGCTCGCGGTAGCGTCCTGTAATCATCTCGAGTCTTTCGCGCATCGCCGCATCGGGTTTGTCGCGGAAAAACGCCACAACATAGCTTTTGTCGGGGGCGAACATCACGTCTTTCATGCCGCCCTGTGCTTTGATTTCATTGATAAATTGAATGGTTTCGCCATTGCTGGCGGTCAGCGTAACGATATTGCTCATGCCGTATCTCCTGTGGCGGCGAGGTAGCGCTTGGGAACAAGCAGGGCGATGCTGCGATCGTCATGATTGCCGGGCGACCAGAAATGCAGCCATTCTTCAAGGGCGGCGGCGCGATGCTCGGCTTGCAGCGGCATTTGCAGTTCCTGCCACAATGCCTGCCAATGTTCGGCTTGGGCAAGCTGGGCTTCGGTTTCAAATTTGGGATCGGAAACGCCGTCGGTCATGAGCAACAGCAGCGGCAATTCCTTACTGATGTGGTGGTAAATGCGCTGCTGCAAGCCGGTGTCTTGCACGTATTCGGCGGCTAAAAAACGGGTTTCGCCCGAATAGGCGCCCGAATCGCTTTCGCCCATCAAGACAATTTCCTGCGTTTCGGGGCGGTAAATGCCGATGGCACCGTCGCCGACCCAATAGCTGAGGCTTAAAAATCCGCCTTCTTGCAGCGGCAAGACTAGCGCGATTAAGAGGGTGCAGGACAGACTTTTGAGGCTGACCTCTTCGTCAAGGGCTTGATGATGCGCGGCAAGGGCTTGATAGGCGGCGACGGTAATCAGGGCTTCGGCGGTGGCTTGGCGTTGTCGATTGTCCATTTCCGCCAAGCGGTGATAATTTTGTCGGGTATCCGCCAGCAGTTTGCCGATGCTGTCTCGCACGGCATTGACCGCCAAACGCGAGCCTTCGCGCGAGAAGGCGGCACTGCCGGCGCCGTCGGAAACCGTCAGCAGATAGATGTCTTGCGCCTCGAAATAGGCAAAGGCGATGTCGTCATCGCAGAAGCTGCCGACGTGGGCATGTGAGCGTCCGCGTAGGCGCGCGGCAAGCAGGGCAGCGGCGGCAGTGTCGAATTCGGCATGGGCGCTGTCTGTTTTGGCGAATTTGCCCTGCGGGTCGCTGGGCAGGTTTTTCCACAGGCTTTGCGGATTGGGATTGATGTAGAGCTTTTGCTGCGCTTGGCGGCGGTCAGCGAAATAAAAATCTACCTGCACGTCGCCGCTGAGGTTGGGGCTGCCGTGTATGCGGTGCTCTTCGCCGTCCCATAGTAAGCCGCAATCGGGGCGGAATTGCACGTCGATGATATCCGCGCTCAGGCGGCTTTCATAAGCTTTGCCTTCTTGGGCATTGTGCAGCAAATTGAGGCTGCGGATAGATTGGGCGGCAGGTGGCGGAGCGGTGGCTTTGCTGGGATGAATCGGCATAGTATCGGGGCTGTATTGGTTTTGATGAGAAGTATTGCCGAGCATGGCTTCGGGGGCGGGATTTGCCGCTTCGGTAATGAGCAAAGGTTCGGTGGGCGGCAGGGCTGCCTTGTCGAGCGCTTCGGGCAAATCGGCAGGGCTGTGTGCCTCTTGTTCGGATGCAAACGGCATCACATCGGCGGCAATCGTGCTTTCCTGCTTCGGTAAGTCCAAACTGCCGCTGTCGTCATCAGCGGGCGGCGCAGTAGTCTGCGCTTGCTGAAATTGCTGCCAAGCCGTCTGCACTTCGGCGAGCAATGCTGCGTGTTCGGCGGCAAAAGCGGCGAATTGTGCGGAATCGAGCAATTGATTAAGCGCGTGTTTGAGAGCTTGGGTATCCATGTTTAACCTCGCGAGCGGGCAATGTCGAAATCGCCTTCGGCGCTGCCCATGTAAATAGTTTGCTGACAGCCGGGGCAGACGACTTCGCCGTCGCCCTCTACGCACAGTATCTGTCCGCAGCTGCAAGTCGCCAAAGCATAAGCCGCGCCGCAATGCGGACAACCGCCGCCGCCTTCCAAATGCGAGGCGGCAATGGTGTTGGCGTTGAGGCGCGTATCCGACCACTCGGTATAATCGGCTTCCACAGGAAATACGCCGGTGTAGCGATAGATTTGCGGCGATTGGTTTTTGAAAAAGGGAATGTCGGCAATATCGGGCATGCGCTCGTATTTCATCAAATAAGGCAATTTGGATTTGCTGCATAAGCCGCTGATAATCACATAGTTCTCATCAAGCGCAGCGGCTTCTTCCAATTCTTTGACCAAAGACAGGGCAAAACTCTCGTCCTTTTTATGCAAAGACAGGGGCGCGTCTATGCCTAAGCTGCGACTTTGGCTGGAAATGGATTGGGTAATCCAGTCGATAAAACTTTTCAGGCTTTTTTCATCGCTGTTTTCAAGGCGCAGACTGTGGCTGCTGATGCTTTGCAGGACGCTCAAATCCGCATATTGCCCGATGCCGATGCTGATTAGGGTCGCCCGCTGCTGATAATGCTGCTGCCAACGCGCAATGGCGGCGTTCGGATTGTCGGTCGCGCGTCCGTCCGACAGGAAATACACCACCGGTTTCCAATCGCCTTTCTGTTCTTTGCTGCTGCGCTGCACTTGGCGGTCAATCTCATCCATCAAATGATTGAGCGCCGCGCCGATTGAAGTACCGGCGCCAATCGGTAAACGCGGCGGATAGAAAGCGAATAATTCCACCAAGGGCGCCAAGGTTTTCGCCACTCCGGCAAAAGCAATCACGGATAGATGCACGGTTTCCAAGGCATGCGGGTCTGTGCGTAATTCGCTGATTAAACGGGAAATGCCTTCCTGCATGGCGCGCAGCGGCGTACCAATCATGCTTTCCGAGACATCGATGACTAAAAAAATAGGTAAGCGGCGCATGTCATTCCTTCTTCTGCGGCTAATCCGATAATTATTTCCTGCCCGCCTGCCAGCGGAAGCCCCAGCCGAAGGCTTGGTCGAGCTCTTTGTGTCCGCTGAAATAGCGGTTAATCCGCTCGACGTGAATCGCGCCGCCTTGATTGACCAAGCGCGCAATGCCGCACATCGGGTGGCGTGCATTGCCGTCGGTCAGGCGGGTTTCGATTTCCTGCCCTTGCACATATAGGGTTACGACGCCGTCGGTCGCGTCCCAATTCGGGATACCCTGATAGATAAAGGCATAAATCAGCACTTCATCTATCTGCTGCCATTGTGCGCCGTTGACGTCCAACCATTCGCCTTCTGCCACGTCGCCCGTGCGGTCATCGCCGCGCAAATACACAAAAGGCGCTTGACTCAAACTGCCGAAATTGCCGCCCAAAGCCTGCACGCAGTCTTGCTGTCCGTTTTTCAGCCGCACAAAAGCGCCCAAATCCAAATCAATGCCTTGACTGCCGCCTAAAAGCGATTTGAGAAAACCGCCGCCTTGCGTTTTTGCATCGCCGCGTTGCCAATTCAGATTGATGCGGATTTGTCCGAAATCGGCTTTTTTCTCCAGCGTTAAAGAAGATTTCGCCTTATCTAAAGTGATTTTTTGCAAATTGAGGCGTGGATTAGCCGTCGAGCTGGGGGCGGGCGGCGGATTGGGCGCAGGGGCATCATCGCTGATTTCCACGCCGAAATGTTCGGATAGGGGCTTGAGTCCGCCGTTAAAGCCTTGCGCGACAAAGCGGAATTTCCATTGTCCGTTGCGGCGGTAGCATTCGCCCAAAATCAGGGCTTTTTCCGTTCTGTGGCTTAATTCTACAGGGCATTGCAAAGTGGGGCTGCCGTTTTCTAATACTGTCAGCGATACGCTGCCTAGTTGTGAGACGGGCAGGGCGGCAGAAAAGGCAATGGCGATACGCTCGATGGCGGCAGGTTGCGCGGCTAAATCGAGGCTGAATTCGCCGCGGCGTTCATTGCCCGAAAAACGGACGCTGCCGTCATCGGATTGTGTTTGTCCGTAGAAAATCATATCGCCGTCGCCGCGTACTTTTTGCGTGGCGGCAAGGCGGTAGGCGGCAACATCGATATTGGCGCCGCTGTCTATGCGGATGAGCAGGGAAGAGGCGGATAAATTGGCGTTTGCGCCGGCTACTAGGGTTTGCATAGGGGGTTCTCCGATAAGTGATTACAGCACGATATTGATTTCCGGCGGTGGCGGCGGCAGATGATTATCGGCATTGGGATTGCCCACGCTGACGCTGCTGCCCGAGATGGCGGCGGATACCCATTGGAAGAATTTGCCGAATGAGGCGGCATCCATGGTATCAAGGGAAACCACGGTGTCGGTCAATTGTTTTAAATAGCTGACATCGGCTTTCGGGCCTGCCGCGCAGGCAACGATATTGCCGAAGCCGAGCGCTTTCAGCGGCGCAAGGGCTTCGCTATAGACCAGCAAATCCGTGGGTTTGCCGTCGGTCAGCACAATCAGGATGGGGCGCCAATCGCCTTTTTGCTCGGCGGTGCCGACGATGCGGTCGCGCTGCACGGCGGCAATGACGTGTTCAAGCACGGCGCCTAAAAAAGTCGCGCCGCTTTCGGGGCAGACAATTTCGGGCATGACGACTTGTTCTAAAGCGGTCATGGGCAGCACTTCTTTGATGTGGCTGTCGAAGGTAATCACGCTTAAATGCACGCTTTCCAGCGCGTAGGGATTTTGTCTGAGCGCCGCCATCAGCGCCGCTAAACCGTTATTGACCGCCTCAATCGGCTCGCCGCGCATCGAGCCAGAGGTGTCGATGCAGATATAAGTGAGTAATCGTCTGGACATAGTATAAATATATTCTAAGTGATTGAAATTTAAATGGATGTTTTATGGAGTACGAACTTTGTTTGTTATTTAAGTTTCTTTTGACGCTGCGCTAGGCGTTACTTTCTTTGTGTCGCCAAAGAAAGTAACCAAAGAAAAGCGACCCCATTGCAGCGGTTCGCTTTGCGAACTGCCTTCGCCAACTTGAATTTTTTGGCGCCTGCCAAACTCGCTTGCTTCTGTTCGCTCAAACATGGCAGGCTTTTCCCAAAAAATTCTGCACTGACTCAGCGCCGCAAGAGGGGATTGCAGGTTCTTTGCTGCAAAATTCAGGGCAGATTTTCATTTTGCGCCGATATTATAAAACCACATTCAATTCCGGCGGCGGAGGCGGCAGTTCGTCTAAGCCGTTTGGCTCTTTGCCCAGCTCGATTTTTTGGCTAGAGACGGAGATTGAGGAGGAGACCCATTTGAAGAAGCTCTTGATGGAAGTGGCGTCGGCGGTGTCGAGGGATACAACGGTTTCGGTAATTTGTTTTAAGGTGTTGCTGTCTGCCGCAGAACCTGCCGCGCAGGCGACGAAAGTACCGGTTTTGACGCGTTTCAAAGCCTCGATGCCGCTTTGCAGATTATCGGTCGGCGAGCCGTCCGAGAGCAGAAAGATGACGGGTTTCCAATCGCCTTTGGTTTCGGCATTGCCTTTGACGACTTCGCGTTCGATGCAATCCGCCAACAGGCTTAATGCGCCGCCGAGCGCGGTAGTGCCGCTGGCTTGAATATCCGGCACCTGAAAGCTCATCAGTTCGGTAAGCGGTGTGAGTTGGCGCGCTTCGCTGTTAAAGGCGATAACGGATAAATAGGCGGTTTCCAGCGCATAGGGGTCTTGGCGCAGGGCGGAGACCAAGACTTGCAGTCCGTTGCGCACGGCTTCAATCGCCTCGCCATGCATGGAACCTGAGGTATCGACCAATAAATAAACGGGTAAACGGCGCATGTTTTCTCCTTGAAATTGAGACGGTAGCAGCCGATTGTAGCCTTGGCTTATAATGATGTAAAGCGTGTTGTCGCCGGCTTTATGCGGCGCACGGCGCTTGTCTGTTTTTAGATGGTGAATATATTTTCGGAGATGCTATGAAGGCGGCGAAAACCCTTGCTCATTATCAGCGTTTGCGCACGCAGGCGGTGTGGCGTTTATTGGCGGCGCATCATGCGCCTGTGATTATCGCTTTATTGCAGACGTATTTATACGATAATGAGCGCAGTTTGCCGGCTTCGGTTTTGCTGGAGCGTTTTGATCGAGATTTGGCTTTGCTGCGTGCGCAGGGGGAGGATTTGCCGCAAACGGCTCAGTCGTATTTAAGTGCTTGGCTGGCGGAGGGGTATTTATTACGTTCTTTTCCCGAAGGTGCGGCGGAAGAGGTGTATGAATTATCCGGTGCCGGAATAAACGCGATCCGTTTTGTGATGGGTTTGCTGCAACCGCATGCAAGGGCAACGGAAAGCCGTTTGTCGGTAGTGATTTCGCAATTGCAGGATTTGGCGCAGGATACGGATAAGGATAAATTCCGCCGTATTGATCGTTTGCTGAAGGAACGGGCGCGGATTGATCAGGAAATTGCCGCGATTGAGCAAGGGCAGTTGCGGGTGATGCCCAAGGATCGCGCTGTTGAGCGTTGTCGCGAGATTATTAGTTTGGCTGATGAATTGTTAGGTGATTTTCGCCGTGTGCGCGATGAGTTTGAGCAGCTCAATCGCGATTTGCGTGAAAAGATTTTAGAAGAGGCGAATCGCGGCGAAGTCTTAGAGGCTTTGTTTGCGGGCATGGATGTGATTAGCGAGAGCGAAGCGGGCAAGACTTTCGCAGCGTTTTGGCGTTTGCTGATTGATCAGGAGCAGTCCAGTACTTTGGAATCGGCGCTTGAGGAGATTATGTCGCGCCATTTCGTACGCGAGTTAACGAGCCGTGAGCGACAGTTTTTATTGAATTTGACGAAGGTCTTATTAGAACAGGGCGGCGTGGTGCATGATGTGTTGAGTAATTTTGCCGGTAGTTTGCGTCATTTTGTGCAAAGTCGTGAATATTTGGAGTTTCGCCGCTTGAATACGCTTTTGCGTGAGGCGCAGTTGGCGGCTTTGGCGGTAAAAGATAAGGCGCGCGCTAGGCAGCAGTTGAATTATCACTTGCATTTAAGCAGCAGTGCGGTGCATTCTCTTTCCCAATGGCGCTTATATGATCCCAGTCAGCAGGCTGATCCTGCGGCGATGCAGGAGGCGGAAGCGGCGACGGTGGATTTGGCGGCAGTCGGCAATTTGCTGGCGCAATCTGAGATTGATTATCGCCGTTTGCAGGAGAATGTGCGTCAGGTGTTGCTCAAGCATTCGCAGGCATCGGTTGCGCAGGTTTTGGAGGATTTTCCGGCAACTCAAGGTTTGGGTAGTGTGCTCGGCTTATTGTCTTTGGCCAGTCGTGATGGAATTAAGACGCAGGAGACGGAAATGGTGCAATGGCAGGGGCAAGATGGTCTGTTGCGCAGGGCAAGGATTGATAAATTGTTTTTTGTGAGAGATAAGCATGGATTCTGAAGAGCAGGCAATTGAGCCGCTATATGTCGGCGATACGGGAGATTTGTGTTTGGAAAGCCGCCGCGCTTTAATTCAGTTGTTGCAGGGGCCGGCATTGGATGCGCGTTATCATGGTAGATTATGGCAGGCATTGCTGCAAGATGAAGAGAATATCCGCCGTTATTTATCGGCTTTGTTTTTAGAGTTGATTATTGATACGTCATCACAAATTGCTTTTGTACGTCAGTCGGATACGCAAGAGTTGGAGGCGCCGCGAATGTTGAAAAGTCTGCCTTTGAATTTCGAGGCTTCCGTCTTGCTTTTGTTTTTGCGTCAGCAATTGATTCAAGCGCAGGCGCAGGGGCGGCGGGCGGTGGTGTCCGAAAATGAGATTATGGAATATTTTATGGCTTTTGAGCGCAGCGGCAATACGGATCGGGCTTTGTTTCTCAGACGCATACAGGCAGCGATAGAGAAAATGAAAAAACCGAATATTTTGCAAAAAATTCGCAATAGCGAAGGGCGTTTTGAAATTTCGCCGGTGTTGAAATTGCTCTTTTCGGCGGAAGAGGTTCAAGAGTTGACGCGGCAATATCGGCACATTGCCGCACATCAAGCGCCGGTGTTTGAGGCGCAGGAGGATGCGGATGAGTAGTGCGGATTATAATTTGTCTTTGTTTGAGACCGAGCAATTTAGAATGCGCGCTTTGCAGGTCTATCATTGGGGCACTTTTCATGGCCTGCATCATATTCCGATAAGCGAGAAAGGTTTTTTATTTGTCGGGCGTTCCGGGGCCGGAAAATCCACTTTATTAGATGCCATTTCGGCTTTGCTTGTGCCGCCGCGTTGGCTGGATTTTAATGCTGCCGCGCGTGAAATGGCGCGCAGCGGTCATGATCGGAATGTGTTGAGCTATGTGCGCGGGGCATGGTCGGAGCAAAAAGACGATGATTCGGGGGAAATTGCCACGCGTTATTTGCGCACAGGAACGACTTGGAGCGCTTTGGCTTTGCGTTATGAAAATCCTTCGGGACGCGTGGTGGTCTTGGTGCAGATTTTTTGGCTGCGCGGCAATAGCAATAGCAATACCGATGTGCGGCGCGTGTATTTGATTAGCGAGGGCGATTTTGATTTGCGGGCTTTGCAGAGTTTTGCAGAGAGTAATTTTGATCTTCGCAAACTTAAGCAAACTTTTTCGCAGGCTTTTATCCGCGAAGAGTTCAGCGCTTACGCAGAAAGGTTTCGCCATTTATTGGGCATAGAGAGCGAGATGGCTTTGCGCTTGCTGCATAAAACGCAGTCGGCGAAGAATTTAGGCGATTTAAATGTGTTTTTGCGCGATTTTATGCTGGATAAACCGCAAACATTTGCGGTGGCGCAGCGTTTGGTCAATGAATTCGCCGAGTTGAATGCGGCGTATCGGGCGGTGGTGGATGCGCGTGAGCAGATTGCGGTATTGCGTCCCGCAGCTCAGGCGCATCAGGAATATGTTCATCTGCAATCTTTGCGCAGCTATCATGAGCAATTAAAGCAAGGAATTGATATTTATAGCAATCATTGTCGTCGCCAATTGTTGGGCGAAGCGATTGAGCGTTTGATGAAGCGGCAGCATCATCAGCAGCATATGCAGCAGCAGGCGGAGCAGGAGAAAAATCATCAGGAAGTATTGCTGGAAAATCTCAGATTGCAGCATTTGGCGGCAGGCGGCAGCGAGCTCAGGCATTTGGAGCAGGCGTGCAGGGATTGGGAAGACAAACGGGATAAACGGGTGCAGCAATCGGCGGAATTGCAGAAGATTTGTCTGGCTTTGGATTGGCATTTTCCTAATACGGTAGAGGAATTTGCCCAGCTCAGTGTATCGGCACAGCAAGAAAAAGAAGACTGGAATGCTCGTTATGATTCGGAAAACGAGCGCTATATCGCGCTTAAGCAGGCGCTGAATCAAGCCTTGCAAGAGCGGGATTCTTTGCAGGCGGATATTCTGGAGATGCTGCGCCAGCCTTCCAATATTCCAAGAACTCTGCTGACTTTGCGCCGAGAGATGGCCGAGGCTTTGAATGTGCATGAAAGTCAGTTTCCTTTTGTCGGCGAGCTTTTGGAGGTGAAAGCGCAAGAAGCTGCTTGGCGTGGGGCAATCGAGCGTTTGCTGCGCGGTTTTGCTTTGTCTTTGTTGGTAGATGAAGCGCAGTATGCCGGTGTCAATAAATATGTGAATGAGCGGCAATTAGGGCAGCGATTGGTGTTTTATCGCTTAAGCGGAGTCGATAAAAGCCCTTCTTCTTTGCGCTCGACGGATTCGGTATTGCATAAATTGCAGATTAAAGAGCATCCGCATCGTTATTGGCTGGAGCAGCAGTTGCGGCAGCGTTTCGATTATGTCTGCGTTGAGAATTTGGCGGCATTGCGCCAAGCCGAACGTGCGCTTACCCAAGAAGGGCAGATTAAACATAATCAGATGCGTCATGAAAAAGATGACCGTCATGCGCTAAATGAGCGCCGTCAATGGGTCTTGGGTTTTGATAATCGCGAGAAATTGGCTTTGTACCAGCAGCAATTGCATCAGCTTGAGGCGGAAATCGAAGCGCTTGAGCAAAAGATTGATGGTCTGCAGAAAAAGAAAAAGCAGCAGGCAGAGCGCATGGGTTATTGTCATCGTCTGATGCTGCTAAATTGGCAGGATGTCGATGTATCGGGTGCGGTAAAACATATTGATGCCTTAAATCGGCAGATTGAGCGTCTGCGGCAAGACGCGCAGCATTTGCAGACGTTAGAAGCGGAGATTGAGCAGCAGCACAGCCGCTATCAGAAGGTCAAAGAGCTTTGGGAGCAAGCGCGGTTGGCTTATTTGCAGATTGAACAGGATTTGGCTAAATATCAAAAGCAATTAGAGCATTTACAGACTCAGGCACTGGCTACATTGCTCCCGCGTGAAAAAGAGGCGCTTGCCGAGCGGTTTCAATCGATTGCCAAAGAGCTGACGCAAGAGAATTTGTCTGAGGTAACTTTGGCGGTTGAGCGGCAATTAAGCGAGGACATCAAAGGGCAGACTAAGCAGATTCATAGTCATGAGCGTTTTATTGAAGAATGTTTTGCGGAATTTAAGCGGCGTTGGCAGGCGGAAGCCGGCGATGTGGATGCGAGCTTGGCGAGTGCCGGCGATTATTTCAATAAATTAAATCGTTTGGAAAGTGACGGTCTGCCGGAATATGAGCAGCGGTTTTTTGATTTGCTGCAGAGTCAGAGTCAGCAGAATCTTGCCGCCTTGTCCAGCTATTTAATGCAGGCGCGTAAGGATATTCTGCATCGTATGGAGCTGGTGAATGAGAGTCTGGGGCAGGTGCCTTTTAATCAGCAGGGCGGAGAAAAAAGTTTTTTGAAAATTGAGGTAAAAGACCGCTATTTGCCCGAAGTGAAGGAATTTAGAAAAGATATTCAGCAGGCATTAAGCCATGCTTTTGTGCAGGAATCGCGCGAAGAGGCGGAGGCGCGGTTTTTAATTTTGCAGAAAATCGTGCAGCGCTTATCCGGCACGGAAGCAGAGGCGAAGCGTTGGCGCGAGTTGATGTTGGATGTGCGCCTGCATGTGGAATTTATCGGGCTTGAGTATGATGAGGCAGGAAAGGTGTTGGAAACGCATCGCAGCGGTGCGGCAAAATCGGGCGGTCAGCGGCAAAAATTGGCGGCTACCTGTTTGGCGGCAGCTTTGCGTTATCAATTAGGCGGGCATGATCACGGTTTGCCGATGTATGCTCCTGTGGTGCTCGATGAGGCTTTTGATAAGGCGGATAATGAATTTACCGCCTTGGCAATGAATATTTTCATTAATTTTGGCTTTCAGATGATTGTGGCAACGCCTTTGAAATCGGTGATGACGTTGGAACCCTTTATCGGCGGGGCTTGCTTTGTCGATATTTCCGAACGCAAATATTCTTCCGTCTTGCTGATTGATTATGACGAATCGCATCAGCGGCTGAATGTGCCGGCGGATGCGGCGCAATGAAATTTCCAGACGATGTGCTGAACATATTGCGCCGCCGCTTTGATGCGAATTATCGACAATGGCTGCAGCAGGGATTTGGCGAATGTTCCGTATCGCTGGGCTTGCCGAGCGAGCAGAAGGCTCAGCAGGATATGCAGCGTTTTCTCGCTTGGCTGCAAGCTTGGCAGAAATGGCAGGGCGGCGGTGAGTTGCGGTACAGTCAAAAACAATGGAAACATTTGTCCGTGCAAAGATTGCCCGAAAAATTGCTATTCACACAAGCGGAAGCGCTTGCCGCCGCCATAGGTCGGGCAGAGGCTTGGCAAAGCATGAGAAAGCGCTATCAATCCTTGGTGAATCAATGGCGGCAGCTGGCCGGCGTGGCAGCGAAACATATTGAAAAGCTCAGTTCCTATAGTGATGAGGATTTTTTACGTTTGCAGCATTTGCTGCTTTGGCTGATTGGGCATGAGGCTACTTCGCTTTATCCGCGCCAATTACCGATTGCAGGCATGGACAGCAAATGGTTAGAAAGTCGCAAGGGATTGATTGTAGATTGTTTGTCGGCTATCCGCAGCGGTTTGAACGAAAAAGATTTCTATGCCTGTACGGGCTTGCTCGCCCCGCCGACACGTTTGCGTATGCGTATTTTAGATGCGGATTTACGCAGGCTGTGCGGCGGTTTAAGCGATATTTCGGCACCGGTGGCAGAAATTGCCGCATTGGCGATTGCGCCGCGGCGGGTCTTTATCGTGGAGAATGTGCAAACCGGTTTGGCATTTACGGATATGCGGCAGACGGTCGTGATGATGGGTTTGGGCTATGCGGTAGATGTCTTGGCGGAAATCGTCTGGCTCAAACAGGCGTATGTGTATTATTGGGGCGATATCGATACGCACGGTTTTGCGATTTTGCACCGCGCACGCACTTATGTGCCGCATTTGCAATCGATTTTAATGGACGAAGCGACTATGCTGGCGCATCAAAGTTTATGGGGTAGGGAAGACAAACCTCATAGCGCGGATGGATTTGAAGGGCTGATGCCGACTGAGCAGTTATTGTATGAGACCTTAAAAAACAATCGTTATGCCCAGCATCTGCGTCTTGAACAAGAGCGGATTGATTGGCATTGGGCTTGGCAGATAATCGCAAATGCCGCAAACATTAAGGAGAATGAATGATGAAAGCCTTTCATGGCAGTTATTTGCCGCATCAGGTGCAATTTTTGCTCAAGCCGATCGAGATGCAATTGATGGAGGACGTGAAGGAAAAAGAGCGTTTGATTCAAACGGGGGCGAAGCATTATAGCGAGATGCTTTCGCCCGAGGCTTTGCCTTCGCCGGCGTATTGGGCTTTGTTCGAACGCGCCTGCGCGCAGCATTTGCCGCAGATGGCGCAGGATTGCCGACAATTGGCGGCTTTGATTGCCCGAGAGCGGCAGGCGCCGGTTTTGGTTTCTTTGGCACGGGCGGGGACGCCGGTGGGCGTGGCTTTGCAGGCGATATTAAGCCGGCATTACGGCTGGCAGGTGCCGCATTTTTCCGTCTCGATTATTCGCGATCGCGGGATTGATGCCAATGCGCTGCGCTATATTTTGCAGCAGGGTTTTGCGTCCGAGCAGATTGTGTTTATCGACGGCTGGACGGGCAAGGGCGTGATTCATCGCGAATTGTGCAAGGCGGTGGCGGATGTTAATCGGCGCGAAGGCGTGAATTTGAGCAGCGATTTGTATGTTTTGAGCGATTTGGCGGGCGTAACGCCTTTTGCCGCCGGCAGCGAGGATTATTTGATTCCTTCGGCGATTTTAAATGCCTGCGTGAGCGGTTTGGTCAGTCGTTCGATTTTGAATGAACAGATTGGCGCGAGGGATTTTCACGGCTGCGTGTTTTTTAAAGAATGGGCGGCGCATGATGTGTCGCAGCGCTTTATTCGGGATTTGCTCAATCACGTGCCGCAGGGCGATTTGCCGCCGGCACAGCCTTTGCCGATCGCGGAAAGAGCGCAGCAGAACCGCGATTTCATTGCCGCCATGCAGTCGGAATTTGCCATCGGTAATGTGAATTTAATCAAGCCCGGCATCGGCGAAGCCACACGCGTCTTATTGCGCCGTCAGCCGCAAAGGCTGCTGCTACGCGATGCCGATTTGCCCGCCGTGCAACATTTGCGGCAATTGGCGGCGGAAAAGCAGGTGGCGATTGAGATTCGCCCCCGACTGCCTTATTTAGCCACCGCCCTTATTCAGAAAAGAAATCATGATTAATCCTTATCAACTAGGCGCTTCTTTATATGTGCCTGCCATTCACGAGCAATTGCCGGCGATTGCGCGCGGCGACAAGCTCGGCTTTGTGCGCAGCTTGATTTATTGCACCGAAGATGCCCTGCATCCCAATGATTTGCCGCAAGCTTTTGCGCAATTGCAATTATTATTAGATACCTTGCCGGCGCAAGACCGACGACTGCATTTTATCCGCCTGCGCAATCCGCAAGTGATGCAGGAAATCTTGCAATTGCGCGGTATTGAGAAAATCAGCGGCTTTGTTCTGCCGAAAATAAGTCCGCATAATCTGCATGAGTATGCGCCGCTGCTGTCTTATGATTTTGCCCTGATGCCGACTTTGGAAACCGGCGATACCTTCCTTGAAAGCGCGATGCTGGATTTGCGCCGCCAATTATTGCATCCCGAATGGTTCGCAAGGATTTTATGTCTGCGCATCGGCGGCAATGATTTATTGAGCCTGCTGCACATGCGCCGCTCGCGCAACGCCACGATTTATCAAGGCGCATTGGGCGTATTGATTGCGCGTTTGGTCGGTATCTTCAAGCCCTACGGCTTTTATTTGACTGCGCCCGTATTTGAATTTTTGGAAGAACAGGCATTGCTGGCGCAGGAAGTACAGGAAGATTTGCGCTACGGCTTAATCGGCAAAACCGCCATTCACCCCGAACAAATTCCCCTGATTGAGCGGCATTACCGCGTCTCTGCCGGCGATAAATACCTCGCCGAGCAGATTCTCTCTAGCCAAAGGGTGGTATTTAATGCCGATGCCACTATGCAGGAAGTCAGCACGCACAGCAATTGGGCGCAGGCGGTACTCAAGGCTTGGGCGGTGTATGGGGAGAAATGAGATGCTGATTAATTCTTAATTTTAGTAGCTTAGGCGCTAAAATTATGGCGGACGGATTGTCGCTAAATGATAAAAAAGATAAAATTACGGTCATTTTCTAATCTTATTTTTGAATCATTCAGGAGACAATATGGCTGCCTACGTATTTCATGTTTATCGCGGCGAAGGGCTTAGTTCATCGATTAATTTAAGCAGCGGTCAAACCGTGCATTTGAAAGCCTTGGGCGATATGCAGTATCAACTGTTGGCAGAGAACGGCAGCCTGATTAATAATCCGGAATTTATTATCAAAGGCAATGATTTATGGATTTTGGAAGAGGGTGTCTCCGAGCCTTTGCTGATTATCGAAGACCATGCGATCACGGCGTATCAAGGCGGCTTTATCAGCGACGCTAGTCAGCTGACGGTATTTGAAACGGCAAATCAAAGCTTTGCTGCGCTGCCTGAAGGCGCGCCGCAGGCGGTTTTGCAGGCAAGCCAAGTGCAAACAAGTAGTATCTTGCTGCCAAGTCTGGGGATTGCGACGGCGGTGGGCGCGATTGGTTTGAGCGCAGCCGGCGGCAGCGATAAGAATGATGCCGATACTAAGACGCAGACTCCTGCAAATCCGAATACGCCAAATACGCCAAATACGCCAAATACGCCAAATACGCCAAATACGCCAAATACGCCAA
>ERZ1023440.136-NODE-136-length-20226-cov-351.511725_pt1 | contig 20226 bp, 21 predicted proteins | sample MGYA00380520_ERZ1023440 | MGnify/ENA primary metagenome ERZ1023440 (study PRJEB33173, sample SAMEA4830335) | metagenome | study: EMG produced TPA metagenomics assembly of the PRJEB25223 data set...
CTTGCAACAACCTAACCTTTAATCTTATGTCTAAGATTTGGGGGTCGGTTCAAGAGCCTATGCTACATCAACCATAATCCCGCTCACCAAATATCGCCGTTCCCACTCGCACCATCGTTGAGCCGTGGGCGACCGCCTGCTCCATGTCGCCACTCATGCCCATGGACAATGTGTCAAAGTCAGGCAAATCAAAACGCCCTTTGATGTCATCAAATATCGCTTTGGTGCGGACAAATGCGTCCGTACCGTCTTTGCTAGGGATAATCATTAGCCCCCGTAAGGTTAGCTTTGGCAGACCCATCACGGCTTGTACCAGCCCATCTAATTCATCAATATGGCAGCCCGACTTACTCGCTTCATCGTCGATGTTGATTTGGATAAGCACGTTTAGGGGCGGGCGGTCATCTGGGCGTTGGTCGCTTAGCCTTTGGGCGATGATGGCTCGCTCCACCGTCTGCACCCAATCAAAATGCGTGGCGATGTCTTTGGTTTTGTTTCGCTGAATATGCCCGATGTAGTGCCATGTTATCGGCAGATGTGCCAGTTCGTTGATTTTTATCAAGGCTTCTTGTAAGTAATTTTCACCAAAATCACCCTGCCCTGCCTGATACAGTGTGGCAATGTCCGATGATGGCTTGGTTTTTGAGACAGCAAGTAGCACCGCTTTGGGGTTGGCTTGGTAGGTGTCATTGATGGCGTCTAGACGCTCTTTGACTGCCGTATGACGCTCGATGAGTGCGTTGGATGATGAATGATGGGGAGCTTGTGTCATGGTTTTTCCTTAAATCTTTGTATTTTAGCAGAAAATCCCCACAAATGGCATAAACTTTGGCATAAAATGGATTGTAATATATGACGGGACGTGGTTTAATGGCAAAGCAAAATATTGTATAATAAGCCCATAATTTATCCAGTTTATTCATTTTTTAAGGCAATCCCATGTCAGCTCCTAGTATTGAAGACCTACTGCGTTTTGTGGTAAAAAATAAAGCGTCCGACTTGCACTTATCGGCAGGACTACCACCCATGATTCGTGTGGATGGTGAAGTGGTGCGTATCAACACCCCCGAGATGGATCACTCTACCGTGCATAAGCTCATTTATGACATCATGAATGACAAACAGCGTGCCGACTACGAAGAGTTTTTAGAAACGGACTTCTCGTTTGAAATCCCCGGGCTTGCTCGTTTTCGTGTGAACGCCTTTAACCAAAACCGTGGTGCTGGTGCGGTATTTCGTACCATTCCATCCAAGGTTCTGACCATGGAAGATTTGGGCATGGGTCCTGTCTTTAAAAAGGTCTCTGACTTTAAGCGTGGCGTGGTACTGGTCACAGGCCCGACAGGTTCGGGCAAATCAACCACACTGGCGGCGATGATTAACTACATCAACGAAAGCCGTAAAGAGCATATCCTAACCATCGAAGACCCCATCGAGTTTGTCCACGAATCCAAAAAATCGCTCGTGAACCAACGTGAAGTACACCGTGATACCCTAGGCTTTGATGCTGCTTTGCGTTCGGCACTGCGTGAAGACCCCGACATCATTCTGGTCGGTGAGATGCGTGACTTGGAGACCATCCGCCTTGCCTTGACTGCTGCCGAGACAGGACACTTGGTGTTTGGGACACTCCACACCAACTCTGCTGCCAAGACCATTGACCGTGTGATTGACGTATTCCCTGCCGCCGAAAAAGACATGATTCGTGCGATGCTCTCCGAGTCCTTACAGGCGGTTATCTCGCAAGCCCTACTCAAAAAAGTCGGGGGCGGTCGTGTGGCAGCTCATGAGATTATGCTTGGCACGCCTGCCATTCGTAACCTGATTCGTGAAAACAAAATCGCCCAAATGTACTCTGCCATCCAAACAGGTGCAGGCGAAGGCATGATTACCCTTGACCAGACGTTAAAGAACTTGGTCGCGTCTCGCACCATCACCAAAGAGACGGCACGTGTCTATGCCAAACAGCCAGAAGCATTCTTATAAGGGGGTCACATGGATTTTGATAAACTACTACAAGTGATGATTGCCAAAAACGGCTCTGACCTTTTTATCACCGAAGGCGTTCCCCCATCACTCAAAGTCAATGGCACCATTTTGCCCATGACCAAAACGCCACTGACCGCTGAGCAGACCATGGCACTGGTGACCAGTATCATGACCGAAGCTCAGAAAAAAGAGTTCCATGAGACCAACGAGTGCCAATTTGCCATCTCTGACAAAGCCGAAACCGCTCGTTTTCGTGTGTCAGCGATGATTCAGCGTAACAAGGCAGCGATGGTACTGCGTAAGATTGAGACGCAAATTCCCACGACCGAAGATCTAAAACTACCGCCGATTCTAAAAGAGCTTGCCATGAAAAAGCGTGGCATTATCCTACTTGTCGGTGCGACAGGTACAGGTAAATCCACCACGCTGGCTGCCATGATTGGACATCGTAACGAGAACTCTCGTGGTCACATCATCACCATCGAAGACCCGATTGAATACGTCCATCAGCACAAAGGCTGTATCGTCACTCAGCGTGAGGTGGGTATTGACACGCTCTCGTTTGAAGAAGGGCTAAAAAACACCCTACGTCAAGCCCCTGATGTTATCCTTATCGGTGAGATTCGTAACCGTGAAGTCATGAGCTATGCCATCCAGTACGCCGAGACGGGTCACTTGGTATTTGCCACACTCCACGCCAACAACGCCAACCAAGCCATCGACCGTATCATTCACTTCTTTGAAGCGGACAGACACGGACAGTTATTCATGGACTTGTCACTGAACTTACGCGCCATCATCGCCCAACAGCTTATCCCAACCCCTGATGGCAAAGGTCGTCGTGCCGCCATCGAGATTCTACTAGGCACACAGCTCATCGCTGACTACATCCGTAAGGGCGAGATTCACGAGATTAAGCCTGTGATGAAACGCTCTCGTGACATCGGCATGCAGACCTTTGACCAAGCGTTGTTTGACTTGTATGAATCAGGGCAAATCACCTATCAAGATGCACTCAAACACGCTGACAGTCCGAACGACCTACGCCTACAAATCAAACTGGAAAGTAAAAATGCCGCCGCAGTCGAAGAAGAGTCCGCCAAACTCTCCATTGACATGGGCGATTATAACTAACACCCCACAAAAAAAGACTGGCAATGACCAGTCTTTTTTATGACTCTTGATTTAGCTTAGCTTTTATTGGCAGGGTCAAGGGTTTTTTGACACTCTTCGTTGTCGCACACGCCATGCAAGACCAGAGAATGCCCTGACAGCTTGAAGTTATACTTCTCGGCGATTTTCTCTTGCTCATCTTCGATGATGGCATTATGAAACTCTTCAATCTTACCACAGACATCACACACCAAATGGTCATGATGCTCTTCTTGGGCAATCTCAAACACCGATAGGTTGTTTTCAAAGTTATGACGCTCAACGATACCCGCCTGCTCAAACTGAGTCAGCACACGGTACACCGTCGCCAAGCCGACATCTTCGCCCTGCTCGGCAAGTGCCTTGTACACGTCTTCGGCACTCATGTGGTGGTGTTCTGCGTTCTCTAATAGCTCCAAAATCTTCATGCGGGGCAAGGTTACTTTCAGACCTGCCTTGCGTAAATCTTTGTTAGTAAATCCCATATCAATCACCTTTTAAATCGTGGACTTAGTCGCTGATTATTGATTTTATCAATCATCACAGCTCTTTTGATTATCATTTGATAATCAGTTACAAGATAAGTGTACTTTAACACACTTTTGATAAAATTTCATCCATCAATTGAGGATTTGTGGACAAAATGCCTGATTTTTAGGATTGGTTTTTTTAATCTTGCTACAACGTCAGCAAAAACGCCGTCAATGCGTCCATCTCGTCAGCGGTCAGCCCCAGCGGTTTGATGAGTGGGTCTAAGTGGTCAGCGTGGGCAATGGGTGGGGCGGTGCTGGTGGGTGGTATGTCCATGCCGGTGTTATAAATCGCCACCACGCCACGCAAATTGGTAAATAGCCCATGATGAAACCACGGTTTTGATGTGCTAAGGTTTCGTAAAGACGGTGTTTTAAATTTGCCAAAATCGGCAGGGTCGCCCGTGATGTCATATTTGCCAAAGTCTTGGCGGGTGCGTCCTGCTAGGGTTTGATTGAGATTGTGAAAATCGCCATCGCTCATCGCTTGCCCAAAATGACAATTCATGCACCGCCCCTTGGTGCGAAATAGGTGCAAGCCCAACAGTTCGGCATCACTCAAAGCTGTGATGTCGCCCTTTAAAAACTCATCAAAACGGGTGAGTGTAGGGGTGAGCGTGTGCAGATAGGCGGTCAGGGCGTGGACGACTTGATTGATGTCAATGGCGGTCATTTGTTGCCCAAACACCGTCCGAAAGCGTGGCAAATAATTTGCATTTGCCAAACGGCTTGGCACACTGTCTAACGTGATGTTCATCTCATTGGGGTCGGTTAGGGGCATGAGTACTTGCTCGTGCAGGGTTTTGGCTCGTCCGTCCCAAAAAAAGGCGTGCTGTGGGCTGTCTAATCCTAAATGTGTCAAGGATTGGCTGTTGCGGGTACCTTGTCGGTCATATACGCCAAGCGATACGGGGCGTGGGTCGGCAAAGGCATGGCGTGGGTCGTGGCAGGTGATGCAGGCGATTTGTCCGTCTGATGACAAGGCGGTTTCAAAAAATAACCGCTTGCCAAGCTCGCTTAGGGGTGTGGGCATGGGTGGCGTGCCAATGGGGGCAAGCTCTGCCCATGCCACGCCGTCATCAATGGTCGGTGCCAACCACTGGTCGGTAGGCTTGGCATAGGCAAGGCGTAAACATTGTATGTCGCATTCGCCTGATGATGTGTGAGCTACTGCCTGACAGGTGCCAAACATGATAGCCAACACCACAAAAACCACTCGTAGCATTGCGATAAATCAGCTTGTTATGTTTGGTGGGTTATTATAAACCTGTTTTATAAAACTGTAAAGCGAATGATTATCGTATGCTTTTTTGCTTGACAAGATTTAACAGTTTGAGTCCGCCTTACACGCCTGATACGCCATGTTCACGCCTTGTATGATAGACGGATAGGCATTTTCGCCGTGGGCGTGGTTGGGGTTAAAGTCAAAAGTTACGTTGGCATGGGGCAGTTTATTTTTTAAAAACTCACTCATCAAAAACGCATCGCTATTTTCTAGCGTGGTGGGGGCGTTGGGGCTTCGGTGTCGGGCATTTAGCTCGTGTTCGCCGAGTGTGATAAGGACGTTTTTGATGTTGGGCGTGGCGATAATTCCCTTTTGATGAGCCAAAATGCTTTTGTCATTCCACCAAATAGACGGACTGACGATGACATAATTATCAAAACTCTCGCTACGAGCCATGAGCAGATACAGCCCAAACAATCCACCATAAGAATGCCCGATGAGCGTGCGGTGATTGGGGTTAATGCCAAATTCTTTATCTAGCATGGGGGCAAGTTCATCAGCGATAAAAGCATGAAAATAATCCGCCCCACCAAATGCCGTCTGCTCGCCTGTTGGAGCAGGGTAGCTGTCGGACGGTGGCGTATAGTCGTGTGTGCGGTTTGGTATGTCAAAGGCTCGCCCTGTGGGGTAGCCGATGCCCACAACCATGAGCGATTTGGGATTTTTTTCGCTCGGCTTGTCGTGATTCATTTGAGCGATAGAGCTTGCCACCCCAAAAAACGCATTGCCGTCTAGCACATAGATGACAGGATAGCCGTTGGCAGGTCTTTTGCCGATGGTGGCGACTTGTATCAGGTAATTTTATCGGTGTAGCTAGAATACACCACTTTTTCATGACTGTTTAACATGGTGGCAGGTTGCCATGCGTGGGCGGTTAAAATGGTGCTACATAAACCCCATGCCATCATCAGCATTATAATGTATTTTTTCATGATTGCTCACAAATTGTTCAAAATCAAAACTAGGGCGTGTTGAACTTTTGTATTTGCAATGAAAAATGAGAAAAATCGCACGTTTTTCAAGGAAAAAACGCAGGCTGATAGTCATTCTATCAGACAAGTTTTTGACGAAGAAAAACAAGATTTAGCCATTTTTCATGCAAAAACGATTAGTTTATTTCTAAAACATTTCTATATTGTAAATAGTGTTATAAAGGTTCAATACGCCCTAAACACTCGCCCCCACACTTCTTGCCAAAGCGATACCATCTTCTATGGACAAGTAAGTTTTTTTGCTGGGCGTGTCCCTAAATACCACGTCGCCATCCCTAAATACCACACATTCGTCCACGGCAATCTGTCGCCATTTTTCATTGATGGTCAGCGGTATGGTAACCAATATCGTCACTTTGTCTTTGCTGGTGGTGACATCGCCAAAGTTGACACTCATCTCCCCATCCGACAGATGAGCTTCGCCAAAGGGGGCTTTGCGAGTGAGATAAAAGAGCAGACTGCCTGCATATGCCAGTTGCCAATTTCCATTAGAAATCAAGCAGTTAAATAGCCCATTGGCAGACAGATAACGGCATTGTGCGGTCAAAAAGGCAAATAAGGCTTCATCGGACGGACGGGACTTAAAGGTGGCTTTTAGACGGTTTAAAAGATAACAAAACGCAAGCTCGCTGTCGGTCGTACCTACGGGGGTATAATGCTCGGCATTGCCGTTGGCGTGTAGGCGTTCGGTGCGACTGATAAAGCTGTCGGTCATCTGCCCGTTGTGAGCAAATGCCCACTGCTCGCCCCACACTTCACGCACAAAGGGGTGAATGTTGGACAGGTTATTTTTCTCGCCAATGGTCGCCCGTCTGATGTGGGCGATGACGTTCATGGCTTTTATGGGATAATGGTTTATCAAATCCGCCACAGGCGATAGGTGCGACGGCTGATTGTCATGGAACTGGCGTAAGCCTATCTTACCCGTCTCGCCACGTTCAAAAAAGGCGATACCAAACCCATCTTCGTGATGGTCAGTCCCCCCGCCCCGCTGGCGAAAGCCTGTAAAGCTAAATCCGATGTCGGTAGGGGTGTTGCAGTTCATTCCAAGTAGTTGGCACATGGTTTTCTCTTATTAAAATGGGCGATTAAGCATGGGTTAATTTACCCAATCGCTCATGTCGTTATTTAAAAAATTGATGATTATTGTTATTAAATGGTCAATATTATTGATGAGTTTTTGACTGGTGCGTCCGTGATGATTGAGTGTGAGTTCATAATCATGATGTTGTGGGCGTATGGTTAATGACGGCTCGCTATTTTCATCATTAAAATAAATGGTCAAAAAATCGTGCTTGTCATCAAGATGGCGAATTTGCTTTATGATGTTTTCGTGGGTGTCATCACGGAGCATAAGATAGTATTCATACTCTTTTTGATTTGTCTTGCGTTTGATGTATATCCGATCTTCAAAATCTTGGGTAATGTTCTGCCAATCATTTATATTGATTGGTTTGCCATTAAAAAATTGCTCAAAATAATCAAATACCGCCGAAATGTCATCACAAATTTTACGATAATGTTTAAAATCTCTCTCATCATCGCTAAAATAATAACGCACTTCTACCACAAAACCGTCTTTATCATCAGGCGTGGTCTGGATATAGCTTTGGGTGGTACTGTCATCCAAAATCACAAAATTGTCATCTATCATGTCATCAAGCAAGGATTGCACGGTGGCAAGTTCGGCAGGGGTATTTTCAATAAAATTATTGGCAGTATCGGCAGTAAGTGTTTTCATGGGTTGCTCCAGAAGTTAGTTGATTTTTAATTAGGTCAAGCCACACGCCCCCAATGAAAACTCGCCAAGCGTTTCATCAAATCAGGATTTTTTACCATAATATCATCGCCCGTCCGCCCTTGCTCACGGTTATAGTAGATGACGTTTAGACGCAGTAGCCAAAAAATCGTGGCAGAGTAGGCAAGCATGACAGGCAGGGCGGTTTTTTCGTTGTCGGTTAAGGGGCGGACACGCTCGTAGCCGTCTATAAAAGCAGTCATTTTGTCGGTGTTAAAATTCACGCTCTCGCCGTCTGTGGCATTGCCCCAAGTCGTACAAAAATCGTTAATGGTAATGGCAATGTCCATCAGATAATGCTCAACCGACACTTCGGTAAAGTCCAAAAGCCCTGTCAGGCGAGCCGTATCGCCTGAAAAATCCCATAAGGTATTATCAGTAAACATATCCAAATGACAAAGCCCCTTTGGCAAATCATCGGGCAGATTGGCGTAGGCTGTCCAGATGTCGTTCATGAGACGGGCTTCATCGGTGGGCATATAGGCGGTTTCACGCTCTTTGACCCTTGCCCAGTCGTACAGTGGCACGCCATAGTTTTCGGCAGGTTGCAGGGTTTGTAAGGTCTCATGCAGAGTTGCCAACGCTTGCCCCATAGTACGACACATGGCGGTGTCGGTGGCGGTGGGGTGTGAGCCTGAGAGCTTTGGCACGACTAGGATTGCTTTGTTTTCGTATCGCATGACGCAGTCGGAGCCGATGTCATCGCCTTTGGCGGTGAGTTTGACAAGTGGTGGGGCGATTGGTAATTTGTCTTGTAGGGCGTGCATGACGGTTGCCATTTTGATGATGTCGGCAGGTACACGCTCTTCAAATAGCGTAAACACATAGCTAAACTCATCGCCCACGTCGCTGTCGGTTTGGATAAACCAGTTGGAATTTTTGATGCCTTGGGTAATTGGAATGGCTTTTTTAAATTTTACGCCAAACAAACCACAAAACGCAAAAAATTCATCATCAGATAGGTGGGTATAGACGGACATGGGTTAGCCTTTTTTGTTGAATAAAATCTTTATTTTAAAACTTTTTGCAAAAATTTACGACTACTTTTTGACTTTTTAAGTATTTATACCCAAGCGGTTGCCCTTGTTTTTAACCATGATAACGTTTATCATAACCAAACACCCCAATCCACCCAAAATCTACCAAACAAGGAACGCCCATGACCCAACCCGCCCCCAAAACCAAAAAAGACATCTTAGCCGAATTTGACCACATCATCGCCACAGGCGAGCTTAGCCAAATCATTCCCTTTTTGGACGCTCACAAACAAGGCAACGTAAGCGAGCTTAAAAAACAGCTCAACAAAGCCCGCCGATATTATCTGGACCGGCATGAAGTCAAAGAAAACGGCAGAACGGTTGGCACAGGTGTGCGTGGCACGCCCAATCACGAGCGAATGCTGTTTTGTTTGGCATTGGCGTTATTATCGCCCAGTGATTTTAATGGGCGTTGGTTTGATTGTTTTGCACAGGTGTTACGGTATATGTCCAACCCTGATTATTATAAAAGTTTGGATAACAAAAACAATACCACGCCCATGGTTTTTGACATCATCAAGCATTTTGATTTTAAAGAGCTGTTTAATGCTTTTACGGCAGAATGTGTTAAAAGAGAGATAATGTGGGGATTAGATTATCCATTATTAAGACGATTAGAAAATGACAAGCTGATAGACCATCACCCCCAACTATTTGCCATGACAATCGCTAGATTTACAATGCCAAATGCTATGCCTAAAAAGAAATTAAGCATTGATGAATACCGAGAGTTTATCTTGTCATCAGACATTTTGGTTCGTGATGTCAAGTTATTATTTGAATATGAAACTGATGTGAGTTGGGTATCATTTGACTATTTAGACAGGCAGACATTTAAAGAATATAAAAACGGTGAATTTTGGCTTTATTTTATTCCTGAATTTATCAAACAGGGCAAATTAGACCGTCAATTTGTCCTACAAAAATGCCTAGAAATCCAAACAGGACTTTGGAAAACAACCAGCAAAAGTTTTTTTAAAGAGCTATTTAAAGCACTCTCCCCAACCATAGATGAGCTTATCACACACCAAGAGCAGATTTTTGTTTTATTGCACAGTGATTATAAACCTGCGGTTAATTTTGCCATTGAACTTATCAAACAAATCATTCTTGATGAGCGGTTTTTATTAGATGAATTTATAGAATTCGTTAGTCCTGTGATGATGAATGCCGATTTTAAAGGCGGTATCAAATCGCTACTTGTGTCCTTTGATAAATTATTAAAAACCAAGCCACATTTGATTAAAGATTTGTATCCTATCATCAGCTCGGTGTTATTTGTCAATGAATTAGCCCTACAAGAGCGAGCGGTAAAAATACTTGCCAAATACGCCAATAAAAAAGCCTTAGATGATGAATACGACAATCTACAAAATACCCTGCACGCCATTTATGATACTTTGCCAAATGACATCAAATCAGGATTAGCCCCAATTTATACGCCCATGCTAGATAATGGCGAGCATGATTTATCAAATAATGTCTCTGATGAACCGATGAATGACACAGGCACAGATTATTATTATGATAACAGCGTCAATATTGATTATTTTGCCGATGAGCGAAAAATCACGCTTTATGATGATTTTAATGAGTTGTTATTTAATTTTGGGCAATTAGAACATGGCGATAACCCCATAGAGATTGAGATTTATATGGCAAGTTATTTAGCCTTAAAACAACAAGGCAAATTCCCAAGCGATGATAACACCCAATTAAAATCAGTATTGGATAAATACCGTCATCAGTGGTCAGACAATGATGTCTTTACAATTTTTGAAACAGAATTTTTAAATCACATTTATCAAAATAAAGATGAAAAAATCGGCACTCATCAATATAAATTTTTAAACTCTTATCATGCCATAGTGAAGCAGTTTATTGCACTTGATAAGATAAATGACGGCAAAAGTGATAATCCCTTATCGCTATTATCCACGCCAACCCATGCACCTGCTTATATAGAGCCTGCGATATTGGTAGAGCGACTCATCGCCTATCAGAAGGCGGGGGTAGAGATTGATTTGACCGATTATGCCATAGCATTGGCTCGCACGCCACGAGCGAGTGTAGAGCCTGCCCTTAGTTTATTGCCCCAAATCACAGATGAGCTTATCCGTGAGAGCTTGGCATTTGCCTTTGGGCAGAGCGAATTACCCAAGACCATTCCACCCCAAGCAATCAGCGAAAAGTTTGGTTATGAAAAAGGCGAGCATTATCAAGCATGGCGGGGCATATTTGCAACCATAGCCAAAACGCATTATCCTAATATAGAGCTGGATTATTCTCATGAATATGCCAAACTATTTGATAAGGTGGTGGTTAATGATAAATTGGGGCAAGATTATTACCGCAAGCAAATATTGGCATATGATTGGCAAAGTGGCAGAAATATTGAAACGGGTAGTTATTATATCGGGTTTGATATCAGTGCTTATTTAAAATATGCTCATACTTCGGACATTTATCGCCAAAGTTGTTATTATGCAAGAATATATACAGATATTTATGATAATCAGATATTGACATTATCCAAATTTTTAACACCACTTAATCAAACAGACAGTGATAAATTTTTGTCAAATTATGTATTTGATGATTCAGAGATGTACGCTCAAATTGCCTTACCATTATTGCAAATCATGGCGAGCGATGATTATCCTTATAATCCTTATACTCAGTTTATCATGACGGCGTGCTGTTTTGCCAAAGACAAAGCCATAAGATTGGCGGTGGTGGATTTGATGAGTTTTGCCATTAGTCATCACAGATTGGATATTGATACCTTTACCCGACATAGTAGCGAATGGACCAATCATAACTCCGCCCCATTTAATCGTTATGTAGAATGTATCCAAAGCCTGTCTGAATATGGTGGTGATTATGCGGTCATTGTCAAAGAGATTATTGAAAAGACGTTATTAAAACTTTGTTTTGATGATAAATTACCAACCAATTTTAAAAAGTATTTGGAGCTGTATTATTTATTATTGTCCCAATCAAACACCAAAGCCGATGATGAAATAATGACAAAGCTACATGAATTTGTGGCGATATCGGGTAGCGTCAAGGCAATCGTAAATAAAATTGGTAAATTATAATTAAACTTCCTGCAAAACTAGGTTTTCCGTTCGCCCTGAGCTTGTCGAAGGGTAGCGGAAAACCGTTATGGGCAGGCATAGCTCACCACGAACGGTTTTCTTCAATTGGAGTTTTGCAGGAAGTCTGTTAGTTAAAAGGATAAAAACATGAGCCTTGCCGATATTGATGTCAGTTATCAATCCCCCAGCCGATTGATAAAAAAACCAACCTTTGATGAATTGGTATTATCTCATCATACCGACATCGAAGAGCTGGCCGACATTCCATGCTTTTTTTGGGGCGAAATCACCGAGCCACTGCCGACTGCCAAAGCCTTGATGTGCCTAAGCCGTGTGGTGCGGTCAAGTTTTGCCCCCATACCTGTATCACTAAGAGACCCGATTATCAGTGCAGGGCGAGATGAGTTGCGTTTTGAAGGCTTTTCATCGTGCAATGGGGTGTATGCCCGTTTGGATTTGTTATCGGACGGCATGGACGGCGAATTTATCGCACATGGCACGACCAATGTGGATTTTAATGAACCGATGATAAATGCCCTAAATGCCGTCAAAAAGAATGAACTTATGATGATGAGCGTGGGCGATAAAGAAGTTAATATCAGCACCGATGTGGGTAACATCAAAGAGAAAAAAGTGAAATTGCCCGACCGCTGGATAAAGGGGCTAACCAGTGTGCAGGTCTATATGGCGGACATGGTGGAGATATTTAGATTAAATAAAATGCAAAGTATGCAGTTTTTTAATACCATACCCAAATCCAAAAATAACGCCACACTATATTTGACTTATAAATTAAATAAAGTCGTGATAAGTCCCATTTATGCCAAAGGGAGCATAAAAGTGGGTGGTTTGGAGCGACTTCGGTTATTAGAAAATCTGGTGCCGTATATTGATAACATGGTGTTTTTTCAAAATATCAATGATGATAAAGACAGCCAGAGTATGGCAATACAGATTTATATGAAACATATGCGATTGACATTGGCAATATCACCGCACAATCATCGGGGATTTTCGGGGAAAGGTAATATATTACAAAAAATAACGCATGAATTGCCAACTGAATATATTTATGCCTTTAATCATTTATTAAAAAGTAATGAGAATTTTGACCCGACCACATTAGCCATAGACAATGATTTATATATTGACGATGTTAAAAGTTTGACCACGCATTTATCCATGATTGGGCTGTTGGGATTTGATTTGTATAGCGACAGTTATTATTATCGCCGACTGCCTTTTAACATGAATAAATTATTATCGCTCAATCCCCGCCTAAATAACGCCAAAAAACTCATCAAAGACGATAACATCACTCTCGTTCATCATCGCCCCAATGACACCCTTGCCCATGTCAAAAGTGGCGAGCATACTTATACAGTGGTCATCACAGACACCCATGCCAAATGCACCTGCCAATGGTATGCCAAACATCAGACCAAGCGTGGACTGTGTAAGCATATTTTGGGCGTGCAGATGATGATAAATGCGTTGTGAAATATAAAAATACCGCCCAAACTTGACTAATACAGTCAAGTTTTTTGGCAAAATTTCTGTTATAATAATGGGTTTAACAAATTTAGCCAAAACGAGCCAACCAATGACAATCAAACAGCCAAGCCAAAAACAAGCCGAACTTCTCTGCCCTGCTGGTACCTTTAAAAATATGCAATACGCCTTTGCTTATGGGGCGGATGCGGTCTATGCAGGGCAAGCCCGTTATTCTTTGCGGGTGCGTAATAATGATTTTGATGAAGAAAACCTTGCCAAGGGCATTGCCTACGCCCATTCGCTTGGCAAAAAGTTTTATGTGGTGGTCAATATCCAAGCCCACAACGCCAAATTAAAAACCTTTATTGAAGACATTCGCCCTGTCATTGAGATGAAGCCTGACGCTCTCATCATGTCGGACGCTGGCATGATTATGATGATACGAGAGCATTTTCCGCACCAAGACATTCATCTGTCCGTGCAAGCCAATGCCGTGAACTGGGCAACGGTGAAGTTTTGGAAACAAATGGGCATTACAAGGGTGATTGTCAGCCGTGAGCTGTCTTTAAAAGAGATTAACGAGATTATCAAAGAAGTCCCTGATATGGAGATTGAAGTCTTTGTCCATGGGGCGTTGTGCATGGCATATTCTGGGCGGTGTCTGCTCTCTGGCTATATCAACAAACGTGATGCCAACCAAGGCACTTGCACCAATGCCTGCCGTTGGTCGTACAACACTTATAAGGCGGTGGAAAATGAAACGGGCGACATCGTTCCTGCCAGTCCAGAAGTGTTTGTCCCCAGTCAAGGCGAGATTAAAAACGTCAATCTAAATGGCGATGTCGTTATGGGCGATGATTATGTAGAAAAGCCGTCTGATGAAGTCGTACTCATTGAAGAAGAAGGTCGCAAAGGCGAGCTTATGGCGATGTACGAAGATGAGCATGGGACGTATATCATGAATTCTAAGGACTTGCGTGCGGTGGAGCTTGTGCCTGATTTGGTAAACATGGGCGTGCATTCGTTAAAGATTGAAGGGCGTACCAAGTCGCATTATTATGTCGCTCGCACCGCTCAGGTCTATCGCCGTACCATTGATGATGCGTTGGCGGGCAAACCCTTTGATACAGGGCTTATCACCGCCCTTGACGGACTTGCCAACCGTGGCTATACCGAAGGCTTTCTACGCCGTCATGTGCATTCGGATTATCAAAACTACGAGTACGGCTCATCAAAAACCGACAATCAGCAGTTTGTGGCGGAAGTGTCAGACGTGGCGGACGACTTTTTGACCTTAGAGATAAAAAACAAACTCATGGTCGGCGATGATGTGGAGATTATGACACCAAAAGGCAATTTGACTTATACACTCACCGAGATGTGGGACAAAAAAGGCAATGCCATAGACGGAGCGTTGGGGTCGGGGTGGATTGCCAAAATCAAAAATCCGTTTAGCGATATTTCTCATGATGACCTAAAATTCGCCCTTGTGATGAAAAGTGTGAGTGAGGCGATTTATACTTGATATTTATAAAAAGGAGAAAATATGCCAACCGTTATTTCACAAAATGCCAATATCAATGCCGAGCGGTTATTTACCGCTCTTATGGATAATAGTGTATTGATAAAAGATAAAAACAGCAATATTGAAAAAGTGGCATTAGATTATCAAACTTTTGTGCAATTACAAGAGTTTTTATCTCTGATGTCGCATAAAAAACAAGATAATGCTTTTGTGTCGCTTGCTGATACTTTTAAAAATCTTAAAAATGCCGATAAAATGGATTTTGATGTGGATTTTGATAGCATTCGCAAAAATCAGCCATTACCACAATTTGACGACCTTGACTATTTATTTGATTAAGGCAAACCATGTTTTTACTTGATACCAATATCATCTCTGAAATGCGTAAAATTAAAACAGGGCGTGCCAATGCCAATGTAACACGGTGGGCGGAACATTTAAATATCCAAGAAACTTATTTAAATTCAGTTATCATTGGCGAGATTTATCGGGGAATTTTATTAAAACGCCATAATAAGGATTATGAACAAGCACAAATTCTGCAAGAATGGCTTGATGATTTATTAGTGGTTTACCAAGGTCGCATTCTTGATGTTGATGTGCAAATTGCTAATATTTTTGCCGAATTAAATACGCCCAATTTTAAATCCGCCAATGATGCTTATATTGCGTCCACAGCGATTGCGTATGATTTGACCCTTGCCACAAGAAACATCAAAGATTTTGACGGTATGCCTGTTAAGATTATCAATCCTTTTAAATTTACATAACCATGCAACAAAAAATCTCCCACTACCAAGCCCTATACCGTGAATGGCTTGCCTTACAAGCCGATAACGAAAAACTTATGGCAAACCTGCACCGCCAAAATGCCATTACGGACGAATTATCCGCCTTTTATTTTAATCATCATGGGCAATCCGACTGGCAACGCTATTATGAAGCCTTAGAAAATGGGGCGAACGTGGATCTGATCACAGACGGCGAATACAGCGTAATGAGCCAAGATACATTGTGGGATATGTTTTGTGATGAGCGGGCGTTTTATGAACAGCTTGCCAAGTTTGCCCAAGACAGACTTCACAACTTAAATAACAAATAACAACTTAAAAACCAATGGCACTAAAAATCACCACCGACTGCATCAACTGCGACATCTGCGAGCCTGAATGCCCAAACGATGCGATAAGCTACGACCAAAAAGGGCAAAAAACCTACGTCATCAACCCCAACCTATGCACCGAGTGCGTGGGCTTTTATGATGAGCCGACCTGTGATAAGGTCTGTCCGATTGACTGCATCATCAAAGACACCGACCACCCAGAATCGCCCGATGATTTGATGGCAAAATATAAGCGGATTTGGGGGAGATAACCCCCATTTGTGCCGTTTAGCTCTCCACGCCTTTTTTCACGTCCTTAACCACTTTTTTGCCCCGACCATACCAATGCCAGCCTTTTTTGGCAAGTCTGACCGCTTTGGTAATGTTGCTCTCAGTAAAGCTTGCCTCCCCTATTGGCACGACCACACTATTGCCATGCTCATCCACCACTTTTTTGGCGTCAGCATTAAAACCATCGGCATCGCTGTTACTATTGGCAGTCTGTGCAGTCATTCGCACCACAGACTCTTTGGCTCGCAGTGGGGCAGTTTTAAACAGCTCTGCCAGTGGCATGTCTAGCTCATCTTTTGCCAACTTTTCTATACTTTCTAGGTGGCGATACAACTCCACATACCACGGGTCATAGTCCGCCATCGTAAAATCATTCATCTCACTTTTGATGGGCAAAGGATAAGGCATGGTTTTATAAAACTGCCATAAACTTACGGTATTTAAATCCGTACGCAGGATATATTCATCATTTTCAGTACGTGTAATCAGCTCATTGGTTACCAGCTCATCGATGTACAGATTCCATTTTGGTGTCTCTTTACGTCCCAGCACCCCCCGTAGCTCGGCTTCGCTTGCCGTCTCACCCACTTGATATTTTTTATAAATCAAATTAAGCATGTCAAGCAGGCTTAGCAATGGATGACGTACCGCCACTTCCTTGCTGTCAAAGATGGTTAAGGTGTAGCTAATCTCCACCCCGAGCAATATCAAGTTCCACGACAGATATAGCCACATCAAAAACACAGGGATGGCAGCGAACGCCCCATAGATGGCTTCATAACTGGTAAAATTCGCCATGACCGTCCCAAAGACCATCTTTAAGGTCTCAAAGAGTATCGCCACGACCACGCCTGCGATGGCGGCGTTTTTTAGGGGAACTCTGACTTTGGGGATAAACCAATACATGGCAATAAAGCCACCGACCGTGAACAAAAACGAGATGATTTTTGCCCATATCCCCCAATCAATGCCATAGCCTGCCACTTGCTGATTTAAAAACGACAGCCCCGAGATGGCACTGGACGCACCAAATGCCACCCCCAAGATAATGGGAGCGACCGTAATCATTGTCCAATAGCGGACAATACTTGCCATGCCCCCTGTGCGTTCTGATACTCGCCAAATTTGGTTAAACGCCGTCTCAATGGTGATGAGCGTCAAGATGGTTGTCACAAAAACCCCCGCCACACCGACAATCCCCAGATTGCTCGATTTTTCGGCAAAATTATCCATGTGCTGAGAAATCGTCGCCCCTGATGATGGCATAAGATTGCTATAAATGGCTTGTTGCACCTGCCCACGCACATCTTCTAAGGCAGGCACACTTGAAAACACCACGAGCATGACCGTCAAAATCGGCACAAGCGATAACAGTGTGGTATAGGTCAAGCTGGCGGCTTTTTGGGTGCAGTTATCGTCCAAAAAGTGACGTACCAGCAAGCGAATGTACATAAACCAAGAATGATGAGCAAAGGGCAGTTTGTTAAGAAGTTGAGTCATGAGCTTTGAGATGGTTTTTTGGTATAAATCAATGTTAAAATTAACGTAGTTTAACAAATATTACCACAAAATTGCTTTATGTTTATGTAATTTTTTAAAAAAACATAAATGGTAACTTTTGCCAAATTTTGGGTATAATAGATTCATTTGTCCGTGCCAATACCATGAAAAAAGCCCACACCATCGCCCAGCCCAAGCCCATCATTCCCATACAGTCCGCCCTTCGCCGAGCGTGGTTTGTGTGGCTGTTGTATTGTCTTGTCATCTATCCTGTGCTTGCCAGCCTAGCATTCGGCAATGTGGGCTATGCCAATCTGGGCATGAATGGGGGCGTGGTTACTGGCATGGTGTTTGGCGTGATATGGCAACTTGTCAAACTCATCCCTGCCCTACTGCTCACCCCCACCATCAAGCGAGCGGACGCCCCTTATGGGCTGATTGTGGCAAGTTTGGTCATGCTTATTTATTTGGGCTTTGTGGGCGTGTATTGGTTTATTCATGTCTTTGAGCATTCGCCAGTGTATATCAGCGTAGGATTTGGCTTTGAGACGTTATTACTGCTTATCATCAATGTCTTATTGTTCGTTTTATTAAAACGCCTACCACCCATGCACAAAAATAAAATAAGAAAATAAAAATAATCAGGCAAAATCATGATAACTTATAAAAAATACCTACCCCTGCTCATTGGCTTATCGCTTACCCCAACCGCCTTTGCCCATGACACACCGCCCGAGAACATCACTCGCACATCGCTCATCTATGACAGACATGCCGAGCAGTTGGGATATCATGGCACCAGCATGGGGCAGTTTGGCACGTCGGTGCATGACAGACCACGCTCACAGCCCCTAGCTCCGAACATCGTCACTGGCACTCGCTTTAACGAGCAGTACATCAACCGCCAAATCGCCCTGTGGTCATTACGCCAAATCAACAGCTCCATGCCACTCATTGACGACGCATGGTCAAATCAAGTCATCAATGACATGACCGCCCAGATGAACGCCCTAGTTCGCACCCAGTCGCTCATCGCCACGCCCATCATCAATGACAGCAGTATCAACGCCTTTGCCGTGCCGGGGGGCGTCATCGGCATGAACACAGGCACGATACTGTCGGCAGGCGGGCTTGATGAAGTGGCAAGTGTCATCGCTCACGAAATCGCCCACTTATCCCAACGCCACTACGAACACAACCAAGAAAACAGCAAAAAACTCATCGCCCTACAAATCGGCGGACTACTGGCAGCCCTAGCGGCAAGCTCAGTCAGTGGCGATGTGGCGGCAGCTGCCATGATAGGTTCACAGACCGCCACCGCAGAGACGGCAGCCAGTCACAGCCGTGAGCATGAGCGAGAAGCGGACAGAATGGGTCAGCAGATTTTGGTGCAGGCAGGCTATGACGCCGCCGCCATGCCCCGCTTTTTTGAACGCCTATACAAACAAGTCTCGCTGACCACAGCCAAAAACGCCTTTGTGCCGAGCTTTATCCAGTCACACCCCTTTACCGCCGAGCGTCTGAGCGAATCGATGAGCCGTGCCAAAGGCTATCCTGTACCAAGCATGGTCGCCCGTGAACAGCAAGCCCGTCTTTTTGACAAGCTGACATGGCGACTTCGCTATCTGACCAAACAGTCGGGTCTGGACGAGCTGACCATTCACGCCAAACGCAGTGACGGGGCAAGGCTTGCTCTTGTCATGTATTTAGCGGACAACGCACGCACCAATGAAGCCCTACGCCTATTTGCCAACGCTTCTTTTGACCCGTCTGACCCACTTGTCTGCCTGACCCACGCCCATGTACTCACCAAGATGAATAACCACGCCCAAGCCGTAACGGTACTGTCATCTTGCCAAGCGATATACCCCGAACGCCGAGATTTACGCCTGCATTTGGCGGACGCTTATGTCAGCACAGGCGACACCGCCAAAGCATTGGCACTACTAACTCCCTTGACCGAGCGTACGCCCCATGACAGGCAGGCTTGGCAAGGGATACAGCACGCCTACGAAAAATCACGCATGGACAAAAACATCGCCACCATACACGCCCTACACGCCCGCTCACAGGTAGAGCTGTGGGGTGGCAAATATGACGGAGCCTTGCAATCCAATGCCCAGGCCACCAAAGTCGCCAAAGCCCACTACCCAAATCTACTACCCATGTTGGAGCAAAGCAAGGTGATGATGGTGCAGGCTAGGGACTATAAGCCGTGATTTGTGTTGTATGGTCTGTCAACTTTGAAATAATACTGTGTCAAACTCGCTCGTAGTACTACTTGCTTGTACAACTTCGCTCGTTTTCCTTGTCTTATTTCAAATTTGTTTGACTATAATTTGGGTTATGATTGGTGTTTTTAAAAATAAGGACTGATATGAACCGACCCCCAAATCTTAGACATAAGATTAAAGGTTAGGTTGTTGCAAG